>Ga0214472_10000397_pt1 | contig 54005 bp, 47 predicted proteins | sample RVTome_6_FD_207662 | JGI IMG/M metagenome (GOLD analysis project Ga0214472, IMG submission 207662) | Soil microbial communities from uranium-contaminated site in the Upper Colorado River Basin, Wyoming, United States - RVT140D175 | ecosystem: Environmental > Terrestrial > Soil > Contaminated >...
GATGCTTGTGCAATGACAGGGGGAAAAGTTGAAAACCATCCGAATAGATGCCGGGGATTTTTCCTTCGAAGCGACCCTGGAAATGGCCGCTGCGCCCAAAACCTGCGCCCGGTTTCTGGAATTGCTGCCGCTCAGCAACAAGGTCATTCATTCGCGCTGGAGCGGAGAGGCGGTCTGGATTCCTCTGGGTGACTTCGAGACCGGGTTGGAGTTCGAGAATCATACCAGCCATCCGTCTCGGGGTGACATTCTATGGTATCCCGGCGGTTTCAGTGAGACGGAGTTCCTGTTTGTCTACGGCAGCTGCTGTTTCGCCAGCAAAATGGGACAGCTCGCCGGCAACCATTTTCTGACCGTCGTCAAGGGACAGGAAAATCTTGAAGCCTTTGGCAAACAGGTGCTCTGGCAAGGGGCGCAGGACATTGTTTTCGATCTGATATAGAAAAAAGCATAGCGTCAGCGGTGTTGTGCCGCGCGCCGTCAAAAGCAAACAACGGGCTGAAGCGGATGCTTCAGTCGAACCGTAAGATGGAAAGGAGCGCAGATGGATCTCGGAATTCGCGGCAAAACCGCGCTGGTATGCGCAGCAAGCAAGGGGCTCGGCAAAGCCTGTGCGGTATCGCTGGCCCGTGAAGGGGTGGACGTGACCATTGTGGCCCGGACGGCGGGACCGCTGGAGGCAACAGCCGATGAGATCCGGCAGCTAAGCGGTGTGAAGGTTACGGCGGTTGCTGTGGATATCACGACAGCGGAAGGCCGGGCTGCGGCGCTTGCAGCCTGTCCCGACCCCGATATTCTGGTGAATAATGCCGGTGGACCGCCACCGGGCGATTTCCGGGACTGGGATCGCGATGACTGGATCAAGGCCCTGGACGCCAACATGCTGACCCCGATCGAACTGATCAAGGCGACGGTGGATGGTATGATTGGCCGGGGTTTCGGGCGGATCGTCAACATCACTTCAGCGGCGGTCAAGTCACCGATCGATATTCTGGGGCTGTCCAACGGCGCCCGGACCGGCCTGACGGGATTTGTGGCCGGTATTGCCCGCAAGACCGTGCGGGACAACGTTACCATTAATGGCCTGTTGCCCGGACCGTTCGACACCGACCGCCTGAGGGGAACCCTGGAGGTGGTATCGAAAAACAGTGGACGGCCGGTCGAGGACGTGCGGAACGAGCGCCTTGCCGGCAATCCCGCCGGGCGCTTTGGCTATCCGGAAGAATTCGGCGAAGCCTGTGCTTTCCTTTGTGGACAGCATGCCGGCTTCATCACCGGTCAGAACCTTCTGCTGGATGGCGGTGCATTCCCGGGAACGCTTTAGCCAGAGAGCTGCGGCCCGGGTTGTTTGTACGATTTATGTATTCGGTCGATCATATGACACAAAAACGTAATAATATTCTGAAACTCTTGTGCTATTAGCGGGGCCAATTCCGGCAACTTTAAAATTGCGAGGCAAGCGTGGAGGAATCAGCAGAGATTGCTGTCGTTGAGGGGCAGGTGGTGAGCTCCGGCGATCCTGAGTACCAAATCGATGCCAGTTCGCCCGAACGCTTCATAAATCGCGAGCTTTCCTGGCTCGCGTTCAATGAACGTGTCCTTGAAGAAGCTGGCAACAAACTGCATCCGCTGCTGGAACGGGTCAGGTTTCTTGCTATCTCTTCGAGCAACCTCGACGAATTCTACATGGTGCGTGTCGCCGGTCTCAAAGGGCAGATTCGCGCCGGCGTGTCGACGGAAACGCCCGACGGGCTGAACCCTGAGCAGCAGTTAACCGCGATCAATGAGCGGATCATCCGGCTGATGAAGGTACAGCAGCAGGAGTGGCGGGAATTGCGGGTCGAGATGCGCAAGGCCGGTATCCTGGTCCTCAACGACGAGGAACTGACCGCGGTGGAACAGGAGTGGTTGTGCGACTATTTCACCAGCCAGATCTTCCCGGTCCTGACGCCGATTGCCATCGATCCGGCTCATCCCTTTCCCTTCATTCCCAATCGCGGTTTCTCCATGGTTCTGGAACTCGACCGCGCGGAGGACGGGGCCAATATCAACGGCTTGATTCCGATGCCGTCCCAGATCGAGCGGTTTATCCGTCTTCCAGGCGATAATCCGCGATTCGTGCGGCTGGAGCAGGTCGTTCGCATGTATCTGGATATGCTGTTTCCAGACTTTACCGTGTCGGGGATCGGTTATTTCCGCATCCTGCGTGACAGCGATATCGAAATCGAGGAAGAGGCGGAGGATCTGGTACGCGTATTCGAAACCGCGTTGAAACGCCGCCGGCGTGGTTCGGTCATTCGTCTGACCGTGGACAAGAACCTGCCGCAGGATCTGCTGGAGTTTGTTGTCCGCGAACTCGATGTCGATTTCACCGACGTCTTTCAACTTGATGGCCTGCTCGGTCTTGCCGATGCCTCCCAGGTGATTGTGCGGGACCGTCCGGATCTGCTGTTTCCGCCCTATAACCCCCGTTTTCCGGAGCGCGTCCGGGATTTCGGCGGCGACTGCTTCGCGGCCATCCGGGCCAAGGATTTTGTGGTTCATCATCCTTACGAAAGTTTCGACGTGGTGGTGCAGTTCATCCGGCAGGCGGCTCAGGATCCGGCTGTGGTTGCGATCAAGCAGACGCTGTACCGGACCAGCGAGGATTCGCCGATCATCAAAGCCCTCAGCGAAGCGGCCGAGGCGGGCAAGTCGGTAACCGCGCTGGTCGAGCTGAAAGCGCGCTTCGACGAAGAAAGAAATATCCGCTGGGCGCGAAATCTTGAGCGGGCCGGTGTGCAGGTCGTATATGGCTTCATCCAGCTCAAGACTCACGCCAAGGTTTCTCTGGTAGCCCGGCGCGAAGGTTCACAGCTGCGGACTTATGTTCACTACGGAACCGGCAACTATCATCCGATCACGGCACGGATCTATACCGATATTTCGTTTTTCTCGACCGACCCGGCTCTGTGTCGCGATGCGACGCGCCTGTTCAATCACATGACGGGCTATGCCAAGCCGAAGCCGATGGAGAAGATTGCGATCGCGCCTCTGACGCTGCGCCAGAAGCTGCGTGATCTGATCAACGACGAGATCGAACATGCCAAAGCGAAAAGGCCGGCCAATATCTGGATAAAGATGAACTCTCTGGTCGATCCGGAGATTATCGACAAGCTCTATGAGGCATCGCAGGCCGGTGTGTCGATCGAGCTGATCGTGCGTGGCATCTGTTGTCTGCGGCCGGGAGTGAAGGGCCTTTCGGAGAATATCCGGGTCAAAAGCATTGTCGGGCGTTTCCTCGAGCACAGCCGTATCCTGTGTTTTGGTGGCGGTGCCGCTTTGCCGTCGGACGATGCGAAGGTCTTTATCTCCTCGGCGGATCTCATGCCGCGTAATCTGGATCGCCGGGTGGAGACGCTTGTCCCCATCGAGAACCCCACGGTTCACAAACAGGTTCTGGATCAGATCATGATCGCCAATCTGAATGACGACGTTCAGAGCTGGGTGCTGGAACCCAATGGCGAGTTTCGCCGTGCACGCCCTGGCCGGAAGCCGTTCTCGGCCCATACTTACTTCATGACAAATCCCAGTCTTTCGGGACGGGGCTCGGCATTGCGCAAGACGAAACAGGGTAAGAAGGCTCCGCATCTGACACTGAAGAAAAAATCTTAGAGCGTGATAGTTCTTGATTGAAGCATCCCGGAACGTGAATCGCCTTCTAATCTGCAGAAAGGGAGGCTGGTTCGCGTTTCTCTTTGTTTCCGAGAAAAGCAATTGGATTCTAGTTACGAGAGGGAAGTAGGTTTTGCACGCAGTCGAAACGGCGCCGCCGGCTGGCGGGGCGCGGGTGGCCGTGATCGATATCGGTTCGAACTCGATGCGTTTGGTTGTGTTTGACGCGCTCAAGCGTGCGCCGGCACCGATGTTCAACGAAAAAGTTTTCTGTGGATTGGGCCGCGGTCTCAAGTTGACCGGCAGCCTGAGTGAGGAAGGGGTTGAGTTGGCCCTGACCAATCTGGTTCGCTTCACCCGTCTGGCGCACTCCATGGGCGCCGAAAATCTTGCGTTGCTGGCGACTGCGGCGGTACGCGAGGCAGACAATGGGGCGGCATTCGTTGAACAGGTCTATCAGCTTTGCGGCTTGAAGGTAAAGGTCCTCAGCGGCAAGTCCGAGGCGCGGCTTTCGGCCCTCGGTGTGATTTCGGGAATGCCCGAGGCTGACGGAATCATGGGGGATCTGGGCGGTGGCAGCCTGGAACTGGTTGAGTTGAAAAAAGGCAGGATCGGCCGTTCGGCGACACTCGGTCTGGGGCCATTGCGTCTGATCGAGCTCTGTCAGGGCGACCGTAAAGCTGCCCGGTCGGAAATTACGCGGCAGCTCGAAAAAATCGAGTGGCTGAAAGAGTCCAAAGGCGGCACCTTCTACCCGGTCGGCGGATCCTGGCGAGGCCTTGCACGGGTTCATATCAGGCAGAGCAAATATCCCCTGACCGTGGTTCACGGTTATGAAATGCGCCGTGAAGAGCTTGAAGAACTGACCACGCTGATCAGCGCCCTGGGAACGGAGTCGCTTTCGCGGACATCGGGCGTCAACCGCCGGCGGGTTGAAACCCTGCCGTTCGGTGCGCTGGTACTTGGTCAGCTTTTGCGGCGTGGCGTCTTTGGTCGTGTCGTCTTTTCCTCCTGCGGCCTGCGCGAGGGGCATGTATTCGACATGTTATCCAAGGATGAGCAGGCGAAAAGTCCGCTGATCGCCATAGCGCAGGAGATTTCCGCGCGAGAGGGGCGTTTCGGCGATATCGGCCCGCAATTGTTCAACTGGACAGCGGCTCTGTTCGCGGATGAGGAAGAAGAGGCGGCACAGGTCCGGCTGGCGACCTGCTATCTTTCCGATTTTGCGTGGCGGGAGCATCCGGAGTATCGGGCGGAACAGGCGCTTTTCCGTATTCTGCATCATCCCTTTATCGGGGTGAATCACTGCGGTCGGGCATTCATGGCCTACGCCGTGTTCCTGCGCTACGGCGGTTCGCTGCAGTCCCGGCGGGTGGCCTCGATCCTTGCGTTGATGAAGCCGAAAATGATCCGGCGGGCAGAAGTTCTGGGGCTAGCGCTTCGTATGGCCTACATGCTGTCAGGCGGCATCAGCGGACCTCTGGAAAAAACGTCTCTCTCGCTCAAGGACAACCGCTTGAAGCTGGTTCTCCCCAAAGACCGTTCGGTTCTGGCAGGGGATGTCGTGGAGCGCCGCTTGAAGGCGCTTTGCGATGTTCTGGGTGTGAAAGGGAGTGTGGCCGAAAATCCATAGTACACGGTGTTTGCTCGGGCTTTCAGCAAACGCCCCGTTGAAGCCACAGGGGGATCCGGAAGGCGAAAGGCAGCTTTTCGTTGAGCGGCGTTGCCTTGGATCAGATCCGGTTTAGCTGGAACCGCTGGTAACTCCAGTCTCCTCGTTCAGGCCCGAATGGACAACCTGTTGAAAGCTCACATCTAGCGAACATCGGTCTCGCGGATGACTTTCAAAATTCGGGTGAAGTTTTCGCCGCCGTCTTCGCTGAGTCCGTCTTTTTCCGACCGCTCCAAAAGATATTCGCCCCGATAGGTTCCTTTCGGCCAGCTGTCCGTCTGGCGCCGGATGCTCAGATACCGGATGTTGATGGCTTCGGTCGCATTGGCCTGCTGGGTGATGTCGGCCAGCAGCTCGCCATTGGCGGCAAAAAGGCGCATGCGAATGCGGTCGTTTCGTCTCAGCCCCCAGATCTGAACCCAGAAAGCCAGCTGTTTGGCGGTAGCAGACAGGGGCTGGGTGTCGTAGTAACCCTTTTGTATCTTCAGGACCGAGGGTGGATGAGGCGCAAAGCCTGCATCGAGCAGTCCGGATGTCCGGTAGGCGAGCAGGCGGGCGGCCTCGGCGTTCCAAAAGGAATGATAGAATTCGGACTTGCAACCGCCGTCTGGTGCGTAACTGCTATCGAGGACTTTATTATGGCTGCTGTCCGGTTCCAGGCCGCTAAAGGGGTCAATGAAGCGGTCGTGCAGCTGCAGCGAGAAATGCAGGTGGGGAAAGTTCGTGCTCCCCGATGCCCCGATCAGACCGATAGCTTCGCCCTGACGGACCTTTTGGCCGGGCTTTACGGAGACGCTGCCTTTGCGCATGTGAGCGTAGTGGGTCATCCAGCCCTTGCCGTGGTGTATCGAGACCGAATTGCTTGGCACGACCGGCCGACGGCTCAAGGTCTGACGCGTCTCGGCTTCGCTCAAAAACTTATCGGGGACATCGTTGCGGCTGGCGATGACGGTTCCAGCAGCCGCTGCCAGCACCGCGACGCCTTGGTTCATGTCCTTCAGTGTTTTCAGGCGAATATCAATTCCGCGGTGACCGTCATAGGTCAGGGGACCGCAATTATGATCGCGGGCCTCGGGACCGGGGGCGAAATCCAGATAGTTCTGCACTGAACAGATGTCGGTGCCGGCACAGTCGACCGGCAGTCCCAGTTCCGGAAGGCCGTCCAGGGAATAGACGGGCTGCCGGGCCGACTGCGCAGTGCTGCCGGTTGGCTGTGCCGCCCACATGGTCAAAGCCGCCACTAGGCCGCAACCGGTCCGAAACACGGAAATGCCGCCGGCGCCTGGAAAGAGGAGACGGAAATCGAAACGTCCCACTGGAATCTCAGGCGGTTTCGCTGTGGCTGGTCAGAGGCACGACCCTGACCTTGCGGTTTCGGGTCGTGAGTGCAAGCCGGCCGTGTTTCAGGGCCAGGGCGTCTTCGCCGAAGATCTCCCGGCGCCAGCCCGACAACGCGGCAACCGGTGCGTTGTCGTCGGCGGCGATGTACTCGAGATCGGCGGCGTTGGCGATCAGCTTCTGCGCCACATCGTACTTCTCGCACTTCATCTTGAGCAGCACTTTCAGCAGATCGATAACCGGCCCTAAACCATTGGGCAGATCCGGTTTGCTGGGCGGCAGCGGGCAGTCGGCCTTTGGAATGGCGAGGCCCTGTTCGATCGCGCTCAGGATACCCTGACCGATTCGACCGCCGGCGATGTCGCGTGACATGCCGCGTGTGCGGCCGAGAGCGTCGGCGTCGCTGGGGCGGTGTGCGGCGATATCGAACATCTGTTCGTCGCGCAGGACCCGGCTGCGCGGGGTGTTCCGGCGTTGGGCTTCCCGTTCGCGCCAGGCCGCCAGTTCCTTGAGCACCGCGAAATAGCGGGGGTCGTTGGAACGGGTCTTGAGGCGCATCCAGGCGTTCTCGGGATCCAGCCGGTAGGTGTCGTCGCTGGTCAGAACCTTCATTTCGTCAGCGAGCCAGCTGGCGCGCTCCGAATTGTCGAGGCGCAGCTTGAGTTTCTCGAAGGACGGACGCAGATAGATAACGTCGGCCAGAGCGTACTGCAGCTGCCTTTCCGACAAAGGACGCCGCGACCAGTCGGCAAAGCGCGACGACTTGTCGATATGGCCGCCGGTGAGCTTTCTGACCAGGGTGTCGTAACCGACAGAATCGCCGAACCCGCACACCATGGCGGCAACCTGGGTGTCGAAGATCGGTCCGGGAACGTGCCCCATCAGGTTGTAGAAAATCTCCAGGTCCTGTCGGGCCGAATGAAAGACCTTCAGGATTCCGGGATCGTCCATCAGGGCGAAAAGCGGGGTCAGATCGATATCCGGGGCCAGTGTATCTATGGCAGCGACCTCATCCGGACCGCCAACCTGTACCAGGCAAAGCTGTGGCCAATAGGTCGTATCCCGCAGGAACTCGGTATCGACGGCGATGTATTCCGCGCCGGCCTGCCGGGCGCAGAAGGCGGCAAGCTCGTTGCTGTCTGCTATAATTGTCATAGGGACGGATATACACGCTAATCGCCGGGGATAAAAGCGAAGGCCCGCGATTATGGGACGGGAGTGCGAACAGGAAAGGATTTCATCGCCTGGCCCTTGACAAAACGGCTGGTTAGATGCCTTTTTCGCGCGGTTTTTCTTTGCCGGTATCAAGAGTTCCAAAGGACGTTATATGCACCCCTATCGCACGCATACCTGTGCAGAACTGCGCCCGTCGCACGTTGGCGAGACCGTTCGGCTGTCCGGATGGGTCCACCGCAAGCGTGATCACGGTCAGCTTCTGTTCGTCGATCTGCGGGATAATTTCGGGTTAACCCAGTGTGTGATTGATATTTCGAGCCCGCTTTTCCAGAAACTGGAGGCGGCGCGCAATGAAAGCGTCATTACCGTGACAGGCCGGGTGATCGAGCGCACGGCGGACACCACCAATGACAGGTTGCCGACCGGCAAGATCGAGATCGGCGTGGACGAGCTGACCGTGCAGTCGACTGCCGATCTGCTGCCGCTGCAGGTCAATGCCGATGAGGATGCCGGTGAAGAAATCCGCCTGCGCTACCGCTATCTCGATCTGCGCCGCGAGAAGATGCACGAAAAGATCCTGCTGCGCAGCCGGGTGATCGCTTCGATCCGCCGCCGCATGATCGATCAGAACTTCACCGAGTTCCAGACTCCGATCCTGACCGCCAGCAGCCCGGAAGGCGCGCGCGATTATCTGGTGCCGAGCCGGATCCATCCGGGCAAGTTCTATGCCCTGCCGCAGGCGCCGCAGATGTTCAAGCAGCTGCTGATGATTGCCGGCTTCGATCGCTATTTCCAGATTGCACCCTGTTTTCGCGACGAGGACAGCCGCGCCGACCGTTCGCCGGGCGAGTTCTATCAGCTCGACTTCGAGATGAGCTTCGTCACCCAGGACGATGTCTTCGCCGCGATCGAGCCGGTGTTGCACGGGGTATTCGAAGAATTCGCCGGCGACAAGGTCATCACCCCGGCGCCGTTCCCGCGTATTCCCTTTGACGAGGCCATGCTGAAATACGGCTCGGACAAGCCGGATCTGCGTAATCCGATTCTGATCCATGACGTGACCGAGGCCTTCCGGGGGTCGGGTTTCGGCATCTTTGCCAAGCAGATCGAAAGCGGCGCGGTGGTGCGGGCAATTCCGGCGCCGGGTGCTGGTGGACGTCCGCGCAGCTTCTTCGACAAGCTGAACGACTGGGCCCGGGGCAACGGTGCTGCCGGACTTGGTTACATCAACTTCGCCGATGGCGAGGCCAAGGGGCCGATCGCCAAGAATCTCGATGCCGAACGGATCGAACAGATCAAGGCCACAGCGGGCGTTGGCGACGGCGATGCGATCTTCTTTGCCTGCGACAAGGCTCTTGCTGCGGCGAAGTTCGCGGGCTCTGTCCGCAACAAGCTGGGCAACGATCTGGATCTGCTGGAGAAGAATTGTTTCAAGTTCTGCTGGATCGTCGATTTCCCCATGTTCGAACTGGACGAAGATACCGGCAAGATCGAATTCAGCCACAATCCCTTTTCCATGCCACAGGGCGGGCTGGATGCGCTCGAAAACCAGGATCCGCTGACCATCAAGGCTTATCAGTACGACATTGTCTGCAACGGCGTGGAACTGTCGTCAGGTGCGATCCGGAACCATCTTCCAGAAGTCATGTACAAGGCCTTCGCAATCGCGGGCTATGCTCAGAAAGAGGTCGAGGAACGGTTCTCGGGTCTGCTGTCGGCGCTGAAATTCGGCGCACCGCCCCATGGCGGTTCTGCACCGGGGATCGACCGGATCGTGATGCTGCTGGCTGACGAGCCGAATATCCGCGAGATCGTGGCCTTCCCGATGAACCAGAAGGCCGAGGACCTGATGATGCAGGCCCCGGCTGAAGTGCCGATGGAGCGCCTGCGTGAACTCCATCTGCAGCTCAAACTGCCGCCGGTGTAAGACTGCTCTGGCGGTCGATTAGACCGCAGATCTCTTCATAGAACAGCGTTGCCGTCGGCGAGAGATGCCGGTCCGCGCGGGTGATCATCGCATAGGGACTGATCTCGATGCGCTCAGCGAGATCCAGCGTGGTGACGGCATGGCTCAGTCCCTGATCACCGGCGATCAGACGTGCCACCTCAGCCGATACCGGTGCGATGGCGTTGGCGCGCCAGATCATGCTGAGCAGCAGCAGGAATGAAGTGGAATTCAGCGATACCCGCGGCATCGGCAGATTGCTCGTCGCGAAGGCATACTCCATGGCGCGGCGCAGCGGCGTGCCGGAAGGCTGCATCACCCAGTCGTCGTCGATCAGGGCTGAAAGCGGCACTTTGCTCCGGCCTGCCAGCGGATGATCGCTGCGGACCAGCAGACGCACCACTTCGGTCTGCACGGGCCGCAGATCAAAGGCTGAGAGTTCCATGTAACCCGGCACCCGGCCGATCACGAAGTCGAGCTGACCCTCCAGCAGCATCCGCACCAGGACATCTGAGGTGCCGACCTCGACATGGGCCTCGATGGTCGGGTGTTCCGCCTTCAGGTGCTGCAGGGCAGGGACCACGAGATCGATTGCCGGAGCGGTCACCACCCCGAGGTAAACGGTACCGGCCTTTCCGGCGCTGATCTCAACCACATCGCGCCCGGCCTCGGCGAGTTCGGTCAGGATGCGCCGCGCGCGCTCAGCCAGGGCGAGGCCGGTTTCACTGAGCACGACGCCTTTGGGGCCGCGCAGACAAACAGGGGCGCCGAGCATCCTTTCCATCTCCGCCAGCATGCGCGAAGCCGCAGGCTGGGATATGTTCAGTGCTCGCGCGGCAGCAGAGATCTGGCCGCTATTGGCCAGTTCCAGCGTTAAACGCAGGTGTGCAAGTTTGAGACGACGGGCAATGCGTTCGGCGGACTTGGACAAGGTCTGTCCTCCAGGATCTCAGGGACGTTTAATGACATACCAAAAATATCATGTAGATTATCGAAAAGATGATTTGATTGATATGTATTTACATATCACCCTCAGGCTGCCGGGCTGCGACGTGTCGCGCTCTCTGTGTAATAATGAAAAAAAACGCACCGCCGCCGGTAAACAGGCAGGGCGGGCAAAGGAAGGGAAAGCTTTATGAGACGACTCACATCATTTTTGGCGTTGTCGGCGCTGGCCGCCAGCATCTTTGCGGTTCCCGTTTCTGCGCAGGACAAGGGAACGATTGGTATAGCCATGCCGACCAAATCCTCCGCCCGCTGGATTTCGGACGGTAACTCCATGGTCAAGCAGTTCGAAACGGCGGGTTATGAGACCGATCTGCAGTATGCTGAAGACGATATCCCAAACCAGTTGGCGCAGATCGAAAACATGATCGTCAAGGGCGTGGATGTGCTGGTTATTGCCGCCATCGACGGCACGACGCTGTCGAATGCTCTGCAGCAGGCAGCTGACAGCGGTATCAAGGTTATCGCTTACGACCGGCTGATCCGCGAAAGCGGTAATGTCGATTATTATGCGACTTTCGACAATTTCAAGGTCGGTGTGCAGCAGGCGAGTTCCATTGTCGAGAAACTGGGTCTGCCCGCTGCGGCCGGTCCCTTCAACATTGAGCTGTTCGGCGGTTCGCCGGACGATAACAACGCCTTTTTCTTCTATAACGGCGCGATGAGCGTCCTGCAGCCCCTGATAGACGAAGGCAAGCTGAAGGTGAAGTCCGGTCAGATGGGCATGGATAAAGTCGGTACCCTGCGCTGGGACGGCGCGGTGGCTCAGGCCCGCATGGACAATCTGCTCTCGGCCTACTATTCCGATGCCCGGGTCGATGCGGTGCTGTCGCCTTATGACGGTCTGTCGATCGGTATCCTGTCGTCGCTGAAGGGAGTCGGCTACGGTTCCGCCAGCCAGCCCATGCCGATTGTTTCCGGACAGGATGCCGAGGTGCAGTCGGTGAAGTCGATCCTGGCCGGCGAACAGTATTCCACGGTTTTCAAGGATACCCGAGAGCTCGCCCGCGTGACCGTCGGGATGGTCGAAGCCCTGCTGCAGGGCGGGACGCCTGAGATCAATGACACCAAGACCTATGACAATGGCGTCAAGATCGTACCCTCGTATCTTCTGGAGCCGGTGTCCGTCGATGCGCGCAACTGGGAAAAGATCCTGATCGATTCCGGTTATTACACCATGGACCAGATCCAGTAGGATTTGTCGATTGACGGACCCGCTCTGAGAAACGGGCGGGTCCGCTTTTCGGTTGGAGCGCACCGCATGGATGGCATGGACAGCATTCTGGAAATGCGCGGGATCACCAAGACCTTTCCCGGGGTCAAGGCGCTTGACAACGTAAATCTCAAGGTCAGGCGTGGCGAAATTCACGCGCTGGTCGGAGAGAACGGCGCGGGCAAGTCAACTCTGATGAAAGTGTTGAGCGGTGTCTATCCGCACGGCAGCTATGATGGCGATATCCTTTATGACGGGGAAGTGCAGAGTTTTCGTGGCATTGCCGACAGCGAACGCGCCGGGGTCATCATCATTCACCAGGAACTGGCGCTGGTGCCGCTGCTCTCGATCGCTGAGAATATTTTTCTGGGCAATGAAATCGATCGGCACGGTATCATTGACTGGCCGACCACCTTTGCGCGCTCAGATGCGTTACTGAGCAAGGTCGGGCTGAGCGATCCTTCCTCGACACTGGTTACCAATATCGGCGTCGGTAAACAGCAACTTGTCGAGATTGCCAAAGCTCTGTCCAAGCGGGTGAAGCTGCTGATCCTTGACGAGCCGACCGCCAGCCTGCAGGAAAACGACAGCCAGAAGCTGCTGGATCTGTTGCTGGAATTCAAGGCTCAGGGCATCACTTCGATCCTGATCTCCCACAAGCTGAACGAGATCAATCGCGTTGCCGACAGCATCACGGTGCTGCGCGACGGTGCGGCGGTCTCCTCTCTCGACTGCAATACCGAAACGATCGACGAGGCACGGATCATCAAGGATATGGTGGGGCGCGACCTGGCGCACCGCTACCCGGAACGCACACCGCAGATCGGCGATGTTCTGATGGAGGTAACCGACTGGACCGCCCATCATCCCCAGCACCCCGAGCGCAGGGTGGTTGACGGCGTGAACATGACGGTGCGGCGCGGTGAAGTGGTGGGCATTGCCGGGCTTATGGGTTCGGGGCGGACGGAACTCGCCATGAGTATCTTCGGGCGATCCTACGGTCAGAACATTTCCGGGCAGGTGAAGATGAACGGCCGTCCGGTTGCGGTGTCGGTTGTCGGGCAGGCGATCGCCGCAGGTATCGCTTATGTGACCGAAGACCGGAAGGCGCTCGGGCTTGTCCTCGACGAGACGGTGGTCAAGAACATCACCTTGTCTAATCTAAACCAGGTTTCGGCGCATGGCGTGATCGACGACTCTGCAGAGCGCAGGGTGGCGCTGGATTTTCGTAACCGGCTCAATATCCGCACTCCAAGTGTCTTTCAGAAAGTCGGGAATCTTTCCGGCGGTAATCAGCAGAAGGTGGTGCTGTCCAAGTGGCTCTTCGCCGAACCGCAGCTGCTGATCCTGGACGAGCCGACGCGGGGAATCGATGTCGGCGCCAAGTTTGAGATCTACACCATCATCAATCAGCTGGCATCCGAGGGGAAGGGCGTGGTGATGATATCGTCGGAGATGCCGGAACTGCTCGGCATGTGTGACCGCATATACGTAATGAACGAAGGTGCATTCGTCGGCGAACTGAGTGCCGCGGAGGCCAGTCAGGAAAAAATCATGAGCATGATCGTGCGAGGCAGACTTCAATGACCAGCGTGTCTTCCGATAAGCTCGAGCGGCAGAAGTCCCGCGCATCGGTCGCGGTCTATCTGAAGACCCATATTCGGGAATACGGAATGCTGGTGGCGCTGGTGGCCATCATGGCGTTCTTTCAGTTCGGAACCAACGGTGTCCTTCTGAAGCCACTGAACCTGACGAATCTCTTCCTGCAGAACAGTTATATCATCATCATGGCGCTGGGCATGCTGCTGGTGATCGTCTGCGGCCATATCGATCTGAGCGTCGGGTCGGTGGTGGGGTTCGTCGGCGCGCTGGCTGCGGTTATGATGGTGAGCTACAAGCTTCCGATTTTTGTCACCGTTCCGGTCTGTCTGCTGGTCGGTGCTCTGATCGGCGCGGCGCAGGGCTACTGGATCGCCTATTGGCGTATTCCCTCCTTCGTCGTGACCCTGGCGGGAATGCTGGTGTTCAAGGGGCTGACACTCGCCTTGCTGGAGGGGCAGTCGATCGGTCCCTTCCCGAAAAGCTTTCAGGCGCTGAGCTCCGGCTTTATTCCCGATCCTTTCGGTGGTGAAAATCTCAGGATTTTCTCACTGCTTCTCGGCGTCGCTGCTGCCGGCGGTATGCTGTACTTCGGACTGCGCGCCCGGGCCAAGCAGGCGAAGTTCTCCGAGGTCGAAGAGCCCTTGGGCTTCTTTCTGGGCAGAAACGGCGTCATCGCCGTGGCCGTTGTCTTCATCGCTTATCTGCTGGCGACCTATAACGGGTTGCCCAATGTGCTCATCACCATGGCGGTGCTGATCTCGGCCTATACTTTCTTCACCAACAAGTCGGTCATGGGGCGACGCATTTATGCGATCGGCGGCAACGAGAAGGCGGCCAAACTCTCCGGGATCAAGACCGAGCGCCTGACCTTTCTCACCTTTGCCAACATGGGCATGCTGGCGGCGCTGGCGGGACTGATCTTTGCCGCCCGGCTCAATACGGCGACCCCCAAGGCCGGTGTCGCCTTCGAACTGGATGTGATCGCCGCAGTCTTTATTGGCGGCGCTTCCATGTCCGGTGGGGTCGGCAAGATTACCGGTGCGGTGATCGGGGCTTTCATCATGGGTGTGATGAACAACGGCATGTCGATCATGGGTGTCGGTATTGACTGGCAGCAGGTGATCAAGGGTCTGGTGCTGCTCGCTGCGGTGATCTTCGATGTCTACAACAAGTCCAAGGGCGAAAGCTGAGGCATTTTCTTCGCGGGAGCTTGATCGTTTTCCATACTGCGAGTGGAAAACGGGACCCAGACTCTCGCGGGAAAGCCGAATAGAGGCTTCGCTGTAAAAGGGTTTGTAAAAGATGGTGGCGCCATCTTTGTACAGAAAAAATCTGTGATAAAGATAAATCTAACTTATTGATTTATCTGGTGTCATGGGCGATTGACTTGACTGTGCTTCGCGATCTGATTGCTATTCCGGATTGGCTCACATAAAGTCTGCCGCTTGTTTTTTTTTGGACGACTTGTTTTTTGAACGTCAGGGATTGCATTGATGACACTGCCACGGGATGACGGGTTTTTCATGCCGGCTGAGTGGGCACCGCACAGCCGATGCTGGATGGCGTGGCCATGCCGCGAAGCCGTCTGGGGCGACCACCTGGATATGGCCCGGGAAGCCTACGCGGAAGTTGCGAATGCGATCGCGGCGTTCGAGCCGGTGACAATGATCGCCAATCCCGAGAACCTTGCCGAAGCTTCTCTCAAATGCGGGACGGGTGTTGCCTGTCTTCCGATACCGCATGATGATTCCTGGACCAGGGATACCGGTCCCAGCTTTCTGATAAACGACCGCGGTGAGCTCGGTGGCGTTGCCTGGCAGTTCAATGCCTGGGGTGGCAAATACAGCAACTACGAAAAAGACAGTAAAGTCGCTGCGGCCATTCTGCAGCATCTGGAATTGCCGGTCTTTCTGGGCGACATGATCCTCGAAGGTGGATCGATCCATGTCGATGGGGAAGGGACGCTTCTGACCAGCGAGCAGTGTCTGTTGAACCCGAACCGGAATCCGAATTTGAGCCGTTCCGACATTGAAGAAAAACTGCGAGGTTATCTGGGGGTGAAATCCATCATCTGGCTGAACCAGGGGCTGGTTGATGACGAAACTGACGGACATGTGGATAATCTGGCCTGTTTTGCGGCGCCGGGAGTTGTCCTGGCATTGTCATGCGACGATCCCAATGACGAGAACTATGCGGCGCTGCAGGACAACATCAGCCGCCTGCGCGCTTCAAGCGATGCAAAAGGCCGGCCTCTGGAGGTGATCGAAGTCCCGCAGCCGGCCCGGATGAACAACGATCAGGGCGAACGCCTGAGCCGCTCCTATATCAACTTCTACATCGCCAATGGCGGGATTGTGATGCCGTCGTTCGAGGATTCACAAGACAGCCGGGCTCTTGATATCATTGCCGGCGCTTTTCCGGATCGCTCGGTGGTCAGTGTATCGGCAACCGACATTACCTTCGGTGGCGGCGGAATTCATTGCATTACGCAGCAGCAGCCCCTGGTTTGAGGAAACCGGATTGCGGGCGATGTCTGCTGCCGTTAGCAGGAGGCGCTGTTTGTGGGGCGTTTGCCGCGGCGGTTTTGTTCGCAGGTCGTCTCCAGTATTTTCTGAATTTTGCCCTTTTTCGCATAGAGCGCTCGATCAGCCAGAAACATGACCGTTTCAGCGGTTTTTCCAGCGCAATAGATGTCAAAGCCGGCGCTGGCGGACACCGGAATCTGATGGCCATTCCATGTTACGAGCAGTGAGTTCAGCAGCCGGCTGATTTTGGCTGTGAGTTCTGCCGCTGTGTCGGGGCCGGTCTGGGTCAGAAGAATGGCGAACTCGTCACCGCCGATCCGGGCAACGGCGTCACTTTGGCGTGTGTTCTGTTGCAGCTTCTCGCCCACAGCCCGCAGAACAGCGTCGCCGGCCATATGACCATAGGTATCGTTGACGGCCTTGAAGTGATCGAGATCGCAGAGAATCAGTACTCCGTTCTCGTCCACTCTATGGGCGCGCGCGAAGGCGCGGCTGAACTCCGCCTCGAAGCCGCGCCGGTTCAGCAGGCCGGTCAGTTCGTCCGTCACCGAGAGATTTTCCAGTTGACGGATCCGTTCCTTCTGTTCCGCAACGGTCTGCTCAGCTTCTGCCGCGAGGCTGAGAAGTTCTTCCAACACCTGCTTGGACGCCGCATCGGCCTTCCACTTGCGTGGCGCCGAAAGCCGCTGCAGCCGTTCGCTCACGGCACAGATATCTGTAACTGGATTTGTTTCCGCGGATTCTACCGTGGATTTAAGAATTTGTGTTGCTGACACGGCGTCTTCTCCCCTTGGCGAATTTAGACACAGCCCTATCACGCAATTCCCGTGCCATGGAAAAATGGGTATATTTGTGTCATTTTTGGGGTTCGGCACGGCAGATTTTTCCGGGCGGCAAGTTTGCCCCGACATAGTCTGCAGAATTTCAGGTCGGCGGAAGCGGACGCGAAAAAATGTCCGAAGTTGATCGAGATCCGGCAGGAATCAGCCTTTTTCAACTAATGAGATTGACTTCAGGCAAGCCGATCAGGTGGCTCGTTTCCCTTGAAGTAGGCGTCGAGGTTGTCCAGGCACTTGAAACCCATTGCATTGCGGGTCTCGATCGTGGCACTGCCGATGTGCGGCAGCAGAAAGGTATTCGGAAGGTCCCGATAGCGCGGATTGATGTTCGGTTCGCCTTCGAATACGTCGAGGCCGGCAGCGGCGATCTTTCCGCTTTTCAGAGAGTCAATCAGGGCTTCGTCGTCGACGATTGTTCCGCGGGCCGTATTCACGACGATCGCGCCGTCCGGCATCATCGCCAGCCGTTCCGCGTTGATCAGATGGTGGGTTTCGGGTGTCGCCGGGCAGTGTATCGAAAGGAAGTCACAATAGGGGAGCATGTCTTCCGGTGTTTCATGGAAGATGGCGCCCTGCTCCTGGTCAGCCGGGAGGCGCTGGCGCTTGTTGTAGTGGATTGTCATGTCGAAGCCGCGTGCGCGTTTCGCCACGGCTTCGCCGATCCGGCCCATTCCGAGGATACCAAGGCGTTTGCCGGTGACCTCTGTACCGAGCATGAACTCGGGCTTCCAGCCGACCCAGTTATTTTCCCGGACCAGCCGCTCACCTTCGTACGCCCGGCGCGCCGCCGCGAGAATCAGCAGCAATGCAACATCGGCGGTCGCATTGGTCAGAACATCGGGCGTATTGGTGACGATCAGACCTCTTTTCGTCGCGGCTTCCAGGTCGATGTGCTCGAATCCGACGGAAAAGGTGGCGAGAATTTCAACTTCTTCAGGCAGCGTCGCTATCGTCGCCGCATCCATTTTTTCCGTCGGCGTGCAGAGTATGGCCCGGCATCCGGCTGCCCGGCGCACAAGTTCCTCAGCGTTCAGACCGACGTCATCCTCATTGAGAAAGGGGGCATAATCCTGTTTCAGGCGAGCGGTCACCGCACTGGGTAAACAGCGGGTCACGACAACAGCGGGCTTGTTCGACATAGGGGAAGAACTCCGTGGACTCGATTTGCATGGGACGACCGGACAAAGTAGTACACGCTGATAGAGGGGCCTGCTAGAGTCCCCGCGCTTCATTTTCCACTCGAGTTGGTTTTGTCCGGGAGTTCCCCTCTATATGTTCGATCGCCAAGGTCCAGGAGTGCCGACGGTTCGGCTTTTGTTGATGGCGGTGCTGGTCAACGCCTTAACATTGCCGTTGGCTGGTGCTGCAACTTCGGCAGATGCCGCCCAGGTTCTGCCGCACAAGGCGATCTATGATCTGCACCTCAGCCGAACGCAAATCAACAGCAGCGTCACACAGGCGGAAGGTTTTTTTGAGTTCGAGTGGGGGGATGCCTGTTCGGGATGGACCGTTGTGCATCAAACCCGTCTCAAGATCGATTATTCGGATGGCCGCAGGCTGGACTTCGGCGCATCACATAAATCCTGGGAATCGAAAGACGGAAAGTCGTATCAGTTTTTCATCAAGCGGAATTACAACGGGAGTCCGGTTGAGGAAGTCCGCGGCGAGGCGTCACTTGGTGACGGCGATGCCCGGGGAACCGCCCACTTCAGCCTGCCGGAAGAGCGGGATGTGACGCTGCCCAAAGGCACGATTTTTCCCACCCAGCACTCAATCGAGCTGTTGCAGGCTGCGGAACGCGAGGAACTCCCGCTCTGGCGGATTGTTTTCGACGGCTCCGGCAACGATGGTTTTTTCGGCATTTCAGCTGCGCTGATGCAGAGTTACCTTCCGGGCGAAGACCTGAGTGAGATTGCGGGGCGGTTGAGTGCGGAGCGCTCCTGGCAGATGCAGCTTGCGTTTTTCGATCTGAAAAACCAGACCGGAGAGCCGGAGCAGGAGCAGAGTCTGCGCATTTTCAACAACGGTGTCGTCGACGAACTGGAGCTGGACTACGGCGATTTTGTGGTCAAGGCGCGGCTCAGAGAGTTCAGGCCACTGCTGGTTCCCGACTGCTAGCTCCCCCCCGTAGACGCAAGGTCCCAGAGGGGCATTGCGGTCCAACAGGTCGGCCTTCAGACCAGACCACGGCCCTTACCGATTGCGCCGTCGCCCATCTTGTTGCGGATGGCATCAATTGCGCGTTCGACTTTGGCGACCTGCGCCAGTTCCGGTGCCAGAAGGCTCGGCGGATCCGCGGTTTCGCCTTCACGGAGATCACCGGTTCCGATACCGATCAGGCGAAAGCGGCGGCCATCGGCCACTTTAGCCAGCATGCGTCTGCTTTCCTGATACAGCACTTCGGACAGCTGGGTCGGGCTGTCCAGACTGCGGCTGCGGGTGATTTGCTTGAAATCGGATGTCTTGAGTTTGAGGATGATGTTACCCCCGGCCAGTTCCTTGGCTTTCAGGCGTTTCGACAGCTTTTCACAGAGTAGCCAAAGCTGCTTTTCGAGTTCCAGGAGATCCCTGATATCCTGGTTGAAAGTCGTCTCGGCGGAGACACTTTTCATCTCTGAGTGGGCTTCGACCTTACGATCGTCGATTCCGCGGGCAAAGAAATAGAGGCGGCTGCCGATCCGGCCATAACGGGCGATCAGGCGGTTTTCGTCGTAGGGCAGAAGATCCCGCACGTGGCGGATGCCGTCTTTGGCCAGCTGCGCCTGAAAGGCCTTGCCGACACCCCAGATGATACCGATTTGCTTTTCGGCCAGGAAGGATGCTGCTTCTTGCTTTCCGATCACGGCGAAGCCACGGGGCTTGTCGAGATCCGAAGCGATCTTTGCCAGGAACTTGTTGTAGCTGAGACCGACCGAAGCGGAGACGCCGATGGTATCCTCGATCTGGCGAATCAGCCTGGCGAGGGTTTTCGCCGGGCAACCGCCATGCAGGCGCGTCGTCCCCGAAAGATCGAGAAACGCTTCATCGATAGAAATCGGTTCGACCTGCGGTGTGGCGGCCTCCATCAGGGTGCGCACTTCCCGGCCGACGCGGCTGTACTTTGCAATATCCGGTTTGATCACGACGGCATCGGGGCAGGCTTTCAACGCCTTGAACATCGGCATTGCTGATCTGACGCCGTACATGCGGGCGAGGTAACAGGCGGCCGAGACCACACCGCGATGACCGCCACCAACAATGACCGGTTTATCCTGCAGCTCTGGATTGTCGCGTTTTTCGACGCTGGCGTAGAAGGCATCGCAGTCGATGTGAGCAATCGAAAGCGATTCAAGCTCGGGATGGGAAACCAGACGTGGCGAGCCGCAGGCCCGGCAGCGCGTGGCGCGCGGGTTCGGCGTTGCCGACTCAAGACTGACGGCAAAGCAGTCACGGCATAAGCTGGTCATCTGTCTCGTTGCTTCAGGGCTGTCTCGTTGCTCCGGGGCCGCGCCGCGTTCGCCCGCAACGGCAGGCCACCGTTTGACCAGGTTTTTTCCAATCGTTCCGCTTCCTCGCGGCTCCAGAGCCAGGCGGCACCCCGCACGCCACTGGAGTCGCCGTGTTTGGGCGGGAGAATCAGAGTATCAAAAGAATCGGAAAACACGTACTCCGGGAGCCTGCGGGGCAGGGATTCGTAGAGTCTGCCGATATTCGATATTCCACCACCGAGTACAATAGCGTCTGGATCAAGGATATTGATCACCATTGCCAGGGCACGGGCCAGGCGGTCTTCGTAACGCTGCAGCGCGGCTTCGGCAAGATCATCCTGGTCTTCGGCGGCGCGCGATACCATCTCGCGCGTGGTTCCGGCGTTGCCGCCATGGGCGTGGTAGTCCTGTAGCAACGCCGGTCCGCTGAGAAAGGTTTCTATGCATCCCGACTTACCGCAATAGCATGGTGGTCCGGGACGTTCTTCCGGCCGGGGCCAGGGCAGGGGACAGTGGCCCCATTCTCCGGCGATGGCGTTTCGTCCGGAAAGCGCCTTGCCCCTGAAGACGATCCCGCCGCCGACTCCGGTGCCGAGGATGAGGCCGAAGACGACCTGCACGTCCGGTGCGGCTTCCGGGGAAGCCGCACCGTCGGACGTTTCCGACAAGACGAAGCAATTGGCATCGTTCATCACCCGTACCGGGCGGCTGAGCGCTTGGGCGAGATCCTGCAGGATCTCGCGGCCGATGAGACAGGTCGAATTGGCATTCTTGACCCGGCCGGTCAGAAGTGAGATCGCACCGGGAATTCCAAAACCGATGGTTGTGTGGCAGCCAATTTCGCCTTCTACAGACCGGACCAGGGAAGATACAGCTTCAAGCGTTGCGTGGTAGTTGCCTGAAGGCGTATCGATTCGACGACGCAGGAGTTGTGCGCCGTTGGCTGCCACTACAATTGCCTCGATCTTGGTGCCACCCAGGTCAATACCTATTCGCACAATGACAGTTCCCTGTTTCCAACGGGCATGGCTATTGCACTCTCGTAACCTTCAGCGTAATTGGTTACTTTAAATTAACTTTAAGTGTATAGACCTCTGGGAGCACATTCCATAGGCGCTGTAAAGCGTGTGGGCCTTTAGACGGTTCCTGGTCGGCAAGTATTCATTCGGCGGCAAAAGTCGTATCGGTTCGAAACAAACCCGTGACTTAAGTCATAAGGTTGAGGCGGCGTAAAAATGCAAACTGGTGACAATAAAGCCAAGACTGTCTTGGTGGTCGAAGACAACGAGCTCAACATGAAGCTCTTTCATGACCTGCTTGAGGCTCATGGCTATAATATACTGCAATCCAAAGACGGTATGGAGGCGCTGCGAATTGCGCGCGAGCATCATCCCGACCTGATTCTCATGGACATTCAGCTGCCTGAGGTGTCGGGTTTGGAAGTAACGAAATGGATCAAGGAAGATGATAATCTGAAGTCCATTCCCGTGATCGCCGTCACCGCTTTCGCCATGAAAGGCGACGAGGAAAAGATTCGGGAAGGAGGATGTGAAGCTTATATCGCGAAACCGATATCGGTGACCAACTTCCTTGAGACCGTTGAGCGGTTTCTGCGTTAGTCTTCTGCCAGTTTGCTCATCGCTTAAATCAGGCTCCGAATGACCGCTAGAATTCTCGTTGTTGATGATATACCCGCCAATGTGAAGCTGCTTGAAGCTAAACTCATGGCGGAATATTTCGAGGTTCTGTCCGCCTCAGATGGCCCGACGGCTTTGGAAGTTGCCACGTCCGAGATGCCTGATCTCGTTCTGCTCGATGTCATGATGCCGGGCATGGATGGCTTTGAGGTCTGCGCCCGTCTGAAATCTTCGCCGATCACCAGTCATATACCCGTTGTCATGGTCACCGCGCTCAGCGACGTCAGCGACCGGGTTCGCGGGCTTGAAGCCGGTGCCGATGACTTCCTGACCAAGCCGGTGAACGATATTGCGCTCTTTGCCCGGGTTCGCTCGCTGGCCCGGCTGAAGGTCATGATGGACGAGTTGCGGGTTCGTCAGGCGGCATCCGGTCGCGATCCCATGCTCGAACATAAAAAACTCGGTAGCGACGAAGAAACCGCGAATGCGCGGATTCTGCTGGCGGAGACCAACGATCTGGTTGCCGAAAAGGTGGTTGGATATCTGAGCGAAGCCGGTCACACCATCGACCGGCGGACCACGGCCGCCGAAGCCCTGGAACTGGGGAGCCGTGAATCCTACGACCTCATGATCGTCAGTCTTTTTCTGGGCGACGAGGACGGTTTGCGGCTCTGTTCTCAGTTCCGCACCCTGGAGGAAACCCGGCATGTGCCGATCCTGCTGGTGCTTGAGGAAGAAAACCTGCCTCAGCTCGCCAAGGGCCTCGATCTCGGCGTCACCGACTATCTGATCAAGCCGATCGACAGCAACGAATTACGTGCCCGTTCGCGTACGCAGATCCGGCGCAGGCGCTACCATGATATGTTGCGTGAGATGCTGCAGCAGAGCGTGTCTCTGGCTTACACCGATGGTCTGACCGGGGTGTATAACCGGCGCTACATGAATGCGCATCTGGATCGCAAGATCATGGAAATTGCCGAGAGTGCCAAGCCGGTATCGGTGATGCTGTTCGATATCGACAACTTCAAGAACGTCAACGACACCTGCGGCCACGCAGCAGGCGATGCCATTCTGAAATCTCTGTCACTGCGAGTGACAGACGGCATTCGGGATTTCGATCTGCTCGCCAGATACGGCGGTGAGGAATTTGTCGTGATCATGCCGGACACTGCTTCGGTAATCGCGATTACCATTGCTGAACGCGTTCGCAGAAAAGTGGCTGAAGCCCCTTACCAGACCTTCGAGTTGGGCGAAGCACTTAATGTCACCATCTCGATCGGTGTCGCCACCACGACTGATCCGATGGAGATTGCCGACAGTCTTCTGGCGCGGGCCGACGCGGCGCTCTATCAGGCCAAACGCTCCGGCCGCAATCGCGTCGTTGCCGCTCAACCGCTCACCCAGGCAGAGCGGGAACCGGTGATCTCTCCGGCGGCTGTGAACGATCAGTCGAAAGTCTCCTGAACGCCCATTGCGTCAGGCTCCATTAGGACAGCGTTATCTCTTCTTGAGCCGGCTGCAGGATGCATTTCCCTGTCATAATTTCTTTACTTCCGGCTCCTGAATGTCATTCCCGGTGACTCAATTCATTGACGATTTCTGCCGTGGTAATTCTGTCTCTGTGAGCCGGAGAACACCGAGACGCGGATGGAGACGTCCGGCGATCAGGGCGCCAATGGCCAAGCCTACGGCGGTGGCGGCGAAGACGGCCGGCAGTGGCGCGACGATCAGAACCAGACGGGCGACACCCGGGGTCAACACGCCCGAGACATCTCTGAAGGTCGAGTAGATCGCCGACATTTCGGTTCGCTCCGAGGGTTTGACCGACATCAGAAACGGCAAACCGCCGCACATGTCGAGCACGATGAGAAAAAACGCGCCCAGCATCAAAAAGGCAATGGCGACCTGCGGGAGCGCGGCAAAAGGAACCGCCATGAAAAATGCGAGGCTGGCGCCGCAAAAGCCCACCTGAACAGCGTATCGAACGTTTTTTCTGCGCATCCAGCGCAGCATGAAGGGCGTGAGAAACAGGAAGCCGTTGGTGATCGACAGGACCAGCCCACCAAGCTGTTGGCTCAAACCGCTTTCGACCGCGTAGATCGGCAGATAGACCACATACACCCACCAACCGCAGGATCGCAGTACGGCGAAGCTCCATCCCGCGATCAAACGGGGTTGCGCCAGAAAACGGGGCATGAACGCGAGGGGGTTCGGCGTGGGGGCGAGAGCCCTGCGGATCACCTTGCCGTTGCCAAGGCGCATGACCCAGAAGGTCGTCAGCAGAAAGAACGCGGCCAGGATCGATAGAAAAAAGGGTGCAGGTGCCCAGTGCTCCATCAGCCAGATTCCCAGAAACGGACCGACTGTCCAGGCGGCGCCGCTGTAGAAAAGCCGCAGGGTTTCGCTGTCACCCAGCGCTGAACGCTCGATGTAATCCATCACATAGGAGTTGAAACAGATGGAGATGATGACCGTTGAGACGGTGTTCATGGCCAGACCGGCCGGCACCAGCCAAAGGCTCCCCGTTGCGGCACAGCTGCCGCCGACCATCATCCCCACGGCACCCGTCGTAAAAAGCCACCGGCGCGGGATATACCGCGATACCCAGGGGGTCAGAAGTGCCGCGATAAAAGACAGCACGCCAATCAGAAAATAGACTTCCGAAACCGTCTCCGCATTGCCGAAGGTTTTATACATCACAATGGGAAAGACTGAGGTCAGAATACCTCTTGTCGCACTTTCGATCCCTGCCAGGAGAGCAAAGCCCCGGACGCTTGGTGTCGGCGCGTGGCGCAGCCATTCGGGAATACGGCGTTGAAACATTTGTTTAATTCATACTTTCGTGTTCGGACACTATGGGGGATCACAACGGAATCATCCGTCAGGACAAGCCGTCAGAGCCTGAGGCTTACGTCGCGGCCGGTGGTGGGACAAGGCAGCGTACGCGCCGCCCGGCATGCCGATGATGACGTTCTGAAGGGCGAACGCCGCAATGCCGCAGCCATTCCCTGGCCGGGCGAACCGATGACGTTCGATGCAAATTCTCCCGCAAAGGCGTTTTCCTCTCCATTCCTGCTTCGGCTCCCGCCTTAATCCGATATTCGACATTGCTGACGTGTTCACGGAAAGGGCAGATTGAACCTGCGTCGTCGATCAGAGTAGCGAAATTTTTCTATGGTATTGATCGGAAAAACCGATCATCTGGAAGAAGCTGTTCCTTATAGATCTGATCAACCGGAAAGTCAGGAGAAACGGGCATGAACCTCGAGCATATCTGGACCTTCCTTGAGGTTGCGGCCACCGGCAACTTCAATCGTGCTGCCGAGAACCTGAACGTGACGCAATCGACGGTCAGCGGTCGGATCAAGGCGCTGGAGGAAAGCTTCGGGCGCCCCTTGCTGATCCGCAGTCACAGCGGATGCGATCTCACGCTTGCCGGGTATCAGTTCCGGCAGTATGCCACCGGCATGCAACGTCTGTGGCAGCAGTCGCATCAGGCAGTGACCCTTCGGCCCGGTTATCGCAGTGTGCTTTCTGTCGGCGCTCAGGTGAGCCTGTGGGAACGCCTGATCCTGGACTGGATACCCTGGATGAGAACGCGCGCGTCCGACGTTGCCTTGCGGATTGAAGCCGATTACTCGCCGAGCCAGATGCGCCAGCTCGTAGACGGGATGCTCGATATCGGGATCATGTACCAGCCGCGCCAGACGCCGGGGCTGGTCATCGAGAAACTGCTTGAAGAGGCTCTGGTGCTGGTGGCGACCGATGATCGCTGCTTGTCGGCGGAGTGGCTTGAAGACTATGTTTTCGTCGATTGGGGGGAGGTGTTCCGGGCTCGGCACGCCGAAGCGTTCCCCGATATGGAAACCGCGGCAGTTTCAGTCGGACTTGGCCCTCTGGGCCTTCAGCATATCCTGCAGAACGGCGGGTCAGGCTATTTCCCGCTGCGTGTCGTTCAGCCCTTGTTTGATGAAGGCCGGCTCACGCAAGTGTCCGAAGCGCCGGTGATTTACCGTCCGGCTTATGTGGTCTATCGAAAGGATCCGGAGGATCCGGGCACTCAGGCTCTGGCGCTGGAGGGGCTTCGGGAAGTCGCCGCAGCTGAGGAAAACTGAGGTGCCGCCGGCTCAGGTCGAGTACACAAGCAAAACGGCCGCCCCTTAGGACGGCCGCCGAAAATTCCGCATGAAGCGGAAAAGCCTACTTTATCTTCGCTTCCTTGAAGACAACATGTTTGCGTGCGCGCGGGTCGTATTTCTTGAACTCGAGCTTTTCGGTCAGAGTCCGCGGGTTCTTCTTGGTAACATAGAAATAACCCGTGTCGGCCGTGCTGACCATGCGAATGAGTTGTGTTGCTGGCTTAGCCATGGCGCAATCCTTATGGCGCTGAAATCCTGAAGTCAGCGCGCAAAATAGCGGCAGGTGCGACTAAGTCAAGCCCGGAGTTTCCCGTGCCTGCGCGAAACGCCGTCGTTATGCCGGGATCCGGTCCAGCGAAACATCGCAGCAGAGCGATTTATGTCCTCAGAACCGGTATTTTTCAATGTTTTATAGTGTTTTACGGCTTCATTTAAAACCAGAAGCGTAATATTGGCCATCGGCAGCGCCGCGGTGTCATGAAGTGAATACCAGCCAATATCTTCAAGCTCTCCGTCTCCGCCGATGCGTCCCCGGGCGAATCGACCGTCGCCGAGCAGAAACCGGGTGTGAAAACGCCGGTGAGAAAAGCTTGGTGTGATGGCTCTGGCGATAAACGACAGCTGGTCGAATGCGGGCCGGACCGAAGCCTGGTGGTAGCTGGTCCAGATCGGCGCGGCTCCCGGGGGCGTTACTGATGATGAATCGATCATGCCGTCGTCGCATTCGCCGTAGAGCAGGCCGGTTTCCTCAAAGGTCTCCCGGACGGCAGCCCGGGCGATTGAAGCGGCGCGCTTGTGCGTTGCCTTGTCGAGCCCGGGGGGAAGGGGGCGCAGGTCCTCGGCAAATCCCGACGCCTGGCCGTCTTCAGGTTCCACTCTTCCGCCAGGCACGACATAGATGCCGGGCATGAAACCCGCAGCGGCGTGTCGACGCCCCAGAAGCACCTCGAGACTGTCGGATCCCTTGCTCCGCAGAAGCACGAGCGCTGCTGCTGGGACAGGTCGGACTGTGGCTGGCTGAGACTGGAGTGTCGGCACGGGGGCTTCGGTCGAAAGGGGCGGTATCAGAGATGCCGCGGATGTCATTGATGGTCGTGGCCACCCGTATTCGGTGTGGTTGCCAATATCTGATAGCTCCTGCGGGCGGTCGCACCGCTCGCGGGGGCGCCAAGCGCCTGCGCGTAGAGCGATGGCTCGGTCAGAAGGCGTTCCGCGACTTCCAGATCGACTGCTGCATCTGTCCCGCGTGGCGGGCAATGGTCGCGAAGCAGCTTCAGGGCTTCCGGATCGTCGAAGTCGGGGGAAACGTTCCTGACATTGTGATCGATTGGCATTGTGCCCTGCTGCAGCTGGGCAAGGACATCGTCGGCGGAATCGATTCCCCGGGTCGTGCAGATGTCCGGCAGCACGCCCCGGCCATGCAGAACGTAACCGGAAGGGGCATGGAACCTTGCCCAGGTAAGGGCCAGCTCACCCTGGTTGGGAAGCCGGAAAACGTTCTGGACCGTGCCTTTGCCATAGGAAATGCTGCCAATGATCACGGCGCGTCCTGAATCCTGCAGCGCGGCGGCAACAATCTCCGACGCCGAGGCCGAGTTGCTGTCGATCAGCACGACAATGGGCAGGCCGAGCGCGATATCATCGGGTTCCGCATCGAAAAACTGTTCGCTGTCCGGGTGCCGACCGTGTGTCGAAACGATCCGTCCTTCGGTGATGAAGAGATCGGAAACGCCGACCGCCTGATCCAGGAGACCGCCAGGATTGCCCCGCAAATCAATGACGTAGCCTTTGAGTTCCGGTCCTGATTTCTGTGCCACTTCGCGGATTTTCCGGCTCAGGTTTTGCGTCGTGTTCTGATTGAAGCCGGTCACTGCGATGTGCGCAATCGCATCGACTCTTTTGATATAAACGGTCTGTTGCACGATTCTGGCGCGGGTAACGGTCACCAGACGGGGCAGACGGCTGCCTTTGCGTTTGATTTCCAGCCTGACCTTGCTGTGCAGACGCCCGCGCAGACGTGATACTGCTTCCGTTTGTGACAAGCCTTTGCTGGCGATACCGTCGATTTTGACGATCAGGTCATCGACGCGAATTCCGGCTTTCTCCGCAGGTGTTTTCTCCATAATCGAGAGAACCTGAATACCGGCATCGGTTACCTCGATGCGAATGCCGACACCGCCAAAACCGTCCCGGCTTGCGCGGTTGAGACGTGCTTCGTCGCGGCCTGAATAGCGTGAAAACTGATCAAGTTCGCTCAAGAGACCATCGAAAACCGTTTCGTACAGCCGTTCGGCATTGGCCTGTTCCAGGTCCTTGGACTTGCTTCTGACCGCGGAAATCGCCGAGGTTGTCAAATTGGCCCATGCCAGAAAATCACCGGCATCGGGTTGCGGAAAGTGCGCGGCTTCCTTGCCCTTGAGCGCGATGCGGATTTCTTCGCGTTCGATCGCAACCGATATATCAGGATCAATTGTCGAGAGGCCTTCAAGGCCGGCGACAGCCATCTGGTTGACCGTAACCTCGTCGATGTAGCTTTCGGCGACATCCCGATAGCCGGCGACAAACAGCCGGTCGGCACGGGATTGATCGAAACCGGACGGAGTGGTGGAATCCTGAGACGCGCAGGCAACAATGAAAAATGCAAGTGAAAGGAGCGCGCTACGCGAAACGGTTCGCAAGGCCCGACGTTCCACGCCTGGCACTAACCGCTTCTGTTCCCCGGGAACAGGCGTCGGAAAAGATGGTTCTTCCACCCGCCAACATCCTTAATTTCAAGTTCACTCAAATACTAAACGACGTATGCTCTATTTCGCCATCGCTAATACAGCAAACATACAATTTATTTGTATTGCCGGGTATTTCTTGGCCGCACAGACCGTGATTGAACAACAAGGCCGTCAAGGATTCGTAAATATTTTGGCAAAGTGGCTCAATTCATTTAGGGCGGCGCCCGGGCCCTTTGCTTCCCGGTGATTTTTTCCGTGCCGACGTCTTACCTGGGGTTCGCTTTTTCCCGCCACGTGCCCGGCGATCACCCAGCTTTTTGTGCGCAATTGATTTCTTCAGCGGGTCCCAGGCAGATGCAGAGCCGCTGGCGGGCGCTGAAGTCTCCAGTTCGGCGTTCTCGTCTTCATGGTCGCCGCCGTCACCTTCGACAAGCTTGAGGACCAGCCCCCCGGTGACGGGCGTGGCTTCCATCAGCCGGGCCGCGACGTGATCGCCGAGTCGGTAGACCCGTCCCCAGCGCCGGCCGACCAGGCAGTGTTTCGCTTCGATATGATCGTAGCGGTCGTCCGGCAGGGAGCTCATGGGAACCAGGCCGTCGGCGCCGCTGTCATCCAGTGTGACGAAAAGACCAAAACGGGTGACACCGTTGATCCGGCCAGGGAAGATCCGCCCGACCTTATCCGCCATAAAAGCCGCAGTGAGACGGTCGACGGCGTCTCGCTCAGCAGCCGAGGAGCGGCGCTCCGTCTTGCTGATGTGCTGGGCCGTCTCTTCGAAGGTTTCGGCGGCATCGGGCGGCAGTCCGTCATCGCCGAGCTTCAGTCCGGAAATCAGGGCACGGTGAACAAGAAGGTCGGCATAGCGCCGGATCGGCGAGGTGAAATGGGCATAGCGGCTCAACGCGAGACCGAAGTGCCCGATATTTTCGGGAGAATAGACCGCCTGGCTCTGGGCCCGCAGGATCATTTCATTGATCATTGGCTTTTCAGGGCGTTCGCTGGCCTTCTTGAGAACCTGGGTAAGAACCTTGGGCCGGATGACCTGTCCGCGGGCGAGCGGTAAGTCCATGCTGGCGAGCACCGCCGACAGGGCTTCGATCTTGACCGGGTCAGGTTGCTCGTGAATCCGGTACATGCAGGGGCGGTTCAGACGTTCGAGCTCTGTGGCCGCTGCGACATTGGCCGAAATCATGAACTCCTCGATCAGCTTGTGGCTGTCCAGTCGTTCGCGGGGCTCAATGGCGACGATCATACCGGCATCATCCATGACCACACGCCGTTCGGTCAGTTCGAGCTCAAGCGTGCCGCGTTTTTCCCGGGCCGCGAGGAGGGCCTGATAAGCACCGTACAGAGGCTTGACTACCAGATCGATCAGGTGACTTCCGATCTCGCCGACGTCACCGTTGTGCGCGTCCTGGACCTGTTCGTAGGTCAGGCGCGCGGCTGAACGCATGAGGCCGCGGACAAAGCGGTGGCGCAGCGGGTTGCCGTCGGTGTCGATCCACATGTGAACGGCGAGGCAGGGCCGGTCGACTCCCGGTTTCAGCGAACACCAGCCGTTGGACAGCTCTTCCGGCAGCATGGGTACGACCTGATTGGGCAGATAGGTCGAGTTCCCGCGTTTGTAGGCATCGCGGTCCAGTGGGCTACCGGCGGTCACGTAGTGGGCCACGTCGGCGATCGCGACCATCAGGTGCCAGCCGCCCGGGTTGTTGCTGTCTTCATCCGATTCGGCCCAGACCGCATCATCGAAGTCGCGTGCGTCCGACCCGTCGATGGTGACCAGCGGCAGGTTGCGCAGATCGTCCCGTGATCCCAGGGTTTCAACGGCCGTCGCGGCCTTGGCAGCGTCTTCGGTTTCGCGTGAAAAGGCCATCGGCACATCGTGCTCGTAGAGTGCGATCAGGCTGAGCGAACGCGGTGTATCGATCGGGCCTACACGCTCGAGAACCCGGACTTCGCGCAGGCCGACCCGGCGGTGCGAGGGCTTTAGTGTGGCAACGACAAGTTCGCCGTGAACTGCGCCCCGGGAATCTTCGGAGCGGACGACGAAATCGCTCTTCGCCCGCCGGTCGGTCGGGCGAAGCCGGCCACCTTCGGAACTGCGTTCGTAGATCCCCAGGATGCGCTCAGGCGTTTTTCCGAGGCGTCGGATGGTATGGGCTTCGTAGCTGCCGTCTTCATTGCGTGTCAGGCGCGCAAGGACCTGCTCACCGGTGGCGAAAGCCGCGCGGCTGCGATTGTCGGGCGCCAGGAAGATACGCGGCGGCGGTGTTTCGCTGTCCCAGTCCGGCGGGGTCGCGAGCTGTTCGCCGTCCTCATCGATATCCGCGACTTCGATCACCATGACCGGGGGCAGGTGGCCGGGTTGCATGACTTTTTTCTTTTCCCGGCTTTCCAGAATGCCTTCGCGCTCAAGTTCCTTCAACATGGCTTTCAGGGGGATACGGTTGCTGCCCTTGATCCTGAATGCGCGCGCAATTTCACGCTTGCCGACCGGGGTTGTACTTTCGCGGATAAACGCCAGAACCTTTTCCTTGCTGGGAAAGGGCGTGGCCTTGGGAGTGATTTTTGCCAAGTCGGTCTCGATCTAGTCTGCGCTCTTGGCCGTGGGTTTGGCGGCCACCTTCTTCGCTGTGGTTTTCTTGGCGGCAGGTTTCTTTGCAGCAGGCTTCTTGGCGGCCACCTTTTTAGCCGGGGCCTTCTTTGCTGGCGCTTTCTTGACGGCGGTTTTTGACTTAGGAGCGGCCTTTTTAGCGGGGGCCTTGCGGCCGCCCTTCTTGGCCTTGTCCTTTTCAGCCTGCACGACCAGTAACGCGACGGCGTCTTCCATGGAAAAACTCTCCATGTCGGCGGTTTTCGGCAGCGACGCGATCACCTTGCCATGCTTTACATAGGGACCGTAGCGACCCTTGAACAGATTGATCGGTGCCTTGTCGTCCGGGTGTTCACCAATAACACGTAACGGCTCGGCAGCTCCCCGGCGGGCCGGCGCTTCGGCGATCAGGGAAACGGCGCGGTTCAGTCCAACGGTCAGAACATCGTCGTCGTTGCTGATCGAACGATAGGTCGGTCCATGCTTGACGTAGGGACCGAAACGTCCGATGCCCGCAGTAATCATTTCACCGCTTTCGGGATGCAGGCCGACATCGCGCGGCAGGCTCAGGAGGCCGAGTGCGACCTCAAGCGTCAGATCGGCGGGCGGCATGCCCTTGGGCAGAGAGGCGCGTTTCGGCTTTTCCTTCTCGACCGGTTCACCGAGCTGGACATAGACTCCGTAAGGACCCTTGCGGACCGTAACATCCAGACCAGAGACCGGATCCTGGCCCAGGGTGCGCGGAAACGCGGCGTCCCCGTTTTCGTCCTGGTCCCCTTCGCCCGGCACCGCGAGCGGGCGGGTGTAGCGGCATTCGGGATAATTCGAGCAGCCGATAAATCCGCCGTTGCGGCCAAGCCGCAGACCGAGCCGGCCTTGCCCGCAGGTCGGGCAGATGCGTGCATCCTTTTCCGGGTTTTCCGCGTCAACAGGGAAAAAATGCGGTCCGAGGTCGGCATCCAGTGCGTCGATCACTTCGGTGATCGTCAGGTCTTTGGTGCTGCTGACCGCCTCGTTGAAGGCGTCCCAAAAGGAGCGCAGAACGACTTTCCAGTCGATGCGGCCGCCGGAAATGTCATCAAGCTGATCTTCCAGTTCAGCGGTGAAGTTGTACTGAACATAGCGTTCGAAGAAGGAACTCAGAAACGCGACGACCAGCCTGCCGCGGTCTTCCGGCACGAAGCGGCGCTTGTCCAGGATCACATAGTCGCGGTCCTGCAGCACCTGAATGATCGAGGCATAGGTCGACGGCCGGCCGATGCCGAGTTCTTCCATCTTCTTGACCAGACTGGCTTCACTGTAGCGCGGTGGCGGTTGGGTGAAATGCTGGTTCGGCTCGATGGCGTCGCGGGTCGGACGGTCGCCCTCGGTCAGCTTCGGCAGGCGCCGGTCCTGCTCGTCGTCGTCCTGCTCTTCCGTCTTGGCGTCGGGCTGATCGTCGCGGCCTTCCTGATAGAGTTTCAGAAAACCATCGAAAGTCAGGATGGAACCGGTGGCGCGCAGGCGGGCCTGATTGATGTCGACGTCGATATCGACTGCAACCTGATCCAGACGGGCGGATTCCATCTGGCTCGCCACAGTACGGTTCCAGATCAGCTCGTAGAGTCGCAGGCCGTCGGAGTCGAGATAGTTTTTGACCTCCGAGGGATGGCGGTGAACATCGGTCGGGCGGATGGCCTCATGGGCCTCCTGGGCGTTCTTGGCTTTGCTCTTATAAATCCGTGGGGCGTCCGGCAGGTACTCCTTGCCGTACTTCGTTCCGACCATATCGCGCGTCGCCGCGATGGCCTCGGCGGAAATCGAGACACCGTCGGTCCGCATATAGGTGATCAGGCCGACAGTCTCGCCGCCGAGTTCAAGACCTTCATACAGCTTCTGCGCGGTTCGCATGGTGCGGGTTGCCCCGAATCCAAGCTTGCGGGAAGCTTCCTGCTGCAGGGTTGAGGTGGTGAAGGGCGGGTAGGGATTGCGCCGGACCTGTTTGCGTTCGACCTGGGCGACGGTAAAGCCGGCGGCATCTTCCAGCCGCCGTACGGCAGCCATGGCGGTGGTTTCGTTGGGCAGATCGAAGCGATCCAGCTTCTTGCCGTCAAGATGGGTCAGACGCGCCGAGAAGGGCGTTCCCTGATCATTGCGCAGCTTGGCGATGATGCTCCAGTATTCCTGTGACTTGAAAACCTCGATCTCGGCTTCGCGTTCGCAGATCAGGCGCAGTGCCACGGATTGTACGCGGCCGGCCGAGCGGCTGCCGGGCAGCTTGCGCCACAGCACCGGCGAAAGCGTGAAGCCGACAAGATAGTCGAGCGCACGGCGGGCCAGATAGGCGTCGATCAGTTCGCGGTTCAGTTCACGCGGTGATTTGAAGGCCTCGAGAACCGCGTTCTTGGTCACCTCGTTGAAGACGACGCGTTGTATCCTGATGCCCTTGAGGGCCTTACGCCGGCCCAGTTCTTCAGCCAGATGCCAGGATATGGCTTCGCCTTCACGATCCGGATCGGTTGCGAGGATCAGCGTGTCAGCACCCTTGATCGCGTTCTGGATGTCCTTGAGGCGTTGTTCGGACTTACCCTCGACTTGCCAGAGCATGGCAAAGTCTGCGTCCGGATCGACCGATCCGTCCTTTGGGGGAAGATCCCGAACGTGTCCGTAACTGGCCAGGACATGGTAATCGCTGCCGAGGTATTTGTTTATTGTCTTGGCTTTGGCGGGAGACTCGACGACGACAACCTTCATAATGAAACGACTTACCTGCTGCTGAATACGGAAACAAAACGCCTAATTCGCGTGCCGGGTCGAACTGCCCGATATGAGTGCCACCATGTTACCGGGAAGCCGTTCGACAGTTCCGGATAGCTCCAATTCAAGGATAGCGGCGGACACGGCTGCGGGAGACAATTGGCATTGCCTGATCAGTTCGTCAACTGCAACAGGTGTATGCGATAACAAAGAGACAAGGCTGCCATGCGCTTCGGCAATCTCCGTTTCTTCGTTTTCCTGCTTGTAAAAGACTGATTTGTCAAAGACTTGAGGAGGTGACGGCAAGGGCTGAAAGCCGCCTTCGACAGCCCGCAGGATATCTTCGGCCGATTCGACCAGAATCGCGCCCTGGCGAATCAGATCGTTGCCGCCCTGCGATCGCGGATCGAGCGGAGAGCCCGGAACGGCAAAGACTTCCCGTCCTTGTTCAAGGGCCAGACGGGCGGTGATCAGAGAGCCGGAATTGCGTGCGGCCTCGACCACCAGGACCCCCAGAGACAGACCGGAGACGATACGATTGCGGCGCGGAAAATGCCTGGCCTGTGGCCGTGTCCCCGGCGGCATTTCCGTGAGCACGGCGCCTTTGGCGGCGATGGTTTCGAGCAGCTTTGCGTTTTCCGGAGGGTACACGATATCAAGTCCACCGGCGACGACGGCAACGGTGCCGCTGTCCAGCGCACCTTCATGGGCGGCGGTGTCGATACCGCGCGCGAGTCCGGAGGCCACCACCAGTCCCGCCGCGCCGAGATCGCAGGAGAGTTTATAGGCAAAGCGGCGGCCGTTCGCCGAGGCATTGCGCGCCCCGACCACAGCGATTGTCCTGCGTGACAGCAGTGCCTTGTCGCCAAACCCGATCAGGAGCGGGGGCGCATCCTCGGTCGCAGCGAGCGCCTGCGGATAATCCGCGCTATGCAAAGGCAGAACCCAGGCGCCCAGTCTTTTAATCGCTTCCAGTTCTCTTTTGGCTTCATCGCGCGGACGCAGGGTAAATCTGGAAGCATTGCCGCTTTTGCGCACAAGTTCGGGGACAGCTCTTAGAGCCGCGCCCGGTGAGCCGAAGCGGGCGATCAGCTGGCGAAAGGTGACCGGTCCGATTGAACTGCTTCGACTGAGCTGAAGATAGTCCAGGATTTCCTGCGCGTCATTCTCGGGCTGCGGGGCGTTTAGCATGAGCTACCTTGGGTCGCAAAGGTGGCTCGCGTCAAGATGCGCCGGTTCGTTCGGCATTATTCGGGTTTCTTTTGGCCGATTTTTGATTCTTCGCCTCTGACCAGGCGCCGGATGTTTTCCTGATGCCGGAGCCAGATCAGAAGGGCAAGTGCAGCGGTGAGTTCAACCATCTGCAGATCGCCGAGCAGTAACCACGAAAACAGCGGTGCCGCCGCGAGTGATAACAGAGACGCCAGAGATGAGTAACGGAAGATGGCGGCAACGGCGAGCCAGGTCAGACAGCAGGCGATACCGACCGGCCAGGCAAGTGTGGTGATGACACCCAGCGCCGTCGCCACGCCCTTGCCGCCTTTGAATTTCAGCCAGATCGGAAAGAGATGCCCGACCACAGCGGCGAATCCGGCGGTCAGAGCGAGATCGGGACCCCAGAGAGCGGCAATGAAGACTGCCCCCGCGCCCTTGCCGCCATCAAGCACCAGAGTTGCCAAAGCCAGGTCTTTGCGGCCTGTGCGCAGGACGTTGGTCGCGCCGATATTGCCCGATCCGATCGCGCGCACATCGCCGAACCCGGCCAGTCTGGTCACGAACATGCCAAAGGGAACCGAGCCCAAAAGGTAGCCGCCGATCAGTGCGGCGATCAGATAGGGAGCTTCGTAGGCCCAGGAAATCGGGTCCGGCATCGGCTTTTCAGCTCCTCAGTTTCCGGGTTTCTCGTCGGGTCCGAAGATACAGCGTCCGTCGACGACACTGCGCCGGACAAGTCCCTGCACCGGGTAATCGGTAAAGGGCGAATTCTTCGATTTGCTTTGAAAGACCGCCGGGTCGATCAGCCAGGGCTTGTCGAGATCGAAAAGGGTCAGATCCGCCGCCGCGCCCGGCGCCAGGCTGCCGGCGTTGAGGCCGAGTATCCCGGCTGGGCCGGTTGTCAGTTTGGCGAGGACGTCGAGCAGTCCGATCCGCCCCTTGTGGTAAAGTGCCAGCGAGAGCGGAAGAAGGGATTCCAGACCAACGATACCGGGCTCTGCAACGGCGAAGGGCAGGCGTTTCGAATCCTGATCGTGCGGACTGTGATCGCTGGCAATCACGTCGATGGTACCGTCGGCAAGGCCGTCTTCCACCGCCTGACGGTCGGACTCGCTGCGTAGAGGCGGCCACACCTTGGCGAAGCTGCGATAGTCGCCCACGGCGTTTTCGTTCAACGTGAAATAGTGAGGCGCTGTGTCGCAGGTGACGTTCAGGCCCTTGTCCTTGGCGCGGCGGATGGCGTTGAGCGATTCAAATGTGGTTACGTTCGCGACGTGATAGCGGCCGCCGGTCAGTTCCAGCAGCCGCAGATCGCGCGCCACCATGATGACTTCGGCCGCCGCCGGAATGCCTGTCAGACCGAGCCGTGTCGCGACCTCGCCTTCGTTCATCGCCCCGCTGGACAGGGCCGGGTCTTCAGGGTGCTGAAGGATGACCTGTCCAAAGGTCCGGGAGTAGCTGAGGGCGCGGCGCATGACCTGAGAGTCGGCGACGGCTTTTAGACCGTCGGTGAAACCCACGGCGCCGAACTCCGTCAACAGCCCGAACTCGGTCAGTTCGCGGCCCTTCAGGTCACGGGTAACCGTTCCGTAGGCGTAGACCTTGACCAGCTTTGTCTCACGGGCGCGCCGGGCCAGGAACTCCAGTACGGCTACGTCGTCGATGACCGGCTCGGTGTTGGGCAGGGCAACCATGGAGGTAATGCCGCCATGGGCCGCAGCCCGGCTGGCGCTTTCGATGGTTTCCTTGTGCTCAGCCCCCGGCTCGCGGAGCTGAACCCGCATATCGATCAGACCGGGTGTCAGGCAGAGGCCGGCACAGTCGATCACCAGGGCATCTTCGGGCGTACCGTTGTTAAAGAGGCGCGGTCCGTGGTCAGCGATTTTGGCGCCGTCTGTCAGGAGGCCGCCGATCTCATCCAAACCGCTTCCGGGATCCAGAAGGCGGGCATTGACATAAGCCACACGGCCTGGCGCTTTTGAACTGGCGGGTTTCATCGCGGTTGGTTTTATCGCAGATGGGCTCATGTCGGGCCTCCGATCTGAGTGGAGGCGGTGGAACTGTTGTTTGATCGCAGGGAGCGGGTGAGCGCGTCCAGGCAGGCCATGCGGACAGCGACACCCATCTCGACCTGATCGCGGATCAGGGAACGGTCGATATCGTCTGCCAGTTCACTGTCGATTTCGACGCCGCGGTTCATCGGACCGGGATGCATGATAAGGGCATCGGGCTTTGCCGCCTGCAGCTTTTCGCGGTCGAGACCGAAGAAGCGGAAGTACTCTCTGATAGAGGGCACGAAACTGCCCTGCATCCGTTCGGTTTGCAGCCGCAGCATCATGACGATGTCGCAGTCTTTCAGCCCTTCGCGCATGTCGAAAAATGCCTCCACCCCAAGGCGCTCGATATTGTTGGGCAGCAGGGTTGGCGGCGCTATCACCCGCACATGGGCCCCCATGATCCCAAGCAGCTGAATATTCGAGCGGGCGACCCGGCTATGCAGGATGTCGCCGCAGATGGCCACGCGCAGTCCCAGAAGACTGCCGCGCCGGCGGCGGATAGTCAGGGCGTCGAGCAGGGCCTGGGTGGGGTGTTCATGGCTGCCGTCTCCGCCGTTGATGACGGCGCAGTTGACCTTTTCGGACAGCAGCTGCACGGCGCCGGATTCTGGATGCCGCACCACCAGGACGTCCGGATGCATGGCATTCAGGGTCATGGCCGTATCGATCAGGGTCTCACCCTTTTTGATCGAACTGGAAGAGACCGACATATTGATCACGTCAGCGCCGAGACGCTTGCCGGCGAGCTCGAACGAAGTCCGTGTCCGCGTCGAATTCTCGAAAAAGAGATTGATCACGGTGCGTCCGCGCAGCAGCGACGTTTTCTTGTTGTCGGATCTGTTGAGCGCGACGTAGCTGTCGGAAAGGTCAAGAAGAAAGGTGATTTGTTCCGCCGTCAGCCCGTCGATTCCGAGCAAATGGCGGTGTGCGAAGCCCAGGATGTCCGCAGTGTGTCTTGTATCAGTCATTAAAGCGGGACTATGTCATCGTCGTGCCACCGACGCAACGGGGGAAAAAGCCCGTTTTTAGCGCCAGGTCAAAACCCCAATGTTTAAGCCGCGAAGGCCGGCTTTTTACCCCGGGATCGACAGGGAATGCCGTCGGACGGTCACCCGGAACCGGATGGATTCGCCGCAAGATCACAAGCGGGCGAAAATCCTTTTTGGACCCGGTGGGCAGACAAGCGTGTTATGCGTTCGGTGGCGGCCCGATCAGCCGGATCCGCCGTGGTGCTCTCAGAATTGGTTGCGCGCGATGGTTCAGGCGGTCGCCCTCTGGGTCGATAGTATTGTTTTCAGTCTCGGACGGCAGTTCCGCTGGTCTTACCTCCCGCCGTTGATGGTCTATCTGGCGGCCGGGATGTCCGGACTTACCGCCATTGTAGGAACCTTTTTCATCAAGGAATACTTCGGGCTTTCCGCGGCCTTTCTGGCAGGTCTGGGATTCTGGGCGGGCATTCCCTGGGCGTTGAAAATGCCGCTTGGGCATCTGGTCGATCTGATCTGGCGCTGGAAATCTCTTCTGATCTATCTTGGAGCGTCTCTCATCGCGTCCAGCCTTGCGATCATGTATGGACTCGTTGTCCATACCGCGGCCATGAGCTCGGTCATGGCGGTCGAGTCCTGGTACGTGCTAAGCGTTCTTCTCGCACCCGTAGGCTACGCGGTTCAGGACGTGGTCGCCGATGCCATGACCGTGGAGGCGGTGCCCCTTGTCGACCGGCAGGGTACGCCTTATTCGCAGAGCGAGATCAAGGTGATGCATACGACAATGCAGACGCTTGGCCGCATCGCGATCATGACCGGACTCATCGGCGTTGCCGGGCTGAACATCGGCATGTTTTCCGGCGTGGAATCCATGTCGGAAGCTGAAAAGGTCATGACCTACGCCGGCATTTACAAGCTGTCGTTTTTTATCCCGGTGATCTCGGTTGCCGGAGTTGTTCTTGGTGGCCTGCTGCTGCGGCTCCGCGCGCGGGCACTGCGTCGAGCGGGCCTTGACGAGGACCGGATTGCAAGCCTGCTGTTTGCGCCTGGTGGGACGACCAAACCGAACTGGTGGATCTTCGGCGGCAGTTTTGTGTTCGTCATCTTTACGCTTTCTGTGGGGCTTGGTGATGTGCCGTTCGCACAGGAGATCATCTTTGCCGGCTCCATGGTCATCATCCTGTTCCTCATGCAGCGTCTTTTTCTGGAAATCGATCCCTCGGCCCGTGGGGCGCTCGTGGGCACCGCGATCATCATCTTTGTTTTTCGAGCGGTTCCCCTGCCGGGGCCGGGGGCGACCTGGTGGGAAATCGATGTCCTGGGATTCGATCAGAGCTTCCTTGCGATCCTGACGCTGATCACTTCCTGTCTGGCGCTGGCCGGAATGGTAATCCTGCGGCCGCTGATGGCGACGCGCTCAATCGCCTACGTGGTCGGGCTTCTGACCATTGCATCGGGGCTCCTCTCGCTGCCGAATATCGGGCTTTACTACGGGGTCCATGAATGGACTTCGCCGCTGACGGGCGGCGTTGTCGATGCCCGCTTCATCGCCATTCTGGATACCGCACTCGAATCGCCGCTGGCGCAGATCTCCATGATTCCGCTGCTGGCCTGGATCGCCAGGAACGCCCCGCCGCATCTCAAGGCGACTTTCTTTGCGGTGATGGCATCGTTCGTCAATCTTGCTCTCTCTGCCAGCAGTCTGGGCACGAGATACCTGAACGAGATCTTTACGGTCGCGCGGGAGGTCCGGGACCGGGCGTCCGGAGCGGTTGTCGTGCCTGCGGATTATGAACAGCTTGGGGTGCTGCTGATGACCGTCGGGCTGATTACCGTCGGCGTGCCGCTGGTTACCATAGTCGTTATCCAGCGGTCCCGTTTCCGGACAACGGAATAACTGTCCTAGATAATCCCACCATCCCGAAGGGCGGCGATTTCCTCTTCCGTCAGTTCCAGCAGTTCGTTCAGGATTTCTTGTGAATGTTGCCCCGCGGCCGGTGGTGGACGACGGTAGGAGACGGGGGTGCCCGAGAACCTGATCGGATTGGCGATCAGATCGACTTCACCGCGCTCGCTTCCGGGGTAAGGCATGGTCAGCTTCATGCCGCGCGCCCTGATCTGCGGATCCTCGAAAACCTGATCCAGGCTATTGACCGGACCGCAGGGCACATGGAGGCCGGCGAGGCCGTCGATCCACTCCTGCTGGGTCTTGCCTTTGGTGATTTCAGGCAAGAGATCATAGAGCGCTTCGCGGTTCTTCGCCCGGTCCGGGTTGGTGACAAAGCGCGCGTCGCTGGCCAATTCAGGCGCGCCTGCAAAGCCGCAGAAGCTCTGAAACTGCCGGTCGTTGCCGACGGCCAGGATAAAGAAGCCGTCAGAGGCGGGCAGAACCTTGTAGGGCACGATGTTGGGGTGCTCATTGCCCAGACGCTTGGGGACCTTGCCGGAGGTGAGGTAGTTGAGACCTTCGTTGACCAGCCAGGCGACCTGGGTATCCAGCAGCGCCAGATCGATGTGCTGGCCATTACCGGTCCTGGTCCGGTGATGCAGTGCCGCCAGGATCGCCGATGAGGCATACATTCCGCACATCACATCGGCGATTCCGACACCGACTTTCACCGGCGCGCCGTCAGGCTCGCCGGTCAGGCTCATGATGCCGCCCATGCCCTGCGCGAGGTAATCGTAGCCTGCACGCGCCGCGTAGGGACCGGTCTGCCCGAATCCGGTGATGGAACAGTAGATCAGGCCGGGGAATTCGTCCTTCAGATCCTCAAAGGACAGACCGTATTTCGCGAGTCCTCCGACCTTGTAGTTCTGTACCAGGATATCCGACTGGGCGATCAGGCGCTTGGCCAGAGCCTGGCCCTCGGGCTTGCTGATATCGATCGAAAGGGACCGCTTGTTGCGGTTGGAGGAAAGGTAATAGGCGCTTTCCCGGCTGTCTTCGCCGTGGATGTCCTTGATGTAAGGCGGGCCCCATTTGCGCGTGTCGTCGCCTTCGCCCGGCCGCTCGATCTTGATGATGTCCGCGCCGAGATCGCCGAGCAACTGGGTGCAGGTCGGCCCGGCGAGGATACGGGTGAGATCGAAAACGCGGAGACCGGCGAGCGGTCCTGCAGGTTTTTCAGGCGTGGTGGCGTTTGTCATGATGCTTTCTTACGTCTTTGGCGGGATAACGTCAGGGTGAACTGCAACAGCATATCTTTAAGCATGAATGGGCCTGATCAAACCAGCAGGCTGAGCAGAAGCGGCAGGGTGATCATGGAGGCGGCGGTCTGGATGGTGATGATGCGGGCCATGAGACCGGCGTCGCCGCCGAGTTGCCGGGCCAGAATGAAAGAGGAGGAAGCCGCGGGCAGGGCGTTAAACAGAATGGCTATGTAGGCGCCGATGCCGGTTACGCCAAAAAGTATGCAGGCAAAGGCTGTTGCGACCGGCAGGACCAGCAGTTTTCCGACAACCGGTGCGACAAGGGCGCCGAGAGAGCCGTTGGCGCCGCGCAGTTCGAGCCCGGCGCCAACGGCGATCAGACCCAGCGGCAGAGCGGCTCGTCCCAGAATTTCCAGAAAAGAGTCCGAAATCGACGGCAGGCCGATCCCGGTCAGATTGAGGCCTATGCCCACGACACAGGCAACGATCAGAGGATTCTTTATCAGAGCGATCAGCAGGCCGGTGAGCGATCGCGAACCGTTCCTGCCATAGCGATTGAGCGCAATGACGCTGAGCAGATTGACCATCGGTACGCAGGCGGCCACCGCAAGCGTTGCCGCCGCGAATCCGGCATCGCCGAAGAGATTGGCCGCGACCGCCAGCCCGATGTAGGTGTTCGGCCGGATGAAGCCCTGGAGCATGCTGGTCAGCGCCGGTCCATCGCTCATATAGCGGCCGACGAGGGTGAGCAGCAGCAATGCTGTCACCAAAAGCGGCAAGACGATGGAAGCGATGATCGGGAGGACCTGAAAGGCGCTGAAATCAGTGGTGGCCAGTGTACGGATCAGCAGGGCCGGAAACAGGATCACATAGGTCAGTTTCTCGACGGCTTCCCAGGCCGGCCGCTCGATGAAGCCGCGCCAACGCAAAAAAAATCCGACCAGGATCAGCAGGAAGATCGGCAAAGTGGCATTAAGGACCGGCCCCATGGGCTAACGTCTCATGCGTTGCGAGAGGGGTCGGACGAGGCCGCAGCTGCATTGAACGCCCTGTGAGAAAGGGCATCCAGTGCGCCCTGAAGAATGTAGGCTGCGGCCATCTTGTCGACCACTTCGGCACGGCGCTTACGGGTCATGTCTGCTTCACTGACCAGAAACCGCTCCACCGCCGAGGTCGAAAGCCGTTCGTCCCAGAAGGCGATCGGTTGGGTCAAACCGGTTTTGGTGATCAGGTTTTCCGCGAGCTGGCGCACCGACTGGCAGCGCGGACCTTCCGAGCCGTCCATATTGACCGGCAGACCGATCACAAGTCCGCCGACGTCGCGTTCCTTGCAAATAGCGGCCAGTTCGGCGGCATCCTGAGTGAATTTTCTGCGCCGGATCGTGCCGATGGGGGACGCCACCTTCAGGCCGCCGTCCGAAATCGCCAGACCGATGGTCCTGGTTCCCGGATCCAGGCCAAGCAGGCGCATACCCTTGGGAACAAGCGAAACAAGATCGTTGAGGGTGACGATTGGCAAGGCCGCTACTTTCGAAGGAGAGCAGGAAGCATCAGGACCGAAGGGCAGAATGCCGAAAATTTGAACCGGGAAATTCATACAGAAGCCGGGACGGGCGGGCAAGACGTGCTATGGAAGCGGTTGCGCATGACGCTCAAGGCACCTTAACTTAACCGGAAAGTCTGTTGCGCCACCCGTCTCCCGTCGTGCGAAGAAGGAGAATTCATTTCATGTATCTCGCCGAACTCAATTTGGCCCGGCTGATCCAGCCGCTCGATCATCCCGACAGTGCCGACTTTGCGAATAACCTGGATCGGATTAACGTTCTCGCCGATCGTATGCCGGGCTTCGTCTGGCGTTTCCAGGACGAGAGCGGGAATGCCACCAGCGTGCAGGCCTTCGATGATCCGATGGTCATAGTGAACATGTCTGTCTGGGAAACCCCGGAAGATCTCGAGCGGTTTGTCTGGGGCACGATCCACCGCAAGTTCTACGAGCGCCGGGACGAATGGTTTCAGAAGATGAGCTCACATCATTTCGTTATGTGGTGGGTCGAGGAAGGCCATCAGCCTGATCTTGCCGAAGCGAAGGCAAAGCTTGAGCATCTGCGGGCTCACGGTCCCAGTGAGGAGGCTTTCGGCTGGGCCGATCTTGCCTCCGCCAGGCTTTGGGAACGGTCACGCTGCGCTTAGTGACCGTGGTGCGCAGAGGTTTGGAATATCCGGCAATTCTATGCGGCGTCCGCTGGAAATAAGCCTATACCCTCCTGAAAATACCAATTAGTGTTTGCGATGCAGTGTTCGAGAATTCATCAATTGTAATCCTGTCGCTGAGCTTACGGTTTTTATGCCGTGTTCACTCGCAGAGTCCGCTCACACTCAAAATGCCGGGGGCACCTGAAAGGCGCGGTTCAGCGGGAAATTAAACGGGGGAGAGAATGGCATTTCTTGAGAGCGTATTCGGCGTCATCGGGGATCTGACCTGGGGATGGTCGCTCATCCCGATTCTTGTTGTCCTTGGTATTTTTGTGACCGCGCTGACCGGGTTCGTCCAGATCCAGTTCTTCACGCGCATGTTCCGTGTGCTGTCGTCGAAGAACCAGAGCGGTGATCCGAATGCCATCTCCGCACGTGAAGCACTGCTTGTTTCTGTGGGCGGCCGGGTCGGCGGTGGGAACATCGCCGGGGTTGCCGTGGCGATCACACTTGGCGGACCAGGGGCGGTATTCTGGATGTGGGCAATCGCTCTTATCGGTATGGCGACGAGCCTTGTCGAATGTTCGCTGGCACAATTATACAAACGAAGTGAAGCGGACGGGACTTTCCGCGGCGGTCCGGCGCGTTCGATCATTTATGGCCTGGGCCAGGAATACAAATGGCTCGCGATTCTCTATGCGGTCTGTCTGATCGCCGCCTTCGCGATCGGCTTTAATGCGTTTCAGGGCAATACCGTTGCGGGTGCGGCAGAGGACAGTCTGGGAATTGACCGGATCTGGACGGGCGGCTTGCTGACCATTGTTGCCGGATTCATTGTATTCGGCGGCATCCACCGCATTGCAAAGGCCGCTGACGTTATCGTACCGGTCATGGCCATTGCCTATCTTCTGATGGCCGCCGTGATCATTCTGATAAACATCGGATCGGTACCGGGCGTTCTGGTCTCGATCTTCTCGAATGCCTTCGGGTTTGAGGAGGCGGTCGGGGGCGGTATGGGCGCGGCTATCGCACAGGGACTGCGCCGCGGTCTGTTCTCCAACGAAGCCGGGCTCGGGTCTGCCCCCAACGTGGCGGCGACGGCGGATGTGCGGCATCCGATCAGCCAGGGGATCACTCAATCCTTCTCCGTGTTCATCGATACTATTGTGATCTGTTCCTGCACCGCCTTCATCATCCTTCTGGGTGACGTCTATGTACCGGGAGCGGAGGCCGTTGACGGCGTGGTGCTGACACAGCAGTCGCTGGTTTCGCACCTCGGCGAATGGACGCAGTATTTTCTGACTTTTATAATTCTGCTCTTTGCGTTCAGTTCGATTATCTACAACTACTACCTCGGCGAGAACGCTCTGAGCGCGATAACCAGCCATCCTGCCGCGTTACAGATACTGCGCGTGGTCGTCATGGGGATTGTCTTCCTCGGTGCGGTCGCACCCGGCGCAACGGCGGTGTTCTTCTTCTCCGATCCGATGATGGGTGTTCTCGCACTCGTCAACCTGGTCGTCATCATGATGCTGCTGCCGACCTGTCTGCGCATCCTCAACGACTTCCGGACTCAGCTGAAAGCCGGCGTTGCGCGACCGGTATTCAATCCGGACGACTTCCCTGATCTGGCAATAGATCGCACTGCCTGGACCGGAAAGAGTCCGGATTAGGATCGTTCATGATTGGGCCTATAACGCCTGATTGGGCCGGTATCGAATGAGAATCAGCCTCTCGCCACAGTGCGGTGGGGCTGGTTTTCGTTTGAAAAAGGATCCGAACCCGGAGCAACGGGACGGCAGACCCGGTCGCGGATCACAGGTCAATATAGTAATCGTCGACTAGGTTGCCCTGGCGCCGGGTGGGGTATTTACCCTCCCGGGCCGCTTCGTATTTGAAGCCGAGTTTTTTCAACACGGTGACCGAGCGCAGGTTGTCCTGATCGACGGTGGCGACGATCCGGGTGGCGTGGAGATGATCGCGGGCGTAGGTGATCAGAGGTTCGGTCGCTTCGAAGACATAGCCCTTGCCCCAGTAGAGCTGGTCCAGGAAATAGCCGAGAGTCCAGGCGCCGTTCTTGATTTTGCTGTCGATCGAGACCGCGCCGATCAACTTGTTCTGGTCACGGAGATAGATGCCGAAGTGTTCCGGGGAAAGTTTTTCATGTTCCTTGCGGACCTTGAGGATCCAGTCGATTGCGTCTCTTTGTTTATAAGGGAAAGGTGGCGCGATAAGCCATTGGGAAACCTGCCAGTTGTTGAGGATTTCTACCAGATCGTCCTTGTCGTCCATGGCTACGGGACCGAGCTCGAGTCGCTTTGTTTTCATCCGCATTGGTAAGAGAGTCCGGTCCTGCACTAACTTCGTTTCGCAACTGATTTTTGTTCTGGCTGACTTCCGCCGGTATGGGACGAAGCCAGCATTCAGTTACACCGCCCCTGCCGACAGTTCCAGTCTCAATGTCGATTTCAGGCGGTACCAACAACCCTGACCTGCCTGTCAATTTGCATTAGGCGCAGCCTCGGGATTGCGGGGGCGAAACGCCGGTGCTATTTTCCGCGCGCTTCGATCCTGCCTGGCGCCTCTGTGTCTGGGTTGGATCTCCCGAATAACGAGAACAGGACCCGTTATGGCTGTCGACAAGGACACCGTCGCGCGGATCGCCCATCTGGCGCGGATCCGTATACCCGAGGAACAGCAGGACGCGCTGACCGGAGAACTGACCGAGATTCTGAACTGGGTCGAGCAGCTTTCCGAGCTGGATACCGAGGGGGTCGAACCCATGACTTCGGTGGTCGCGATGTCCCTGCCGCAACGTAAGGATGCAGTGACCGACGGCAATTGCGTCGACAAGGTCCTGAAGAACGCGCCCGAGGGTGCACATGGCTTTTTCGCCGTACCGAAGGTGGTCGAATAATGTCCAAACTGACCCATTTGACCATGACCGAGGCCCGCGACGGCCTGGCCAAGGGCGAGTTTTCCGCCCGTGAACTGGTTCAGGCGCATGTCGAGGCCGTTGAGGCCTGCCGCTCTCTCAATGCCTTTATCACCGAAACGCCGGAACAGGCGCTGGACGGGGCTGATGCCTCGGACGCACGTCGCCGCAAGGGCGAAGCCGGCGCGCTGGAAGGCATTCCGTTGGCGATCAAGGATCTTTTTTGCACCTTTGATGTTCTGACTACGGCGGGTTCGCACATTCTGGACGGCTTCAAACCGCAGTATGAATCGACGGTTTCGGCCAATCTCTGGTCGGCCGGTGCGGTGATGCTGGGTAAGACCAACCTGGACGAGTTCGCCATGGGTTCGTCGAACATGACCAGCTTTTACGGCGGCGTGGAGAATCCCTGGCGCCGGACGGGCAGCAACGAGCCTCTGGTCCCCGGTGGTTCTTCCGGCGGATCGGCGGCGGCAGTTGCTGCAAGATGCGCCATGGGCGCCACTGGGACCGATACCGGCGGTTCAATCCGTCAGCCCGCGGCTTTCTGCGGCATTGTCGGCCTGAAGCCGACCTATGGCCGTTGCTCGCGCTGGGGCACGGTGGCCTTTGCCTCGTCTCTGGATCAGGCAGGACCGATGACCCGCAGCGTGCGCGATGCGGCGATCATGCTGGGCGGTATGGCGGGACACGACGCAAAGGACTCCACCAGCGTTAATACGCCAGTGCCGGACTACGAGGCCGCGATGACCGGCGACATCCGGGGCCTGAAAGTCGGCATACCGAAGGAATACCGGATCGACGGGATGCCTGCTGAGATTGACGGGGTCTGGCAGCAAGGGATCGACTGGCTCAAGGCCGCGGGTGCCGAGATCGTTGACATCAGCCTGCCGCACACCAGATACGCGCTGCCGACGTACTACATCATCGCACCGGCCGAGGCTTCGTCCAACCTGGCGCGTTACGACGGTGTGCGTTACGGCCTTCGGGTGCCGGGTGATTCCCTGGATGATATGTACGAGGCCACCCGGGGCGAAGGTTTCGGGGCCGAGGTCAAACGGCGTATCCTGATCGGCACCTATGTGCTCTCGGCCGGTTATTATGATGCCTACTACAATAAGGCACGGCGGATCCGGACTCTGATCGCCAATGACTTCAAGGCGGCTTATGAGAAGGTCGATGTGATCCTCACACCGACCGCGCCGAGTGCGGCCTTCGGAATGGGCGACAAGATGGACGATCCGGTTGCCATGTACCTGAACGACGTTTTCACCGTACCCGCAAGTCTGGCCGGGCTGCCGGGTATTTCGCTTCCCGCCGGGCTGTCGGGCGAGGGCCTGCCTCTGGGGCTGCAGCTGCTCGGTCAGCCCTTCGAAGAGGGAAAGCTGCTGCAGGTTGCCGAGGTTCTGGAAACCGCTGCCGAGTTTAAAGCCTTGCCGCAGATCATTTCGTGATCAGGCTCTGACTTAAAGAATGAGAGACTGATGCTCGTTTTTGTTTGATGCAAAAACGATCAGGCTCATGAGGCCAAGAGGAAAGACGACCAGTCATGACGATAATCGAAGGTAAAACAGGCCCCTGGGAAATGGTGATCGGCCTGGAAGTCCATGCCCAGGTCACGGCCGTTTCCAAGCTGTTTTCGGGTGCTGCCACCACATTCGGCGCCGAGCCCAACAGCCAGGTCTCACTGGTCGATGCCGCCATGCCGGGCATGCTGCCGGTGCTCAATGAGATGGCGGTGAAGCAGGCGGTCAAAACCGGGCTGGGCCTGAACGCCAGAATCAATCTCTTTTCGGAATTCGAGCGCAAGAACTACTTCTACGCCGACCTGCCGCAGGGCTACCAGATCTCTCAGTTTCTGTATCCCATCGTGGGCGAGGGGACGATTATTCTGGATCTGGCTGACGGCGAGACCCGCGATGTCGGGATTGAGCGGCTGCATCTGGAGCAGGACGCGGGCAAGAGCCTGCACGATCAGCACCCGAGCATGACCTATATCGATCTCAACCGCTCCGGCGTGACCCTGATGGAAATCGTGACCAAGCCGGATATGCGCTCGGCGGAAGAGGCCGGGGCCTGTCTGCGCAAGCTGCGCTCGATCCTGCGTTATCTGGGCACCTGCGACGGCAATATGGACGAAGGCTCCATGCGTTGCGATGTGAACCTTTCCATGCGGCGCCCGGGCGAGCCTTACGGCACACGGACCGAGACCAAGAATGTCAACTCGATCCGCTTCGTGCAGCAGTCCATCGAACTTGAAGCCCGGCGGCAGGTCGCGGTGCTGGAAGAAGGTGGGACCATCGCACAGGAAACGCGCCTGTTCGATGCAGGCAAGGGCACCAGCCGCTCCATGCGCAGCAAGGAAGAAGCGCACGACTACCGCTACTTCCCGGATCCGGATCTCTTGCCGCTTGTGCTCGACGAGGCCTGGGTCGAATCCCTCAAGAAAGAGCTGCCGGAATTGCCGGACCAGAAAATGATACGTTTCATTTCCGACTTTGGCCTGCCGGTCTACGATGCCGGGGTGCTGGTCGCCGATCAGGAGACCGCGGCCTTTTATGAGACCGTGGCAAGGGGGCGCGATCCGAAGCTGACAGCCAACTGGGTTATCGGCGACTACTTCGGCGCCATGAACAAAAGCGGTGCAAATCTCGGCAACGCGCCGGTCGATGCGGCCAGGCTGGGGGCGCTTATCGACCTGATCGCCGACGACACCATTTCCGGGCGGACCGCGAAAGAGGTCTTTGAGGAAATGTGGGAGACCGGCAAGGATGCCGCCGCAATCGTCGAAGAAAAAGGGCTCAAGCAGATCACCGATACGGGTGCGCTTGAAACCATTATTGATCAGCTCATCGCGGACAATGCCGGGCAGGTCGAGCTCTATAAAGGCGGTAACGTCAAGCTGATCGGCTGGTTTGTCGGTCAGGTGATGAAGGCCACGCAGGGCACCGCCAACCCAGGTATGGTCAACAAGCTGCTGAAGACGAAGCTTGATTAACGGCAATCGTCGCTGAAGAGAGAGGCCGCTTAAGAAGCGGCCTCGATTGAAATGACCTTGCGTTCACACACACCGTTCTTTTGTCGTTTCCGAGCGGCAAAGGGACTGGACTTTTTGAGCCTGCGCCGGAGCAGCAGATTTTATGACCGATTCAGATAAGCGCAGGCCAGCTACACTGGCCGCCCAGACCATACACTGCGTCGATCCCGCGACCGGCGGCATTGTTCCCGCGCTTCAGCCCTCCACGACATTCGTGCGCGACCGCGACTATGCGCCTTTGATCGAAGGTGTCGTTTATGCGCGGGATCATGCGCCAACCAACCGGCATGCGGAAGAGCTTCTGGCACGTCTTGAAGGTGGCCTCGATGCCAAGCTTTTTGCGTCGGGGATGGCTGCGGCAGCGGCCGTTATCCAAACGTTGCGGCCCGGCGATCATATTGTCGCGCAGAATGTCATGTACTGGTCCCTGCGAAACTGGATGGTTACTTTCTGCAGGGAATGGGGGATCGAAATCGATCTGGTCGATCCCAATCAGGCCGGGGCTCTGGAAAAGGCCATGAAGCCGGGCAAGACCAGACTGGTCTGGACTGAAACGCCCACAAACCCTACGTGGGAAGTTGTCGACATCGCCGCTGTGGCGGAGATAACGCACGCGGCGGGGGCACAGCTGGTCGTCGATTCGACCGTTGTGACACCGGTTCTGACCCGGCCATTGGAACTGGGTGCCGACATCGTCTTCCATTCGGCCACCAAGTACCTCAACGGCCACAGCGATGTCCTGGCCGGTGCTCTGGTCACGTCCAAGGACGATGCTCTTTGGCAACGCGTGAAGGACAATCGGGTGAATGTCGGCGGGGTTCTGGGCAGCTTCGAAGCCTGGCTGTTACTGCGCGGCATGCGGACACTTTATCTGCGGGTTGAGCGCTGCTGCGAGAATGCTATGGCGATCGCGCGCCATTTCGATGGCCATGCCGCGATTGAGGCTGTGCTTTATCCGGGACTTGAGAGCCACCCCGGATATGAAATCTCAAAGAAGCAGATGAGCGGCGGCTTCGGCGGCATGGTCTCGCTGCGGGTCAGGGGAGGGCGTGAGGCAGCCCTGCGCTGTGCCGGCAATCTGAACTGCTTTCAGCGGGCGACGTCGCTCGGCGGCGTGGAAAGCCTGGTCGAGCACAGGGCCTCGGTCGAAGGGCCGGGCAGCCCGATACCGGATGATCTGCTGCGTTTGTCGGTGGGGATAGAAGACGTGAAGGATCTGATCGCGGATCTGGAGTCGGCTTTAGCCTGAGGCTGGCTTTTTGCTATACCGCAGATGCCCACCCGTTTTTCTGCGCATCAATGAGATGTGTGGATAGCGCAGTCGCGCCCAAAAAGGCTTTGGGCGTTGCCGTCAGTGTGTGATTGCAGCGCGGCTGCGGCCTTTCGAACGGCGCGGGAGTTTCGCAATCTCCGCCGGCTCATTGTCCTCTCGGCCAATCAGCGCAAGTAATTCCCGCCGGCTCTGTTCGAGCCGGGCGAGTTCCCGCGCGTCGTCCCGATCGTAAACTTCGACGCAACTCAGTTTGATTTCCACAAGATCGATGAGTGTCTCGACCGTACCCCTGGAGAGTGCCATCGGTTGCTCCTAATACGGCATTCCGTCTGAAGTAATTCTGGGTTCCACATGCTTAATATAGAATGAATGTATTCATATTTATTCAAACAAATTCCGGGATCTGAGCGACTATTGCAATTCTATCCATAACGCGTCAGCGGTTAAGAGCCTGTTGATGATCAATCTGACGAGTGCCGATATCTCCGACAGCGCTGGAGCGCAGATGATCCGCCGGCGCAGCCTCGTGCGTGACGACGACGAGCGCGTCGATCTGTCCCAAGCCATGATACTCGTCGCCATGTTCGGAACAAAAGAAGAACTTTTTGGATTTATCTCCGATTTCGGTTAAACTGCCGGTATGTGCGGACGCTATGGAACTGCCCGGCTGACATGGAATGCGATCGTGGAGCTTTCGGGTTTGACGACTCTGAAGGTGCCCGCTTTCGCGCTGGAGCCGCGTTACAACATTGCGCCAACCCAGCTGGCGCCCGTGATCCTCAGCGACCGGCACGAGCATCGCTGCGTTATGGCCCGCTTTGGGCTGGTTCCCGAGTGGTTTCACAAGCCGCTGGAAGACTTGAGCTTCTCCACCTTTAATGCCAAGTCGGAAGACATTGTCGAAAAAGCCAGTTACAGGGGGCCGCTGAAATCGCAGCGTTGCCTGATCCCCGCGCAGTTTTTCTATGAGTGGCAGGCAAGGGGGACGCCCTGGCTGATTGCGCAAAAAGATGGCCGGCCTTTCTTCATGGCGGGCCTCTGGACTGCCTGGCGCGGCGATTCGAAAGGCGAGGCGGTTGAATTCTACAGCTTCACGATCCTGACCACCGCGGCAAATACCGTTATGACCGGCATTCACAGACGTATGCCGGTCATTCTGCAGCCCGAGGACTACAGCACCTGGCTGACGGCGGACACTGGCGGCGCGCTTCGGGTGGCCGGCCGGTATCCGAGCCAGTTGCTTGCCGCCAGCCGGGTACGGCCCGAGGTAGAGAATGTGCGCAACGAAGGCCCATATCTGACCGTCCCCATGTCGGGAGGTTAGCCCAGCAGCCAACCCGGCCAGAAGGGAGCCGGGAAGGTTGGGGATCATACAGGGCTTCCCCCCATAAGTTCCCTCGGCTTTCAAAGCGTTCTTCGCAGACGTGGATTTTTCGATTTACATCGTGGGGCAAAGACCATAGATATTCAGCCGCTTCGCGCGAACGGAGAGATGGCCGAGTGGCTGAAGGCGCTCCCCTGCTAAGGGAGTATACGTTAATCGCGTATCGAGGGTTCGAATCCCTCTCTCTCCGCCATCTCGCCGATGTCCAGCCTTGAGACATGGGTAACAGTTTGTACCGGAGACATGGGTTACAACCTCGTGCCGAACGGGTTGTCGATTGTCTGTAGTGTTCTCTGCTCCAGGTCGATGTATCCCAGATCATAGTGCATGAAGCTGATCAGCCAAATACCATCCTCCACCTCCTTGATTCCGAGCTTCTGACCGGCCAGAACGGTCGAGACGTTGATCTTCTTGCGATGCATGCAGATCCGCCCGCATGCGGTGACCATGGCGTCCCTGTCGTGGAACGGATAATCCAGGTCCGGCAGGCCCTGATACGGCCTTGGCGAAGGCCTGTAGACTTCGGCCGGGGTCTTCATGGCGAGCGCTTCATGGGGGCGCTCCTCATTGAATTCCTTCACGAAAGCATCGAATTTGGCCTGCTGTTGCAGACTGTTCATGCCCGGAGGCCTGGTGGCCTCTTTCTTCAGGGTCAGATGCATGCGTTCGTGGCGGCCGTTCTGCTGGGGGTGGCCTGGTTTGATGCGTTCGATCCCGATCCCCAGACGCAACCACCACACTGACAGCTTGGACAAATTGTAGAGCCCGTTTGGCGAGGCAAAGGGCAAGCCGTTATCCGTGCGGATCGCAGATGGCAGGCCGCGCTCGCGGAACAGGGCGAGGAAGGCTTCGATGACCGGCTTTTCCTTTGTTGAGTCAAAGGCCTCGCAGCTCAGCAGAAAGCGCGACGCGTAGTCGCTGACCGTCAAAGGGTAACAGTAGTGCCGGTTGCCCAGCTTGAACTCCCCCTTGAAGTCCGCGGACCACAGATCATTGGGATCAAGTCCAACCGAAAGGCGCGTTCCGCCGGCCTTGTTGGCGCGCCGCCTCTTGCGGGCACGCTTGACAAGGCCGTGCCGGTCAAGGACCGCATGCACCGTGCTTTGTGCCGGGATACGCACATCGCCGGCCAGCTTCCTGACCAGCACCTCCCGGATCTTGCGCGCACCCCAGTGCGGCTTATCCTTCCGTGTCGCAATAATCAGGCGCTCAATCTGCTCCGGCAGCTGGTTGGCGTAACGCACAGGGCGCCGGGACCGGTCGCAAAGCGCCTCCATCCCATCGCGCTGGTAACGGTTCCAGATCTTGTAACCAGTCTTGCGCGAGATGCCGAACTCCCGGCAAACCGCGCTCATGCCTTCGCCATCCAACAGGCGGGCGACGAAACGAAGACGTTCCTCCACTTTGGACACCTCTTGCCACGGCATCGACACCTCCCGAAAAACGGAAAGTGTTACCCATGTCTCCGGAACGGTCTGTCACCTATGTCTCAGGTCGGGCACCCT
>Ga0214472_10000399_pt1 | contig 53804 bp, 49 predicted proteins | sample RVTome_6_FD_207662 | JGI IMG/M metagenome (GOLD analysis project Ga0214472, IMG submission 207662) | Soil microbial communities from uranium-contaminated site in the Upper Colorado River Basin, Wyoming, United States - RVT140D175 | ecosystem: Environmental > Terrestrial > Soil > Contaminated >...
TGCGGCTCATCGCCGATCCACCCAGCGCGGCGCGTGTCAGCTCAGCGAGCTCACGGCCGGCGCTCTCCATCATCTGGAGCAGGCCAAGCCCAACCCGATCAGTCGCGATCCGGTCCGCGCTCACCATCGTCTCGCGGTCGACGGCTGAGATGCCCGCGGTAGCCACCGGCAGATCGGGAACGTGCCAGCGCGATGGTGCGAGCTGGGTCTGGGCGGCCATACCTCGCATTGTGCGCCGGCGGCAGGGATCGGGAATGTAATCCGGCCCACACGCTCGTTCGGGGACCGGACAGCTAGGCCCCGGTCAGCTCCCGCAGCCGTTCCATGTCCAGCACCACCACCCGCTGGTTCTCCATGTCCAGGACCCGGCGCTCGCGACGCGATGAGATGGTCATGGCCAGTGTCTCGCGCGACGTTCCGATCATGTCGGCCAGCTCCTGCTGCGTGAGCCGCGCGTCGATCCCGGTGCCATTGTCGTCCGGCGCTCCGAAGCGCTCCGCCAGGTCCAGCAGCCGCGTGGCCAGGCGCTGCTCGACGGAGCGGAACGCCATCACTTCGCGCTCGCGCTCGGACGATGCCAGGCGGTCGGACGGATAGCGAATGATGTTGAGCCCGATGCTGGGGAAGCGGTCGATCAGGCGTTTCAGCTCGTCAGGCGTGAAGCTGCAGACCACAGCGTCCTCGATCGCCTCGGCGTAGACGCCGGTGAGCTCCTGGCCGAGCCACGACATGCGACCCACGATGCGCCCCTTGTCTAGGATGTCGAGCGTCAGTTGCTTGCCGTCCGGGGTGAGGCGACGTACACCGATCCGGAGACGGCCGGGGTCGGCCTATCGCTCGAGGAGGCGCTTGCCGCCTTGATCGCCAGCACCGCCTCGTGTGAAGCCGACGACCGCGTTCGTCGTCGCGCCAGATTGGAGGACGACGAAGGTCAGGCCGTCATCCGGCAGACCGTTCGGATCCCTTGGCCGAGATCGGTGTCGCCGGAGGCATCGTCGGCTTGACGCCGCCGCCACCGAGGAAGGCGCTGATCAGGTCCATCGGCAGGGGGAAGATGATGATCCGGCTCTCGTCCGAGCTGATGTCGGTGAGCGTCTGCAGGTAGCGCAGCTGGAGTGCGCTGGGAGCCGCGTTGATGATGTTCGCCGCGTTGGCAAGCTGCTCGGCAGCCAGGAATTCGCCCTCGGCGTTGATGATCTTCGCCCGCTTGTCGCGTTCCGCCTCCGCCTGGCGCGCCATCGCGCGCTTCATCTCCTGTGGCAGCTCGACGTCCTTCACCTCGACGATGCTGACCTTGATCCCCCAGGGCGCCGTCTGTTCGTCGATGATCTGCTGCAGGCGCGTGTTGATCTCCTCGCGCTTGCTGAGCAGCTCGTCGAGCTCCGACTGGCCGAGCACCGAGCGCATCGTGGTCTGCGCGATCTGCAGGGTGGCGATCAGGAACTTCTCGACCCGCACCACTGCCGCCTCCGGATCGACGACGCGGAAGTAGCAGACGGCGTTGACGCGGACCGTGACGTTGTCCTTGGTGATCGCCTCCTGGCTCGGGATATCGAGCGTCACAACCCGCAGGTCGATCTTCACCATCCGGTCGATGAACGGGATGATGAAGAACAGCCCTGGCCCCTTCGCGCCGACCAGCCGGCCAAGCCGGAAGATCACGCCACGCTCGTACTCCTGCACCACTTTGACTGCGGCGCCGACGAGGCCGACGATGATCGCGAGCGCAATACCCAGGACGGGCACCAGGCCGATGAGGTCTTCCATCTAGCTCTCCTTCTGGTTGGCTGCCTCAGGCAGCGCTTCCACGATGAGGTCGAGTCCGTCTCGACCAACGATTCGGACACGGTCTCCCGGGCTCAGGGTGGTATCGGCGCCGCCGACGCGTGCTCGCCACAGCTCCCCCTCGACGAAGACCGATGACGCTCCGCGCACGAGGCCCTCGCGCCCGATCATGTCGCCGCCCCCGATGTAGGCGGGTCGCCGCCGGGTGCGCATCACCGCCCGCAGCGCAAACAGGACGAAGGCGACCAGTGCCAGGGTGATGCCGAAGATCAGCGGGCGGCTGATCTCCAGGAACGGCGCCTGGCTGTCGTCGACCAGGATGAGGGCGCCGAGCACGAACGCGATCCCGCCGCCGATGCCCAGCACGCCCCCGGACGCCACCCAGATCTCGGCGCCCAGCAGCGCAAGCCCGAACAGGAGTAGTGCCAGCCCGGCGTAGTTGATGGGCAGCGTGCCCAGGCTGAAGAGCGCCAGGATGAGGGCGATGGCTCCGAAGACGCCGGGGAAGAAGGCGCCGGGGTTGCTGAGCTCGAAGTAGATGCCGAGCGTCCCGAGGCTGAGCAGGATCAGCGCGATATTCGGATCCGAGAGGACGATCAGGAACTCCTCGAATGGCGACATCGGTTCTTCGACCACGACCGCTCCCGCGGTCATCAGCGTCGCGTCGCCGTCGACCAGGCCTACGGTCCTGCCGTCGATGGCCGTGAGCAGCTCGGCGCGATCTGCCGCGACCAGGTCCACGACTCGGAGCTCGACGGCCTCAGCCGCCCCGATCGAGACCCCGTCGCGAACCGCATCCTCCGCCCAGTCGGCGTTCCTGCCACGCGCCTCGGCGATGCTGCGTGCGTACACAGCCGTGTCATTGATGATCTTGGTACGCAGGTCGTCCGGGATCTCGGAGGCGTCGCCGCTCACGGGGGTTGCCGCACCGATCCGCGTGCTCGGCGCCATGGCCGCCACGTGCGCCGCCATGGTGACGAAGGTGCCGGCCGAGGCCGCATGCGAGCCGGCCGGCGAGACGTACACGATCACCGGGACTCGCGCATTGAGCAGTGCACCGGTGATCTCCTGGGTCGCGTCGAGCAGGCCGCCGGGCGTATCCAGCTCGATCAGCACCGCGGCGTCGCCCTCGTCAGCGGCGTCGCCTATGCCTCGAACGAGGTAGCGGGCGGAGATCGGATTGATGATGCCGTCGACGCTGAGCACCCGCACTTCACCGGTGGCGGCGCCCACTCCGCTCGGTGCCCCAATGCCGAGCAGCACGAGACCGAGCCAGAGCGCCGCGAGCGAGAGCCCGCGGTGGAGGGTTCGCGATAGGCGTGTTCGTCCAGCCACTGTCATCACCGGTACCAAAGAAGACCACCGGCCGTGTGCCAGCAGTCTCCACCTTTGACGCCTGATATGGAAGGACGTCGCTTCCGCAGCCACCTCCGCCACGCCGCACCGGTACGCAAGTCTTGGCAGGCGCGAGTCAGGGGCAGCAGGATCATGGTACTCGTGGTGGCGACGAGCGTGCCACACCCTGCCAAATCTGCTTGCGGCCCGCCTGGCGACCAGCCATGCTCGTGCGGTCACCGGGGGCAGGGAAGGAGAGAGAGGACATGAGCCTGGATTTTGGGGGCGTCAACTGGGTCGCCGTCATCGGCGCGACGGTGGCGGGGATCATCATCGGATTCATCTGGTATGCGCCACCCGTCTTCGGCCGGCGATGGGCGCGGGCCTCGGGAATCGAACTGCCGCAGCCGGGTCAGACGCAGCCGACGACCTACGTTGCTGCGGTCGTCACCGCGCTGGTTACCGCGTACGTTCTCGCTGTGCTCAGCGGGGCGCTGGGAGCTGCGACCCTGGGCGACGGCGCCGTCGTCGGGGCAGTGGTCTGGCTGGGCTTCGTCGCGCCATATCTCGCGAGCGGTGTCTTCTTCGAGCGACGCTCGACCGAATGGTGGGCGATCAACGCCGGGCAGGCCGTCGTCTCGCTGGTGATCATGGGTGCGATCATCGGCTATCTGGCGTAGCGGGCCTCCCGCGCGAGTCTGCCTCAGCTTGGGGTGGCGGAATCTCGATGAGCACCTCGTCCAGGCTCTTCTTCTGGATTTCGGGGACGGTAGCGTCAGGTGCCGGATAGCCAACCGGGATGACGACATACGGTCGCTCGTTGCGCGGCCGCTGCAGGATCTTGCTCAGAAAGCTCATCGGGCTTGGGGTGTGGGTCAGGGTGGCGAGCCCGGCATGCGTCAACGACGCGAGCAGGACGCCCACTGCGATCCCCACCGACTCGCGGACGTAGTAATGCTTGACCCTCCGGACGCCGCCGCCCTCCGTCCGGAGGCCGAAGGCATGCTCGAAGACGATGACGAGCCACGGCGCGTCGGTCAGGTGCGGCTTGCGGCAGTCCGTCCCCAGTGGCGCCAGTGCTTCCAGCCACTCCGGCGACATGCGGTGCGCGTAGGCTTCGCGCTCCTCGGCCTCGGCAGCGGCACGGATGCGAGCGCGAAGGTCAGGATCGGCACCGATCAGGACGAAGGTCCACGGCTGCTGGTTGGCGCCGCTCGGTGCCAGGGCTGCGGCACGGATCGCATTCACGACGAGCTCGCGAGGTACGGCCCGCGTGGAGAAGTCACGGTTCGAGCGTCGGCCTCGCATCACCTCCAGGAAGCGCTCCGATGCGGCACGTCGTGCAGCTTCCGTCATCCGGGGCGCGCGGTACGCAACCCGACCCTTCGTCATTACGGGATCCTCCTCCATACCTGATGCCCTGACCCGATTGGGGAATCGCGGGTCAGACTGGATCTCGACGGTCAGTATCAGCGGTCCATGACCCGGCATACTGGCCCGATGGATCGTCGGCCGCCTCTGGCGCGGCTCGTCCGATGGCTCGCGTTCCTCGGCGTAAGCGACACCGACTCGGATGAGACGCGTGGTCAGAAGGTCGCCCTCACCCTGGCCGCCAGCACCGTCATCGGCCTGGCGGTGATCTGGGTCGCGACATATGCCGCCCTTGGTATCTACCTCGCCGCGGCGATCCCGTTCACCTACCAGCTCGTGTCGCTCACCAGCCTGGTCGTCTTTGCGCGAACGAAGAGCTACCGGTTCCTGCGATCGAGCCAGGCGGTGCTCATGACCGCCCTGCCGTTCCTGCTGCAATGGAGCCTCGGCGGCTATGTCGCCTCGAGCGCCGTCAGCCTCTGGGCCCTGGTCGCAGTCTTCGGCACGCTGTTCTTCTTCAGCGTGGACGCCTCGATCCCCTGGTTCATCGCCTTCGCCGCGCTCACCGTGTTCTCCGGGGTGATCGAACCGACGCTGGCGCAGCAGCCGGCGCCCATCCCGGATCCACTCCGCGTCGCCTTCTTCGTGCTCAATGTGATGGGCGTGGCGCTGACGGCGTATGTCCTCCTCCAATTCGCCGTCCGTGCTCAGGACCAGGCCTTCGCGCGCTCAGAGGGCCTCCTGCTGAATGTTCTGCCGCGGACGATCGCCGAGCGCCTCAAGCGGACGCCAGGCGTCATCGCAGAGTCGCATCCCGAGGTGACAGTTCTCTTCGCCGACGTGGTGGCCTTCACGCCGTTCACCGAGCGGACGGCGCCGGAGCGCGTGGTTGGCGCGTTGGACGAGATCTTCAGCGCGTTCGACGGGCTCGCGCAGCATCACGGGCTCGAGAAGATCAAGACGATCGGTGACGCCTACATGGTCGCGGCAGGGCTGCCGCTGGCGCGTGCCGATCATGCCGAAGCCATGGCTCAGATGGCTCAGGACATGCTCGCCGAGTTCACGCGAGTCCGCGAAGCGCTGGGTCTCGACCTCGCCATCCGGATCGGGATGGAGAGCGGCCCCGTCGTCGCAGGGGTCATCGGCCGGCACAAGTTCGCCTACGACCTGTGGGGCGACACCGTGAACACAGCAAGCCGGATGGAGTCCTACGGCGTCCCGGGCCGGATCCAGGTAGGTGAAGGAGCGCACCAGCGGCTTCAGGACACGCATCGGTTCGAGGATCGCGGCGAAATCGAAGTCAAGGGCAAGGGCCGGATCCGCGCCTACCTGCTGATCCCGACCTGATCTGTCGCCCGTCCAAGGCTGCGCAGTGGGCTGGTCCGCCACCGATGGACTTTCGTCCTATCGGCCTGACGTGGATCCTAGACTGAGAATTCCGGGATGTTCCACAGCGGTCGGGGCGACACTCGTCTGCCGGCCGTGGTCCGATCGCCGCGGGCCTGGCTGGCGGCGATGACCGCGGTCGGGCTGATCGGCGGAGGCCTGGCGATCAGCCGAGCCACCGAGACGCACTGGCATGTCGGCACCCCTCTCAGCCGCCTCGGAGTCGACCAGGGCGCGGCTGGCACTGTGACCGTCACCCTCCTCGGCCTCGGCATCATCCTGCTGGCGCTCGGCGTCTCCCTTGACCGCACATTCGTCAGCCTCCGTTCCGCCGGGCGGTTGGATCCGCGGGCAGAATGGCTGCTGACGATCGGCTTCCTGGTTGCCGGCATATCCCTCGCCCTGACCGGGCTGTTCCGCATCGACAGCAAGGCCTCGACCGCGATCCATAACCTTGCCGGATTTGCCGCCCCGATCGTGCTGATGGCCACCATGGTCGGTGCTCGGCTGGCCCTGGGCAGCCTGGGGCGGCCCTTCGACCGAGCGTCGGCTGTCATCGTCCTGTGCGTCGTCGGCTTGTTCGTGGTCACGGACCGGCTGCAACTGCTCTCCTACGGACTGATGGAGCTGATCTGCCTGGGGCTGGTGGGAGCCTGGCTCTGGCTGTTTGAGGCGCGGCTGCGACATGTGAGCGCGGACCTCTGAGTCCTGGGTTGGCCGTCTCGTTCGATCGTTTGTTTGACCCTGTGACGACCACATCGGTATCCTGCTGGTCGATGAGCGGCGTCCTGGGTCGCGCTTATCTGTGCTCAGCTCCGCGTGGATCTGAGGACGAATCGCGTGGCGGAGTAGCTCAGTGGCAGAGCAGGGGACTCATAAGCCCTTGGTCGGTGGTTCGAATCCGCCCTCCGCTACCAGATCCCATACCCGGCGCACAACCGAAACTCGGTCCCGTACCACCGTGAGTGGTACAACCGCACCGATGAATCCGTCCGCGCGTCGTCCCACTACCAGGAGTGGTGCGCCACCACGCCCAGAGCCCTTCGCGACCGGCTCCTCGCATCATCCGCGACGTACTACCACTGTGGGTAGTAACCATTCCCTTCGACCGATCACCGAGGCGCTCGCCCAGGGAGCTGCGCGCCTGGGAGTCTCCGATGGCGCCGTCATCATCCTCGCGGTGTCCGGCGGGCCGGACTCGACCGCCCTGCTGCATGGGGCGGCTGCACTCGCACCCACGAACGGGTGGCGGCTGACCGTCGCGCACCTCGATCACGCCCTGCGCCCCACCTCGGCCGATGAAGCGGCATCGGTGGCCTCGAGTGCGGCCCGGCTCGGCCTTCCAGCGGAGGTCCGCCGCGTCGACGTCGCCGCGCTGGCTTCCACCGAGCACCGTTCGCGGGAGGACGCCGGTCGCCAGGCCCGCTACCGCTTCCTCGAAGACCTGGCCGCCGCCCACGGTCCGGACGCGCTGATCGCCACCGCCCACACAGCCGATGACGTGGCCGAGACGATCCTGCTCCGCCTGACGCGCGGCAGCGGCCTGCGCGGGCTGCGGGGCATCCCCGCGCGGCGCGGTCGGATCGTCCGGCCGCTCCTGGATGCCCGCCGCGCGGAGTTGCGGGCTGCGCTCGATGCGGCCGGCATCCCCTACGTGATCGACCCGTCGAACACGGACGTGGCACATGCCCGCAACCGGGTCCGCGCCGAGCTCTTGCCGGCGCTCGAGCGCCTGAACCCCGCGGCGGTCGATGTGCTGACCCGCTTCGGCCGCCTCGCCGCGGACGACGACGACCTGCTCGACGCTCTGGCGGCCGCCGAGCTGGCCGGGCGCCGGGACGCGGCCGATGGCTCCATCGACTGGCACCACCCCCCGGCGATGGCGCTCGGCCGGCGGGTCCTGCGCCTGGCGATCGGGGATCCGGCGCCGTCCGCCGAGCGGATCGAAGCACTGCTGGATGCGGCCGAAGGACCGCGCGGTGGCGTCACGATCGAGCTCGGCGCGGGGAGGCGGGGATCGATCCGTGAACGGCGCATCCGGCTGGAGTGAGCGGCAGGGTATCCGGCGCCGTACCAATGGTGTGAGCGCCGCGCGGCAGCCATCGGTCATGGCCCGGATGGGCTGTTTGTTGGCGTTGCCGGCTCGCACCTATACTTGGCCTGGCCTGCGCGCAGGCGCAGTCAGGCTGCCGATCGAATGTGGTCAGCGGCCGACCCCGCACCGGAGACTGGAAGAGAGCCCCTTTGAGCAGCCGACTCGTCCGTAACAGCGTCGTCCTCGTCGTCCTTGCCGTCTTTGGCCTGGCGCTGCTGTGGACCTACATCTTCGATAGCACCGCCGCGCAAACGTACACCTATACCCAGCTCCTGAAGGATGCGCGCACGGACGGAAAGGTCACCTCCGTCGAGCAGGACGGCACGCGCCTCAGCGTGGTCCTCGATGGCAAGACGGAACGGCCCCTCGTGGTCGTCGTTCCCTCGGAGTTCATCAACGTCCGCCAGGAGGTCTGTGCGGCCGCGGGCAGTACGGATCCGGGCAGCTGTCCCATCAGCTACTCGGCGATCGAGCCGAGCGCTGCCGGTCAGTGGCTCAGTACTGCGATCTTCGCCTTCCTGCCAGTCCTCCTGATCGGCGGCTTCATCTTCTTCATGATGCGGCAGGCCCAGGGGACCAATAACCAGGCGATGAGCTTCGGCAAGAGCCGGGCGCGCATGTTCCTCGGCAACAAGACGGTGGTCACCTTCAACGACGTGGCCGGCGTGGACGAGGCGAAGCAGGAGCTGACCGAGGTCGTCGAGTTCCTCAAGTACCCCGAAAAGTTCAACTCGCTCGGCGCGCGGATTCCGCGCGGCGTGCTGCTGGTCGGCCCGCCCGGAACCGGCAAGACGCTGCTGGCACGAGCCGTGGCCGGTGAGGCGGGGGTGCCCTTCTTCAGCATCTCCGGCTCGGAGTTCGTGGAGATGTTCGTGGGCGTCGGCGCATCGCGCGTGCGCGACCTCTTCGAGCAGGCGAAGCGCAACTCGCCCTGCATCGTCTTCGTCGACGAGATCGACGCGGTCGGCCGCCAGCGTGGCGCCGGGCTCGGCGGCTCGCACGACGAGCGCGAGCAGACCCTCAACCAGATCCTGGTCGAGATGGACGGATTCGACACGAACACCAACGTGATCGTGGTGGCCGCCACCAACCGGCCCGATGTGCTCGACCCGGCGCTCCTGCGCCCGGGCCGCTTCGACCGTCAGGTCGTGCTCGATCGGCCGGACATCAAGGGCCGCCGCGAGATCCTGAACGTCCACATCAAGGGGAAGCCGCTCGACAAGACGGTGGACCTCGACGAGCTGGCACGCCGAACCCCCGGCTTCTCGGGAGCGGACCTTGCCAACCTCGTCAACGAGGCGGCCATCCTGGCCGCGCGCCACAACAAGAAGTCGGTCGCGCCGAGTGACTTCAACGAGGCGATCGACCGGGTCGTGGCCGGGCCGGAGCGACGCTCCCGCCTGATCACCCCTGAGGAGAAGACGATCATCGCCTACCACGAGGGCGGGCACGCCGTCGTGCAGCGGGTGCTCCCGAAGTGCGATCCGGTGAGCAAGGTGACGATCGTGAGCCGCGGCATGGCGCTCGGCTACACCATGAGCCTGCCGTCGGAGGACCGATACCTGCACTCGAAGTCGGAGTTCGAGGACAAGATCGCCGGCATGCTGGGCGGTCACGTGGCCGAGGAGATCGTCTTCGGCGACACGACCACCGGCGCCAGCAACGACATCGAGAAGGCGACCGGCCTGGCTCGCGCGATGGTGACCCAGTACGGGATGAGCGAGGATCTCGGTCCGCTCACGTTCGGCAAGAAGGACGAGATGATCTTCCTCGGCCGCGAGATCAGCGAGCAGCGCAACTACTCCGACGAGATTGCCGCCAAGATCGACGCAGAGGTCCGCACCCTCATCGATCGCGCCTACCAGCGCGCCAAGGAGGCGCTCCTCGCGCAACGAGAGGTGCTCGACCGACTTGCGGCGCTCCTGATCGAGAAGGAGACGATCGAGAGCGAGGAGTTCGAATCACTCTTCGCCGGCGTCCTCCCGCCTCGAGGCACCTCCGGACCAACCCCGAAGCGGGTTGGCGAGGTCGAGGCGGGGGAGGACCTCCCGACCCCTGAGCCCGGTCCCAAGCGTCGGAGAAAGCCCGCGCCGCAGCCCGCGTAGCCCTTACCCGACGGGCGCCCAGATAACCCGGGGTAATGCTCGTGCGCCTGTGGGGCTCGATCGGTGGCGCCTGATGACCTGGACTTATCAAACGGCGCCGCCTGCGGCCATTCGGTGCATCTTGATCACCCTGGCTAATCGGGCCAGGCAGGCAAGGATGCAGCCGGGGTAGCCCATTCGGGCCATTTCGAAGGGCGGAGGGCTGGTCGTATACTCGCTTCCGTTGCGCATGAGCACCATGCGCCGCACCGCTCGTGTGTGAGGAGCCACGGCACCGATGATTGACGATCCGACCACCGATACCCAGGCCGATCCCCAGGCCGATCCCCAGGCCGATCCTCTCGCCGACGTCGCGCCGTCCGCCGTCGACTGGCGGCTCGAAGGCGAGGCCGGCGCCCTGGCGCCGCGATCGGCCCTCGACGTGCTGACCAACCTCAACGAGCGGGTCGCCGCAGGCAAGGTCGACGAGTTCCAGCCCATCGGGACCGGCTTCGTGCCGCTCGACAAGACCATCGGCGGAGGCCTGCGACCCGGCGAGCTGATGCTGATCGGCGGAGCCCAGGGGCAGGGCAAGACGACGATGGCGCTCCAGATGGCCCGCAACATGGCGGCATCGGGGCAGGCGACCGCGCTCTACGTCTGCTTCGAGCACGAGGAGGAGTACCTCATCCAGCGCCTCATCGCGATGGAGTCGGCGCTGCACCACCTCCCGGCCAAGACCGGTGCGGTGAAGATCCAGGACGTCAAGAAAGAGGTCATGCAGAGCTACTCGGCGGCGGTCGAGGCGGGGCAGCGGGCCAAGCTCGGCACCAACCCGCGCCTGCGGCCCTCGCTCGAGCGGATCGCCCGCTACGGCAGCAACCTGTACCTCATGCGCGGCACCGCCACTGGGTCGACCATCGACAACCTGCGCACCCTCGTCGCCCAGCATCGCGGCCCAGAGGAGAAGCGCCTCGTCCTCTTCATCGACTACCTGCAGAAGGTGCCGGTCATCCCGGAGCCGACCGAGGAGGCCGAGAAGGTGACCCGCATCGTCGGCGGGTTGAAGGACATCGCGCTTTCGCTCGAGATCCCGGTGATCGCGATCGTCGCCGCGGACCGCGAAGGGCTGAAGGCGAAGCGCCTGCGCAACCATCACCTGCGCGGCAGCAGCGCCATCAACTACGAGAGCGACATCATCCTGATCCTGAACGACAAGTACCACATCGTCGCCAAGGTCAACATCGAGTTCAACCCGTACCAGGCCCAGCGCTATCGCGACTGGGTGGTGGCCACGGTCGAGAAGAACCGCGGCGGCCAGGACAACGTGGACCTGGAGTACGAGAAGCTGTTCGAGTACAGCTGCTTCGACCCGAGCGGCCGCGTGACCGCCGAGAAGCTCATCGAGGAACGGCTCTTCAATGAGTGAACCGGGCCAGCCGACCCCGTCGGTCGACCCGTACCACGTGCTGCAGGTCTCTCCTAAGGCCGAGCAGGAGGTCCTGCACGCCGCTTTCCGAGCGCTGGCCATGAAGTACCACCCCGACCGGGACTCGTCGGCCCGCGCAGCGCGACGGATGATGGAGCTGAACCAGGCATACGCCATGGTCCGCGAGCCCGAGCTGCGGGCGCAGGTCGACAAATCGCGGCGCACCGCTCGCACCCCCTTCGACGCTGCGTCCATCCCGCCGATGAACGGCCGCGCTGCGCCACCTCCCCCGCGGGCAACCATGCGGAGCGGCGCCTCAGCCCAGAACGCGACGCGGCTCGACACAGGGCGCTACGCGGGATGGTCGCTCATGGACCTTGCAAAGCACGATCCCGACTACCTGAAATGGCTGTCCCGGCATTCGTCGGGGCTGCGTTACCGGAGGGAGATCTCCCTCATCCTCGGCTCCCGGGCGGTCGCCGGAGGCTGATCCGCGTCCAGCCTCGAAGCGGTAGGCTTGGCCCGATGAGCGACGATCGACCGGCGGCGAGGCTGCGGGCCGTCTTCCTGGACATCGGCGACACGGTGATGCGCCCCAACCCGTCGTGGGAGCACGTCTACGCCATCGCCTTCGAGGAGTACGGCATCAAGGTCGAGGTCGAGGCGCTCTACACGGCGCTGCGACGGGCCTATCACCACGGTGGCTTCGGCTTCGAGGCGGGGTTCGAGCCGACCGAGGAGACCTCCTTCGCGCGCACCATGCAGATCGACAGCGCGGCCCTAGCCGACCTCGGCTTCGACCCGATGCCGGAGTCGTTCTTCCGGCGCCTCTCGGAGCTCTTCATGCTGACCGCCAACTGGCACGTCTTCCCGGACGCCACGCCCGCCCTGGCGGCACTCCGATCGCGGGGCCTGGTGGTGGGGGCGGTCAGCAACTGGGTCTGGCAGCTTCCCGAGCTGTTGCACGCGCTCGACCTGGTCAGCCACTTCGACTTCATCGCCGCCAGCTCACGCGTCGGCTTCGAGAAGCCACACCCGGAGATCTTCCGCTGGGCGCTGGAGCAGGCAAGGGTCGAGCCGGGGGAGGCGATCCACGTTGGCGACCACCTGGACGCCGATGTCGCCGGGGCGCGGGGGGTGGGGATCCAGCCGGTCCTGATCGACCGGCGAGACCGGTTCGCCCCGGACGACGTGCCGGACGGCACGCCGCTGATCCGGTCATTGACCGAGCTGATCCCTATCGTGGACGCGCGGCTCCCAGCGAGCGTCGCCGGCCGATGAGCGACGAGGGCTGGCGCTGCTTCGTCGGCGTGCCGATCGGGCAGCCGCTTGATGCCGACCTGCGCGGCGCGCTGGGTGCGCTCCAGGTGGCTGCATCGGCCGATGCGGATGAGCTGCGCTGGATCGATCCGCAGGAGTGGCACCTGACGCTCGCCTTCATGGGGCCAATCGCGGAGTCGGAGATCCCGCGGCTCGTCGAGGCGCTGAATGACGTGGCCTCGAACCACGCCCCGTTCGCAATCCCGACCGGGGGAATAGGAGCCTTCCCGTCGCGGCGCGAGGTGCGGATCCTCTGGTACGGGCTGGCCGATCGCTCGCGGCGCCTTGCCGAGCTCGCGATCGCGGTGCGCATCGCGGTCGACTGCGAGACGGCGTCGCCGTTCCGTGCCCACCTGACCCTGGCCCGGGCGCGCGGCGATCGCGGGGTGACGCTCCCCGCGACGACCTGGAAGGTGCCGATGCCAGCCGGAAACCTGGCGGTCGAGGAGCTGGTGCTGTACCGCAGCCACCTCGGGGCCGGGCCGGCGAAATACGAGATCCTGGCGGCCGTTCCGCTGGGCCTGACCCTGGCCGGGTCGCGGGCAGCCTCGTGACGCAGCCCGTCCAACGCCCGCGGGCGCCGTTCGTCGCGGTCATCGGGGATGGGGACCCTCGAGGCCCCGAGGCGCATCGGATCCTCGAGTGGGCGGAGGAGGTCGGTCAGCTGCTCGCCCGGGGCGGCGCGGTGGTGATCACCGGTGGGCTCGGCGGCGTGATGCGAGCCGCCTCACGCGGCGCCCAGGCCGCCGGGGGCGCCACGATCGGGATCCTGCCCGGGGCCGATACAGCGGAGGCAAACGAGTTCGTCACCATCCCGATCGCCACCGGGCTGGGCGTGGTCCGCAACGTGGTGGTCGTCACCGCTGCCGATGCGGTGGTGGCCGTCGGGGGCAGGCACGGCACTCTGTCGGAGATCGGGATGGCGCTGCGCATGGGTCGCCAGGTGGTGACCCTCAGCTCATGGCGAGTCGAGTCCGATCACCGCATCGGCGGCCCTCGGGTCCACCGCGCCCGCGACCCGCGCGAGGCCGCCGCGATGGCCCTGCGCCTCGCCACCGCCGGAGCCGATCCGCCAGATTGAGCTGCTGACAGCGAAGCGGCCGGGCGAACAGCCCGGCCGGCATTTGGTTCCGCAGCTGCTCGTGGACCTCATTCGACGAGGCCACGTTGCGGCAATTGGTACAGCGCCCGCGGGTCATACGGCATGAGGATTTCGCTGTTCCCCACGATCTTCCAGCGATAGCTCACGATCTGGATCGCAGCGATATCCCCACTCACGGATCCGCTTCCGTTGAGTGTGATCAACTGGTTCGCCGCGTAGATCGTGCCGCCAATCGCCAGCGCCTCGGTTCCGCTGCCGAGAGTGATGCTGCAGGCCAACAGCGGGCAGCTGGCCCTCCAGTTGTGCCAGAGCAGCATTCCCTTGTACGGGCACGACGATGCGTCGATGCTGCAGGCGTAGTCGCCGATCGCGTACGCCTGGAACTTGATTCCCGAAGTGAAGTCGATGTCCTGCTGGCAATGATTTGCTGGTTGTCCCGCCCAGTCGCCGGCGCAGACCCCCGCATACATGGGGTTGTCAGTGTTGTAGATCATCACCTGGGCCGTGCTCGGTCCACCAGCGCCGGCAATGCCTTCGATGATGCTTCCGTTCTGCGAGATGCCTCCGCCGGCGATGATGTAGATCCCTGGCTGCATCTGGATCCGATATTTGTCGGTCGTCAGGTGCCAGCCTCCGTAGTAGACGCCAGGGGAGAGGGTTACGCAGCGGATGCTGGCGTCGTCAACACACGGCACCCAGCTCCAGTTGATGCCGCCGGCTCCGCATCCCTGGCTCGACGCTGCATCGGTGCGGGTGCCGATGTCGCCGCAGCGGGCGCCGATCATCGAAGAATTCACGGCAGGGCCCTGGAGCCCCGCCATCGGGTCGAAGACAGGCAGAGCTCCCTGGTTGACTTGATTTCCGTCGTCGGTGGTGATGGTTGCCCCACCGTTCAAGGCACAGTCGCCGTAGGTATAGGCCGCCGGGGCAGTCAGGCTTGAAGCACCTGACACTTTCAGGGCCCCCGACCCCCCACCGCATGGAGCCAACCCTTCGGGATTCACGGGTCCATCGCAATCCGAGTTGATGTGGACGTACCCGCCCTCGAACGGCAGACCGGTGTCCGGATCGATGACCGGGGCAATCGTGACCTTCGCGCCAGTCCCAGGGCCCCCATTTCCTTGGATCATGCCCGCATCGCACCCATGTGGGTCCAGCGCATGCAGAGACGAACCGTAGCCGCCATCGGTCGTGTTCGCGGCTACCGCGTCGTCAGAGACCCAGGCGGTGTCCGATCCGAACAGGCGCCCGAAGAAGACTGGGTGGCTTGCGCGGATGATGACCTGCACGAAGCCAGTCCGACCTTGGAAGTCGCCGTTAATCGGCGGCGAATTCACCTGGAGGTCACCCGCCAAAAGGGCAGCGGCGCAGCCGGGATCGTCCTCGAAGAACCCGTTCTTCTGAACGTAGAAGCAAGCGTCATTGTCCATCGCGGTCTGGTTGAGCGCGGGTTTCCCGGTCACGGGGTCCCGGAGCCAGCGCGCGGCCGCAATCGCCGCGGGATCAACCGCGTTTTGCTCGTGGCGGTGCAGCATCCAGGAGAAACCGAGGTCAATCACGATCGCGGCGATTGCGATCAGGACAACCATGCCCGCCGCGACGATGACAAGGATCTGGCCACGTGGTTCCGACTTCATGACCTCACTCCTATTGCTGCCGCTGAATCGGCTCGGTGATGACACCTCGGAGAATCACGGTCTCTGGGATCAGCAGAAAACCGGCCATCGGAGGAGACCAGACATAACAGGCATATGCCGTGACACGGTTCGCGACGATGCGCCCTTGACCTTCGGAAAGGTTGCTGGCCGTATCCGTCGTCCTGCTGTAGAGGCCCGCGTCACAGCCGATCAACTCCGGATTGGCGTCGGGAAGCTGGCCGTCGATCTGGCATGCCTCCCAGTGGGTGGGCTGGCCCGCTACCGTACCGTTCGGGGGCGCGTCTCGACTTCCACTTCCATCGTCGACCCACCCCGACCAGCAGGCAGTAACTTGGACAGCGGACTTCGGCAGACCGAAGATCTGATTTCGAGCGGCTGGGGTCATGCCGACGCCCCACGGATCGGGGTTGCCGTTGGCGTCCAGCAACTCGGGCGCGTCGCAGCGGTAATACCTGCCCGTTCCGCTGGTCGGATCGATCAACGGATCGATGCCAACTCCCGCGACGGTAGGACACTGTGCGGTCGCGCTGTGGATTGCCGCATGACGCGCGGCCTCGCGCGCCGCATTCGTCACCTGCTGCTGGTAGAACACGCCGATGCCGATGACGATGGTCCCCATGAATACGATGAGGAACAGCGGGAACACGAGTGCCATCTCAACCATCGTCTGCCCACGATGGGATCGCAAGCGTCGTCGCAGCATCAATAGTCACCCACCACGAACTGCCGAGTCCGCTCGATCCAGACGTCGCCGAGGTTCAATGACGCGTTCATCCCCAGCTGGAGGTGCAGGTTGAAGAGCGTCGTGAAGTGGTAGCAGGTGCGGACCTCGACATAGGGCACTCGGACCAGGCTGGCGTCAGGGATGGGTGCAGTGGCGTTCGTAGGATCCGGTGGCTCCGCTGCCCAACCGCTGATTTCGCCACACTCGGGCGGCACCGCAGCTCCGGCCTGCCCGCAGGCGGGGTCCGCACCGTACTGATCGTGGACGCAGACCGCCGTCACTGGCATCGTGCAATTCCCCAACCCATCGACGGCCTGATTCGGCAGAACCTTTGCCTCTCCGCAAAGCTCCACGAGGGCGATGTCGTGGAGCCTCAGGTAGTCCGGGCCGGTTGGCGCTGGGGTGTTCCGGATGATCTGCTGGTACTCCTGAGCGGCGGCCTCGGCCGCATTCCGCGCGGCAGCTTCCATCGTGATGCCGGCTGTGAAAACGCGGCCGAAGTCAACGACGCCGAGGAGGATGACGAGGAGGAGCGGCAGGACCAGCGCAAACTCGACGAGCGTTTGTCCGCGCGGCGAGGGCGGGCCCGGACGCTCCCTCGAACGCACGAGCAATCCCAAATGACGGACCCCCCTGGACCTGTTTCGCAATGTCTGCTCCCCTGGTTGGCCCAGTACCGTCGTACTAGTCGACGACCAGGACCTTCTTCGTCGCCGAACGATAGTCCGGCTTCCTTACAGGGAACCTTGCAGTCCAAAGATGCGGTGCGTGCATGCACCCCGTCTGATGGGCGGCCCCAGGGGGAGTGAATTCCTTCAGAAAGACGCGCGGCGCTGATCTCTCGGGCCGAAGCGAAATGAAGCGCCGCTCCGATTGGACCGAAGCGGCTGGAACGCGCGGGCTCGGGGCGGACGCCTGGGCGGCTAGGCGGTCGGGACGCCCACCTGCGTTGCACCGTCAGCGGGGTTCGAGCGCCGGGTGGCGAGGGGAGCGCGCCTGGCAGGTCGGACCATGATGAAGGTCATCGTTGTCAGGACCAGCAGCAGCCCGATATCGGGCATGCCCGCCAGGTGGTGGGCGATGGACGCCCAGGTGGAGACGGCGAGGCCCCAGACAATGGCCAAGACCGTGCGGCGTACCCAGAATCTCGTCTGCATGCCCGCATGCTGTCGACCGCGGTCGGGTGCGACAACGGGACGAAGGTCCCGGTCGCCCCGGGTCCTATGGGTTGCAGACGCTGACGGTTGGCGAGCAGGCAGGGTCCAGGCGAAGGATGCCGGACGTGTCACCGACCACAGCTTCCAGGCTGAGGGTTGACGAGCCGGAGAACACGATCGTCCACGAAATGATCTGGCCCAGGACGCCGTTCTGTGGGCTGTTTCCCGTCACCTGGGTGTTATCTGTCGGTGCGTACTGGATGCCCGTGACCGCCAGGCTACCGCCGCCGGGAAGCTTGAGCTGGGGCTGGCGGTTGCTGCACGAATTGGACGGTTCCAACGTCGGGAACGGTGCCGCGAGGCAGCTCTGATCGGGCTCGACCATGATCGACATCAGCGTCGACGGGACGCCACCGGTGACCACGAACCCGCCGTCCCACGCGGCAGCCGTGGCGCGTTGTCCACTGGCGTTCTGGTACGCGCTGCCGAAGTTGAGCGCGACCAACGGGGAGGTGTTGCCGGTGAATGCCGGGCAGTTGTTGCCTGGGCAAGAGGGGAAGATGACCGCCACCCCCGGCTGGTTGCCGACGTAGCCCCCGACCAGCGTCGAGCTGACATCGAGCCCCTTGTCGAAGAAGTACACGCCGGTAGTCAGGAGCACCGCCTCATCGGCCCTGCTGTTCTGCAATTCCCTGGTGTAGATACCCGGCATGTAGCAGGTCACCTTCGCCGGGATCATGTTCTTGATCGATGTCCCGCCCACCTTGTACTGGGCGGGGACGTTGGCCATCTCGGCTTGGCACGCCGCGCTCCCCGGTGCCCCGCCGAGCATCGCATCCGAGAGATTGGCGGCGGTATAGGTGCAGACAGCGGTGCTGGTCGTGGGGCATCCAGCGACGACGTCCGTCCGCTGGGGGATCGGGTAGTCCGGGTCCTCGATCGGCGAGGAGAGCTGTGATCCAGGCGGCGGATCGTTCCAGTATTGGTACGGGTCGTAGTGCCAGACGAAGTAGGTATACGGACCCGGTGCCGGCGGATTCTGCAGCAGCACCGCGGAGTTCAGGCCATCGATGACGAGGTTGGAGTTGGTGCCGATGTCGGCATTGTCGACCTGGACGATCGAGCCACCGGTGACGTGGATGTCCCGCTCATTCGCATCGCTGCCATTTCCGCGCGGACGCGGCGGGCGCAGAGTGACCAGGCCGTACTGGCGGCTCTGGACGATGCCGGCGACTGACGTCGTGCTGACGTTCCAGCTCGATTGGCCAAAGATGCGGCCGAAGGTCAGCCCGAACGCAGGCTGCCGGATCGTCACCTGGATGCAGCGATTCGGATCGCAGTCGACCCAGCTGGGGGACGGTGTTCGGATCGCCACTTCGTAGGGCGTGCCCGGTAGTGGACATCCGGCCGGGGTGAGACATGGCGACCCGGCGGTCACGCTGGGCGTGGATGTCGCGCGAAGCTCGCTGACCAGGATGTCCATGGCATGGGTGCGCGCACTCTGGTACTGAGTCGCGCCCGGCAATGCCTTGGATCCAGGGATCTGGAGGTCCTGCCCGCCCGCCAGGGAGGCCGCATCAGCCACCGCGCGCTGCCACCGGTCCGCCATATACGCGGCACTGACATCGATCGCCAGTCCGGTGATGCCGATGAGGATCACCATCAACAGCGCCGCCAGGACCAGAATCTGTCCCCGCTCGCTCCGGCCTCGGGTCGTGGGCTGCTGGGTCATGGTCGCTTGGGCTCCATTCGCAATTCGGTGGTGGAGGTCAGGCAGAAGCCGGGAGATGCACATGCCGGGGCGATGAACTCGAGCCCGGGGATGAAGATCGGGACGACGTGGTTCACACGAATGCGGACTGTCCATTCGGTCGCGTTGTCGGATGGCGGGCAGTCGGTCGGGAACGTGCTGTCCGCCGATTGCCAGTCGACTCCCACACCTTCGGGGCCAAGCGAGGCGATGGTCGGTGCAACGGACCATGTTCCAGCCGAGTAATTGACCAGCGAGGCACCACGGGCAAGCTGATCCGCGGCGCCGGCCACTGCAGTGCGCGTCAGGCCCGAGTCGCACGGGCTGGCAGATTGCGTGACCGCCCAGCGGGCAGTGTCCCGCGCAACCTGCGTGATCGCGTTCTGGCTCCACAGGATGATCCCGAACTGGACGAGGCCACCGATGACGAGCATGAAGAGGCCGATGACCAACCCGAACTCGACGAGCGCCTGCCCTCGGCGAGCCCTTCGCGGTCGTGCGGGCGATCGTTTCGTGCTGATCATGGGGCTGGCCGCGGCTCCATCCGGAAGCGCGCAGTGGTCGAGATCGTCAGGTAGCACCCCGTGTTGTCACATGTTCCCAGGCTGGGCAGGTAGGCAAAGCCCGGCAGGAAGACCGGCGCCCTGTGGGTCAGGCGAATCGTGACCCACGCGACCTCCGTGCTGTCCGTGGTCGGGCAATCCGGCGTGCCAACATCGTAGGACCAGACGACCTCGACCCCTTCGGTGTTCGGCGGGTTGGCCGGGAGCGGCAGATTGTCCCCATACGGGGTGAACGTTCCGATACCCCAGTCGCCGGCGGCGTAACCCATCAAGCGAGACTGCTGCGCGATCAGGTCGGCCTGCGTGACTGGTTGAGGCGATGAGGCCGAACTCGCGCTGAAACAAGGGTCGAACGCCTGTGTCGCTGCCCACCGCCCAGTGTCGCGGGCCACCTGGATCAGCGAGTGCTTGGTGGCAAAGATGACCCCGTACTGGATGATGCCCCCGACCAGCATGAGCAGGATGGGGAGGATCAGCGCGAACTCGACCAGCGACTGGCCGCGGCCGGAACGCCCGGCCCGCATCCGTGGTCGCGGTGATGTCTGCGTGGCGCCGCTGAGCGTATCGCGCATGTGGCTCCCCTGGCGTGGACTGGTACCGTCGTACTGCCGGACGGATATGACTATCTACGCCGCGGACATTAATCCTCGGTCCTTGCAAGGGACCTTGCACGCCAAAACTGCGGTGCGAGCGCGCACCCGATTAGACTCGGCCGATGGTCGAGACTGTGCTGGTGGTCCCACGCGACCGGGTCCCTGGTGGGTGCGACTTCAACGGCATCCGCGAGGCGAGTGACGACGACATGAGCGGGCTGCATGAGGCGGTGAGATCGCACGGGCGCTTCATGGAGCGCCCGCTCGCCGAGGAGGACGCAGCGTTCAAGCAGCTGATCCCGTACGTCGTCGTCCGCGACGGCGCGCTCGTCTACCTCATGGAGCGCACCACCGCCGGGGGCGACCCGCGGCTGCACGGCAAGGCCAGCATCGGGGTCGGCGGCCACCTCAACCCCATTGACGAGGGCGAGGACCCCCTGGCCGATGGGCTGCGCCGCGAGTGGTCCGAGGAGCTGGTCGCCGGCTGGGAGCCCGCCTTCCGTCTGGTCGGGCTGCTGAACGACGACTCGAATCCGGTCGGATCGGTCCACCTGGGAGTCGTCTTCGAGGTCGATGCGGCGGGGCGGGGGGTCGAGGTCCGTGAGCGCGACAAGCTGACCGGGCGCTTCGCCACGCTGACCGAAGTGCGCAGAGCATGGGATCGGATGGAGACCTGGTCGCGCCTCGTGGCGGAATTTCTGATGTAACTGGGTTACATCCACGAGGCGCCTTCGAGACTCTCCACGCAGTCGCGATATCTCTCTGCCACGGAGCGTTGCGTCGGAGATTCGCCAGCCAGCGGGCACCTCGCCGCCGCAAGTCTCACCCGGTGACAATTACGCTCCCCAAAGCCCCGGCTTGGCGCCGGCCCCTGCCGGAAGCCCCCGCAGGCGAGAAATAGCCAGCTCGTGCAGCTTCAGCTCCGCCCCTGCCTCGAAGCCGGCAGTCCGGCACTCCACGCGTATACTCGAAACGATGTCTCGGCTGCGGCGCACCCTCGCGGTCGGCGCCATGCTCCTCGGTCTTCTCTCCCTGGCGGCAAGCGCTGCCGGAGCCGATGTGGGCGTCCTCCGCCTCCAGCTGACCGGCGTGATCGACCAGGTCAACGCCGCCTACATCGAGGAGGGGCTGCAGACCGCCGCTGACTCCGGTGCGGCTGCGGTCGTGATCCAGATCGACTCGCCGGGCGGCGAGCTGACGAGCATGGACCGCATCATCCGGGCGATCCTGGCCAGCGAGGTGCCGGTGATCACCTGGGTTGCGCCCGAGGGCGGCCGCGCGGGCAGCGCCGCAACCTTCATCACCCTGGCGGGCGACGTGGCCGCCATGGCGCCGCTCACCAACATCGGCGCGGCCTCGGTCATCGGCGGCGACGGCCAGGACCTGCCCGAGACGCTCGCGCGCAAGGTGACGAACGACGCCGTCGCGCGCATCAGGGAGCTGGCGCGCGACCACGGGCGCAACGAGGACTGGGCGGAGAGCGCAGTGCGGGACGCGGCCAGCGCATCGGTCACCCAGGCGCTCGCCCTGAAGCCGCCGATCGTCGACATCCTGGCCGCGGACACCGATGCCCTCTTCGCCGAGATCGACAAGGGAACGCGCGCGGACGGCTACGCCTACGCATTCAACGGCGAGCCGCTGCCGAAGCTCTCCGGGCTGCCGGTCACGGACGGCGACATGAACGCCGGGCAGCAGTTCCTGCACCTCCTCTCCGACCCGAACATCGCTTTCATCCTCTTCACCATCGGCTTCTACGGGATCCTGTCGGAGCTGTTCCACCCGAACCTGATCAGCGGCTCGCTGGGGGCGATCGCGATCGTGCTGGCCTTCATCGGCTCCAACAGCCTTCCGCTGAACATCGGCGGGCTGCTGCTGATCCTGATGGGGATCGGCCTCTTCGTGCTCGAGCTGCACTTCACGAGCTACGGCTTCCTGGCGGCCGGCGGGGTGGTCTGCTTCCTGCTGGGCGCATTCGCCCTGTACACCGGGGTCGACACCAACATCCCGGTCGAGTTCGCGGTCAGCCCGATCCTGATCATCGGCGCCATCCTGCTCAGCCTCGCCTACTTCTTCCTGCTGGTGCGCGGCCTGATCCAGATGCGGGCCAACCGGTCGACGACGCTTCCGATCGCCGCGCTGGTGGGGGCGGGCGGGACAGCCCAGACCCTCATCGCCCCGACGGGCATCGCCTATGCTGGGGGCGAGGCGTGGTCGGCTCGCAGCCGGCATGGAGAGATCCAGCCCGGGAACCCGCTCCGCGTGGTCGGGGTGGAGGGACTGGAGCTGATCGTCGAGCCGGAGGAGAAGGATGGCTGACGCGGTCGTGACGCGACCCGGCGCGGGCCGTGCAGGCCTCGAGCGGCCGAACGGCGTCGCCGTTGTGGACGGCGCGGGAGGCGTCCTGACCGCCTGGTTCCTGGACGGTGTCTCCGCCGAGCTGGCGGCGCGCGGCTACCCGGTGCAGCGCAACCGGGCGCGGGACGGGACCGATATCGATCCCAACGTGCGCGTGGTGCTCAACGCGGTCGACGCCGACGAGCCGCGCAGCTTCCGGCGCCGATCCAAGGAGATCTTCGTCATCGGCGTGGCCGAGCTGCCCGACTCGCCCGACGACATGTTGCGCGCCGGCTACCCGCTGCTGGTCCGGTCGCTGTCAAATGTGTTCGTCCCGATCGCCCGCAACGGCGGCGGGCCGGAGGCCTACCTGATCACCATGGAGCAGGGCTTCCACCGCATCGCCGGTGAGGCCGATGACGAGACCTTCTTCGCGCGCGTGGTCGACCGGATCGTGCCACTGGCCGAGTCGCGGCTGGTGATCGACAACGAATTCGTCCCGGACCTCCCGCGCGAGCTGTGGGACGGCGACGAGCAGACGCGGGCGATCGCGCGCGCCGGTCAGCGCCTCGACGAGCTCGACCTGCTGCCCGCCCCGTGGCCGATCGACGAGTTCCTCAGCCCCGACGAGCTGCGCCACGTCTCCCGGCTCTTCGGGATCGGTGGGCTGAGCTACGGCAACGCCAGCGCACGGCACTCCGGCGATGCGTTCTGGATGAGCGCCAGCGGCGTGGACAAGAGCAGGCTGCGCGCGATCGGCCGCGAGATCCTGCTGGTGACCGGCTTCGATGAGGAGCGCGGCGTGATCCGCCTCAGCGTCCCGCCGGACGTGAAGCCGCGGCGCGTCTCGGTGGACGCGATCGAGCACCTGACCATCTACCGCGAGCACCCCGAGGTGGGCGCCATCCTGCATGTCCACGGCTGGGTCGCCGGCGCCGTCTCGACCGAGGCGGTCTATCCCTGCGGCACCGAAGAGCTGGCCCGCGAGGTGGCCGAGCTGGTGCGCCAGGCGCCGGATCCGGGGCACGCCGTCATCGGCCTCAAGAACCACGGCCTGACCATCACCGGCGAGAGCCTGGACGAGATCCTGGAGCGGGTCGGCCCGCACATCGTCCGCCAGGTCCCGATGAGCTGAGGGCGCCGATGGAGGGCAGGCCGGCGCGCGGCCTGGGCCTGCGTCTCGGCGCGTCCGGCCTGAACCAGCGGGTCCTGCGTCTCGTTGGCGCGCGCATCCCGGCGCTGACCGGCGGCTGGATGCCGTGGCTGGCGCTCTCGCGATACCCGATGCCGGCGCTCCCCGGGCCGGACTGGGTCCGGATCAGACCGACGCTGGCCGGGATCTGCGGCAGTGACACGTCGCTCCTCACCGGCCGCGCCAGCCCAATCCTCTCGCCGTTCGCGTCGTTCCCGGCGATCCTCGGCCACGAGGTGGTGGGCGTGGTCGAGGAGGCGGGAGCGGCCTCCGGGATGAAGGGCGGGGAGCGGGTGGTGGTCGACCCGATCATCTCCTGCTTCGTGCGCGGCCTCGATCCGTGTGAGGCGTGCCGGGACGGGCTGCCCGCCCTCTGCCGCCACGCGGCCGACGGGTCGCTGTCGCCGGGGATGCTGATCGGCTACTGCCGCGACCTGCCCGGGGGGTGGTCGGACGCGATGGTGGCCCACGCCAGCCAGCTGCACCGCGTGCCAGATGCGGTTTCCGACGAGGCGGCCGTGCTGGTCGAGCCGCTCGCCTGCTCCATGCACGCGGTGCTGGCGGCGCGCCCCGCGCCGGGCGAGAAGGTGCTGGTGGTTGGAGGCGGGACGATTGGTCTGGGAGTCCTCGTCGCCCTGCGGATGATGGATCCCGAGGCGGACGTCACCGTGGTCGTCCGGCACGCGGTGCAGGCCCGCCTTGCCGAGCAGCTCGGGGCGACTCGCTTCATCTTCGATCGCGGTGGGGACGGGCCCCAGCGGGCCGCGCTGGAGGTGACCGGTGCGCGCCCACATCGGCCGATCGTCGGCGACGAGGTCCTCACCGGCGGGTTCGACCTGGTCTTCGACGGCGTCGGCAGCCGATCCAGCGTCGACGCCAGCCTGCGGGTGGTGGCACCGCGCGGCCGGCTCGTGCTCCTGGGCACCGCCGGCGAGCTGGCGCACCTCGACCTGACGCTCGCCTGGGCGCGCGAGCTGCGGGTCATCGGCAGCTATGTCTATGGCCGCGAGGGGTCGCTGCCGGGGGCACCGCACACCTTCGAGCTCCTGCTCGAGCGCCTGGCTCAACCGGGCGCGCCGGGGGTGGCGGAGCTCGTCACCCATCGGTTCGGACTCGACCAGTGGCGGCAGGCGATGACGGTGGCGACCGGTCGCCGTCGACACGCATCGGTCAAGGTGGTCTTCGACCATGCAACGGCCTATGCTGGCGGTGACTGAACCCCCCGCCGCTCGAGAAGGGAAGCCTCGGGATGCCTGACAATCTGGTTGGCCTGGTCATCCTGCTGGTCGGCCTGGCGATCCTGATCGCCCTGCTGACGAGCATCGTCAACATCGTCCGCGAGTACGAGCGGCTGGTCGTCTTCTTCCTGGGGCGGCTCCAGGGCGGGCGCGGCCCGGGACTCGTGCTCCTGATCCCGTTCATCCAGCAAGCGGTCAAGGTGGACCTGCGCGAGCGCTTCCTGGAGGTGCCGCAGCAGACCTGCATCACCAAGGACAACGCACCGATCAGCATCGACTTCCTGGTCTATTCGAAGGTCTTCGACCCGGTCGAGACGGTGACCGCGGTGGTGGACTTCACCGGCGCCTCGCAGGCACTGGCGGCGACCACGCTGCGGGCCGTGATCGGTGACATCCCGCTCGACGACGTGCTGGCCAAGCGCGAGGAGATCAACAACGTACTCCGCTCGAAGCTCGACGAGGTGACCCATCGCTGGGGCGTGAAGATCACCAACGTCGAGATCCGCGAGATCGTCCCGCCGCGCGACATCCAGGACGCGATGAACCGGCAGATGAGCGCCGAGCGCAACCGCCGCGCCAACATCACCGAGTCGGAGGGGACCCGCCAGGCGACGATCAACGTGGCCGAGGGGGACAAGCAGAGCGCCATCCTGCGAGCCGAGGGGGAGCGGCAGGCCCAGGTCCTTCGCGCAGAGGGCTTCAGCAACGCGCTGAAGACGATCTTCGCCGCAGCCAAGGGGGTCGACGACAAGACGATGACCCTCCAGTACCTCGAGGCGCTCAAGGCGCTGGCCGCAGGGGCCTCCACCAAGTGGATCGTGCCGATGGAGCTCGCCGAGCTGACGCGGCCGCTGGCCGGTGTGATGCGGGCTGCCCGCGAGGCCGGCGAGCCACCCGCCAAGACCTGAGCGACCCGGCGAGCGACATGGCAACCGCACCGGGCCGGCGCCGCGGGATCCTCGGCTGGCTGGCTCGGATCGCAGCGGCGGCGACCTTCGGCTACCTCGGCTACCTGACCCTGGAGGGATCGCGGCGCGTCGTGAGCCCGGGGCGCCGGCCGTTCCTGCCGGCCGAGGGGGATCCTGCGTCGCCGGCTGACATCGGCCTCGAGTACGAGGACGTCCGCTTTACGACCGATGACGGGATGACGCTATCGGGCTGGCTGGTGCCTGCCGGCCGCGAGACACGCGCCGTCGTGGTCCTGCTGCACGGGTTCTCCGGCCATCGGTTGCCGTGGCTGGCCGGGTTCGTGCCGTGGCTGCAACTGCGCTACCACGTCCTGCTGTTCGACTTCCGCGGCCACGGCGGCAGCGATGACGCGCTCATCTCGCTGGGCACCCTGGAGCAGCGTGACGTCGCGGCCGCGGTCCGCTTCCTGTCCGGCCGTGGGTTCGGGCCGATCGCGCTGATGGGGATCAGCATGGGCGGCTCGGTGGCGATCATGGCCGCGCCGGACCTGCCGGTCGCGGCCGTCGTGGCGGATGCGGCCTATGCCGACCTGCGCGACCCGATCGCCAACCGGATGCGCGAAGTTGGCTATCCACTTGCGTGGCTCGGTGCCAGCCTGGTGCTGGCGGCTGCAAGCCTGCGGGCGCGCGTCTGGCTGCGCTCGCCGATGGGCCGGGTGGCGCATATCGCGCCGCGAGGCCTGCTGCTGATATCGCCGGGGCAGGACCGGCTGGTGAGCCCGCACCAGTCGGAGCGCATGTTCCGCGCGGCGGGAGAGCCGAAGGAGCTGTTCGTGGTCGAGGGAGCCGCCCATTCCGAGGCGCATTCGAGCGCCCCGGGGACCTACGAGCGGCGCGTCCTGGAGTTCCTGGCCCGTCACCTGGACGGGGAAGCGCCCGTATAATCGCCCGGACCTCCATCCGTCCCCGGGGTGCTGCATGGCCACGAGGGTCCTTGTCGTCGACGACGACCTGAATATTCAGCGCGTGCTCGTCTTCGCCCTCAAGCAGGAGGGCTACGAAGTGACCGTTGCCTCCGACGGCGCGGCAGGCGTGGAGATGGCCCTGGATGCCCGCCCCGACCTGATCCTGATGGACGTTGCGATGCCCAAGCTGGACGGCTACGCCGCAACCCAGCAGATCCGTGCCGCGGAGAAGGGCGTGGGACGCGTCCCGATCATCATGCTGACCTCCGAGGCGGACGTCGAGCAGCGCGTCAGGGGCCTGCGCGCCGGCGCCGATGACGACATCGTCAAGCCGTTCCATCCGCTCGAGCTGATGGCGCGCATCAAGGCGCTGCTCGCCCAGGGTGGCGCTCCCAGCCCCGCGAAGCCCGGCAGCGACGCGCCGACGCTCGGCAAGCTGTGTGCCTTCTATCCGGCGAAGGGCGGAGTGGGGACCACCACCATCGCCATCAACACCGCGATCGCCCTGGCCCGAGAGATGCAGCGACGGACTGCGCTCATCGACGCCAACCTTCAGTTCGGGGACCTTCGCGTCTTCCTCGACCTGGGCCTGGATACCCCGTCGATCGTGAGCGCCATCTCCGAGCCGGACCTCGATCTCGACCTGTTCCGGACGATGACGGTCAGCCACCGGTCGGGGATCGAGCTGCTGCTTGCGCCTCCGACGCCCGCTGCCGCCGACATCGTGGTCGAGCGCCAGCGGCAGTCGCCGACCGTGATCAGCAACATGCTCGGCCTCGCACGACGCCTCTACGACTACACCCTCGTCGACATGTCGCAGGGGATCGACGATTTCAACCTGCAGCTCTTCGACGAAGCCGACGTCATCTTCGTGGTGATGACCGCCGACCTCTCCTGTCTGAAGAACGTTCCGCTGGTGCTCGAGACGATGGTCAGCCTCGGGTACGAGCAGGGCAAGGTGCAGCTCGTCCTGAATCGGTCCAACGCCTACACCGGCATCAATGTCAGCAACGCGGAGTCGGCACTCGGCCGCAAGATCGACTACCAGATCATCAATGAGTACCGCGGCGCGATCAGCGCCCTCAACTCGGGCGAGCCGTTCATGTCGAGCCGGGCCGACGCTCCCCTGAGCAAGAGCGTCCTCTCCTTTGCCAGGTCGCTCGACAAGGCCTTCGCGACGGACGCCGTTCACGCTCGCGCCTGACAGAGCGCAGGACCGATAACCCGCGCCTAAGGAGCCGATAAGGCTCCGTCGATAGCCTCTCGCTCAGCCGGTCGCCGCCGGAGTTTGGGAGGCGAGCAGGTGTGCGGCCGGCCACTCATCACCAGGATCTCCGCCTCCCGAGCAAGGTGGTGCGCGTGCTGGCCGAGACGCTCAGCGCGTCGATCATGGGCGTCGAGGGCCTCCCGGTGCGGGTGGAGGTCGACGTGGCATTCGGCCTCCCGGCGCTGACCATCGTCGGCCTGGCCGGGAGCCAGGTGCAGGAGGCCCGCGAGCGGGTGCGCAGCGCCCTGCGCAACAGCGGGTTCGAGGTCCCGGCCAGACGGATCACGATCAACCTCTCTCCCGCCGACCTGCCGAAGGACGGGACCGGGTACGACCTGCCGATCGCGGTCGGCATCCTGGCAGCGTCGGGTCAGCTGCGAGAGGTGGAGCGGCTGCGCGACACCGCCCTCGTCGGCGAGCTCGGGCTGGACGGTGCGGTGCGCCCCGTGCCGGGCACGATGGCGCTGGCGGCAGCCTCGTTCGCGGCGGGGATCCCGTCACTGATCGTGTCCGGCGGCGCCATGGGCGAGGCGGCGACGGTGGCCGGCCTGCGGGTCCACGGTGCGGCGTCGCTGGGCGATGCGGTCGCTCATCTGGCTGGCGTGCGCGACCTGGCCGTCGCCGAGCCCTTCCTCGTGCGGAGCGACGCTACCGCCAGGCGCGGCCCCGACCTGGCCGAGGTCGCTGGCCAGGCACTCGCCCGCCGCGGCCTGGAGATTGCCCTGGCGGGGCACCACAACCTGGCGCTGTGCGGGCCGCCGGGGATCGGCAAGACCCTGCTGCTGCGCTGCGCGGCGGACCTCGCCCCACCGCTCGAGGACGACGAGGCGATCGAGGTGAGCCGCATCTATTCGGTGGCCGGCCTCCTGGACCGGCGCTCGCCACTGCTCCGCGCGCGACCGTTCCGCGCGCCGCACCACACCATCTCGACGCAGGCGCTCGTCGGGGGCGGGCCACGGGTGCGTCCGGGCGAAGCCTCGTTGGCGCATCGCGGGATCCTCCTCCTCGACGAGACGCTCCAGTTCCGGTCCGACGCGCTCGACGCCCTGCGCGAGCCGCTCGAGGGCGGCAGCGTCACCATCGCTCGGGTCGACGGCGCGCTGACGATGCCGGCGCGCTTCACGCTGCTGGCCGCCTTCAACCCGTGTCCCTGCGGATGGCGCGGTTCGCGGCAGCGGGCATGCATCTGCGAGGACGCCACCGCCCGTCGCTACCTTGCGCGGCTGTCCGGTCCGCTGCGGGATCGCATCGACCTGTGGGTGACGATGGCCCAGCCGGCATCGGTCACTGCGGGCCGGAGCGATGGCGTCGAGCCGAGCGAAGCCGTCGCCGCGCGCATCCGCAGGGCATGGCGTCGCCAGCTGCGGCGACAGGGGATGGCGAACGCGGATCTGCCACCGGGTGTCCTGGACGCCGCCCATGGTTTCAGCGCCGCGGCGGACGGCATCCTGGCGCAGCGCGGCCGGCGCTTCCGGATGTCGCCGCGGCGGATGCACCGCGCCTCGCGGGTGGCGCGCACGATCGCCGACCTCGCCGGCGAGGACGAGGTGGGCCGTGAGCACATCGACGAGGCGCTCAGCTATCGCGGCGCGGTGGACGCGTGATCGGGGTCGGCGCCAGGGGAGCCGTCGGGCAGGCCGAGGTACCGGCCGGCACCTCGGAGCGGCGCTTCGAGCACGGCGGCTGGACGGGGATCGACCTTGCCACGCTCGACCGCGAGGCGGAGGCTCCCCACTGGATCGCCATCTCGCTGGTGCCGGGCGTCGGCCCGGTGGGCTTCGCCCGGCTGCTGCGCCGGTTCGGCAACGCACGCAACGCGTGGGCGGCCGGTCCGGCGTTGCTCGAGACGCTGCCACGGGTCCCTGAAGACGCCGCGCCCGCCCTGGCCCGCCTGCGGCGGGAGGGCGCAGGTCGAGTCGCGTCGCGCGTCGCGGCTGCGACCCGAAGGTCCGGCGGCCAGATCCTGACTGCCCTCGATGCGGACTATCCCGCGGCGCTGAGCGCGGCGGATCCACGCCCTCCGGTCCTCTACCTGGCTGGCGATCCGGCCTCGATGGCGCGACCGTGCGTCGCGATCGTGGGGACGCGCCGCGCCAGCGGGTACGGCCGCTCTTGCGCGGCGGAGATCGCCGAGGAGCTGGCGCGAGCCGGCGTCACCATCGTGAGCGGGCTGGCAATCGGCATCGACGCCCAGGCGCACCTTGCCGCCGTGGAGGCCGGCGGGCTCAGCGTCGCGGTCCTGCCCTCGCCGCTGGACCGCATCTACCCGCCCCGCCACCGGGAGCTTGCCGCCCGCCTGGTCGCAACCGGGGGCGCGCTGATCTCAGAGCTGGCTCCGGGTGCCGCGCCGGGCAAGCCCGACTTCGCGCGCCGCAATCGCATCATCGCCGCGCTCGCCCGCGGGGTGGTGGTGGTCGAGGCGCCGGACCGCTCCGGTGCGCTGCTGACGGCCGCCGCGGCGATCGACTACGGACGGGAGGTGTTCGCGGTTCCGGGCCCGATCGACGCCATCGGCTCTCGTGGCTGCAACCGGCTGATCGCCGATCACCAGGCAACGATCGTGACCTCGGCCGCCGCACTGCTGCATCGCATCGGGGCGCAGCCAGGATCGCAGCCCGTCAGCGTCACCAGCCTCTCCGACGCGGAGGCGATGGTCCTCCATCGGCTGCTCCAGCGGCCCGCCTCGATCGAGGAGCTGATCGGCCAGACAGACATGTCAACGGGTCCGCTGGCGGGCACGTTGACGCTCCTCGAAGCACGCGGATTGGTCGAATCGTACGGCGGCGCGACCTTCCATCCGACCCTTGCCGCGCGTCGCATCGGGCGTCCGGTTGGGCTTGACAGGTGATCGCCGGGTATACTTCGCGCGCCACAAGGCAGCCGTGGGTCGTGCCCGACAGCGGTCAGCCCGTGACAGGAGTCACCGTCTATTGATCTCACTTAGCAATGCGCGCTACGCATATCGCGCACCATTCGCGTCGCTCTCGTACCAGCTGCGACGCCATCGCGCCATCACCCGCACCCTCATCGCCGCCCTCTCCCTCGCCCTCGCCGCCGCCGTCTCGGCGGGGGGTGCCGCCCAGGCAGGGCTGACGACCATCATTCCGACACCGACTTCCATCCTGCCCGCCGTGGTGGGCGTGGGCATCGGCACCGGACAGGCCGTCACCCTGTCATTCGAGCATTCGATGGATCCGGCCTCGGTCGAGGCTGCCCTCTCGATCGCGCCGGAACGTGCCATGCAGCTGGCCTGGGCCGAGGATGGCCGTGAGCTGCGCGTCTTCCCTGACGGCCTCTGGTCCGCCGATACGCGCTACGGGTTGGTGGTCGATGCCTCGGCTCGGACGGAGTCCGGTGCGTTGCTGGGATCGCCCGCGCGGTTCAGCTTCACGACGCAGACCGCGCCGCGCATCACCGAGTTCGGGCTCCAGTTCGTGGCCCTCCCCGTCGCCGGAGCGGCGCCGCTGAGCGTCGCTGACACCGATCAGCCAGGCCCACCGGCCGATACCGCCACCGACATCAGCGTGGCGACGGCCATCCAGATCGCCTTCAGCGCGCCGATGAACCGGGGCGAGGTCGAGCGCGCCTTCGTCCTGAGCCCGGCGGTGCCGGGCGCGTTCCACTGGGAGGGCAGCGTCCTCACCTTCACACCGATCGAGCGACTGGCCTCCGACGCCCGCTATGCCGTTTCGCTGCTGGGCCCCCACGACCTCGCCGGCAATCCGCTGGGCGGCGATGCCAGCTTCTCGTTCACCACGCGGCCGGGAGCCCAGCTCGTTCAGAGCACGCCGACCGCCGACGCCAAGGGGATCAGCACCAAGGAGATCGCGCTCTGGTTCAGCCAGCCGGTCGATCCTGCCGCTGTCGGCGCCGCGCTGCGGGTCAGCGATCGGAACACCGGCGCAGCGCAGAGCGGCAGCCTGTCGTGGAACAGCGTCTACACGCAGCTGACCTTCACTCCGGATCGGGCCTTCGTGGGCGGACATCGCATCGACGTTAGCCTGGCCGAGGGCGCGGTGGACGCCGACGGAAACGCGCTGACGGCGAGCCTGACCTTCACCACCAAGGCCGCGACGGTTGCCCGCGCCCGGGTATCCGTTCCCGCGGCGGCCCCGTCCTCGACCCTGGTTGGCTACGCGCTCAACCAGGTCAACGCAGCCCGAGCCGCGTACGGCCTGCCGCCCCTGGTGCTGTCAGCGGCCCTCTCCGCGGTTGCCAACGAGCACTCCTGGGACATGCTCACGAACGGCTACTTCGGCCACACCAGCACTGACGGGCGCACCAAGGAGGACCGGCTGCGCAACGCCGGGATCTCGTTCGGCTGGATCGGCGAGAACATCTGCTACAGCTACAACGCGGCCAAGACGCCAACCGACGTGCTGAACTGGTGCCACTCAACATTCATGTCCGAGCCATACCCCGGATACGCCAACCACATCGGCAACATCCTCAGCACGCACTACACCAAGATCGGCATCGGGATCGCCGTGAGCGGTGCCAAGGTGTATATCACCTGGGACTTCACGGACTAAAGTCCGTGCTCCGGAGCGCCCGATGACGGGTGCTACACTCCCTGACCGATGCCCCCCAAGAAGCGTTCCAGCGGCAACCTGGTGATCGTCGAATCCCCGGCCAAGGCCAAGACGATCGAGCGGTACCTCGGCCCCGGATACACCGTCACCGCCTCCTACGGCCATGTCCGCGACCTCCCGCAGAAGACGCTGGGGGTCGACGTCGACAACGATTTCGCGCCGCGTTACGAGCCGCTCAAGGAGAGGCGGAAGGAGCTGGAGAAGCTCGCCGACCAGGCGCGTAAGGCCGAGATGGTGTGGCTCGCCACCGACCTCGACCGCGAGGGCGAGTCGATCGCCTGGCACATCGCCGACTACGCGGGGCTCGACGATGAGCACGTCCGGCGGGTGACCTTCAGCGAGATCACCAAGACGGCCATTGAGGCGGCCTTCGCCCACCCCCGCGCCGTCAACCTGGATCTGGTGAACGCGCAGCAGGCGCGGCGCGTGATCGATCGGCTGGTCGGCTACAAGCTCAGCCCGCTGGTGAGCAGCAAGATCCGGCGGGGCCTCTCCGCGGGACGCGTGCAGAGCGTGGCCGTCCGCCTGGTGGTCGACCGCGAGCGCGAGATCGACGCCTTCACGGCCGAGGAGTACTGGACCATCGCCGCGGAGCTGACGCGGCGTGGCGAGAGCGGCAAGTTCACCGCCGAGCTGACCAGGATCGATGGCAAGAAGGTGCGCATCGGCTCTGAGGCGGAGGCGCGAGAGCACGAGGCCGGCCTGCGAGGCGCCGAGTACAAGGTCGCGGCTGTCACGCGGACCCAGCAGAAGAAGTCGGCACCGCCCCCGTTCACGACCAGCACCCTGCAGCAGGAAGCCTCGCGCAAGCTGAGCTTCGGGGCTCGCCGCACGATGAGCGTCGCCCAGTCGCTGTACGAGGGGGTCGCGCTGCCGGAGGGGCAGGTCGGCCTGATCACCTACATGCGCACCGATTCGCTCTCGATCGCCAGCGGGGCGGTGGGCGAGGCGCGCGCGGTCATCGGCCAGCGCTTTGGCGCCGACTTCGTGCCGGAGAAGCCAAATGCCTTCCGAAACCGAAGTCGCGGAGCGCAGGAGGCCCACGAGGCGATCCGCCCGTCGAGCTTCGGGCGCACACCGGAGAGCATGCGAGCGCACCTCAAGCCCGATGAGTTCCGCCTCTACGAGCTGATCTGGAAGCGCGCGATCGCCAGCCAGATGGCCCCCGCCCGCTTCGACCAGGTGGGCGTGGATGTCGATGCCGGGCGCTACACCCTGCATGCCGGGGCGCGGAAGCGCGTCTTCGATGGCTACCAGGCCGTCTACGTGGAGGGGAAGGACGACGAGGAGGACGAGCGCCTGGCGGTCCTCCCCGACCTGCGCGACGGGGAGCCGCTCGACCTCGCCGGCGTGGCGGCCGAGCAGCATTTCACCCAGCCTCCGCCACGCTTCACCGAGGCGACCCTCATCAAGGCGCTCGAGGAGCACGGGATCGGGCGGCCGTCGACCTACGCCCCGACCATCGAGACGATCCGGGCACGGGGCTACGTGACCATCAAGGAACGCCGCCTCTTCCCCGAGGAGTCGGCGTATCGGGTCACCGACCTGCTGGTCGAGCACTTCCCCGAGGTGGTGGACATCGAGTTCACCGCCCGGATGGAGGAGCAGCTCGACGGGGTGGCGGCGGGCACCAACGAATGGGTGCCGATGGTGCGCGCCTTCTGGGACCCGTTCAGCATCAAGATCGCCGAGGGGAAGGCGAACATCGCCAAGCAGGTGGAGCTGACCGACATCGTCTGCCCGATCAGCGGCGACCTGATGGTGAAGCGCTTCGGGCGCAACGGCTGGTTCCTCGGTTGCAGCGCCTACCCGGAGTGCAAGCACACCATGCCGCTCCCCGGCGACGAGGCCGAGGCGGCGGCGCTGCCCGGGGTGGGGGAGGAGTGCCCCGAATGCGGCCAGGGCCACCTCGTGGCGCGCACTGGCCGGTTCGGTCCGTTCGTGGGCTGCGACCGCTACCCCGAGTGCCGCTACATCAAGCGCGAGACGCCGGCGGCCGAGCGCTTCGGCACCTGTCCGAAGTGCGGGATGGGCACGGTCGTCACCAAGCGGGCGCGACGCGGCAAGCGACCCTTCTGGGGCTGCGACCGCTACCCCGACTGCGATTACGCGAGCTGGACCCGGCCGGGGCGTCCGGTGGAGGACGGCGAGGCTCCAGCGGCAGCTGCGGCCGCAAGTGGCTGAGACGGCGACGCTCAGCGGCGACGCCGCGGCCGCCCTGCAGCGCTTCCTCGGGCACCTCTCCAGCCGCAACTCCTCGCCGGGAACCGTCCGCGAGTACCGCCGCCACGTCGCCCAGTTCTTCGCGTTCCTGGAGTCGCGCGGCGTCGACTGGCGGTCGCCCGATCGCGCCACGGTGCGCGCCTACCTCGGCACCCTCGCGGATCGCGGCCTCTCCGCCTCGACCGTCGGCGGACAGCTGGCCGCCATCCGCTCGCTCTATCGCCACGCGGCTCGGCAGGGCTGGATCGACGGCGATCCGGTCGCCGGCGTCCGCTCGCCCAAGCGACCCGGCCGGCTGCCGCGAGTCCTGTCGGTGGACGGCGCCGCACGGCTGGTGGAGGCACCAGCCACCCTCATCCGGTCCGGGCGACGCCGGCGCGACCCCGCCCTGGCGGACGCCGCCGCGCGCCGCGACGCGGCGGTGCTCGAGCTGCTGTACGCGACCGGGATGCGCATCAGCGAGCTCGCCTCCCTCACCGTGGACCGCCTCGACCCGGCGCGGCGGCGGCTGCGGGTCATCGGCAAGGGGAACAAGGAGCGCGAGCTCCTCTACGGCGAGCCGGCCGCCCGCGCGGTGCGCGCCTACCTCGCATCGGGACGGCCGACGCTGGCGGCGCGAGGCAGTCGAGCGGTGCCCGTCCTCTTCCTCAACAGCGCCGGGGGCCCGCTCACTGCGCGCGGGGCGCGGCTGATCGTGGAGCGCTGGGTGACGGCGTCCGGCGCCCCGGCCAGCACCTCGCCGCACACGCTTCGCCACTCCTTTGCCACGCACCTGCTGGAGGGCGGCGCCGACCTGCGGACCGTACAGGAGCTGCTCGGTCACGCCAGCCTGGCGACGACGCAGATCTACACGCACCTCTCCGACGCCTCGCTGCGAACGGCGTATCGCTCCGCGCACCCGCGATCGGGCCGGGCGGGCGCCGGGCGCATGACCGAGTGAGCGACGCCGTCGGCGCGGAGACGCCGCCGGCCGCGGCCGGTCCATCGGTCGGCAGGGTGCTCGCGAACGCCAGCCTGATCCTGACGATCGCCGCGCTGGCCAGCCGCCTGCTGGGCTGGATCCGGCTGCTCGTCATCGGCTCACAGTTCGGCGCCTCGGAGGACCTCGATGCCTACTTCGCGGCGTTCCGCATTCCCGACGCCATCTTCCAGCTGGTCGTGGCGGGGGCGCTCTCGGCGGCCCTGATCCCGGTCTTCAGCAGCTATCGGGCGCGGGAGGACGAGCGGGAAGCATGGCGCCTGGCGAGCAGCGTCATCAACCTCGTGCTGATCGCACTGGCCGTCTTCAGCCTGGTGATGGCCATCCTGGCGCCATGGGTGGTGCCGATCATCGCCCCGGGCTTCGACGACGAGACGACCGAGCTGACCGTGCGCCTCACCCGCCTCATGCTGCTCAGCCCGGTTTTCGTGGGGATGGGGGCGGTCGTGAGCGGGCTCCTCAACAGCTACGGCCGCTTCGGTGTGCCCGCCGTCGCCCCACTCGTCTACAATCTGGCGATCATCGGCGCGGCGGTCGTACTGGCGCCGACGCTGGGGGTCGAGGGTCTCGCGATCGGCGTGGTCGCCGGCTCGATGCTGCACCTGGCGATCCAGCTGCCACAACTGCGCAGGGTGGGGCGGCATTACGACCTGACCATCGGCCTGGGCCATCCCGGGGTGCGCAAGGTGGCGTGGCTGATGGGGCCACGACTGCTGGGCCTGGCAGCCGGGCAGGTGAACTTCGTGGCCAGCACGATCCTGGCCAGCAACCTGGGCGTCGGCGCGGTGACCGCCTACAACTACGCGTACCAGCTGGGTCAGATCCCGGTTGGTGTCCTTGGCGTGAGCGTGGCTGTCGCGCTATTCCCGACCTTCTCCCGCGACGCGGCGCTGGGACGGATCGCGGACATCCGCCGGCAGCTCTCGACCAGCCTGCGGATCCTCATCTTCCTGGCCGCGCCGCTGACGGCAACGCTCATCGTCCTCGCCCGACCGATCGCGGCCGTCTTCTTCCAGTACGGCCTCTTTTCGGCGGCCGCCACCGAGCGGACGGCGGGGGCGCTCGTCTTCTTCAGCATCGGCCTCAGTGGGCATATCGTGGTGCACGTGCTGACGCGGGCCTTCTACGCGATGCAGGAGACGCGCATCCCCGTGCTGTGGGCGATCGTGGCGGTCGCCATCAACGTGCCGCTCATGGCGATCCTGTCGGGACCGATGGGAGTGGAGGGCCTGGCGCTGGCCCTCTCGATCAGCGCCACGCTCGAGGTCATCGGCCTGGCCTGGGCGCTGCGGCACCGTATTCAGTCGATCGACGAGCGGACCGTCCTGTCGTCCGCGCTCCGCTCGACGGTTGCCGCGGCCGTGGCCGGCGCGGTGATGTTCGCCGGGCTGGCGGCCGCACAGGAGTGGTTGGCCGCGATGCTCGGCAACGGTGCGGGCCGCGTGCTGGTGCTGCTCGTGCTCGTAGCGGCCGGGGCAGCGGCCTACCTGCTGGCTGCGATCGCCATGCGCTCACCGGAGCTCGGCCAGGTGCGCCGCTACCTGTTCCACCGCGGCTCGGCGGAGGCCGCGTGATCCGCTTCCGCGCCGCGACACCCGCGGACGAGGCCGCGTGGCAGGCCCTGCTCGGCCGGTGCCCCGCCGGCGACTTCCTGCATGACTGGGCATGGGCGGCGGTCGCCGCCTTCGACGGGCAGCCACAGCGCCGCTTCGTGCTCGAGGAGGACGGCGAGGTCGTGGCGCTCGTCGCCTCTCAGGAGCGCCGCCTGCCCCTCGGACGGGCCTTCTGGTACGTCCCGCACGGCCCGGTCCTCGACTACGCCGATGCGCGCAGTGGCGAATGGCTGCGTGCGGTGACCATCGGCCTGCGCGAGGTGGGCCGCGGATCGCACGTCATCGCCGCCAAGCTGGAGCCGCGGATCGAGGCGGTTTCGGCGCCGGTCGCGCACTTTGCCCGGTTGCGTCCAGACCCGCGAGCCGTCCAGGTCGGGCAGACGCGTGTCGTGGAGCTGACCGACGACGAGGCACTGATCGCCGGCTTCGACAAGGACACGCGCTACGCGGTGCGCCGCTCGCAACGCGAGGGAGTCGAGGTCCGCGTTCTGACCGATGCCGCCGATACGACGGGGATCGACGCGCTGCATGGCCTGGTGCTCGAGACGCAGCGTCGCGCCGGCTTCCCGCGCCCGCCGCTCGAGCGCTACCGGATCGCCTGGCACGGACTGGCGGAGGCCGGGCGTGCCTCGATCCTGGAGGCTCGGCGCGGAGAGGAGCTGCTTGCCTCGGGGATGCTGGTGATGGAAGGCGACCGCTCCTTCTACCTCTTCTCGGGCTCGCGTCGCGAGGAACAAGGCGAGGCGAAGCACTACGCCAGCTACCTGCTGCAGTGGGAGATGATGCGGCGCGCCCGCGAGCTGGGCAGCCGGCTGCACGACCTGTGGGGGATCGCCCCGGCCGGGGCCGGTCGGGAGCACGCCTGGCATGGGGTCGGCCTCTTCAAGAAGGGCTTCGGCGGGCGCGAGGTCCGATGGGCCGGCACCTGGGACGTCGTCATCGACCCGACCCTCTACCGCTTCCGCTCAGCGATCGCCCTGGTGCGCTCTGCCATCCCCGGGAGGTCCCGTTGACAGCGCAGCGCCGCATGGCGCTCGGTGAGCTGGCCGACGTCATCGGCCCTGAGCGAGTCGTCGGGGTGCCGGTCGGCGAGATCAATGAGCTGGCGTACGACTCCCGCAAGGCGGAATCAGGGACCCTCTTCTTCGCGGTTCCTGGCGATCACGTCGATGGGCACGACTTCATCGCCGATGCCGTGACGCGCGGCGCCGTCGCGGTCGTGGCCGAGCGCGAGACGCCCGATCTGGCGGTGCCGCAGCTGCTGGTGAGTCGCACCCGCGACGCCCTGGCCGATGCCGCCGATGCCTGGTACGGCCGCCCGTCGGAGCGCCTCGAGGTGATCGGCGTGACCGGCACCGACGGCAAGACCACGACCTGTCACCTGGCGGTTGCCGCACTCGAGGCCGGCGGCAAGCGGCCCGGGATGATCGGCACCGTGGCCGTGCGGGTGGGGGACGAGGTCCGGCCGAACGAGGATCGCAACACGACGCCGGAGTCGCTCGAACTCCAGGAGCTGCTGGCCGAGATGGTCGAGGCCGGCAACGACAGCGTGGTGATGGAGGCGACCAGCCACGGCCTCGCCCAGTCGCGGGTGCGCAATTGCCGCTTCCGGGTGGGCGTCGTGACGAACCTGACCAGCGAGCACCTCGAGTTCCACGGCTCGCTGGAGGCCTACCGGGCCGCCAAGGCGCTGCTGGTCGAGGAGGCGCCGATCGCCATCCTGAATGCCGATGACCCCACCTTCGGCTACTTCCGCGACCGGGCCCGCGACCGCGTGATCGCCTACGGCACCGATGCGCGTGCGCTCGTCCGCGCCAGCGAGATCGAGGCGCGAGCGGATGGCACGACCTTCACCGCCACCACGCCCACCTGGAGCGGCGAGATCCACCTCCAGCTGCCCGGTGCCTTCAACGTGCACAACGCGCTGGCTGCGCTGGCCCTCGCCGAGGTCGAAGGGGTCGATCCCGCCGCCGCGGCCGCCGCACTGGGCCAGGTCAGCGGCGTCCCGGGCCGGATGGAGCGGATCGATGCCGGGCAGCCGTTCGGGGTGGTGGTCGACTACGCCCATACCGCCGACTCGCTCGCCAAGATGCTCCGCACCCTGCGCCCGCTGACCGACGGGCGGCTGATCGTGGTCCTCGGCTCGGCGGGGGAGCGGGACCGGGTCAAGCGCCCGGCCATGGGCAAGGTGGCCGCCGAGCTTGCGGACCTGGCGGTGGTGACCGATGAGGACCCGCGACTCGAGGATGGCCACACCATCAACGAGGCGATCGCCGAGGGAGCCCGCTCAGCCGGCGCGCGCGACGGGAAGAACCTGTGGGTCATCGACGACCGGCGGGCGGCGATCGCCCACGCCATCGGCCTGGCCGGGGCCGGCGACATGGTCCTGCTGGCTGGCAAGGGGCACGAGGGCAGCATCTTCTACGGGACCGAGAAGCGCTGGTGGGACGAGCGCGAGGTGGCTCGCCAGGAGCTGGCTGCCGCCGGGTTCAAGGCCGATGCCTGACATGACCGCCTTCTACGTCACCGACCGCGACGCCTGGAACGCCTTCGTCGAGCGCGCCGCGTACCGCAGCTTCCCGCAGCTCTGGGAGTGGGGCGAGCTGCGCGAGACATCGGGATGGCGCACCGTCCGCTTCGCGGTGGGGGAGCGCCAGGACGAGCCGCTGGCCGGCGCCCAGGTGCTGATCCGCCACGTCCCGCTGCTCGGCTGGCGCCTCGGCTATGCGCCGCGCGGCCCCATCGGCGCCCTCGACGACCCGGAGACCCGCCGCTCCCTGGTCGCGGCCTTCCGTCACCTCGGCGTGATGGAGGGGATCGCCACCCTCAAGGTCGACCCCGAAGCGACCGCCGCTGACCCGCTCGGTGCCGCTCTGGCGGCTGCCCCCTGGCGCCCGGCCGCGAAGGTCCAGCCGCCGCGCACCCGCCTCATCGACCTGGCGGCCGACGAAGAGACCCTCCTCGCGCAGATGAGCAAGAAGCACCGCCAGTACGTACACAAGGCATCGCGGGAGGGCGTGACGGTGACGCAGCTCAGCCCCTCGGCTTCACCTGACGAGACCGCGCCGGCGCTCGCCGACTTCTACCGTATCTACGCCGATACCGCCGAGCGAGCCGGCTTCGCCGCCCGCGTCCAGGACTACTACGAGCGCGTCTGGAGCCTCTTCGCGCCCGCGGGTCACGCCCGCCTCTTCTTCGCCGTCCTGGGCGGCGAGCGGGTGGCGACCCTCTTCCACTTCAGCTGCGGCGACCGCGCCGCGGAGGCGTACGGCGGCATGACCGATGCCGGTGCTGAATCCCACGCCAACTACCTCCTCAAATGGGAGGCGATCCGCGCCTTCCGAGCCGACGGCTTCGCCTCCTACGACCTGTGGGGCATCGCCACGGGCGGCATCGCCCGTTTCAAGGAGGGCTTCGGCGGCCGTCAGGTCGACTACGTCGGCGCTCTCGACCTTCCCTTGCGGCCCGTGCAAGACGCGGCGCTGCGCGTCCTCCTGCCCGCCTACGGGATCGCGCAGCGCGCTCGGCTGCGCCTCACCGGCCACAGGCTTTCCGGCAGCGACGACTAGGGTCAGCGATCCTTCGAAAACTCGGTCTTCTTCACGACCTTCCCCTTCCGGTCGAACGTCCGCCAGATCCCGACCTGCTTCCCGCGGTCGAACTCGCCGGACCGCATCGTGCTGCCGTCCTTGCGGAAGAACTCCCAGGGGCCGTGCATCTGGCCCTCGAGCTGGAACCCACGGTACCGGACCCCACCGTCGTCGTAGTAAGCGGCATCGGCGATGGGCTGTGAGGTCTTCGCCATCCTCTGATTATCGGCGCACCGCAACGGCTCAAATGGCGCCGACCCACTAGGCTTCGAGTCAGATGCCTACCTACTTTGCCAATGAAGACGGCAACTACACGCCCGAGAAGGCAAGCGCACTGGCGCGATTGGTTGTGCTTTCGGACCAACTGTCACCAGAAGAGTTGACCGAGTTATTGGGATTGGCACCCGATAAGTCGTGGCGCCTGGGCGAGCTCACCACCGGTGGGCGCCCGTACCGGCATCACGGGTGGGAACTTGACTCACGCCTCCCTCAAGATCGGCCAGCCGAGGAACAGCTCTCCGATGTGCTCGAGCGCCTTGCGCCCATAGCGCCGGCGGTTGGGTCTCTTGCCAACAATCCAGCTGTGTTCCGGGCTCGATTGTGGCTAGTGCGCCACGGCGAAAACGGGAATCCTGGGCTGTCCCTCTCCTTGGAGTCGATTCGTCAGATCGATGCCCTTGGAGTGGGCCTCGAGATCGATATGTACATCAGCGAGGCAGGCAAGCAGGACCTTCCGGACCTTGGACGACCTGCGCCGCCGCAGTTGCCTCACTGATCGTGCCTCCCATCCTTCGCCGCGCCGACGACCGAGATCGCCCCGCCTGGGACGCGTTCATCGCGTCGCGCCCCGAGGCGGATCTCCTTCAGAGCTGGGCATGGGGCGAAAGCACCGCCCTCGCCGGGGAGCCGCCCGCCCGCCTGCTCCTCGACGACAACGGCCAGATCCGCGGCGTGGCGCAGGCGCTGATGCGACCGACGGGCTTCGGCCGGCAGGTCGCCTACGTTGCTCATGGCCCGATCTGGGACCGGTCCGCGCTCGATGCCGATCGTCTCTTCGCCTGGCTGCTCCAAGGTCTGCGCACCCTCGCCCGCAAGGAGAAGGCGCTCGTCGTCAAGCTCGATCCGCGGGCCGAGCGCGGCGACGAGACCGATCTCGAGGGCCTTGCGGCAGCGCATCGGCTGCGGCCTGCGCCCGACCTCCAGGCGCCCACCACCCGCATTGTCGAGCTGTTGCGCGGCGCCGACCAGCCCGATGCCTCGTGGCACACCGACGCCCGCCGCCTCTCCCGCCGCGCCGAGCGCGAAGGGACCGTGGTCACGATCTCCCGCGAGCCCGATCCGGCGGCGATCGCGATCCTGCACGAGCTCCTGACCCTGACCGCCGAGCGCGGCGACTTCCGAGTGCGCTCACCGGAGTTCCTCGAGCGCCTCGCGACTGAGCTCAGCGCCTCGGACGGCTGGTACCTGGGAATCGCGCGCGTCGAGGACACCCCGATCGCAGCCGTGGCTTTCCCACGGATCGGCGATCGCGCCTATTACCTGTACGGCGCCCTCCGCCGCGACCCGGCGTACAAGCACCATTACGGAGCGCACGCGGTCATGGCGACGATGCTCCGCGCCCTCGCCGCGGATGGCTGCACGACGGTCGACATGTGGGGCGTCGTCGAGCCGGACGACACAAGCGCCGATCCGGCCTGGCGGGGCTTCTCCGACTTCAAGCGCACCTTTGGCGGCCTCCCACTTCGCCACCCCGGCCTCTTCGACCTCGTGACCGACCGCTTCTGGTATCGCCTCCGCGCGATCCGCGAACGCTTGCTAAAGAGGCCCCCCACATGAAGCTCGAGTTGTCCCAGGTCATCGACCGCCCGCCAGCCGAGGTGTTCCGCTTCATCGCCACCAACCATGTGCGAAGCCATCCGCGCTGGGACCCGAAGATGGAGCTCCACCAGCTGACCGACGGACCGGTGGGTGTCGGAACCGTCATTCATCGCCGCCACACCCACGCCGGCTTTCCGCAGGAAGGCACGATGGAGGTCGTCGAGTTCTCACCACCGCAAGCGTTGGGAATGGTGATCCACGACGGTCCTGTGGAGATGCACTCCCGCATGACGTTCGAGCCGCACGGTTCTAATGCCACCCGGATCAAGGCCAGCCTCGACATCCCTTCCATGCCGGAACCGATGGACCCCGCCCCGATCCAGCAGAGCATGCGCCGCATGAAAGAACTGATCGAATCCGAGCCGAGTCCCGCTCGGTCATGACGACAGCCCAACGCCGTTACCGATGGCGGACGTGGCTGTGTCGGCACACGCCGCGTGCAGCTGCGGACCGAATCCCAAAGGGATCGGCAGACTGCGGCGACCCCGAGTGGTACAACCACGATGATGTCGTCGATCACTGCTACCACTGCAGCGTCGGCGTCCGAGCCCGGAAGGTCTGGAGCGGCGAAGGCCCTCAGCGAGGATAGGACGCTCGGCTGTGTTTGGCGAGGAGGAGCCAAGAAGAGGGCGTGAGGCGGCCGCCCCGCAGCGCGTTAGCCCCGCCCGCGCAAGGGGTGGCCGGCTCACGCCACATCTCCATCGGTCCATCCTGACCCCCTCACCCTCCGTGCTACCCTTGGCTCGTCATGGACCTGGCACGCCTGCGGGCGGCCCCGGCCGCCGTGGCGAAGCGCATCCGAAATGCCGAGCCAGCGGCCAGCACGCCCACCATCGAGTCTGTCGTCGCGGAAGCGCGGCGCCATCGGCCGAGCATCAACGTCGGCCTGATCGAGCGTGCCCACCAGGTCGCATCGGCCGCCCATGAAGGCCAGCTGAGGGCGTCGGGGGAGCCCTACATCACGCATCCGGTGGCGGTCGCCTACGAGCTGGCGGCGCTCCAGATGGATCCGGAGAGCATCGCCGCCGCCCTGCTGCACGACGTCCCCGAGGACACCGACCTCACCATCCCGGACCTCGAGAAGCGATTCGGGCGCGAGGTGGGGCGCCTCGTCGACGGGGTGACGAAGCTGTCCAAGTTCGGATCGGCCCGGTCGATGGAGGAGCAGCAGGCGGAGAACATCCGAAAGATGTTCCTGGCCATGGCCGAGGACGTGCGGGTGGTCATCATCAAGCTCGCCGACCGGCTCCACAACATGCGGACACTGGGCGCGCTTCCACCCGACAAGCAGGTGCGCATCGCGCGCCAGACGATGGAGATCTACGCGCCGCTGGCGCATCGGCTGGGGATCTGGCAGTGGAAGTGGGAGCTCGAGGACCTCTCGTTCAAGCACGCGGAGCCCGAGACCTTCCGCAAGATGGTCGAGATGCTGGCCGACCGCCGCAAGGAGCGCGAGTCGTTCGTCAACAAGAGCATCACCATCCTCCGCAAGGAGCTGGCCAAGGTCGGGATCGAGGCCGAGATCAGCGGCCGCCCGAAGCACCTCTACAGCATCTACAAGAAGATGGAGCGCAAGGGCGCCGAGTTCAGCGAGATCTACGACCTGCACGCCATCCGCCTGATCGTGGACGAGGTGAAGGACACGTACGCCGCGCTGGGTGTGGTCCATAGCATCTGGCGACCGATCCCGGGGCAGTTCGACGACTACATCGCCATGCCCAAGGCGAACCTCTACCAGTCGCTGCACACCGCGGTCATCGGCCCCGATGCCAAGCCGCTCGAGGTCCAGATCCGGACCCGGGCGATGCACGAGGTGGCGGAGGCCGGGATCGCGGCTCACTGGCGTTACAAGGAGGGCTCACGCGGCGATCGCCGCTACGACGAGAAGCTGGCCTGGGTGCGGCAGCTGATCGACTGGCAGCGCGAGGTGGTCGACGCCACCGAGTTCGTGGAGGGGCTGAAGCTCGACATCTTCCAGGACCAGGTCTTCGTCTTCACCCCCAAGGGCGACGTCAAGGACCTCCCCTCCGGTGCAACCCCGCTCGACTTCGCCTACCGGATTCACACCGATGTCGGGCACCGCACCATCGGCTCCAAGGTCAACAACCGATTGGTGCCACTCGACTACCGGCTGCGCAACGGGGACATCGTCGAGATCATCACCACCAAGTCGGCGCACGGGCCGTCGCGGGACTGGCTGAACATCGTGCGCACCAACCAGGCCCGCGAGAAGATCCGCGCCTGGTTCAAGCATCAGCAGCGCGACGAGAACATCGCCCAGGGGAAGGAGATTCTCGACCGCGAGCTGCGCCGACTGGCCCACGAGACGCTGGTCACGATCGACGCCGACAAGCTGCTCGAGCTGGCTTCGCAGGCGCACTACAAGGAGCTCGACGACTTCTACGCCGCAATCGGCTATGGGGCGGTCTCGCCGGCTTCGGTGGTGGGGAAGCTCGAGATCCACGACGACGCGGCCATCACCCTGCCGGAGGTGGCGCCGCCGTCCGGCGTCCCCTCCGCCAGCGGGATCCGGGTCAAGGGCGTGGGCGACCTGCTGGTCCGGTTCGCGAAGTGCTGCTCGCCGATCCCCGGCGACCCGATCACCGGGTATGTCACGCGGGGCAAGGGCGTCACGGTGCACCGCTCGAACTGCCGGTCGGTGCTGTCGGAGCGCGATATCGAGCGGCTGATCGACGTCGACTGGGAGGCGGTCGACCTGCAGACCTACCCGATCACCATCCGGATCGTGGCGATCGACCGACCGGGGCTCCTCAACGAGGTCACCAATGTTGTCGCGGAGGACAAGGTGAACATCGTGGCGGCGTCGATCGGGACACATTCGGATGGCACGGCCACCATCACCGCCACCCTCAAGGTGACGTCGCTGCAGCAGCTTTCCAAGGTGCTTCAGCGGATCGAGCGGGTGCGCGACGTGACCAGCGTCACGCGCGAGGCGCGCTAGGGACCGGAGTCGAGGTGGCGTCCCAGCCCAATTCTCAGCCACGGGACGTCTGACGAGAATGAGGGGCTCAATGGAGGCCGCGAGAGCGTACCTCTCGCCGTCGGAGAAGTAACGCTGGACGGGCTCCCCGGCCCCTTACCCTGTTGACGGAACTCCCCGTGGGCGAGAATTAGGCTCTCCGCCAGCGTGGTCGTCTCGCAGCTGCAGAAGCATGACGACCAGCGTGACGGCCGTCGCCATCAGCGTCAGCGAGATCCAGATCCGCGCAACCGGCTGGGTGACGAGGTCCTCGAGCCACGGCCAGAAGGTGAACGGCGTCGTGTCGACCAGCGCGTAGAGCATCGAGGCCGCGAAGCCGGCGGTCATGAGCAGGTACGCGGCGAACACGCTCCAGTTGGCCGCGGCGAGGGGCGCCAGCACGGCAATGGCCGGGAAGAGGTAGCGCTCGTGCACCCGGGTCGGTAGAAAGTAGAAGGCGAAGATCACGAACGCGCCGACGGCCAGGATCATGGGCAGGTCCTGCCGGCGCAGCAGCGGCAGCAACGCCACGGTCAGGCCGAGCAGCAGCAGGAAGGCGCCGATGTAGACCAGGTCGCCGTCGGGCTTCTTGTAGCCGTGGAAGAGGCCCCAGATGTTCGCCGCATTGGCCGATGACATCTCCTTGAAGCTCCCGGCGCCGATGACCCGACCGATGTACGAGATCGGATCCATGCGGAGCGGCAGAGCCACGACCAGGTAGGAGGCCGCACCGCCCAACGCGGACCGAACGATGGGAGCCAGGCTGCGGGTCGCCCGCCACTGCATGATCGCCACGACCGCCACCGGCAGCAGGACGAGCCCGAACTGCGGCTTGACCAGCAGGGCGATCACGGCGCAGGCACCGGCCAATGCGAAGCGCCGCCCGGCCAGCGCCAGCAGCGCGAGGAGGTAGGCGAGCGTCCCCGCGGCGTCGACTTGGCCCCATACCGGTCCTGCCAGCAGCACGGCCGGGTTGAAGAGGTAGAGCGCTGGCGCCACCAGCCCCCGGACCGGGCCGACCATGCGTCGTGCGGCCAGGTAGGCCACCACGCCGATGGCCAGGTCGAACGGGATCGAGAGGCCCTTGACCGCACGGGCCTGGGCCGCACCGTCGAGCAGTACGCCGATCGGCCAATAGGCGTAGAGCAGCGCCGGATAAATTGAATCGTCCGGCCCGTAGAAGCCCCATGGGCCGAACTCGGCCAAACTGTCGGCCCAGCGCCCACTGACCAGCGCGTCGCCGTAGTGGCCGGTCGTGTCGAGGGCGGCCAACCGGATCCACAGGCCGCTGGCAAGCAACAGTGCAAGCACGAGCCACGCCACGATCGTCCGGCGCCGATCGGTCGACTTCACCGGCGCAGCCTACCGGCTACCGATCAGGTTGCGCAGGCGGCGAAGCTCAGGTCGCGTGTGATCGCGATCTGGAACAGGACCAGCGGGAGGTCGTCCCGCGGCGTCACATCGAAGATGAGCCTCGAACCTTCGACCTTCGCCGAGCCAACCAGGGCGTCGGTCGTGTCATGGCGAGAGTCTGATGGTGACCTGCAGCTGGGTGAGGTCGCAGTTGGCATCCCCATCGGAGTCCGCTACGAAGTAGACGGTGTCGCCGACGCCGACCGTCGTGGTGAGGTTGAACGGCGTGCGTTGCCCAAGGTCTAGCCCCATGGCTTGCAGCGTCTCGGAATGGCGGTCGACTGAGAAGATCAGGCCGTCGCTCGGTTCCTCGCAGGGGTTCTGGGGCCGTGCAACCACCCCGTCGATCGTGACCTCACCTGCGACAGGACTTGTCCACGCCAGGATGGTGTGCACTCCCGAAGTGGGATGAAGGTAGATCACCGCATCTGGTGGCCATACTGCCACCACTACGTTGGTCATGGCCGGCTCGCTCCAGGCCTCGCGCAGGAAACCCGGCCAGTCGCTCTCATGATTGGGCATCAGGATGTAGGTTGTCGGCTCGTGGCGGACCGAAGTGCTGCGCAGGTAACCCCAGACGGCTGGATTCCCGTAGCTGTCGGGGCTCGGGTTTTGCTGGTCAGGTGCGCTCCGCCAGTCCGCGACCGGGTCCCAAACCTGCACGGTCCCCGCGCCTCCCGATTCGGTTGGAAACAGCGACCGGAAGCGGTCGACCGCCAATCCGCCGGCCGCCACCACCAGGAACAGCACCGCGGCCCCACCCAGCATCCCCATCGGCCGGCTGCCCAGCCATGGGAGGCCGCTGCGGCGAGCGCCAACCTGGGGGGTCCGGGCGACCGCCTCCAGCGCGCCCTCCATTACCTCATGCGGAATCGGCCGCGCCTCTTCCTCAAGCCAATCCTCGAGCTGGCGTTCGATCTCTTGGTCAGGTCTCATCGGGAATCGGCTTCCAGGGCGGCGCGCAAGATCTTGAGGGAGTAGTGGAGCCGCGAGCGCACGGTACCCTCCGGGATGTCGAGGGCGTCGGCGATCTCCAGGTTGGAGAGGCCGGCGAAGTGCTTCAGAACAACGACTGCCCGATGGTCGACGGGGAGCCGCTGGAAGCCACGCGCCAGCTGATCACGGTCGGCGATTCCGGCGGCGTGGTCGGGCGCGAAGGTGCGATCCGGGGTGACCGCACTGGAACGGAGGCTCCACAGCCGCTGTCGTCCTGCTTCCGCATATGCAGCTCGGACCACGATGCGGTAGGCCCAGGCCTGGAATCGGTCCGGATCCTTGAGCTGGGGCAGCATCCGCCAGATGTCAATCATGGCCTGCTGCGTCGCGTCTTCCGCGCGCCCCGTGTCTCGCAGGATGTGATTGGCGGCCGCGTACAGGCGATCACCGATCCTGACCGCAAGCGCAGCGTAGGCGGACTCGTCGCCAAGCTGCGCGCGCTCGACCAGTTCGCGATCCAATACCCGCCCTCGTCGCCCGCGACCTGGTTCGACAGGCCCACGCGTGAGGCGGCATCTTCGTCGCTGAACCGATGGTGTGGCAAGCATTCATGCGTCGCTTAAGACTCGTGTGGATGGCCGGCGGGAAGTCACCAGAAATGTGACGCCCGAGGACGCGGAATCGAGCCGCGCCCCCGGGGAACGCCTGTTCAGGATCACACCCCTGGCTAGGGGGCTGGGTACCACACGGTGCCCCAGCCACCGCCGTCCGGGTCATCCCAGAGCGTTGGGTCAGGGCCGTACAGTCCCATCTGCCGCTGCACGTCTCCGCCCATGGCAACATCGCCGCAAAAGACATCGCTGAAGGTCACCTCAAGGTTGTTGGCGTCCACAAACACGCCGGAACCGACGGCCGTGTAGGTTGTTGGCAGGTTGGCGTTGGCGCAGAACGTCGCGTATGAATCCACGAACTCCACGCGCGGCTGAGCGCCCATACCGATATCCAGCGTCATCGCGCTGCCATCACCCCATATCGAGCAGTTGATGTCGTGGGACCCGTCCGGGTTCTCCTCCCACCATGTTGCGCAATCCGTGGCGGTGTAATGGCCCGCGAACCCGTAGGCCGTGCCCGCTGTCGGAGAAGTCGGCATGCAGGTGATGTGACGCGGTGCGTCGAAGACAGGCACCCAAATCTTCTTGAGATCGGTGTCACGTACCTCAGCGGTCACACTGTGATCGACGCCAGGCGAGAGCCGCCCGAAGAGATCCACTGACCATCCGACATAGCCGTCGGTGGGGTAGCCCGCATCGATCACGTCCTGGCGGAACTGATCCGCGGTCGTCTCGGCCACTGCCTTGCCATCCACGATGACCCGCACCCGAGCACGCGGCCCCGTGGGAGTGTCAAAGTCGGCGGCCCAGCCGGACGCGACGCAGTCGGGTCGGCTGACCGTCCCCTCGTTGCCATCGTGCTGGCCCGCCACGTTCGTGCAGGTGATCGTCTGCGGCGTTGATCCGAGGTTGATCCATTCCGCCGTCTCGTTGTCCTGCGCCTCAACGAGGATCGAGTGCTGGGCGTCGAAGGTGATGCCCAGGGAACCCATGAAAACGTGGAAGCTGCTGAAGCCGTCAGGTGAGACCCCTGCATCCAGCAGGTCTTGCCGGAACTCGTCTGCCAGGACCGTCGTGAGTGCCGTCCCATCCACGCTGATGCGGACCGTCACGCGCAAGGTCGGTGAGTCGGGATCGACCGCCCAGCCGGCTGCGACGCATTCCCCTCGCCGGGCGTACGTTCCGCCGACGTTGTCGTGGAAGCCATTCGGGAGCTGGTTGTCCACGGCGAAAGCCGCTGGGACGCTGAGGACCATGGTCATGACCGCGGCAAATACCACCGCGGTCCGAGATCGGTGAACCGTGCGCATCGGAGACCTCCATCAAGGAGCGAACCGCAACACACGGTTCCTGTCAGTGAGAGGGGCGGTGCGCTCGATTCCACTCAATCTGTGCCGGTACACTCCGCGCATGGCCCGCCCCGTCGCCGCCCCGCGCGGCACTCGTGACCTCCTCCCCGAGGATGGTCCCGCTTGGAGCCGCATCGAAGAGGTCGCGCGGGACCTGAGCCGGCGCTACGCGTTCGACCGGATCGACACACCGCTCTTCGAGCGGATCGAGCTCTTCAGCCGCGGCCTCGGCGAGTCGTCCGACGCCGTGGAGAAGGAGATGTTCCGGGTCAGCGGGGCGGCCGGGAGCGAGGAGGAGCGAGCGGAGTGGGCGCTCCGCCCCGAGCCGACGGCGGGCATCGTGCGCGCGTACCTCGAGCACGGGATGCACGTGCGCTCCGGTCCCCAGCGCCTCTGGCTGATCGGGCCGATGTTCCGCTACGACCGCCCCCAGGCAGGCCGCTACCGGCAGTTCGTGCAGTGGGATGTGGAGGTCATCGGCGATCCCGGGCCAATGGTCGACGCGGAGACCATCGAGCTCGGCCAGCGCTTCTATGCGGAAGTGGGGCTTGGCGACGTCGTGGCCTACGTCAACTCCATCGGCGACGGGGACTGCCGTCCCGCATACCGCAGCGCGCTGATCGACTACTTCAGCGCCCACGAAGCGCGCTTGACCGAAGACTCTCGGCGGAGGCTGCGGGTCAACCCGCTCCGCGTCCTCGACGACAGGGACCTCGATCCCGAGCTTGCAGCCGGCGCCCCCCGCTCGCTCGATCACCTGTGCGATGCGTGCCGAGCGCATTTCACCGCCGTGCAGCTGCTCCTCGACGACCTCGGCGTGCGCTACGAGATCGATCATCGGCTGGTGCGGGGGCTCGACTACTACACCCGCACCACGTTCGAGTTCTACGCCGCCGGCCGCCGTGGGCAGCAGCAGGCGCTCGGGGGCGGCGGCCGCTACGACGGGCTGGTGGAGCTGCTCGGTGGGCCTTCCACGCCGGGGATCGGCTTCGGGATCGGGATCGATCGCACCGTCCTGGCGGTGGAGGAACAGGCCGTCGCAGCCCCTGCCGGCAGGCCGCTGGTGGCCGTCGTCGGCGCGGACCCGGACGCGCTCGTGCCGCGCCTGCGGGTCGCCAACGCACTGCGCGAGGCGGGCCTACGCGTGCGGGCGGACGGAAGCGGCCGCAAGCTTGGGAAGCAGCTGGAGTCGGCCGCCAAGGTCGGGGCGCGCTATGTAGTCATCGTCGATCCCGGACTGGCCGGCGGCCGCGTCATCCTGCGCGACCTGGACGCCGGCGAGCAGCGCGAGCTGCCGCTCTCCGAGGTAGGTACAGCAATTTCCTAGGTAGCGCGGCGGCTGATGTTGCCAAATCGCAGCGGAGTTACCGTTAGGCGGCATTCCGCGCGCGCTGAGCGTCCCTGCTGAGGTCGCGGCGAGCGTGGCGCATCGCGCGCGGCTCCTCATCTCGGGCAGGCAACCTGTCTAACGCGAATCTTCCTGCAATCTGGTGAGGCGCGCGGCGGATGAACGGGTCGCTGCGCGTTCGGATCGGTCCGTGCTCGGCTACCATCCGACCATGGGCCAGGCATTCCGGAGTCACACCTGCGGCGAGCTGCGCGCCTCCCACGTCGGGGAGCGGGTGACGCTCGCCGGCTGGGTCCATCGGCGCCGTGACCACGGCCATCTGACCTTCTTCGACCTGCGGGACCGGTACGGGATCACCCAGGTGGTGACCAACGCCGACGACGCCGCCGATGCCCACGCCGCGGCCGAGGCGGCGCGCAACGAGTGGGTGGTGCAGGTTGCCGGCGTCGTGCGCCATCGGCCTGACGGCACGACCAACGCCGAGCTGGCGACCGGCGAGATCGAGGTCGCGGTCGACGCGTTCACCGTCCTCAACCCCAGCAAGGTGCCGCCCTTCTACGTCAACGAGGAGGAGCCCGGCCTCGACGAGTCGCTGCGGCTGACCTACCGCTACCTGGACCTGCGACGGCCGCCGCTCCAGCAGCGGATGCTGCTGCGCTCGCGGCTGGCGAGCGCCGTGCGGCGCAGCCTCGAGTCGGTGGGATTCGTCGACGTCGAGACGCCGACCCTGATTCGCAGCACCCCGGAGGGCGCTCGCGACTTCGTCGTCCCGAGTCGCGTGCAGCCGGGCAAGTTCTACGCCCTGCCGCAGTCACCTCAGCAGCTCAAGCAGCTGCTGATGGTCGCCGGCTACGACCGCTACTACCAACTGGCGCGCGCCTACCGGGACGAGGACCTGCGCGGCGATCGGCAGCTGGAGCACACCCAGATCGACATCGAGATGAGCTTTGTGTCGGCCGACGACGTGATGGCGACGGTCGAGCAGATGGTGACCGCCGTCAGCCGCGAGGTGCTGCCGGATCGGCCGATCCTGCAGACCCCCTTCCCGCGCCTGACCTACGAGGATGCGATGAGCCGATACGGATCGGACAAGCCCGATCTGCGCTTCGGAATGGAGCTGGTGGACCTCGGAGAGGCCATCGCCGGCATCGACTTCCGGATCTTCACCGAGGCGCTGGCCGCGGGCGGAGCCGTTTACGCCATCCGCGCACCGGGCTGCGGCTCGTACTCGCGCCGCCAGCTCGACGAGCTGACCGACCTCGCCCAGCGCCACGGCGCCGGCGGACTGGTCCATCTCTCGGTAGAGCCGGATGGCGCGCTTCACGGCCCTGTCGGCAAGTTCCTGTCCCTGACCCAGTCGCAGGCGATCCTCGAGGCAACCGGCGGCGAGGCGGGCGACCTGCTCCTCGCCGTGGCCGACGCCGACCGTCTGGTGGCTGCAGGCGCACTCGGCCACCTGCGCATCGAGATGGGGCAGCGCCTCGAGCTGCGGGATCCCGGTGTCCTTGCCTACGTGTGGGTGTATCCCTTTCCGATGTTCAAGTGGGACGCCGACCTGGGCCGCTGGGACGCCACCCACAATCCGTTCAGCGCTCCCGTCTGGGAGGAGGAGAGCGCGCTGGAGGCCGATCCCGGATCGGTCCACGCGCAGCAGTACGACCTCGCCATGAACGGCTGGGAGCTGGGTGGCGGATCGATCCGGATCCACCGCCGCGACCTGCTGGAGCGCGCCTTCGCGCTGATGGGGCACAGCGTCGAAGGGATGCGCGACCAGTTCGGCGCCCTGCTCGATGCGCTCGAATACGGAGCACCGCCGCATGGCGGGATCGCCATCGGCCTCGACCGCTGGTCAGCCCTCCTGGCGGACCAGGACAACATCCGCGAGGTGATGGCCTTCCCCAAGACCCAGTCGGGGAGCGACCTGATGATGGGAGCGCCCTCGCCCATCACCGCCGAGCAGCTGGCCGAGCTGTCGCTGCGTGTCGAGGAGCGTTAGGCGGTTGACAGTCGCGGTCTAATCACCGCAGGGGGCACGG
>Ga0214472_10000401_pt1 | contig 53644 bp, 40 predicted proteins | sample RVTome_6_FD_207662 | JGI IMG/M metagenome (GOLD analysis project Ga0214472, IMG submission 207662) | Soil microbial communities from uranium-contaminated site in the Upper Colorado River Basin, Wyoming, United States - RVT140D175 | ecosystem: Environmental > Terrestrial > Soil > Contaminated >...
GCGGCGGGCAATTTTCCACTCGCCATCGACTTTGCGCAAGGTGTCTTCGCGCTTGCCGACAAAAAAGTCGGTTTCATCCTGCTGGCGGTTGCGATAGATCAGAAAACGGCATTTCACCTGTACTGCCTCGGGCGTGGCCTGAAGGAGGCGTACGTTCGACACCATATGGCTCACACGCGACAGTGGTTCCTCGGCCCAGTGTACGCCGGTCAGGATTTGCCGGACCCGTTGTGTGAGCGTCTCCTTACCCTCATCAAACCAGTTCATATCCTGCAGTTCGCGCGTATTCTCGCTCTCCTGGTCATCGAATTTCACATTGCGCCGCATCGGCATCCAGTAGCGGATGTCGTCCGTGAGCAAGTCGAGCCACGCCTCGAATTGCCGGTCGTCGAGCAGATCCGCTTCATGGTAGAGAAATTCCTCAATCTGCCGCACGAGCAGGAGATGTTCGAGCGTGATCCTCCCTAAGACTTGGTCAACGGCCATTGATGTGTACCTCCTTAGCAGCGCTCGCCATCGGGGCGTCCCCGTTTGTACCCGCCATCAACTCGGCCCAGCGTTTGTAGAATCCACGTTGATTTTGTTCGCTGATGCCCTCGCTGATTTGCCCCGGCCAGTCGTCGCGGCTGCTCTCGAAGCCCATACCCATTTGGTAGTTGTAGGGATAGCGCCGGGCAATCACACCTCTACTGGCTTCCGACGCGTAGTTCCAGTTCTCCATGTCATCCTGCTCCGTCAACCCGCCCGGACCCGAGTAGCGCATATAGTAATGCCGCAAGGTATCTTTGACTTCTTGGGGGGCATTCTTATCCACCAGATACCAGCGCCAGGCTTCGGTTTTGAGGACGCCACGCGGATGCCAGAGCGCGATTGACCGAGGCTGCCGCGACAAAAACGACATGTTCGGAAACGTCGTGCCCACCCGGCCGATCATGCGGGCATCTTTGCCCAGACGTTTTTGCCGCGCTTCGTAGCAGTAGCGAGCGTACTCCTCCACGACCTTCGAATTCTGATACGTAGGGATAAATGGATAGTCGTCTTTTTGCAAAAAGCCCATGGCCGAGTGGCCGCCCGCGGGAATGGAAAAGTTGAGGGCGAGGGTGTCCTCGCGCTCCCAGTCCCGCCGGCCTCGACCGCTCGGGCCAATGCCTACGAGATCCACCGAGCGGTGACTGATGTTGTGATAGCCATCGCCGGCAAAGTTTTCCGCCGCGAATTTCCAATTTGAGGGCATGTACCACTTTTGAATACCGCCGAGGATCTCCGAACCCCCGGCGCTGCCGTCGCGGGCATCGAGCAACACATCGAGATAGCGGCTCATATCGCCGAGGTAGGCCATGAGCGGCGGTGCGTCGGGATCCCAGGTGGCCCAGATAGTGCCTTTATAATTGGCCATTTGGGCCACTTCAACGAGGCCCCATTGGGAGCGGTCGAGCTGGCCGCGATACGCCGCCCGGTCGTGGGGGACACCGACGAGCTGGCCGTCGCAGGCAAAACTCCAGCCGTGGTACGGACAGGTGAACACCGTGGTATTGCCTGCGTCGTAGCGGCACACTTTCATGCCACGGTGCGTACAGGTATTGAGAAACACGTGAAGTTGATGCTGGGCATCGCGCGTCAAAATGACGGATTCCTCGCCCATGAACGAGGTAAAATAGTCGCCCGGATTGGGGACCTGGCTCTCATGCCCAATGAAGAGCCACACCCGCGCGAAAATCCGTTCTTGCTCTTGTTGATAGATGGTCTCATCCACAAAGATGTCCCGGCTGACCAGGCCATTTTCAACATCCACCCACGGCTGCGAACCGCTTACAGCTCGGTGATTCTGGGCCATATCCCATATCCTCTACTGATGCAAAGCGAATGGCATGCGCAGCAGCGTGCCACTTCCGTTAGATCTACGAGATAATCCCATATCCTAATACAAGGCGGGCGGATATGTAAAGCAGGTCGTCAATTACGGCTTGACTGGGTACCGCGCTTTGAGGGAATATGGGGCACGGCATGTCTGCGCTTGGGGCCAAGATAAAACTATATTAATGAATCCTTTACAGGATGATTATGCTATTTTATAGTGATTGTGACATGAATCAAAGAAGGATTAACATTAAGTGCTTCAGTTAGATATGATGACGTGAATGTGCGCATGAAATGTGAGTGCTAGGGACGGAACTATCTAGATGGTGAACCTCATAGTCAGGCATTGGGATGACTACCAAATAGGAGGAAAGTGCATGAAGCAGCATGTATACTCCCTCGTTCTGAGCCTCTTAAGCGTATTATTCATGCACGCTATAGGGGTTGCGCAAACGACGCCAGCGCAAGTTCAAGAGCAACTTGTCCCATCAAATACCCGTATGGGACAGTGCTATGCGCAAGTGTTTGTACCACCAGTTTTTGAGCGCAAAGAAGTCCAGGAACTTAAGCGCGAAGCGGCGGAACAGGTTGAAGTGGTGCCGGCAAAGTACGAATGGACGGAGCAAACCGTCATGGTACAAGAGCCGACGGAACGGATTGAGGTCGTGCCCGAGACCTACGAGTGGGTGGAGGAACAGGTGCTGGTGAAGCCGGCGTCGACGCGGATGGAAGTCGTGCAGGCGGAATACGAGGTGGTGAAGGAGGATGTCGTCGTCAAGCCGGCCCATAGTGTGTGGAAAAAGGGGGCGGGACCGTTCCAGCGCATTGATCATGCCACGGGCGAGATCATGTGTTTGCTCGAACAGCCGCCGACGTATACGACGGTGAGCAAGCAATTGTTGAAACAGCCGGCGCAGGCCCGCACGATCGAAGTGCCGGCGGAGTATGTGACCGTGCGCAAGCGCGTGGTGAAGACCCCCGCCACCATCCGCACGGTCAAAGTACCGGCGCAGTACAAGGCGATCAAAGTCGCGAAGTTGACCGAACCGGCGCGTACCAGTCGGGTGCAGGTGCCGGCAGAGTATCAAACGGTTGCGAAGGAAATCCAAGTCCGCAATGGCCGTATAGAATGGCAACCGGTGCTGTGCGAGACGAATGTCACGCCGGAAATCGTGGCGCGCATGCAGCAATCGCTGGAGCAGGCGGGGTATGATCCGGGCAAGATTGATGGGCGTCTCGGCGTTCAGACCATGGCGTCGCTGGATTTGTATCAACGCGATAAGGGATTGCCGGTTGGCAACTTGACGTTTGAAACGCTGAAATCCCTAGACATTCGGCTCGATGGCGTCTCCGGCAATGAATCGCGCTAATGATGGTCTGGGCGGACAATGGGCGGGCACGTCAGCGAACTGACGTGCCGATTACCGGTGACGGAGAGCGACTTTGCCCAAGGTATGAACTCGACTGAAAGCGGTTTAGATTGAAGATCTCTTGCGACGGAGATCAGGTGCGGTTGATCAGGAAAGTGGCAACATCGCGAAAAAAGGCTCGCAGTGCTTCATCCACAGCAGCGGGAAACGCAGCTTGATCAATCGCGTGTTCCATCAGTGAAACCCACCGGTCGCGGGCCGCCTGATCGATGGGAAACGGTGCGTGCCGCATGCGCAGACGCGGATGTCCACGCTGTTCGATATAGTGTGAGGGGCCGCCAAAGCGGAAGATTAAAAAATCTCGCAGCCGCTCCTCTGATCCCTCCAAATCGGCTTCCGGATACATCGGGGCCAACATCTCATCCTGCGGCACTTGTCGATAAAAAGCAGAGATCAGCCGGGTGACTCCCTCGTCGCCAATCAGATGATAAATCTGTTCGGGGGACACGGCTTCAGGTGGCAGTGAGGCGAATAAATTCAAGGGCTGTAGCGGTTGATTATCGTTCATGGTCGATCTCATCAGAATCGGCATGCAAATGCGTTGACACCCAAACGCGACCACCTGTTACCCTCTAAGGCCTTTAGCAACGCCTCATATGTCAGTCAGGATAGAGAGATTTCGCATAGGTGTCAACGAGATTAGCCTCTTGGCCCTTGCTCCGGCACGATTATTCCTACCGGCGATATCTGGGGCTTGCCGTGGAGCAGGCGCTTGAGCCAATGCCTGAGACGATCGGCAGCAGAGACGGTAATGAGTTAAACCGTCATCACGTTTCCGAGGGGTTAACGGCCATTGTCCACATCGTCTTCTGTCCCTGGGTTCGTTTGAAAGACGCCGAGTAGGGCGGTATATGTATTGATCACTTCGCGTACCACCTCGCGTGCGACATCGTCGAAGTCACTATGATCGTAGGCCTCCTGCGTCTGCCGAGTGTGGAGGCGTGTGTAAATCGCCGTGGTGAGATTGGAGGCGACGATGCGATCAACCGAATGGTGCAGCGTAGCGTGATCGATTTGGGGGCTTTTCGGGGTGTCTTCACTCATGCTTCGTTCCTCTGTGCTCGTATAGGCTGCCGTGTGCGAGAACCTTAATCGTCTTAAGACGAGAATGCAAGGGTGATCCGTCCCCCCACTGGCAGTCACCCCGATGTTATCATAAGCTTGTGCTAACCGATGCATTCGATCCGTGTTGATCAAGGAAAGGTAGAGGTGTTCCATGACAGACGAGTTGCAGCGCCCAGAGGACGTGGAGGCCGAGGATCGGCTAGCCATCGTTGTGGTGTGGGTGGTCATCCTGGCCCTCGCGCTCGCCGCCTTTGGGTTGATTATCCCGTACCGCCTGCTCCAACAGGGTTGACCCGAGGCTAGGTAAACGCGGCATCGAGCCGCGCGACTTGCTCGGTCGACAAGCGCCAGCCGGATGCCCCGCAGTTTTCTTCAATCCGCTCGATGCGGTCAGACTTCGGAATGACCATAACGTGCGACCGGGACGTACACCAGTTCAGGGCCACTTGGGCGAGCGTCTTTTGCACGTCGTCGGCGATGGCTTCTAGGTCCTTCATACCTCGGCGGCGGCGCAAGCGGGAGCGCACCGCGAGGCGGCCGTCGTCGAGCGGCGTGTAAGCCATGATGGTCATGTTTTGTGCTTGGCAATAGGGCAGGAGTTCTCGTTCGATGCCCCGTTCATTGAGGCTGTAGAGGACTTGATTGGAAACGATGGCGTGATGGTGCATCGCGGCCTGCGCCCGCTGTAGTTGGGGGACGGAAAAATTGCTCACGCCAATGTAGCGAACCTGGCCCCGATCGACCAGCGCTTCCATCGCCCGCATGGTTTCCGCGATCGGCACGCGCTCGTTGGGCCAATGGACTTGATAGAGGTCGATGACGTCTGTTTTTAAACGGTTTAAGCTTGCCTCAGCAGCCCGCAAAACGCCATCGTAGTGCACGTGATTGCCGGCCACTTTGGTGGCCAAAAACACCCGGTCGCGCCGATCTGCGATCACTTCACCCACGATCGCCTCGGTACCGTAGATCTCGGCCGTGTCGATTAAATGGGCACCGAGGTCGATGCCGTGGCGCAAAGGCTCGACGCCGCCTCGATATTTCCACGCCCCCAAGCCTACTTCCGGAATGTCGATCGCCGTATTTCCCAGTTTTTGAAATTCCATGGTGCTGCGCTCCGGATCAAAACCGCCGGCCAGGCTATTTCGTTTCGTTTCGTTTCGTTTCATTTTATTGCATTGCATTTCGTGCCGGATGAGGTTTATGACGACATTTAGCCGTTGCGTCCCCCGGTGGCCGGGACCGGGAACTCATCCGGATCGATTGGCACTTCGATGACTGCGGGTTTGCCGCATTGAAACGCCTCGATCATCACATCGCCGATTTGATCGGGGTGTTCGATGTAATAGCCTTTGGCGCCAAAGAGTTCCGCATACTGATCGTAGCGCGGGTTGCCGATATCCGCACCGACATAGCGCTCCTGATAAAAATACTTTTGATAGGCCTTTTCCGAGCCCCAACAATTGTTGTTCATCACCAGGGTGACGACATTGATACCGTGCCGCACCGCCGTCTCGATTTCCTGGGCGTTCATCAAGAACCCCCCGTCGCCGTGAATGGCCAGCACCGGGGCGTCGGGGCGCCCGAGCTTAGCGCCCAAGGCGGCCGGAAAAGACAGACCTAAGGTGCCGAGATCGAGCGGTGTGATCAACGTGCGCGGGGCGGAGAAATGCAGACGGTCATAACCGTAGGCCGGGGCCGCGCCGGCATCGAGGGTGACGATCGTATCGGCCGGTAATACCCGGCGCAACTCATGGTACACCCGTTGGGGCTTTACCGGTAACGTCGAGAGATTGCCCTCTTCCTCCAAACGCGATTGCCGCGTGTCGCGCAAGCGTTGCGCCTCTGCCTGCCAAGCTGCCGATGCCGGTGACATATTCGCCTGCTCCACATGCGATAGCAGCGCATCGAGGGTGGCTGCCGCGTCGGCCTGAATGCCGAGTTCAACCGGGTAGATACGGCCGATATCGCGGCTGTCGATATCGATTTGGACAATGCGTGTGCCGGACTGGATATAGCGATGGTCATAATACGTCGTGAAATTGCCCAGACGCGACCCCACCACGAAGAGCAAATCGGCGCGTTTGCACGCCGCCGCAGCTTCCGGCGCGCCGGCGCGGCCCAAGGGACCAATGTAGAGCGGGTGGCTGTTGGGCAGGGCGTCATTGCGGCCGTAGGCCGTGATCATAGGCAGAGAGAGCCGTTCGCTAAAGCGGGTCATCAGGTCATTGGCGTGGGCCCAATTCACGCCGCCGCCCACCACCAACAACGGGCGCTCGGCTTGCTGTAATAGCTGAGCGGCCTTGGCAATCGCATCGGCATGGGGCAGGCTCGCGTGGTCCGGGCGATACCGCTCGGGCGGCATCATCTCCACCTCGATATCTCGATTGTTGAGCACGTCGCGCGGGATCTCAACGTACACCGGCCCTTTACGGCCGCTCATGGCCATGCGAAAGGCATAGCGCATGAGTTCGGGAATGCGTTCGGGCTGATTGATTAACATGGACAACTTGGTCACCGGCTTAAACATATTGACCAGGTCGAGTTCTTGAAAGGAGTCGCGTGTATAGTTGACCGACATGGGGCCGCCGGTGATGGCCACCACCGGCGAATGGGCCACATAAGCCGCGGCAACGCCGGTCAGGAGATTGGTGGCCCCCGGACCGCTAGTGACCAAACACGCAGCCGGTTGACCGGTCACCCGTGCGAGACCGTCTGCCATAAATGCCGCACCTTGTTCGTGCCGCACATTAATGTATTCCATGCTTGTGTCGTCGTAAAGCGCATCCAACACATCCAAGAATGTCGACCCCACAATGCCAAATAGATGACGTACACCCTCGGCTTTGAGGAGTTCGATAAGGGCTTGACCGGTGTTCATGGTGGTCATCGAGTATTCTCCCTGGTAGTTGCTGTCCGCCGGCCCACTCACGCGCCGCATTGTAGGCGATGGGGGCAAGAGAGTAAAGCCCCAACCTCATGACACTTTTGAATGTCCTGAAATGAGTGACCTTTCTCGTCCTATTTTCTCTTTACCTATCTAATGTTATAGGTTTTTTTCCGATAATATTTTAGGCTTTTTATTTGTTTGTTATCTGTAATAAAAATTTTTACCTCACTTGAATAAACTCCTCTTCAGGCGAGGATGCCTTAAGTGTTGCAGAGAGTTTTAATCCTGATCTGGTACTCCTTGATGTCATGATGCCGGGAATCGATGGCTATGAGACTTGTCTCAAACTTCGATCTCATCCGACGCTGCAATATACCAAGATCATTACGGTTTCCGCCAAGGCATTGCTCACGGAACGCATGCAGGGGTATGATAGGCTGTCTCAAATGAAGTCTGCTGTAATAATCTTATTACAATATGCCATTTGTTTGAGTCCAATGGACAGTCAGATCATCGTTCATCTGAGAAAAATGGGGGGTACATTTATCTTGACGGTCACTGATGAAGGGGAGGGGCTCGACCCGGATCTCCTGCTCCATATTTTTGATGAATTTATACCTGTCAATATGACTCTCCCAACAGATGGGCAAGGGCTCTCTTTAGCGATTGCCCAACAGATTGTGTTTGCCCATCGTGGCAACATTCAGGTTGAAAGTACGAAAGGCGAGGGCACCACTTTTCGCGTCCTACTGCCTGTCACATGAGACGAGGCCGGAGTCAGCGGCTCATATGGCCTATTAGATTAGATCGGCACGACGATTTCAAGAACCCGAATCGGCTCGGCTTTGCCCCGTACCGGTAGGACTGCCTGTGCGCCAAATTGAAACTGTCCTTCGAGATACGCCGCGGTGGTGTCGGTTACCAAGATGGCGGCGCTCACCTCTTTGGTTAACTCTTGTACTCGACTCGCCAAGTTCACCGCATCTCCAACCACACCGTATTCCATACGGGTATCCGGGCCGATGGGACCCGCCACGACTTCCCCGGTGTGGATGCCAATGCCAATGCGCAATGTCGCCGCTCCGGCTCGCGCGCGCTGCCGGTTAAAGCCGTCAAGACGTCTGAGCATGTCGATTGCTGCCTGCACAGCCCGGCTTGGGTCATCAGGATGTTGCACGGGGGCGCCAAACAGGGCCATGACCCCATCTCCAGTAAACTGCTTGACAATCCCGCCGTGTGATTCTACTGCCGCGACCATTTCCGTAAAGAAGACATTGAGCATAGTGAGAAGGTCCGCCGGCGGCGTTCGTTCGCTGAGGCTGGTGAAGCCTCGAATGTCTTGGAACAGAATGGTCACTTGTCGCAGTTCGCCTTGAAACGCGATACGGTTTTCGAGAACCGCCTGGGCGACGTCACGGGACACGAAGCGACCGAAGGTATCTTTGATCGTCTCGCGCTCTTGTAGCCCTTTGACCATCGTATTGAAACCCATGCCCAGATCAAAAAATTCGTCAGTCGTCTGCGGCTGCCACATCTGTGAGAGGTCCCCTTCGAGCACCCGCTGCATATCGGCGAGCAGGGTGCGCATGGCACGCCGGATACGTTGGGACATGAGCGTGACAATTGTGGCGCTCATGGCGGTGTTGAGAACCATCAGTAATGCCATCCAGCCGCCAAGTTTAGGAAGCAATTGCGCCATAGGGACGTCGGGGATGGTCAATTTGAGATACACTGAAGTCCCCAAAACAAACATGGGCATCAGGCTAACGAAAAAGAGGATCCATGCGAGTTGCAAACCCGTCGACATGCGGATGACTTGAGTCGTGGTGGGTGGCTGGCCGAGCAGGGTGCGAATGACCACGCGGAGAGATGCATGGGGTGTCGCGATGCTGAGGAAGTCGTGTTGGGTCCCTGCCAATTGTGGTAGGCAGCACTGTATAAAGCGGTCAATGAGAAAATATTCCACCATGGCATGAGGAACGGAGACAATGGGCCAAAATGACCAAAGGACAAAGAACTGCGACCAGGAGAAACCGAGATCTAACTCTTTATTAGCAATCAGACATAGGATTGTGATAGGAAGGAGGACACTTGGTGGGTGAATGAGGAGAACGCGTAAAAGTGTCAAGATAGGTAAATTAATAGCTTGAATGTATGCGGTACTTTGTGTCTGGTATGAGACTTCCTCATTATTTTGAAGTTTTTGCCATGCCTCATCAATGGGTCGTGTATGGTGAGTGATAAGCCAGTTATCCAAAGCATACATACAGATAAGAGGTATTGGAGCAATAAAGAGCATGAAGATTTGAATCTGATAAGAACTCAGATCCATCCCTAACATAAAAAGTACAAATGCTTCCCACACCGCTAAAAATGAACCGACCCAGTAGATGCGTATGGCTTTCTGCTGCACCTTAGTACCCCTTCGGCAGCAAGAGACCGTCGGATGTACGACGCGAACCGGTATGTTAATCGGTCGAGCCGCCCAGTGCAAGTCTTGGTGGGGGCCTGGCCGTGCGTAGCACTAGAAGCCCAGCGAGGCTTCACGTACAATAGCCTCAGATGATGGGATGGGATTTTTCAGAAGGAGCAGGTTATGACTTCGGCCGTTTGTCTCCGCATCGCCGCGGTGAGCGGTTTTCTCGTGGTGGCGCTGGGAGCATTTGGAGCGCATGGACTCAAAGATATACTCGTCAAACACGGTACCTTGGACGTCTGGGAGAAGGCCGTGCTCTATCAGATGTTTCACACCTTAGCACTCTTGCTACTGGCCTCGCGCCCCAACGTCAAGGCGGGAGTAGCGGTGTGCTTTCTCCTCGGTATGATCATATTTTGTGGTAGTCTGTACGGGTTGGCGATCACTAATCTCCGCTGGCTAGGTGCGATTACACCGTTGGGTGGAGTGGGGTTTCTCATTGGTTGGGCCTGGTTGCTGCTGCGTCCGTAAGCCGTGGAGCACTGGCTTGACAACCTCGACCGATCACCCTAGGGTCGAACCGCCACACCGGCGTGTGATCGCGTTTTAGCTTGACAGCAGGGAGAACAACATGGATTTTGCACCTTCACCGAAAGTGCTGGAACTACAGGCAAAACTCACCGCATTTATGGATGCGTATATCTATCCGAACGAACAAGCCGTGGAAGACGAGATCGCGGCCTCCGGAAATCCGCACCATCATGCCCGGATTATCGACGCATTAAAGCAAAAAGCCAAGGACGAGGGGTTGTGGAACCTCTTTTTGCCGGATGATCGCTTCGGGGCCGGGTTGACCAATCTGGAATACGCCCCACTGTGCGAAATTATGGGGCGTATTGCGATGGCCGCACAGGTGTTTAACTGTAGTGCGCCGGATACCGGCAACATGGAGATTCTGGCGGAATTTGCCACCCCCGAGCAGCAGGAACAATGGCTCAAACCCTTGCTCAACGGCGACATGCGCAGTTGCTTTTCAATGACCGAACCGCATACCGCAAGCTCGGATCCGACCAATCTGCAAACCCGTGCTGTGCGCGACGGTGACGAGTATGTGATTACCGGCCGCAAATGGTTCACGTCCAATGCGATGCATCCCAACTGCGGCATCGCCATCGCCATGGTGGTCACCGATCCAGAAGCCGTGCGCCATCAGCGGGCCACGATGATCCTGGTGCCCATGGATACCCCGGGGTTTAACATCCTGCGCTCTTTGCCGGTGTTTGACCATCACGGTGAAGGGGGGCATGCAGAAGTGCTCTACGACGACGTGCGGGTGCCGGTGAGCAACCGTTTGGGTGAAGAGGGCAGCGGTTTTGCCATCGCCCAAGCGCGTTTGGGACCGGGGCGTATCCATCACTGTATGCGGTCGATTGGCGGGGCAGAGCGGGCCTTTGAACTCATGTGTGAGCGGGCCAATAGCCGCTATGCCTTTGGCAGTAAGCTCATCGAAAAACAGACGATTCAAAATTGGATTGCCGAGTCGCGCATGCAAATTGACGCCGCCCGGTTGATGACCCTATATACGGCTTGGAAGATGGATACGATTGGCAAGAAAGAAGCGCGTCAAGAAATTTCGATGATCAAGATCTTGGCGGCGCGGACCTACCTCGATGTGTTGGATCGCGCCATCCAAGTGCACGGGGCGATGGGGGTGACCAACGATACACCGCTGGCTCATATGTGGCAGCACGCCCGCACGTTGCGTATTGTGGACGGACCCGATGAGGTGCATCTCCAGACCATTGCCCGGCGTGAGAGCCGGAAATTTACCGAGGCGACGGTATAAAGGCGTGATCAGGCTCGGGCTCGCGACGGGCGCAGATTGGAGGTGTCCATCCACAGAGCCTCAAGGGTCTCTTAGTCTTTGTGGTGCAACGCACGTAGGCTGTGCTATGTTTTGTGTACGATGAAAGAGGCTGTCCTGATCAGGCGGTCCGATCGAACATGAAGCATAACGAGATGGAGCAAAAGAAGAAAATGAGAACACGTGTACAGCGTATCACCGCAACGGTGGCCATGATAGTGCTGTTGGCGGCCGGGCTCGCCTTGGCCCAAAGCCAAATGGTAGATATTAACACCGCGGACGTGGAGGGGTTGATGTCCTTAAAGGGCATTGGCGAGCAGAAGGCACAGGCGATTATCAAATACCGCGAGATGAATGGCCCGTTTCAGTCGCTGGACGATTTGCAAAATGTTCCCGGCATTGGCGAAAAAACCGTCGCCAATAACCAGGGAATGATGACCATTGGTGACGGCATGTCAAGCAAGGAGGGCATAGCGGGGTCAGAAAAGGCCGTAGAGGAGAACCCTAAGAAGGGGGCTATGGAAAAAGCGACAAAAGGCATGGCCGACACGGCGCCAAAGACAAAGAAAGCGATGCCGGACAAGAAGTGATGAGGCCCCGGCAGAAAGGCTGACTGGCTTGTGAGGACGGTTCCGAGAACCGTCCTTTTTTTATTGACTTCCCTGGGGTTCCTTGATGAGATGGGTAGGGCTAGACTGTTGTGCACGACGAACTTGAGGAAGGCGTGTGGATGATGATGAATCTGGTGCCATGCGATTCCGAGCAGATCGTCAGCACCGCCTGTCGACTTTCTATACCTGCTTTGTTACGAAGGAACAACCATGCGTGAAAATACTCTGAAACAACAGCTCTACGCCGGCAAAGCCGCTTTTGGCGTCATGTGCACTTTCCCGTCGCCACCGGTGGTGGAGATGTTGGGCTATCTGGGGTTTGATTGGATTCTCCTGGACAACGAACATGGCTCGATCACGGTAGACAGCGCCGAAAGCTGCATTGCGGCGGCGGAGTTGAGTGGTATGGCTCCGATTGTGCGCCCGGTGGGGATCAAGATGGCACTGATCACCCCGTTCCTCGACCGTGGCGCCTGGGGCGTCCAGGTTCCCCACGTCAACACCGCAGATGAAGCCCGCGCCGTCGTCGATGCCGTGAAGTATGGTCCGGAGGGACATCGAGGGCTGTTTAGTGGCGGGCGCCCGGCGCGCTATGGCTTTGCGGGCAATACCGCTGCCTATGTCGAAGAGGCCAACCGGCAGACCCTGGTGTGTATCATGATTGAAGAGGTTGAGGCCATTGAAAACTTGCCGGACATGGTCAAAGTGCCTGGGATCGATGTGTATTTCATTGGTTCTGGTGACCTGTCGCAATCGATGGGCTACACCGGCCAGCAGGCGCACCCGGAGGTGCAGAGCATGATGGAGCGTGGCGTCAAGACCATCACGGAGGCGGGACGCATTGCCGGATGCAGCTGTCCGGATACACTCCTTCCGAAGTTTTTGGGCCTTGGGGTGCAGTATTTCCATAGCACCGTGGGCCGCCTGCTACAACAGAGCAGCACCGCTTACCTCCAAACGGTCCGCGAGGCTGCGGCCGCGGCAGGGAAGTAAGCTCGGCACGGCCGCGCCAGGGGCGCCAAGCCCACTGGGCACTCTTCGAGTGCTTTGAACTTCAGACCGTGTAACGCAGGGCGGCGAAGTCATCTTCACCGCCATGTTCTCGTAGTATAAATCCTTTGGACCCCGCCAACCGTGACGGCATTCACATTCAAGGCTAACCGAGGCTAAACCACATTCAAGTTTTTGATGCATTTCGCAGATAAGAAAAGACTAGTCCTGGCTTTTCCCTTGAGGGGATAGTGTATATAAACCGGGGCTTTATGAGCGCCAATGATGCACAGCATGGCGCTTTTTTTATGTGCGAGCTAAGCCTCATGTAAAGGAGCCTATAAGAATGTTGCCCATCCCGAAGAAGGTTCTCGGTGCATCTCTAATCCTGGCGGGTGTGGCCGGGTTTAGCGGTTGCGCCTCGAAAGACATGGAGATATCGTCGCTGGAGCGGCTGCTCTCTGCCAGGCAGGAGCGCATTGAAGACTTGGAAATGTTAAGGTCAGATATGCGACGCGTGATTGAGCTGAAAAATGCAGAGCTTGAACGGCAAAAAAAAGACGGTATGCAAGTCGGGCACGATGGCGGCAGCGAACTGATGTGGCGGTCGGTATTGTGCCAGGCCAATGCGACGCCTGAAACAGTTATCCAAATTCAGCGTGCTCTGAAGCAAGCATATCACTACCACGGTCCACTTAACGGCATCGACGGTCCTCAAACGCGCCGGGCGGTTGAATCTTATCAACGTGCCAAGGGATTGGCGGTCGGCGGCATGACGTTTGAGACGCTGGGGGCACTGGGTCTCAAGACGCCTGGCATGGAGGTGGTCGCAGGCGCCAAGTAAGCTAAATCAGCCCTCTGAGCTTCGCCCAGAGGATGCCAATACATTCGTGCACCCCACGAGTTGACGCATCCAGTATCTGGGCTTGAGGGAAAAAGTTTCCGGGTGCCAGCGGTGTCTTATCAGTCTGATCAACGTCTTTCGTAACATAGGCGGCAGGTGAGGGCACTGGATGCATCCCGAGCTTGGTAAACAACGCCGCTGAGCGCTGCATATGCAAGGCTGAAGTGACGAGAATAAAAGGCGAATCCCCCAGTGTATGGTGTAAATGAGCCGCTTCCTGAGGCGTGTCGAGCGCGAGTGGGCCAACGACGATCGCTTGCTTGGAGACGCCCAGGTCTTGCGCTGCAGTGGCCAGAATCTCGCCGTTTGAACGTCCATTCATGAGGGTCCCCCCCGACAGCAACAGCTTGCTTTTGGGCAAGAGCCGATGCAGACGAATGGCTTCCACCAGACGGGCGAGAGACTCGGAGGAAAGCTGGCTGGTGGCCGGGAGCGACACGTCAGTCTCATGTCCTGCGGAAAGGACGAGGATCCACACTGCCTCGGGTAAGCTCTCTGGAGGGCGGGTCGAGGCGTCAGTGAGCAGCGGGAGCGATTGGCGTTCGAGGCCATACAAAAACGGCCGCGCAGTCGGTTGGTAACTAAATATAAGCAAGAGGCACAGCCCGATAAGGTTCAGAGCTTTACCGAGTTTTTGACGTTGGGTGAAAAAGAGCAAAATCAGGCCAAGGGTGATCAAAATCGAGGCGCAGGGAAGTGGGTAGAGAAATTGTGATAGCAGCTTTTTGATGAAGAAGAGTATGGTCAAGATGTTGCCTAAGTACCGCGCAGGGTCTGCACTGCCGCGACGATCTGCGGCAATATCTCGCCGGATGGGCCGCGCAAGCTCACTGTGCACAATGGGGTGATGTCGCTTTCGTAGGGATTTACTTCAATGAGGATCCCGCCGCTTTCACGCACCTGCATGGGGAAGGCGGCGGCTGGAAAAACGGTCGCGGAAGTGCCGATCACCATCATGCAATCGCAGCGATTCGTGGTCTGTTGGCATTGAGCCAAAACATCGGGCGGGATGGGTTCACCAAACGCGACAGTGTCGATTTTGATCATGCCATGGCACTGTGGGCAAGAGGGGGGGAGCACCTCCAGGGACATTTCCTCCAGCGGATAGCGCGACGTGCACTGCATGCACCGGGTGAGCGTCGAGTTGCCGTGGATCTCGGCGAGATTCCGGCTGCCGGCCCGGCGGTGTAAGTTGTCGATGTTTTGCGTGATCAAAAAGCGCAGGAGGCTCATGTTCTCCAGGGCGACGAGGGCATCATGCCCTGGGTTGGGCTGCGCTTCGGCAACCGTTTTCCGCAGAATCGCACTCGGCCCGGTCGGGTTGAGCCGCTCTTCCCAAGCTGCCTTTGGATTTTCAAGAAAGCGTTGGTAGCCGTTCATCGGCGGCTCGCCGTACTTCGTCCACAACCCCCCTGGGCCACGGAAAGGCGGGATGCCACTCTCCACTGAAATCCCTGCGCCGGTCATGGCCATGACATAGCGTGCGTCGATGAGAAAACGGGCTGCCTGCTCAATGGCCTCTACTTGAGATGACTCTGACATATGCCTGCCTTTCCATCGCTTAGACCAGTCCGCTAGCCTGGCGCCGTTGCAGATTGTGCATGACTTCCATCACCCCTGCCCACACGCGTTCCAGTCATTCCCCTTTTCTGTCGATGCCGTGTCGATTCATAGTGACATGCGCGGTCGGAATGAGCCGCATTTGCGATGGGCGGTACGCGACGTTTAAACGAACCGATCATCGATACTTTGACGTCCCAGAAAGATAAAAAACACCACACTCACGAGCATCTTGAGGACATTGGGAAGCACCAGGGCCGAATCCTCATTAATAATGGGTAGATACCATGCCTGGGTAAAGTAGACAGTCACCGCCAGGAGCAGGGTGATACAGATACCGACCAGGGCCCATTTTTGTTTGATGAGTATGAACAAACAGAAAAAGACCGAGGCGACGATTAACACTTTTTCCACCGTGCTAGGCTCGCCCCAGAGCCAGAAGAACACGGACACTGCCCCCACAATGAGGGCGAATAAGATTACTGCTGCGTAACTACGGCGTGTTTCGCTCATGAGTGATCTCCCAATTGGGACCCATTTTTAAGTGTTGAACTGCACGGATCAAAACGGCACAGTGATTATTTGGGTATCATCTGCTGTGGGTGTTTTTATATCAGGCTTGGGGTGCAAAAACAAGGGCAATCGGAAATCCGTCCCGATCGAGAGGTTGCAAGCCGCCATGGTTGCGGTAAAATCGTCGGATCGCCACTCTTTCAGAGGAATGCACCGATGGCCTACACCATTTGGAGTAAGACGTTTGGGAGCCATACGTGGGTTTTTTTCGGCATGGATTTGGATAGCGAAAAGCTGGCTTCTCAGTCGTTCGATATGTATCGCTTAGCCCCGGGTGAAAGCTTGCAATTGCGCGACCCCGATGGCATCGTACTGGATGAGCGAATCGATACCACCCGTCCGCATGACCCGATGGAAGGCCGTGCGGGCTGATGAAGATCGTGCTGGCATACAACCTCAAGCCAATATCGACGCGGTCCTGGGATGATACCTACGCCGAGTGGGATGATGTAGAGACGGTTGAGGCGGTGCGGGATGCCTTGGCCATTGACCATGAAGTAGTGCTGATGGAGGCCAACGTCGAGGTGGAGGGCCGGATCGCCCAGGCGGCGCCAGATTTGGTGTTTAATATGGCCGAGGGATTACACGGGGCACGGCGTGAAGCGCAGTTACCCGCTTTGTTGGAGCGTTTAGATCTCCCGTTTACGGGTTCTTCCTCTCGGACCTTAGCTTTGGGGTTGGATAAAGCGGCGACGAAACGGGTGTTGCGGCAACATGGTGTACCGACCCCCGATGGCACCGTGATCGACAAGCTGGATCAAGCCTGTGAACTCACGTCTTTCCCGCTGATCGTCAAGCCCCTTTACGAGGGCTCGTCAAAAGGCATCTGGGTTGAGTCGGTGGTCTCAACTCCGGCCGACCTGCGCCGGCAAGTGCAGTGCGTGCTGGAGCGCTATAAGCAGCCGGCACTGGTGGAAGCGTTTCTACCGGGCCGGGAATTTACCGTGGCGTTGTTGGGCAATGGCGAACAGGTAGCGGTTTTACCTATGGTCGAAATCTGTTTTGAAGCTCTGCACCGGAAGGCCGCACCGATTTATTCGTATGAGGCGAAGTGGCTATGGGATACCCCGGCCCTGCCGCTGGACCTCTTTCAGTGCCCGGCGGACATTGACGTGTCATTGGCGGAGCGGCTCGCAGCGCTCTGTCGGCGTGCGTTCGGGGCGCTAGAATGCCGTGACTGGTGCCGGATTGATGTGCGTTTGGACGCGTGTGGCGAGCCCGCTATTTTGGAGATGAACCCGCTGCCGGGGATTTTGCCCCACGCCGATAGCCACTCTTGTTTTCCACGAGCGGCTGCCCAGGCAGGGATGACATATGCAGATCTCATCCGGCGAGTGGTGGCGTTGGCTTGTGAGCGGTATGGCCTGTGAGCCCACGCAAGACACGGCGCACTATCAAATTGATAGGCGCCGTGTCTCTGCATCGTTAGAAGATTATATTACTGTACACCCCTCGCGTTAATTGTGATATCCACACGACGATTTTGCTGACGTCCTTCCGAGGTTTGATTAGAGGCAACAGGTTCCGATTCGCCACGTCCCTCTACTCTCAGGCGATCCGAGCTAATGCCGCCTTCCATGAGATAATTCGCCACGGTTTGGGCGCGGCGCTCGGAGAGGCCGATATTGTACTGTTCTGTTCCAATGCTATCCGTATGTCCCACGATCGTTGCCGACAACTGCGAGTCTCCTTGCATCTCCTGCAACAAGGGCTCTAATACGGCAATACCGTCTTGCCCTGGCCGCAGTTGAGAGCTATCGAAGTCAAATAGCACGTCGGCGGAAAGCGACCTGGTTTGTTCTTCGCTGATGAGCAATTGCTGCGAGGCTATCCCTGTGGCGCCCTTGTCGTCTTGGACAGCCAATTGAACCAGGTACGTGCCCGGGTTTTCGTAGCGATGTGTGGCACGCGGGAAGGTGAAGTCGGCGGTCGTGCCATCCCCGTAATCCCACTGGTAAGAGGTGATGGTACCATCTGGATCTGAGGAATCGGTCGCACTGAATGACAAGAGCTGATTGGCCACGCCTGATGTCGGGCCCGACAACACGGCGGTCGGGGGCTGGTTGGAAGCCATCGCCATGGGCGCCATGCATTTGCCCAAGAGACCTTCGGCATCGGCCGTCAGTTGCTGAGCGAGACTGCTGGCCTCACTCTCGTTACAGGCATAGTAAACACCGCGTACCTTTAAGTACCGTTGCTCCAAATCCGCAAAATCACCTGGGCATTTCTCTTTGGCGCCTTCTGTTTCGGCCGCATTGATCGCGTTGCGGGCACTGCCGATTTGTTTGATGACAGGAGACTCGTCGAGCGTACACCCCGCCGCGAAGAATCCCACCACACTCAGGAAACCGAGACTGCTAAAATAGCGTACCGCTCGCCGAGATAACATCGTACTGTCCTCCCTAAACACACCGTCAACTTCGCAAAAATGAACCCTTTGTCGACTCCCTACCGTCAGTGTCAAGCAAAAAAACTGCTCATGATAATGTAACACGCCGCGACTGCAGATACAAGGCGGATAAGTGCTACCTATACAACTACATCGGTCAAAGGCAGACATTTTGGGAGGCTGAAGAGACCAAATAGGGTCGCGTCGGATGGATTTAGAATTCCGGGGTTATCCCTCTTTGCCAAGCTTTAATCTCACCCAGTAAAAAAAGAGATCCGGCGACGCAGATCATATCCTCAGGGTTCGCCGCTGCGCGAGCCCAGGCCAGGGCGGTCACCGGATCCGGTGCGATGCGTACCGGAATGTCCTGCCGGCGCACGTGTGCCGCGAGTTGTTGTGGGTCGCATGAGCGGGGATGATGAAATGGCGTCACGATCACTTCATGGGCTAAGGTCCCCAGACAGTCGACGATGCCGGACAGGTTTTTGTCGGCGGACAACCCGAGGACGAGCCACAGGCGCTGGTAGTCAAATAATTCGGTGAGGGACCACCGCAAATGTTGGGCCGCACCCACAGTAAAGGCGCCATCGCACACCGTCCATGGCCGACGATCTAAGATCTCCAAGCGGCCTTCCCATTGCACTTGAGACAAGCCTTGGGTGATATGATCGGTATCAATCGCCCAGCCCTGTGCCATCAAGTGGGCAATGACCGCGAGCGCCACCGAGGCATTACCGACTTGATGGCGCCCTAAAAGAGGGATCTTCAAGTCTCGCCAATGGTGGCCAAAGCCCCTGAAATGAAAGGTGCTCCCCTCACTCGATGAAGCCGCGATGGCGCTGTGAAAGTCGCGTCCGGCAACCGCGAGCGTCGCCTGTTGCGCCTGGCAGCGCTGGGTGATCACCTCGATGACCTCAGGGGCTTGTGCTGCACTCACCACACCACTTTCCGGTTTGATGATCCCTGCTTTTTCCCGTGCAATCGCCGCCAGGGTATCACCGAGAATACGCGTGTGCTCAAGTTCGATCGGCGTCATCACCGCGACCTTTGGCATGAGGACATTGGTGGTGTCCAGACGGCCGCCGAGGCCGACTTCCACCACCGCGATGTCGACGTGTTGGCGGGCAAAATGCAAAAAGCTCAGGGCCGTGTTGAACTCGAAGAAGGTGAGCTTGCGCCCGATCTGTCCGGCCTTCAGGTCGCTGAGCCGATCGACGTGATCCCGTAACTCGGTGACCAGAGCTGCGAAGTCGTCAGGGCTAATCCACTGCCGATTGATTTGCGTGCGCTCGCGAATGCTGACGAGATGCGGACTGCTAAACAGGCCCGTGCGATATCCGGCTCGTTCCAGCACTGCCGCCACCATGGCCGCGGTTGACCCCTTGCCTTTGGAACCGGCGATGTGCACAGAGGCAAAGGCATGATGTGGCGTACCGAGCGTTTGCAGAAACGCGTCTAAGGTACCGGGGTTGAAGTGTGCCGCGTTAAAGGGCATCGGCTGAGGCGCTTCGTAGTTGGTCAGTTGCCGCAGGTACGCTAGGGCCTCGTCGTAGGTGAATGCCATGGTGTTTACACTCCCGAGTGGGCTGCCTCTAACAGCCGCGCACGCACGAAATCAAACTCCAATGACCCCAAGAACCATCCTACCCGCGGACCACGTGGTTGCCCTAAAAAGGCGGTGTAAATCGCTTGAAACAAGGTTTTGGGCTCAATGTTACCGTCTTGGGTTAAACTGTAGACCAACGTATGAATGTCGTCGCCATTCATGTCCGGTTGTAAGCGCTCGGCCAAGGTACTCAAGGCCTCGCGTTGCGCTGGCGTTAACGACTCGATGGCGGCCGGCAACGTGTCCTGAAGCTGTAACCGGACTTCGGCTGGCGCGTAGTTTTCAACCCAGTACTGGGCATAAGTAATGCGACTTTGCAGCACCTCACGACTGGGCAGCGGCAAGTGGTGGCGCTTCAAAATGGCAGTGATCTTGTCCACCTCACCATCCGTAATCTGAACGAGGTTGACCAGGTGTTTGAAGGGAATCCCAAGAGGCGGCGAATCTTCCAAAAGGGCGAGGTCAGCCGCCCGCTGATTGCGATTGTGACTTTCGATATTGTCGTATTCGTCTACTAAGTTGAGCAGCGGCAAGCCTGGGTCAAAGGCGATGTGGCGCAGCGGCTTGGTCCGGAAAATCATATACCGCGCCACTTCCGGCGGCACGGTTTGCGTCAGATTGTAAATGCTGACGAGATTGCCCTTGCTCGACGACATGTCGCCTTGGCCGCGCAAAGCGAGCCACTCATACGGGATCGGATAGGGCGGTTCGCCATGGAACACCTCGCGGATCACCCGCTTGCCCGTATCGTAAGAGCCACCGCGGGAGGCGTGATCTTTGCCAAACGGCTCAATGGTCACCCCCAGCGCGTGCCAGCGAGCGGGCCAATCGACACGCCAGGTGAGCTTGCCGGCACGCGACACCGGCGCGGTCTCTTCATGGCCACAGTCGCAGTGATAGGACACGGTTTTGGCGGCCGCGTCAAAGCCGGTCACCCGCGTGCCGGACAAACGGCCACAAACCGCGCACAGCGGATTGAATGGCGACCAATCCGCTGCCACTTCTTTCCGGCTCTCTTCGCGTTCAATACGCACAATCGTTTCTGTCTGTTCCAGAGCCATGATAATCTGCGTGTCGAGATGACCTTGGCGATAGAGATCGTGGGCGTAGACGACATCGAGCTCGACACCGAGCTTTTGCATGGATTCGAGGAACGGTTCGAGAAAGTGCTCGGCGTAGCTGGCATGGTCGCCGCAGGGACACGGAATATCGCAGAGCGGCTTGCCCACCTCGCCGGTGTAGACTTCCGGATCAAGAAAATCGTAGACCCGGCGCAGGGGGTCCATGGTATCGGCAATATAGTTGAACCGGATCTCCGCGCCTTGATCCACCAGGGCACGATAGACGCCTTCGGCGGTCATCACTTCGCGTAGATGGCCTACGTGGTAGTCCCCGGACGGCGTAATGCCGGTGCTGATGAGATGTTGCGTTTGGCCTTGCAACACCTCCTGGGCAATAGCGTCTGCCCAGTGTTGGGCAGGGTTTTCACTCATCGCATCTCTCCTTTACATATGGCCCATTGCATCTGTCATGTGCCATTTTGTAGGTCGGTCATGTTAATCTGGCAGACCCTGAACCCAGGTGCGAAAAAAATCGCCACGGGCTTCATAATGCGGAAACTGGTCATAGCTCGCACAGGCCGGTGAAAGCAGAACGACATCTCCCGGCGCCGTCAATGCCACCGCTTGCGCCAACGCCGCTTCTAGATCCACACACTGGAGCACCTGAGCACGCCCGGCCTGAGGGGACTCTGCCTGGGTAGACCCTAAAAGATGATCAGGGTGCGAGGCGAGTTCGAACGCGTGTAGCAGTTTGGCAGCGGTAGCTCCGTAGACGATGGTGGCTTTGGTTTTGTGGGACGCCGCGTGGGCCAGTTCGTCAAAAGGGGTCCCTTTGTCATAGCCGCCAGCCAGGAGAACGACTGGGGGTTCAAACGCTTCTAAGGCGCGGAGGGTTGACACCGGCGTGGTGGCTTTTGAATCGTTGTAGTAGTGGACGCCCTTTTTGGTGGTCACCCACTCCAAGCGGTGCGGCAACCCTTGAAACCGCTTCAGGCCCTGAGCAATCGTGGCCGGCGGCATGCCCAAAATGGCGGCTGCTGCCGCTGCCGCCGCGGCATTGCCGAGGTTGTGTTTACCTTGTAGGGACACATCAGAGGCGTGGCACAATACCGTCCGCCGCCCCTCTGAGGCATAGATAATCGTATCGTCACCACCGTATACACCCTCGTCAAGCGCGACTTCCATACTATAGAAGATCTGCCGTCCCGGCGTGCGGCAAGCCATTTGACGTACGATGGTATCGTCCCAGTTTAAAATCGCCGTATCCGCCGGGGTTTGGTAGGCTAAAATACCTTCTTTCGCCTGTTGGTAAGCATCCATTGTACCATGGCGATCCAAGTGATTTGGCGTCAAGTTTAGGACCATGGCCATGGGAGGACTATACGCCTGCCAGGCCAGGTGTTCCAGCTGAAAGCTCGATAATTCCAGCACGATCGGCGTGTCGGGCGCGATCTCATCGAGATGCGGCAACAGCGAGCCACCGATGTTTCCCCCCACCAGGGTACGTGCATCGTGCAATTGCAGAATGCTACCGAGCAAAGACGTCGTGGTGCTTTTGCCCACACTGCCTGTAATGCCGATGACGCGCCCACGGCATTCGCGTACGAAGAGATTGATTTCACTATCTAAAAGAACCTGATGCCGGCGGGCCAGGTCCAGATAGGGTGAGGTGAGCGGTACCGCAGGATTGACAAATACCACATCGGTAGCCGTAAAATCCTGTTCGCGGTGTTCACCGAGGACAAAGCGGATTGGCAGGGAAGCCAACGCGTTGAGAGAATCGCTCAGCTTTTCTGCCGGCTGCAGATCGGTCACCGTGACATGCGCGCCTTGCAGCGCCAAATAGCGTGCGAGCCCCACACCGCCACCAAATGAGCCGAGCCCCATGATCGTGACCCGTCTGCGTTGCCATGTGCCTGTGGGTGAAGTCATGGCGATCTCTCACTCCCATTGATCGTGCGGTTTTCTGTTGGGCGGCTGTCGAGCACGGTTACCGTTCTGCCTGAGAGTGCCGAACGGCGTCCAACATCCGCACCGTTTGGGCAATCGGACCGACATCGTGGACACGGACCAACGTAGCACCCTGGAGGGCGGCGTACAGCACGCTGGCCATCGTGCCTTCCAGGCGATCCCACACTTCGCGTTGGAGCAGGCGCCCAAGAAATGACTTGCGCGACGTGCCGATGAGCAGGGGTTGTCCTAGACTTCGGAAGCTTGGCAAGCTGTTGAGTAAGTCGACATTGTGGCGCAGCGTTTTGCCAAACCCAAAGCCCGGGTCACAGACGATCCGTTCGCGTGCAATGCCGTGTTGCACAGCGGTGTCCAAGCGCTCGGCCATAAAGGCGTAGATCTCATCGACGACATGACGATAGAACGGCGCGTGTTGCATGGTTTGTGGGTTGCCTTGCATATGCATCAAAACCACGGCGGCATGATGACTGGACAACAGGGACACCATCTCAGGATCAAACCGCATGGCGCTGATGTCGTTGATCATCACCGCCCCCTCGTCGAGAGCGGCTTTGGCCACGCTGGCGTGATAGGTATCGACCGAGACCAAGGCGCCAAATTGCTCCACAATCTGGCGCACCACGGGAACCACGCGCTCCGCTTCCACATGGGGCGGTACCGGGGTCGCCCCCGGGCGCGATGAGGCACCGCCGACGTCAATGATATCCGCCCCGTCCTCCAGCATGGCTTCGGCGTGTTTGACGGCTTGTTCCGGTCGCAAATACAAGCCGCCATCGGAAAACGAATCCGGGGTGACATTCACAATGCCCATGACGTACGTGCGTTGCCCTAATGGTAACTTAGTGGAACCCAAATGCAAATGAGCCGGTGCGTCTTGTCGGATTTGCAGAGCCTGCTCTAACGCCTGCACAATGGCGTCTAGGGCTGGTGTCTGTGGGGCACTTTGCCGCAAGCGGCGGGGGAGGGCTTGCGTCCCCCCGATGAGGAGATCGATCGTGTCCGGATGCTCACCGGGTGCCTCATGCCACCAGCAAGGTGAATGTAAAAGCGCCGGATGATTTTGCAGATAAGCGGTCAACTGCGACGCGACATCACGTGGGATATCCATCACTTTGAAGGCAAACGGTTGTGTGTCATGCTGCTCAATAGCCGCAGGGGCCTGATGACCCATGCGGATCAGCTCCTGGGTGATCAGGGGATCGAGACCCTGTGGCAGCAAACGAATGTGCATGATGGCATTCTCCACGTTGTGGGACGGTATCATTTCGGGAGGGTCAATTGACCTCATCCCAACAGGTTGCAAATCACCTCTGCGGCCTGTTCGACCTGGGCGCGCGACACGTCGAGATGCGTCACTAGCCGCATGGTCGTCGGGCTCGACGCATTGGCGATGACGCCGCGTTCGCGCATGCCCGCCATCAGTGCATAGGCATCGAGGCGCGCTTCTTCGAGATCGAGTTCAATAAATAAAATATTGGTTTCCACGTGTTTGGGGTCGAGGCGGACCCCTTTGGCCTGGGAGAGCCGCTCGGCCAATAACTTGGCGTGATGGTGGTCCTCAGCGAGCCGCTCGACATTGTGTTCGAGGGCGTAAATACCCGCCGCGGCGATAATGCCGGCCTGGCGCATGCCGCCGCCAAACATTTTGCGGAAGCGATTGGCCCGTTTGACAAAAGCGGCACTGCCGGCGAGCAGTGAGCCCACTGGAGCGCCCAAACCTTTGGAGAGGCAGAGCGTGGCGGTGTCGAAATATTGTGTGATCTCGGTGGCGGGAACGCCCATCGCGACACTGGCGTTGAGGAGACGGGCGCCATCGAGATGCAATGGGACGTGGTGTTGCTGGGTCAAGTCGCGGATGTCGCGAATCGTCTCGATAGGGTAAATCGTGCCGCCGCCTCGGTTGTGGGTGTTTTCCAGGCAGACCAGCCGGGTTGGGGCATGGTGGGGGTCCTCACCGCTGCGGATTTGCGGGGCGATTTGGCTGGCCGTGATGATGCCGCGTTGTCCGTCAATTTGGTTGACCTGCACGCCGGCAAGTGCCGCGACCCCCCCGGATTCAGCACGGAAGGGGTGATTGCTCTGCTCCATAATGATTTCGTCACCGGCCTGGGTATGGGCCTTGATACAGAGCTGATTGGCCATGGTGCCGGAGGGGACAAAGAGAGAGGCTTCAAAACCCAGCAGATCGGCCGTCATGTCTTGCAGGCGATTGATCGACGGGTCTTCGCCAAACACATCGTCGCCGACTTCCGCATTGGCCATGGCCAGGCGCATCTCCGGGGAGGGCTGTGTGACAGTATCGCTACGCAAATCGATCATCGTGGTTACACTCCTTGTCCGTGCCATTCGCCGCTGAACACCTCGACGGCAGGGCCGGTCATATAGACGTGATTATCCGTTTCATTCCACTCTAGTTCAAGCGCCCCGCCAAGTAGGTTGCCGGTGACGCGCCGGGCGGTTTTGCCATTGAGATGACACGCCACGGCCACGGCTGAAGCGCCCGTGCCACACGCCAGGGTTTCGCCCGAGCCGCGCTCCCATACCCGCATGTCAAACGTCTGGTCGTCGAGCACCCGCACAAACTCCGTATTCACCCCCTCCGGAAAGGCCTCGTGACGCTCGAATTTGGGTCCCCAATAGGCCACGTCAAATAATTGTGGGTCGTCGACAAACACGATGCAATGGGGGTTGCCCATCGACACCGCGGTGATTTCAAATAACGTGCCGTCGACGTCTAGAGATTCCCGCAGGACTTGGCCGGGGGCTCCTTGCATAGGAATCTCGTCGCGTTGCAGGCGCGGTTCACCCATATTGACACGAACCTGTTCGATGTGGTGCGGATTCGTGGCTTGGGGAAACAACTCGAGTGAGAGGATGCCCGCCAGCGTTTCAACCCGGAGAGCGGTCTTGCGGACGAGGTCGTGTTCGTAAACGTACTTGGCGAGGCAGCGAATGCCATTGCCGCACATTTGGGCCTCGCTGCCATCGGCGTTAAACATGCGCATACGGCAATCGGCCTGGGTGGACGGGAGGATCATAATCAGACCATCGCCGCCGATGCCGAAATGGCGGTCGCTCACCGCACGGGCTACCGCCACCGGGTCCGCGAGCGGTTCTGCAAAACCGTTGACATAGATATAATCGTTACCTAGTCCGTGCATTTTCGTGAAGTACATGGTGGTTTTCTCCAAACTGGCTGTACGAGCGGAAAGCCTGCACGTGTGCCACCGTACCAGCAGGCCGGCTGAGTGAGGTCGACGGGTTGACGCTCAGACGCAGTGGGGGCAGGTGCCATTGGGACCGCGAGCTGCTGGAAGGCCTGCATGACGTCGGCCCGGTGCGGGTAATATACCAAATGGGACGGACAGGAACAATCCGAGGCGCCAAAGTGTCGGCACACGACATGGCCCCAGGGCAGGAGGGTTTGAGCCAGGGCGCACTCCGGGTAGTGGTTGCCGGCAAAGGCGTACCAGGCCAGGACGCGGGCCTGCGGCCTTAGGTAATCGAGATGCCAGTGGCGGGTTGGGGCGCCGTGCACATGGCGGTGCAGACGGGCCGTTAAGCCGCCTTTGGCACTGCCGGCGTAAGTGTAATAGCCGCGCGGAAATCGGATGGTGCCCAAGCGTCCAACGGTGGCCTGGCAGGCGGTGCGAAGCCACAGCACGACAAGGTACGTGCCGCCCTGGGCGGAGGGGATGGTATTAAGCGTCCGGCATAGGTTGGTACAGGGATTCATAGATCAACAGATTACGCAAAACGAGCTTGACGTACAAGCGCGTTTCTTCGAATGGAATCTGTTCGATAAACTCGTCCATGGGCAGTTCTGGCCAGCGTTGGCGCCACTGCTTGACTCGATTGGGCCCGGCATTATAGGCGGCGAGGGCAAAGACCGGGTTGTGGTCGAAGTGGCGGAGTTGGGTGGCGAAATAGTGCGTGCCAAGGGTGATATTGATTTGAGGATCGAACAACTGCGGCAAGCGAAGCCGTTTGAGGCCGGTTTGGCGAGCCACGTGCTGCGCGGTTGCCGGCATGAGTTGCATGAGGCCCCGAGCGCCCGCTCTGGAAACGGCGCGGGGATTAAAAACGCTTTCTTGTCGAATCAGGCTGAGGATAGCATACGGTGACAAATCGTGTACGGCAGCTTGACGCGTGATCTGCTCCAGGAAGCGTTGAGGATAGATGAGGGCCCAAAAATCGCGAGTTAAGCCGCGTACTTGCAAGGGGGTTAGCTCCTCGACAATGTGGTTTAACCGGCGCAATGCCTCGAGGTGCTCTTGGTTGTCAACGAGTAGGGTGGCGATAAAGTGCTGCGTCGCATGGGATGGTGGCAAGTGTGTTTCCAACACACGGATCTCCTGGCGCGCCCTGCCATACATGTGCAAGTGCTGCAACTCGCGCGTCCGGATGAGATGGAATTGCTCGCGCGAGGGCTGGGCCATCAAGAGGGGTGGGAGTGAGACCGGAGGGCGGTGCTCCCATGGCAAGGAGGCCTGCTCTTGGGCCGCAAAAGGCGGTATGGGGATTGCGAGACGGCGCAGTTGCTGGCGGGCTTGAAAGCCGTGATAGGTGTAGGGAAAGTCTGTCATGACACGGTGGTACAACGCCTGGGCGTTGGAGGCGTCGCCGCGATGCTCTACGGCGCGAGCGAGCCAATAGATCACTTTGGGACGCCATACGCCTTCCGGGAATTGCTTGGCAATTTGACGCCATATCTGCTCCGCCTGATCGTAGTTGCCCTGGCGATATGGCAACCAGCCAGCACGCCAGAGACTCGGCACCGCCTCCTCGTGACTGGGGTAGTATTCGCCAATCTGACGGTAGAGGTCGACCGCTTGAGCGAGGCGCTCTTGCTGCTCGAAAATCAGCGCCAATTGCGAGGCTGCTTTGGGTGCCCACTCTGCGTCGTCTCGTTGGGCGATGGCATGCCGCAGATGGGTTTCTCTTTTGTCTTGGTCACCTCGGTGGCGGTATAACTGGGCCAAGCGGTAGTGGGCTTCGGCGCGCTCCGGACTTTGCGGGTAACGGACTAACAGATGTTTGAGCAGCGTCATCGCTTGCGGCAATTGGCGTTGGTGCTGAGCCGCAATGGCCTGAAGCAGGAGAAGACGAGCGTGTCGCGGGTCGTCTTGCACCAGGGGGGCGAGTGCTTTGAGGCGTCGTTGGATCTCGGTCCAGCGGCGGGCTTTGATGAGGTTGTCTAAGAGGTTGAACTCGTGTTCCGGATCGATCCGTGGACGCTGCGTTGCCGGGAGTCGTTGCAGGAGCTGCCGGCTGCGTTGGAATGCGGCCACAGCCCGCTCGTGCTGCGGGTAGGTATCGCCTAGATACTTGAAGGTGATCGCCGCTTTGGCGATGTGTCCCGCCTCTTCTTCGAGCTGGGCGCGGAGCCAGAGGGCCTCGGGCGCGGATGGGTGTAAGGGGTAGGCTTGAATGACATGTGCCACCGTGATGCGGGCTAGCTCGCGATGCCCAAGACGGTATTGGGTTTGGGCCAACATGAGGTGGATGGATGATAGATGTAGGCTATAGGGGTAGTGTTGGGTGAGGGCACTGACCAGGTTTGCAAGCATGGCGAGATCATTTCGCGTGGCGGCGGCTTCTGCAAGGGGCATGGCGGCGTAGTCGGCCAGCGGGGGATAGGTACGCCAAACGGTGTCGAAAGCATCGAGGGCGGCCTCAGTGCCGCGCTGTTGTTGGATTAACACGGCACGCAAAAACGCTGTGCGGCCATGCGTTGGGGTGATTGAAGACATCGGCTTCGGAGGGCCGATGACTTTGAGTGCGGCGGCGATTTGCCTGTGCTGCACCAGGGCGAGTGCGTGTTGTAGACGCGCCGGTTCCAAAGATGGCGCGCCCTGTGCAATGCCGGCCACCTGAACACAGAGCAAAAGCAAGAGACTAAGGCGGGTGATGCGATGCATAAGAACGGTTTCCTGGTAGGGGCGACATCCTGGGCCGATCCGCGACCTCAGCGCGTATTCGATGTGGAGGCGCTGATTGCGTGACTTTGGAATAAGACGGTATGGGAGTGGTGCACAGGATGACTGGGGATGATCTCAACGGCTGCCGGCGTCTCAACGCCGGCAGCCGTCCCACAGCTTCTGTATCGGCAGGGTTATTGGGGGGCTTAAAAATTGCGGCCGGGAATGATTTTTCCCAGGACGACGGGATGCGTAGCCCCGGTCGTCCTGGGGATATTGGACGGCCGGTGATGTATCGTGGCATGGGCGAGCATGGCGAAGATGATCGCTTCCAAAGCGGCATTCGGATAGCCGTAATGCTCCGGAGTGACGACAGAGATAGGCTGCACCCGCTGGCGAAAGAGTTGCATGAGCAGTGGGTTGTCGGCGCCACCGCCACAGACAATGATTTCGTCGATGGCCTGTTGTGGAAAAATAAAGTGCTCGTAGTTGAGGGCGATCGATTCGACGGTGAACGCCGTACAGGTGCGAGCGATATCTGCTGGGCTGAGATTGAAATCGGCGGCGCGGTCGCAGATGTGCTGCCACAACTCTTTGCCAAACGCTTCGCGTCCGGTGGCTTTGGGTGGCGGTTGAGTGAGAAACGGATGTTGTAACAGCTCGGCTAAAAGACCCGTATGGGTTTGCCCCTGGGCTGCGAGTTGGCCATCGGCATCAAAATGCTGCCGGCCGCCAGTGGCGTACCGTGCCGCTTCATCAATCAACATATTGCCCGGTCCGGTATCGAAAGCGAGGGTCTGCATGATATCGGTCTCGGTGAGGGCACTGACGTTGGCGATACCGCCGATGTTTTGCACCAACTTGGGGCGCTGTGGATCGGCAAACAACTGGTAGTGCCCATAGGGCGCAAGCGGTGCGCCAAGACCACCGGCGGCCATATCGCGCGGGCGGAAGTCGGCGACGGTTGTCACCCCGGTGCGTTCGGCGATGACGCAGGGCTCGCCAATCTGCAGGGTGGAGACACTGCGCAGTGGCGTGGTTGTGGCCACCGGAATATGGTGAATCGTTTGGCCGTGTGAACCGATTAAATCCACTGTTTCCATGGGCACATCAGCCGCGGCGGCGATGGCGATGGCCGCCTCGGCGAAACAGGCGCCAACGGCTGCATTGAGGTGACAGATCAGGTCGACGCTACTGCTATCCGGGTAAGATGCCGCGAGCAGCTGCGCTTGAAGATTCTCCGGATAAGCGTAGGTGTCGTGAGCCCAGACGTGTACCCTCGTCGATGACCCATGATCTCGGACTTCAATCAAGGCTGCATCAATACCATCAACTGAAGTCCCTGATATCAACCCAATAATACGCTGTACAGAGCGGTTTTTCATCATTAAATATGCCTTATCTATGTCGTTAAGTTCATTAGATAAACAATAAAAAGCGATTAATATGTTACATAAAAAGTTGAAAAGGATCTTAATGTACGTAGAAATTAGGAATTGTAGTTGGATGTATCTTGTCCGACGTAGACTCAATTTGTCAAGTACTTCCTTGCTTGACATCGTATAACATGTTCTTTATAGTCTGACATCTGGAGCTGCTATATGGCTCTTAACGTGATGACCTGCACGAGCGGGTCCAAAACGCTGTGTTCACTCACTCCTCTCATCAAACACTGCACATTTGGTTATCATCAAATCAATTCGATTTCCGGAGGACATTGACATCGGTAGCTATCCGCCTTTTTTTTGATTCCCTGCTTGGCGTGGTGCGCCGGGAACTGTCACCAAAAATCATTGCCGGAAACGACGGGATGAACGCCGTTAATCAACACGGTATAGAATTGATTTTTAAACGCTTGGCTCCAATAATCAGCGGGTTGAATGCGTTGTATGTCACCCACGTGAAAAGGAAGTAGAGAAAGAATGAAGGAGCAGGTTGCTCGTACGCAGCAAAAAGTCGTGAGGCGGCGCCAGTCGCAGCGTGTGAAGACGGCTCTACCGCTGCTTCCCATGCGTGGCATTGTGGTGTTTCCTTATATGGTCTTGCCGCTACCGATCGGCCGGGAAGTGTCGATACGCGCGGTGGAAAGGGCACTTGCCGCCGACCGGCGTTTGCTTCTCGTGGCACAGCATCAGACCTCTGTCGAAGAGCCACTCCCTGAAGACTTGTACGACGTCGGTACCATTGCCACGGTGCTGCGCTGGGTGACGTTGCCCAACGGGCATCTTGAGATTTTGGTGCAAGGGCAAGCCAAAGTTCGTATTTGTCATTATACGCAGCGCCGGCCTTATTTGCAGGCAGACTTTCAGTCGGTCAATGACATCCGCAAGCGATCGGGCTCGCCATCAGAAGAAATAGAGGCCTTGATTCGCCAGACGCGCGAAAAGCTTGAGCGCCTGTTTGCCATGGGTTATCTGATGCCGCCGGATATCCTGATTTTGGCAGAAAATGTAGAAGCCCCCGGCCGTCTGGCGGATGCCATTTTGTCAAATCTCGAATTGGAGGTGGATGAGGCGCAGCCGCTCCTCGAACAGCGCGATCCCCTGCGGCGTCTCAGTGTGGTGGGAGAGCTGCTGGAGAAAGCCTTCGACCGTATGGTCATGCAGCATCACATTCGCTCCAAAGCCCAAGAAAATATGACCAAAACGCAACGCGAATATTTTTTGCGCGAACAGCTCAGGACGATTCAACAAGAACTCGGTGAGGCGGATGGGCATACGGAGACCCTGCTGGAACTCAAGTCTCGCCTCGATGAGGCGGATATGCCACCGGAGGTGGAGCAGGAGGGGCGCAAGCAGCTCGGGCGTTTGGAGCGCATGCCGCAGGAAGCCTCTGAAGCGAACTTGATCCAGACGTATTTGGAGTGGTTGCTTGAACTGCCTTGGCGTGCGGCCACTGAGGACGGTCTGGATCTGCATCGGGCCAGCGAGGTGTTGGAGGCGGATCACCATGGGCTCGAACGCGTCAAAGAGCGGATTCTGGAATTCCTGAGCATTCGCAAGCTCAAGCCCCAAATGCCCGGCCCCATCTTGTGTTTTGTCGGGGCGCCGGGGGTGGGGAAGACGTCGCTTGGCAGTTCGATAGCCCGGGCCCTAGGCCGCAAATTCGTTCGCCTATCTCTGGGTGGGGTGCGTGATGAAGCTGAAATTCGTGGGCATCGCCGCACTTATGTGGGGGCGATGCCGGGCCGGATTGTGCAGTGCTTGCGCAAGGCCGGGGTAATCAATCCGGTTTTTCTCTTGGATGAGGTGGATAAGATTGGCCACGATGTCCATGGCGACCCGGCGTCGGCACTGCTCGAAGTGCTCGACCCGGAACAAAATCATGCCTTTAGCGACCACTATATCGGGGTGCCGGTGGATTTGTCGCAAGTGATGTTTATTGCCACGGCCAATGTCGCCGATGCCATGCCGTCCGCTTTGCGAGACCGCCTGGAACTTATTTATTTAGAGGGGTACAACGACGACGAGAAGTTGCAGATTGCCCTGCGCCATCTGCTGCCCAAGCAGGTGGAGATGCACGGGGTGGAGCGCGAGCAATTGCGTCTGTCCGAGGCGACGCTGAGGCAGATCATTACGGATTATACGCGCGAGGCGGGGGTGCGTCAGCTCGAACGGTTGCTGGCTGCGATCTGCCGCAAGGTGGCGCGTCAGGTGGCAGAGGGACAGACGGATAAAACGTTTCATATTCACCGTGGCAATTTGTCGCGTTATCTCGGGGTGCAAAAGTTTATACCGGTGCCCGAGCAGCAGCACGATGAAGTTGGCGTGGCGCTCGGGTTGGCCTGGTCGGAAAGCGGTGGCGAATTGATTTATGTCGAGGCGACCGCGATGCCCGGCAAGGGACAGTTGGTCTTAACTGGGCAGTTGGGCGAGGTCATGCAGGAGTCGGCGCGAGCCGCGCTCAGCTATATGCGCGCTCATGCGGAAGCTTTGGCCATCGAGCCGGCGATGTTTAGCAGCCACGATCTCCACATTCACGTGCCAGCCGGTGCGATTCCCAAGGATGGCCCCTCGGCGGGGGTGACGATGGCGTCGGCGCTCTTGTCGGCGCTCACTGCCAGGCGGTTGTCGCACACCGTGGCGATGACCGGGGAAATCACCCTGCGGGGACAGGTGCTGGGCGTGGGTGGCGTCAAAGAGAAAGTGCTGGCCGCGGAACGCGTCGGCCTCACCCGCGTGATTCTGCCGCAGAGCAATCAAAAGGATCTCGAAGACATTCCCGCCAAGACGCGCCGCCGCATGCGCTTTGTGTTTGCCGACACCGTGGCGGATGTGTTTGCCGCGGCATTTGCAGATTAGGCCGTGACCATGGGCCGTATTAATCGACGACGACGCGGTGGTAGCGCTTTTTGCCGGCGCGTAAAATCACCGCACCGTCTCGCACATCTGTGCTCGTCACGGTGGCGTCAAGCGTATCTAAACGTGTCCCGTTGAGACTCGCACCGCCTTGCTGAATGAGGCGCCGCGCCGCGCCTTTAGAGGCTGCCAACCCGGTTTCCACCAACAAATCGATGGCGAGAACCCCGGTGTCAAACCGACCCTGCGGCACGACCGTCTCCGGCATTGCCGCCGCGTCGCCGTCGCCGCCAAACATCGCCTGCGCCGCTTGTTCGGCTGCCCGGGCCGCCGCGTCGCCGTGTGTGAGCACCGTGGCTTCAAATGCCAGCACGCGTTTGGCCGCGCGCAGCGCCGCTCCTTCCATGGCCTCGAATCGCGCCAAATCCTCAAGCGGCAACAACGTGTAGAAGCGCAAAAATCGCTTGACGTCGCGGTCATCCACATTGATCCAGTATTGATAAAACTCGTACGGTGTGGTGCGCTCGGCATCGAGCCAGATGGCCCCGTCGGCCGTCTTCCCCATTTTTTGCCCGCTGGCGGTGGCGAGCAGCGGGAAGGTGATGGCAAAGGCATCGGTTTGCTCCACACGCCGGATCAAGTCGGCGCCGGCCACCATATTGCCCCACTGATCATCGCCGCCCATTTGCAGGATGCAATCATAGCGTTGCCGCAGCACCAAAAAGTCGTACGCTTGCAAGAGTTGGTAGTTGAATTCGAGAAACGACAACCCCGTTTCCAGGCGTTGTTTGTACGCTTCAAAGGTCAGCATGCGGTTGACGCTGAAGTAGCGGCCGACATCGCGCAGAAAGTCAATGTAGCGCAGATCGAAAAGCCAATCGCCATTGTTGAGCAACATGGCGCGGTTGTCGCCGGCAAACGAGAGATAGCGTTCGAGCTGCCCTCGCAGTGCTAGCGCATTCTCTTCGATGGTGTCGCGGGTTAACATCTGCCGCATTTCAGTTTTGCCACTGGGATCACCGACCATGGCCGTGCCGGCGCCCAAAATGGCAATCGGCCGGTGTCCGGCGCGTTGCATATGCACCATGGCCATGATGGGTAGCAAGTTGCCGATGTGAAAGCTGCTCGCCGTCGGGTCAAAGCCAATATAAAACGTGACTGGGCCCTCTTGCAGGCGGGTGTGAATGTCCTCCGGATGCGTCACTTGTTGGATAAAGCCACGCGCTTGCAGCGTGTCGAATACGTTTTCCATGGCGTTGTGCGGTCCTTTTGAGTATTCGAAGACATGTCAAGGTGGTTGTGTTAAAAATGGCTACTCGGAACTGTACTAGACTCTTGAGGTGGGCGCAATTGCCATGGCGAAGGTTCGAAAAAGAAAACAAAACGAATGGCATTCGATCCCAAGACCTAGTATAGTGCCCCTCACGCCGCAGAAAAGGTCGAGAGTAAAGGATGTGACCTACACGGCAAATCGACCTGGTGCACAAGCGGAGGAGATAAGCATGACCCCCACGCCCTTTACCGTCCAAATTGGCGATGACATCCTCTCGGACTTGCGAGCGCGCCTGGAGCGGGTGCGCTGGCCGGACGAGGTTCCGAATTCCAATTGGCAATACGGTGCGGATCTAACCTATCTGCGCACCCTGGTCGATTACTGGCGCCATCAGTACGACTGGCGGCAACACGAAGCTACTTTGAACCGCTTCGAACACTATACCGTGTCTCTGGACGACATCGAACTGCACTTCATCCATCAGCCCGGCATCGGCCCAAACCCATTGCCGCTGCTCCTCTTGCACGGGTGGCCCGGCTCCGTGTGGGAATTTCACAAGCTCTTGCCCTTGCTTACCGATCCCGCCCGCTTTGGCGGCGATGCCGGGGATGCCTTTACCGTGGTCGCGCCATCGCTGCCCGGCTATGGCTTCTCATTTCGCCCCAATCAAAAGCGCTTCGACCGTGTGGCCATGGCCGACACGTTTGCCAAGCTGATGACCGAGGTGCTCGATTACCCGCGCTACTGCGTGCAAGGCGGGGATATCGGCGCGGGCGTGTCAGCGCGGTTGGGGGCTGCGTACCCCGAGCAGTTGCACGGGATTCATCTCAACTTCTTGAGTCTGGTGCCCAGTGCCAGTCCCTCCGGCGCCACTGCCGAAGAGGCCGCGTATCTCGAAGCGGTGCAACACTGGTTGACCGAAGAGACCGGCTACCAATGGATCCAGGGGACGAAGCCGCAGACCTTGTCCTATGGCCTGACCGATTCGCCAGTGGGCTTAGCCGCTTGGATCGTGGAGAAGTTTCGCAGTTGGAGCGATTGTGGCGGCGAGGTGGAGCAGTGCTTTACCAAGGATGAACTCCTGACCGCGATCATGCTGTACTGGGCCACTGGCGCGATTAACACCTCATTCTGGCCCTACTACGCCCGCCGCCACGGCGATTGGGATGCCGCCTCACACCCGCAGCGCATTGAGGTGCCCACGGCCTACATAGAATTCCCCCATGAAATTATCCGTCCGCCTCGCGCTATGGCGGAACGGGTGTACAATATTCAGCGCTGGACGTCCATGCCGCGCGGTGGACATTTTGCCGCCCTGGAACAGCCGCAAGCGCTGGTCTCTGATATTCGCGACTTTTTCCGGCCGTTTCGCTAGGAGGGATTGTGGAGCAGCCCCTGACGACCTTGCCGCGCCAGCTCACCCCGATGATGGAACAGTACGCTCAGGCCAAGGCGGAGAACCCCGATGCCGTAGTGCTTTTTCGCCTGGGGGATTTCTACGAGATGTTTGCCGAGGATGCTGTCGCCTGTTCGCGTCTGCTGGAATTGGTGCTGACGTCGAGGGAAGCGGGCAAGGGGTGCCGTATTGCCATGTGCGGCGTACCCGTGCATGCCGTGGAATCCTATATTGCCCGTTTGCTTGAGGCCGGTTGCAAGATTGCGATTTGCGAGCAAATGGAAGACGCCCGCTTCACCAAGGGGCTGGTGCGGCGTGAGGTCATCCGGGTGATCACCCCCGGCACGGTGGTGGAAGAGGGCATGCTGGCTGAGGGCGACAGCAATTTCCTCATCGCGATTTGTGAAGCCGATGGCTCGTATGGTCTGGCCGCGCTGGAGGCGTCGACCGGCGAATTTCTGGCCACGACCCTCGAAGGGACGGAGGCCTATGAGGCCCTGCAAGCGGAACTCACCCGGCTGCGGCCGGCCGAGTGTCTCATCGCCTCGTCATCACCAGCCCTGAACCAGACTTTGCATCTACACTGCACGGTTTGCGCACCCGAGGCGTTTGAGCTAGAGCAGGCTCGACAGCATCTCGACCAACAATTCGGCACCGACGCGGCTTGGCAAGACGTGCATACGCCACTGGCTCTACGCGCCGCTGGGGCCATTTTGCAATATGTGCAAGCCATGCATAAGATCGCTTTGCAGCACCTGACCTATCTGCGACCCTACCGGTTGTCGCAGTACATGGTGCTGGATGCGGTCACCCGCCGCAATCTCGAACTCGTGCGAACCATGCGGCACGGCGAGCGGCAAGGTAGTTTGTTGAACGCCCTCGATGAGACGATGACCTCGATGGGTAAACGGCTGTTGCAGCGCTGGATTGAGCAGCCCCTGCGGCAGCGAGAGGCCATTGAAGCCCGGCTCGAAGCGGTGAGCGAGCTGGTCGGTGATATGGTGTGCCGCGCCCCATTGCGCCAGATTCTACGCCGCATGTACGACGCCGAGCGCCTGGTGGGGCGGATTGCTTGTGGCACAGCCAACGCGCGTGCGTTGGTGGGGTTGCGGCAAACGCTGGCGGCGCTGCCCCACGTCCGCGATCTGCTGGCCGCTTGCCGTGCGCCGCTGCTCCGGGCGCTGCTCGACGATTGCCGTGGCGAATCGGACATCGTCGCTTTGCTAGAGCAGGCGATTGTCGATGAACCCCCCATCACCATTCGCGATGGCGGCCTGATTCGCACCGGTTATGATCCCGACCTCGACGGCCTGATCCGCAAGACCGACCGCGACAAACAGTGGGTGGCGCGCCTCCAGGCCCGCGAGCGCCAGCGCACCGGTATTAAATCCCTAAAAGTAGGGTTTAACCAGGTGTTTGGCTATTACATCGAAGTGAGCAAGGCCAATATTCATCTGGTGCCGGCGGATTATCAGCGCAAGCAGACCCTCACCAATGGTGAGCGCTATATTACGGACAAGCTGAAAGAACGCGAGACCGCCATCCTCTCCGCCTCCGAGCAGCGCGTGGAGTTGGAATACACGCTGTTCGTCGACATTCGCGAGCGCTTGGCGCGCCAGGCTGCCCTGTTGCAGCGCATGGCGTCTGCCCTGGCACAGCTGGACACCCTGGCGACGTTGTCAGAAGTGGCGGTGTTGTACAATTACGTCAGGCCCGAGATCGGGGAGGGGAGCACCATTGACATTCGTCAGGGGCGCCACCCGGTGGTTGAGCGCATGGTGGACGGTTTTGTGCCCAACGATCTGACCCTAGATCGGCAGCACCCGCGGCTGACGATTTTGACCGGCCCGAATATGGCAGGCAAATCGACCTATTTGCGCCAGCTGGCCCATATTATCTTGATGGCTCAGATGGGCAGTTTTGTGCCCGCGGAACAGGCCAAAATCGGCCTTGTCGATCGCATTTTTACCCGCGTGGGGGCGGTGGATGACATCGCGGCTGGACGCAGCACCTTTTTGGTCGAGATGTCCGAAACCGCGCATATCTTGCACCATGCCACGCCTCAGAGCCTATTGATTCTGGACGAGATCGGCAAAGGCACGAGTACCTTCGAGGGCCTGAGTATCGCCTGGGCCGTGGCCCTCTATATCGTGCGGCGGTTGGGCACGCGGGGGTTGTTTGCCACGCACTACCACGAATTGACCGCGCTGGAAACCCTCTATCCGGGCATTGGCAACTTTCACATGGCAGTACGGGAAACCGACGAAGGCATTATTTTTTTGCGCCAGGTGGTGCCCGGTGGGGCCAGTAAGAGCTATGGCCTGCACGTGGCGCGCCTGGCCGGCTTGCCCGCTGAAGTGCTCGACGAGAGCGCGCGCGTTTTGTATTATCTGGAGCAACACGGGACCCGACCCGCCGCAGTGGCCTCTCCCTCTGCCCAGCTGGCCCCGGCCGTGCCGCCGACCCTGAATGGCACCCATCGCAAGCCTGTCGATTCTCCGCCCACTGATCTCACCGAGCAACTGCTGAGCCTCGATTTATGCCAGGTCACGCCCTTGCAAGCCCTCACGCTCTTGCATCAGCTGCAACAGCAAGTGCGCGAGTTGACGGCGCCTGGGGGTCCAGCCCGGTGACGCCACGCGTGCAGCGTCTCGATCCCGCAACCGCCGACCGCATTGCGGCCGGGGAGGTGATCGAGCGCCCGGCATCGGTGGTGAAGGAGTTGATCGAAAACGCCATTGACGCCGCCAGCACCCGCCTGGATATCACGTTGGAAAACGGCGGCCGCCGTCTGATTCAAGTCACGGACAACGGCATGGGGATGAGCGCTGAGGACGCCGAGTTGGCCCTCGAACGGTTTACCACCAGCAAGATCCGTTTGATCGATGATTTAACCCAGCTTACTACACTAGGCTTTCGCGGCGAGGCCCTGCCGAGCATGGTGACCATGGCCGAGGTGGAATTAACCACCCGCCAGGCCGGTCAGATCGAAGGTCTTCAGGTGCAAACCGCGGCGGCCTCGGCACCCACCGTCCGGCCCATTGGCTGTCCGGTCGGCACCCGGGTGCGCGTGTCTCGCCTGTTTGCCCGCGCCCCCGTGCGCCTCAATGCCCTGCGCTCGATTTCCCGGGAACTCAAACAGATTCACGAACTCGTGGCGCACTACGCCTTGGTCTACCCGCAAGTCACCTTTCAACTCCAGCACGATGGGCGCCGTCTGCTCTTCGCCCCGGCGAGCCCGGATTGGACGCAGCGTCTCGCCGTGATGTTCGATCGCCATGTGATCCCCTACCTGCGTCCGGTGCAATGGCAGAGCGTGGACATCCAGGTGTTCGGGGCGATCAGTGCGCCCGATATCCACCGGGCCACGCGCCAGCGGCAATTCTTTTGGGTCAACGGCCGCCCGGTGCGCAGCACGCTGCTCAGCGCCGCCCTCGGCCGCGCCTACGGGGCGCGCCTGCCCCCTGGCCGCTATCCGCTCGCCGCCCTCGGCGTGACGTTGCCGGCAAGCTTGGTGGATGTCAACGTGCATCCGCGTAAGCAAGAAGTCACCTTTGTACACGAACGCGCCATTTTTGCCGCCGTACAAGAAGCGGCCGACACGACTTTACAGCATTTGGCAGGTGCCTCGATGGATTGGGATGGCGAAGCCCCAGAGATTTGGCCCGGCTGGTCGGCGACGAAGGTGAGTGTTGCCGAGCCCGGCGCCCCGTATGGCGACGCCGAATCGGTACCCTCCGGGTGGCGGCCGATGGGTCAAATTGGCAACACCTATCTCGCCGCCAACGGACCGGAAGGCCTATTGTTGCTCGATCAACATGCCACGCATGAAAGCCTCCTCTACGCCGCCCTGATGCGTGTCGATCAAGGCCCATGCGAGTTGCCGGAGCCTTTGGTGTTGACCCTCACCGCCGAGCAAGAGCGCTGGCTGCAAGCCATGCAGCCGACGCTGACCGCACTCGGGTTTGAAACCGAGCCGTTTGGCAGCGCCACGGTATTGGTTCGCAGCGTCCCCACCGTCCTCGCCGACCTCATGCAAGCCTCGCAACTCCTCGACGCCCTGCAAGAAGCCCGGCAGCGCTTGACGGTTCAAGCTGCCCCCGAAGTCGTACACGAACAGCTTTGCGCCGCCCTGTCCTGCCGCACCGCCATCCGGGCCGGAGACACGTTGCCCGACGACCAGGCCGCCCGTTTGGTCGACGCCGTCGGCCGTCGGCAAGTGCCATACACCTGTCCCCATGGCCGCCCGACCTACATGTCGTTGACCATGGCCGACCTGGAGCGCCGCTTCTTACGGTTTTTTCCTCTTGACACGCCGGCCAGAGACTGCTAGATTTGCCTGTCTTTGGGGCCTGTAGCTCAGACCGGTTAGAGCGCACGCCTGATAAGCGTGAGGTCGGTAGTTCGATTCTACCCAGGCCCATTCGCATGTTAAATCCCTCCTTATGGCTGCTGACACCGAGTGAGATGCCTAGGTTCCGATCAGAATTGGAGCTGCTTGGTGGCTTGATACTTCCTGTGAAACGGGCTAAGCTTCAAGCATGCTACGCCTGTGCTCCCGCCCAATCGATGGGGAATTAGCTCAGCTGGGAGAGCGCCGCCTTTGCACGGCGGAGGTCAGGGGTTCGAATCCCCTATTCTCCATTCGATCGCATGTCGCTCGCATAAGCGGGCGAACAAATTCACTCATGTCTATTCCGCCATCGCCTTCAGAAGGGCGTCTCTGGCATCTGAGTAAAATTGAATGTCAATCTTGGTCGCCATGTCGTCAGAGAGATCGAAGAGCTGGCGGCGGCAAGCTACGGGCATCAGCAGGACCGTGGCACCTTTTTCGACGGCGATTTCTGCCAGGGTCACGGGGTTGTGAATCGGCTCAATAGAACCGCCCAGGTTAATTTCACCGACGATGATAAGCCCACCGCGAACACTTTTCTTTAAGAGCGCGGTGCAGAGTGTCACCAGAGCCGCGACGCCAAGCTTGGCGCCGGATTTGGCGGTATCAAATGCCCGTAGCTGGACGGTGAACTCGTGGTGCCGCGGGTCTTTATCGCCCACCAGTTGCGAGGCCCTCGCATTGAGATTCTGCTCGGCGTAACTCATACTCTCACGAAAGGCCGACGGGACGGGTTTGTTGAGGATTTTGACGCCCGAGCCAGGACCTTCGTTGGCCTCGATCCGATAGAGGCCCGGGTTCTCGTCATGACCGCCCGGACTAATCGTCCAGACCTGTCCCGGCTCGAGCGGGTCGTCGCCAATGCTGTTGTCGCTGCGAAGTTCAGGTGTCGAGACAAATTTCTCTATCCCATCGGTACCCAGTACGTAACTGAAATGGGTGTTGCGAAACTCGGCTGCCCCAATGCGCTTTTGTTGTTCTTTGACCCGCCGTCTTGCTTCCATGCCGATGCGGACGGCCCATTCCACATCATCGTCAGGAATATCGCTCTCATTGCTGGGATAAAGGAGCTTGAGTAGACCGCTTACCGTCTTATGCACCGCATGGGTATCGCGCCCAGAGAGTGCACCACCAAAAAATACACGGTTTTGCAGGTGGCTGAGGCGGTGTTGATGCCGGAGTTGGCGCCAACATTCGGAGAGGAAATCGCTTACCAGACCGAAGTGATCGGTGAGCAGGTCCTTGTCGATTTTGGGAATGTCCCAGCCCGGCAGGAAGGCGTGAATACGATCCATGAAGGCGGTATCATGGCGCATTTCCGCAGGCAGGGGGCCAAGCAAGTGTCCGATACGCTGCTGATGTTCGATATCGACATCAAAGTTGCCCACCAGCACGATGCTGCCATCGGCGCGAATACTTTCCCGGCCCCGGCTGAATTCTCCGGACTCCATATAGCCCTTCATGATATTGACGCCATCCTTCTGATCGAAGGAGATGCCGGAGACTTCGTCAAAGCAAACCACATCGTATTGGCAAACCAGCCCCCGCTGGCCGGTGGCGTTGTTGACAAACATCCGCGCCACCGTGGCTTTGCCACCGGAGATGAGATGCGCATAGGGCGACACTTGTTGAAAAAGATGGCTTTTGCCGGTGCCGCGGGGTCCCAGTTCGATCAAGTTGTAGTTGCGCTCCACAAATGGCACCATGCGGAGGATCAAGGCGTTTTTCTGACGCTCGGCAAGCTGGGCGGGCTCAATGCCGATGGAGCGCAGCAGAAAATCTTTCCATGCGTCTGTGGTGAAATGCCCGCGTGCTTCGGCCAGCGCATCGAGCACCTCTCGCTTGGAAAGCTGGATCTCCCTTAGCGACGCCGCGCCAAAGGGATGGCCTTTGTTCTCCTGGGCGATGACCGCGTCGTAGGTCAGGGTAATTTCGGCGTAGAAGCCGCCTGTCAACATCCGTTCATGTTCATGGACCAGCTCGGCGCTGATCCGTACATCGTTTAATTGCAAGCTGGGCAGGGTGGCGACGTAGGAATCGTTCCTGGCATCCAGGCGGGCCGTGATGAGGTCGATCACCTTGACTTCACCTTGTTCTCTAGCACGGGCCTTAAAGAGTTCTTCTTCACCTGCCTTGACGGTGCGCGACTGGAGTTGTCGCTGGACAATTTCCAGGCCCTCGTCAATTTCTTCTTGATCGATGCTGGCGCAGTAGCGGCCTAATAGAAACTCTACCACATAGGTTGGCACCGGAAATTGACGGCTAAATGTCCGGACCAGATCTTTCCGGACCAAGTATCCCTCTAGCCAGTCGGCCGCTTGTTTGTCGATCGAATCCAATGTGATCATGCGTGGTTCCCTCCGATGACGGTCGCCTCCTGACGCACCAGTCCACCGTTTGCATCGAGCAGCACAAGCGTGGCCGCCTGACCTTCTAGATCTTCGTTTTCAACCACCACGGAGGCTGTCCCGTTACTCTTTAATGGCTTGACGCTCACCACGACACTCGACAAGGCATTGCCTGGCTGTGTGCGCACGTCCAGTGACAGCCCGGTGGCTGGGTTCTCCACTGCCACCGTACAACGCAAGCCTTTCCAGACGACATCGGTAAACGCCACCGAAACCACCGGGGCAGTCCCTGCGCCTTGGGTGACGGTGAGTTCAAGTGTCAGACATTCCTGAAGGCTCAAACCCCCATGAGCGTAGTCCTCGCCTTTGCGGAAGCAGCTCACGCCATCGGCCAGGGCAAAATGATGATTTGGATTCCAGAACCAGGGGTAGAGACGTTCATCGGTTGCCGCCCCTGGTTTCAGGGCCGCGCAACGCCCCCACTTGGTGGCGGTCAAGGCACTGGACAGGTCGATCTTGGGCAACTCCCCGGGCACCAGCAGCCAGCCATGATCGGTCACCACGCGAACGCGACTCCAACCGGTGGCCAGCAGGGCGGCAATCCGCTCGTGGATTTCCGCCAATAAGCCATCGAGATGCTTGGCCAACTTCCAGCCGCGGTCATGGCCATCATGGTCGATATTGCCAAATTCGCACCATGCATTGCCCCGGCCGTCGCCGTTGCCAGTGCGGTCAAGAATGATCCAACCCTCGTCCATTAGCAATTTTTTGAGGGGGTAACCGCCTTTGAGAGATTGTCCAGTGGCTTCGACACAGGGCTCGAAGTCGGTGCTCGTATCTTCACCGCGAATTTTATGCCTTACCGGCGACACGGCTGCTTTACCCGTTGCCGTCACGCTTGGCAGAGCTGTCCAGGTTGGCTGTTCCGAAACGTCAAAGCCCGAGCCGACGAGCAGGTCGACCAGGCGTTTGGCCGCATCAAATCGCAGGCCATCGACGAAAAACACGCACTCACCCTCTTGATAGAGCACAGGCGCCGAGGTGTCAATGCTGCCACCCGGATAGGGCGATCCATCGACGACCTTTTGTAAATGGCGAGCGCCTGCTTCAGCCCAGGGCAGATAGACGGACCGGATGGCGATCGAGATGGCCTTGACATCCGCCGCTTTTTCAACCGCAGCGAGCGACCGCATGACCGCGTCATCGGCCTTCCAGCCGTGATGGGCATAGGCGGTTGCGAGTTCGTCGACGGTGCCGGCGGCCAGGCTCTGTTGGGTGGTTTCCGCCAACACCGCCAGGTGTTCCAGCGCCTGGGCCAATGGCGCCTCGCCCAGCTCTGCCCACACCCAATGACGCCTTTTGCCATGCTTTTTTTCCAGTTGTAATAATGTGGACTGGGCATCGTGGGGCTGAAGGTGGGTGAGAGCCGTGAGTTCCCCGCGTAAAATTTGTTCCTGCTCCTCGTTGCACTGCGGCCATCCGCTTGATGCCTCTGCCACCGTAAAAAGGTCAAACTCGGGTATTGCATACCCACGGATTTGATTGGGAATGTTGGGGTAGCGTGTGGGCGCCTCGCAAAAGCGATCCCAAACCGCACGCCACGGTCCTTCACGCGCCGCGAGTTGAGCCGCCCCTTCTAGCACGCCTTGGTGTTCCGGACTGAAGGCAAATTGCGATTTGCAGACGGCCACAAAAGCACCCCACTCAGGCTCACTGCGTTCGCTCCGAAACGCATCGCTCTGGTCGAGCCACTGTAGCAGGTCGCGCACCGGATCACCCCCGGTCAGCAGGGTATTAAAAACATCTTTGTCCAGTCGCTTACCCTTGAGGTGATCCACCCGCTCATCGAGCAGCCGAGACAGGGCCAATTGCATGGCGTTCTTAGTGTCGTTATCCTGCGCCACATCGAGCCCCAGCCCAACCTGATCGCCTTTGAGAAATGCCAGGATGGTCCAGTCCTTGTGGTTTTTCTGCGACCAGATCATGCCTCGGTATTGCAGTTCGGCCAAGGGCTTGAGAGGGTCCGGACACTGCTCCACGGCACGCAGATCCTGGCGGCTAATGCCGGGTAGATAGATCATCGGGGTGCGGTCTTGTGGCCATAAGACACTGTCGACTTTACCCGCCAGCACGCAGCGCAACCAGATCGCCGGCCCAGTCCGCCTCTCCGGCTGGTAGTCGCCCAGCACGAAAAGCTCCGGCAAGTCACCTTGCACACGCGGGATCACAGTTTCCCACTGGCGGCCTCGGTCGGGCCAGAGGATGCAGGCTGGGGCAGCCTGAGCCTCAGGGTTAAACTCAGCAGCTTCGCGCATGGCCTTAATGAGGTATTCGATTACATACATACATCACCGTTGGTAAGACAGCGTTATAAGAGTTCAGTGTTCAGAGTTCAGCATTCAGTTTTTTCTTGCTGAACACTGAGAACTGAACTCTGAACACTAATCTTCTCAGCGAGGCTCAGGTGGTGGTCATTGATGCGGTCACCGTGCCAGAGGTGATACCACGGTGCGGATGCCACATCTTTGCCCCGGTCTTTGTCCCATTTGATGTTGGGCTTGTCGCGCAGGACGCCTGCGCCTTTCTTGCCCACATCGGGCACGGAAAGGAAAGGCCGGATGTTGAGACGCACGCCATCGTTGAGATCGGGAGCCCACCCGATGGGCTGTTGCTCGATGGGCTTCCAGCGCACGAAAATGTCGTAGGGCGCCTCGCCTTCGAGGATTAACTCCAGTTTTTTCTTGAGTTGCTCGGCTGCAGCCAATTTCTCCTGTGCGCCATCGACACTATTGGCAATATCTTGTTGCTGGCGGCTGATCCAGTCGCCCAGATAGGTGTAGGTGAGGGTTTCCAGCAGCTTGGCATCGAGCTTGTGGTAGTTCACCAGGGCGGCAAAGCCGTCGCCTAGGCCATCCCAGATGTGCCAGATAAAGGGTCGGTGGTGGAATAGCTTGCAGTGTTGGGTGAAGAATTTGTCTCGCAGCCAGCTCTCCAGGGTTTTACCGGCGTGATCAACTTGTGTGAGGAGCTGTGACAAGACATTCCTGGTCCAGGCATCGCCGTAGGCCGCGATCAACAGTCTGAGGAGTTGATCCTCCGCCGAAGCTTCGCCACGCACTGGCGGGATGCAGACAATGCCGTCCTCGTCGGCATAGGGCAGCAGGGTTTCCGACTTTTTCACCCAGCCGCGGGCTTCATCGGCAAGCTCCATGTCGTTGTCCAGTTCCGCCGGCCAGCGGTAGCCGAGTAGTCGGGCGACGGCTATTTGTAAGACAAAGTTGTCAGTAGTCAGTGTGCAGTTGTCAGTTTTTTCTTGCTGAACACTGAGCACTGAACTCTGCACTCTTCCGCAAGGATGCCCGTGGAAGAGCCATTGCGTCGGGTCATTCGAATAGGGCTGGGGCAGGCCGTTGGGATATTTTTCCTGGGCGATTTTGGTCCAGTGGTCGAGGTCGAAGGGGACTTTGGTTAGCGTTGCTGCAGTGACATTCAGTTTTTGGTCTACCGTTCGAACCTTCTCGTGATATTCACCAGACTCAACATAAGTCCATATTGCCGGAATAATCGATTCATCTTTTGGGCATATCGGACAAATATTGTCGTCAAATATTTCACCGGTGTATAGAAACGGCTCAAGCTTCCGCATTTTACTAACGACAACACCACGTCGTCCCCAAACTGAATTACCGCGCAGCCAACAGCCCAGTTGTGTTTTTAATTTCTCAGAAGCTATTGGCTCTGTGCAAACTTGGCTGCGACCAGACCAAAGTGCTCCGCCAATCGGTGAATTCAACCATAGAACATATCTTTTATCGATTCTCGTAAACTCCCAAAAAAAGAGAAGAAACTGTAGACTATCGCCAGTTGTACTCCCTTTTCCATAATCAGCAACATCAGAGAGCCATGAAGCTAAAGAGAAATTATCAAACACCACCCGCGCATCCGGATTCTCCAACTGCTTTGCCTGAACGACACTCTTCACTTCCACCGTCAGCAGCTCGACGGCTTTCTCGGCGGCGGTGCGCGGTTCGGAGACATCCAGCCCCCGGATCAATCGGTTGAGGGCAGCTTCGCCAAACAGACCGCCAGGGCTGTTGATGTTGCCACGGCTGATGGTGAGCAGAATCGCTTTAACCACCTCGCCGCTGATCGTCTCAAACGCTCCCGGTCCCAGCCGGGCAATCAGATGCCACTGATCACGCTTTAAGAGCTGCTCGCGGAACTTGCGATAACTGTTGAGAAACAACCAGTTTTGCGGTAATACGACGCTGGCCGTGCCGCCCATCTCGCAGAGTTGCAGGCAGCGTTCCAAAAACACTGTGGCCAGATCGTTTTTAGCCGCCGGGTAGTGGCATTCACAAAATTCACGCAGAATCTTGTTTTGTTTGCCACGCGCCAAATACGGCACGTTGGTCAGCACCCAGGTGTAACGCTGGCCGAGGAGTTGAGCGGCTTTGGCTAAACCCTGTGCGACCACGCCCGCTTCCTGTCGCGCATCACTCGGTTCCCCTTCTAGCGCCTCGGCTAGGTGGGTTTGCAGCTCTCTCCACGGCACCAGTTTGGCCGCATCGGATTTGCCCGGATCGAGCAGACTGCCCAGCACGGGTGCATCGTGGAAGGTGTCGTAAAGCCAATCCATAGCCATGGCAAAGTTCCGTTTATCCTTCGCCAATTGCTTCCACTCCTCCTTGGCCACGCTAACGGACAGACCTGAGCAGGCCACATGCAACTCAGGCAGCGGCCGGTAGCCTATGGCGTTGCCGTTCTCATCAGGATAGCGCCAGGCCGCCAGCGCCAGGGCAAAAGCGGCCAGGCTCACGCAGCGCGAATCCAGTTCTAGACCGTGAATATTCTCAGCTAAGACGCGATCCACGGCCTCACGGGCGCAAAGTCCTTCCAGGGACATGCGCATCGGCACCAGCATCAGAAACGCAGCCACGAGGAAGTGCCCCGAGCCGCAGCAGGGATCTAGCGTTTTGAACTCTCTCAAGTTCTCTGGCCAGTCATCAAAGGCGCCGGCTGCCGGTTCCCAGGTGCCGTCTTCTCTCTGTACAAAACGGAGATACGCCAACGGCACGCCGGGCAGTGCTGCCTTGTGACGAAGTTCTTCTTCGTTTTTGGCAATCTGGCAGTGGGTCTCGCTCAACTGCCGTGCGGCCCACCACGCTCCCAGGGAATTGTCCAGCAGGAAATGCACCATATAGGGCTCCGTGAAGAGTTGGGTGACGGCGGGGAGTTCTCGAGCCCCGATCTTCACCTCTGAGGCGTTGACCTCCTCCTTTTTCTTGGCCTGCCAGAACTGGTAAACCCAACCGAGAGAGTCGGAGGCGGTAAAAACCTCCTGTGGCAGCTCAGCGACCAGGCGTTCGAGCTTTTGCTGGTGTTCGGGCGGCAGCCCAATTTGGAATACCGGGGAGTCGGGCCGGAAGATCTGCGGCAGCATACGGGCCGCAAAGCGAGCCGCCAACTCCCAGCCGTTGGCGGCGCCTTCATCAGCCGCCAGCTCCTCACATTCTTCCAGGGTCACGGCCACGGGATCATCCGGGTCCGGGTCCATGAGCAGGTGGTTGGCAGCCAGGAAGCGGGCAAAGAGCATGCGATGCCAATGTTCGTAGGCGGTTTCTTCAACCAGGTGCTCCATCGTCTGAAGGTTGCCGCCATTGAGGGCATCACCGAGCTGGCGCCCATGCGTTCGCAACCGGCGGCGCAGCTTACGTTCATTTTCCGAGAGATAAGCCAACGGCGAGGCTTCCCCCACACCGAGCTGCTCCAACGCTGCACGGGCAGCTTTCTCGGCTGCCGCGCGGGCTTTTTTGATGGCGCGTTCTAGGTTGACTCTCAAGGGTTTTTCTAAGGCTTGCAAGGGTTCTCCATATTATCTAACGACCACAGGCCCTGCCTGTAAGGCGGTCTTGAGCTGTTGTTTCACCGCATCGGTCCAGGTGTCGATGTCGGCTTCGGTTCTGAGCGTGCAACGCGGGATCTGGATGACTTGGACTGTCGGCTCGCACATCTCCGCTGCACCGGTGGACGCATTGTCAAACCGGGCAGGCATGGCGGCGACACGATCGACGAATGTGGAGAGCGAGCAGTTGGCGAGGGTGGCTAAGACGTCGGCGGTGCTTTGCACGCCGACTTTGGGTCGGGCCGCTCCGTGGAGGAGTTGAGACGACAGCAGCTGATGGCGCTGCTCGGGATCGAGCTGCTGCCAGCTCGAGTCGGCCTGCAGGCGCTCCATGCCTTGGGCATGGTGGCACTCGTAAGCTTGATCCAATCGATTGAGTTCATCACGTAGCTGTTGGGTGAGATTCGCGACCAGCGGGGCCATCGGGTCCGGGTCGTCGAGCAGTTGGCGCTGCTGCTCGATGGTCCCCATGTGGGCTGCAATGATGTCGGCAGCCGGCGTGCCGGTCGCGTGATCCATCAAGCGCTTGAGCATCATCCAACTCGGCCAACGTTGGTCAATCCGCTCGGCTAGCTTTTTCCAGATCTTGATAGATGTCGCCAGGTCATCGCGGCGGTTATAGAGCGCCAGAAGCTGTTCATTCCCCGAGGTGAGTCGGATATCGTCTAACCATGACACATCCGGGCATACGGGCCTGGGCGCTTCCCCTCCGGCGGCGTTCGCTAGGCCCTGTATCTTCTGGAGAAACGGCGGCACGTAAGCCAGCTCTTCGCCTGGTGTGACGGTCGGTTCAACCTTGTGGAGAAGTCTTCGGAGCTGGATGCGCTGGGAGGCGGTGACCGTGGCCGATTCGACTTTAAATATCGCTCTGCCAATAGCTCTTCGCTCCAGCGCCTTGAGCGCAAGGGATTGTCCGCGCTCATCCTGGGCGCGAATGAGTCCGGCCACCAGCAACACCAGCAAACCACCGTCCACGGCGTCTCCGGACCAGCCATAGGGAGGGCCTTCGAAGATCTGGCGGACTGCGGCGCCCAACTTGCCGCCGGCAAGTTGGGCGAGGATAGTTGTGCAGACCGGATGCCTGGCGACGTCGCCTTCATAATCCACCGCTTTGAGTGCGTCCGGTGCCCCCTTGCGGGCGTTGTCGTAAGCCTTGGGCCAACCGGTGTGGTCAGCGGTGTGGAATTGCGGGTAGAGCCGCTGCAGGGCATGGTTGGCGGCTTCATGCACCCTCTCTCGCAGATCGTTGCCCTCCATCTCTTGACCGCCTCCCTGGAACACCCGGGCCTCGGAGAAGATGTCATGGAGCAACGTCTGGATGTCGTCTTCTGCCGTTTGTTTGGTCGTCTCCATCGCCGCCCGGGCCTCTGTGCCTTCGGGAGTATTTGGCACGCCGCGTTTGTCGAGCGCCGCACTCGCGGCTTTGTAGGCGATCAGATGGCGACGCAGATCATCGGCAGAGCGTTTTGGGATGAACACGAAGATCGTCGGCGACTGATTGCCGGCCTGCCGGGCCTCGATCCGGACGGCCTTCTCGTCCATGCTCCACCCATCACGAACCCAGACACAGAGCCTTTGATCGGCGTCAGCGGGGAGCTGCGCCTCGAATACCGGACAAAGGTCGCGGGTGACTTTCGAGTTGCCCTGGATCAGTGAGCGCTTGCCTGTGATCTCCTCAAATCTTTTGCGGATTCGGTCGTCGCGCTCGGCTTCAATGCGGTGGATTTCGTTAGCTAAGCTGGAGCGTTGGCTCAGGAATTCATCGGTCCATGCGGCACTTTCTTCGGTCTGAATGCGATACTCGCTGCCGATCTTCATCAAAATGTCGCAGGGGTCCAGCAAGCCGGGGAGTTTACTGCGCAGGGTGCTGGAGCCCTGCGACAGATCTTCGATGAGGAGGTCGGCGAGCGTGTCAATGGTAGCGCGGATGCCAATTTCGTTATTGCTGCCACTCAGCTTCGTGACGAGGAAGACAAGGCCGCAAGCCCGCGCCAGTAGACGTTCGTCTGCCGAGCCCTGGCGCCAGCTCATGGTCCGTTCATAAATTTTGCGTGGCAACAAACGCGACTGTAAAAGCTTGTCGGCGGCATCGAAGTAGAGGTAGTCAGCCGGGATGACATGCCCAAGCGGCGCGTCCAGATTGGTCTGGATCACCTTGTGGATCATGCTGAGCTGATTGCGAAGCTGGCTATCGGTGCCCGTCTGGTCGAGAACGCGCAGGGTGTGTTCCCAGAAGCGCCGCCGGACCGGCAGAATGGGGTAATCTTGAGCGAAGTACCGTATGTCGTCCTGCTGGTGGCCAATGGAGGTGCCAGCGAGATGACGGGAGATCTCCCCCAGATTCGTCTCCATGATTTGCTCGATAGGCAATCTGGCTTCCGGTTTTTTCAACAGGATGACCTGGCGGATGACCGCGTCCACATCGGCGTCGGACAGTTCGACGCGAATGGTAAAACGGCCTTCGAGCCTCTTCAGGTTGCTGGTACCAGTGATGGCGGTCTGACCCGTGCTCATAAACAAGAGCTTGCCGCCAATATTTTTGCAGCAGGCTTCCACCACCTCCTGGACGTCGATCGAACGCTGGCTATCCTCGCCGATATATTGCTGCACCTCGTCCAGGACAATCAACGTGAGTGGAAACTGTCCATTGCGGGTCAAAGCCTGTCGGATGGCCTTGAGCATGTCATCGCTGGAGACATCCTGCACGTATGGATACAGGTTGTTGAGGGTGTCAACACAGGCAGTGAGCGAGGCAAAGAGATTGGGTTTGGTCTGAACCAGGGCTGTATGTAGGACTTCAGCCACATAGAAATTATCCAGCTCTTCATCCCAGTCAAAGCCGCGCTGCTCGACATGGTCGCGAACCGCTTCATAGATGCCTTCAGCCTTGAGCCACATGACAAAGCGGGCGGTGGGGTAGGACTCCGGGAGATCGACCGACTTAAAGATGAGCCGCAGCAAAGCCAGCCGAACGCTACCGCTTGCACTGGCGCCAAGCGTTCCCGACACCGCATGAAGCCCCCCATGCCGTTTGGCTTGTGTACTGAGTTCTTTCAGGGGATCGCTGACGGATGGCGGTAGGTTGGCGAGACCACGAGCCGTGGCGCCATCCTCAAACACGGTATCGTCCCACAGCGCGCGCAGCATTTTGACGAGATGGGATTTACCCGAGCCATAAAAGCCACTCACCCATACTGCCGGCTGTTGGGGGCGATCAATATTCTTAAGGTAGGTGGCGAGGATGTGAGCCATGCCCTTTTCATACTGGCCATCACAGACGAACGTCTCCACCTCGTATCGGAGCACGGCCAACGCCTGCTGGGTTTTCTCATCATTAACACTGGCTACCCCTTCGTTGACCAGTCTGTGGGTTGCCGGATCTTTTTGGTAAACGTCTCGATTCTTCACGATCTACCTCTCGTTTAAGAACTTTGATCTGACGTGATGGGAACAGCTAGATAATTCCATCCGTCGTAACCATCGAGCAATCGGTAGTTATTGTTTTCATAGCTTCCCGGAAAGAAGACCAGGAGGCGGCCACGAACCTGGGGAGCAAGTTGGTCGACCACCTCCTTGACCTTCAGAAAACCGAAAAGGGACCCCACACCTTGCAGAGCGACGACGGCGTTGTCGCCAATCTCATGGCCTTGCACAAAACGGGTGAAGGCATTGGCAATGAAGGTGAGATATCTCGGCAGTAAGGTAGAGAGTAGATGTGGTTGCTGGAAATAACTCGTGGCGTAGCGCTGTGAGGTCAGCCACTCAGCAAACGTATCGGTAAGGTCAAAAACGGCCCAATCATGTCCGGCTTGACGGGTGGCGATGTCAAACTCGTCAAGCTTGACCCGTAGCCGGAGTTCTTCATTTTCGTTGTAGACGCAAAAAATGACGCGCTGGGCAGACGCTGTATCATCGCGCCACGGGACGGCGATGTAGCTGCTATACGATTGGATAAGACGATTGATTCTGCTCATCGAGACACTCCATTTCCCGGGCATTGATGAGGCTGGGGAAGAGCACCTCGATGACATCCCCCACGCGCTTGCAAACAATCCACCCTCGCCGCGAGGCATCTTCCGCAAGCTGGAGACGCCGCTCGCAAGAGCAGTCGAGCAGCCTGGCGTAAGCGGTACTGAAGAGCGCTTTGCCGCGAACCCCCAACAGGTAGCCGAGAAGCAAGGCATAAGAAGCACTGCCAGCAGAAGCCAGCGCTTGTGTACGCGACTTTTGGCGACGGCCTGAAAGGTGCCCGGCTTGCGTCCAGGTCGAGTTGATATTTTGGGTGGTAGACGTCAACGTGGATTTGCTAAAGCGACCGGGCTCTTGCGCATCGATAAAGGCTTCAAGGTCTCGTCGATAGATGGTTTTTTCTCTTTGGGATTGCAAAATAAACGAATCCGTAGAGCGCAGGACCGCATCGCGAGCGTAAGCACAAAGCAGTGCCAGAAGAGGCTGGGCAGATGGATCACGATGCCAGAAATGCACCATGGCACGGAAAAGGATGACGGATGGATCAAGGGCATAGAGGCCCACCAGGTGGCGATAGGTCAGGAGACGTGTCTTGCTGGAACGTTTGCCCAAGCAATTCTCACTCACAATAGCATGAAGATAGTCCGCTTTTTGCGCCTTGGGACCATTCACGTAGGATAGCAAGTGGCGCAGTTCTTCAAGCATCATGGTGCGGGCTGTATGGACGCCGCCCCGCTTAAGGCTGAATCCAAAGCAAGCCGGATTCATCTTAGGCATTGTCGTGATATTGGACACGAGCCTTATCCCTTTCGCTTCTCCGCACCCACTCGTCGATTTCACCTTTCTTAACTTTTCCAACGGGAAGTCCCCTTGCGTGAGCTGGGGGATGAAAGTTGGTTGGCCCGAAGGGACAAGTACACTCAGTCAAGTGTAAAAGTAATTGACTTGTTTTGTACT
>Ga0214472_10000402_pt1 | contig 53552 bp, 54 predicted proteins | sample RVTome_6_FD_207662 | JGI IMG/M metagenome (GOLD analysis project Ga0214472, IMG submission 207662) | Soil microbial communities from uranium-contaminated site in the Upper Colorado River Basin, Wyoming, United States - RVT140D175 | ecosystem: Environmental > Terrestrial > Soil > Contaminated >...
CCCATCCAGTTGGTAAGGGCGACGCCGATCCACGAGAGACGCTCAGGACCGTAGTCGTAGGGTTGGGGGACGCCGGCCTTGCGGGCGAACCCTCCGTCCCAATGGACGGCTTCCGGAGGCTCTGGAATGCCCAAGTCGTTGTAGATGGCCGCCGCCGGATGCTCGGAGATGAACTCGTACCAATCACCGTGAGCCCGGATGAAGAGACCTCCCCAGGCCTGCTCGAAAGCGATCGCGGTCGTGACCGTATAAGGCCCGCGGATGATCTCAGGGATCTCGGTGCCGACCGTCAGCGACGCGCCCGAGCGCGGTTCGCGCATGATCTCCTCGGATGCGTACAACTCGCTGATCGCCGCGATGTCCGATCGCGAGTAGGTGGCAGGCTCGACCTTCCGATAGGAGTCCCGTTCCTTGGCCTTCCGTCGACTGGTGCGCATGCCCCATGCTTCGGCCGTGGCGAGCACCCGTCCGTTCTCGTCGCGATACGAGACGTCGGACAGTTGCCGATACGAGACCTCGGCAAACGTGCTCTTGTGCTCGATCAGATCCTTGAAGGTGACCTCGACATCGATCGCTGCGCCGTGCGGTATGGGCTGTTCCCACGTCCAGTTGGTGCCACCGAAGAAAGAGTGGACGCCCGGCAATCCGCCGCGATATCCGATGGCGAGCTTGCTGAACGCATAGAGCATCGTGGGCGGAGCGAGAGCGGATTCGTATCCGAAAGCCCGCGCATAATCGACATCACGCCAGAGCGGGTTTCTGTCCCCGAGAGCGTCCGCCCAGTGGCGGGCGGCGTCGTAGGTGGCCGCCGTGAGGTACGGATCGCCCCCCACCGTCATCTTCTCGCCGATCCGCGACCGCAAGGCGGCAACGGCTTCCGCAGAGATCAGCGGCTCGTGGTCTGTGCCATCAGGTCGGTCGGTCGGGTTCATCGCTGCTGCTCCTCATTTCTCGTCTCTGCGAACAGCCCGCCGGCACCGAGTCGACTGATCTGTTCGGGGTCGAGTCCTATCTCGGCCAGGATGTCGTAGGTTTCCGCTCCCAATCCAGGCACGCGTTCGGGTGGGTCGGACGACGAACGGGTGCGAATGGGACTCCCGACCACGTCCCACGTGCTGTTCCCGACGATCGCACTCTCCAACAGCCCTCGCTCCATGACCGGCGCCGACTGCAGCGCCTCGGCGATCGAGCTGACGCGCGCTCCGGGGATGTCCTCGTCCAAGAAGAAGCGCTCCCACTCCGCAACGGTGCGCCCGGCAATGACCTCGGCAACCAGGCGTTCGAGGTCGCCCCGATTTCGAACACGATCTCTCGTCGTGCGGAACCGCTCGTCGTAGATGAGCGATTCACGACCGATGGCGACGCAGAACCTGCGCCAGAACACACCGGTCTGCAAAGCGATCACGATCCATCCGTCCGACGCCCGATACCGACCGTACGGCGTCACCGAGTGGTGGTGGGAACCGACTTGTCCGGGCACCTGATCCGTCGAGAGCACGAGTTGAGTGAGATACGTCTCCAGCGACAACGTGGCATCGAACATGCTGAGATCGAGGTGCACCGGTTCGGATCGGGGACCGGCCAGGTGCGCATTGATCCCGATCACCGCCCACAGGCCGGCCGCCAGATCGGAGATCGGCAGGCCAATCTTGGTGGGACCGGACTCCGGCTCGCCCGTGACGCTCATCAGACCTGTGAGAGCCTGCACGATCAGGTCGAACGCGGGTCGCTGGGACCAGCTGCCAGTCGATCCGAAGCCGGAGATCGAACAAAGGATCAAGCGTGGTGCCAGGGCCGACATCCACTCGAACCCGAGACCGAGGGTGTCCAACCGGCCGGGTCTGAGGTTTTCGACGACGACGTCCGCCGTCTCGACGAGCCGTCCGAGCACCTCTCCCACCTCAGGGTGCTTCAGATCGAGCACGATGCTGCGCTTGCCTCGATTGACCGAGGCGAAGTAGTGACTGACTCCATCGATGAACGGCCCGACTGCCCTGGTCTCGTCACCGTGACCGGGCTGTTCGACTTTGATCACGTCTGCGCCGAGATCGGCCAGGATCTGGGTCGCGAGCGGAGCGGCAAGCATCCTTTCGATCGCCACCACCCTCACCCCGGCGAGCGGTCCGTGCCGTTCAGGTGAGCGCATCGATCTCATTGGCATCGAAGCCGAACTCGGCGAGCACCTCCGCCGTGTGGCGGCCGAGGTCCGGAGCGACTTCGGGGGGGCGAAGCTCGCACCCTTCGATGCCGATCGGGTTGCAGACGATCATCACCTCGGCGTGGTCGGGACCGAGTCGCCCGAGCGAACGGACATACCCGTTGGCGGCGACCTGTGGGCTCGTGATCACATCATCCAGAAGATTGACCGGTCCGGCGGGAACGCCCGCCGCGTTCAGTTCTTCGACACACGAGTCCCGCGTCCGAAGCCCGATCGCTTCCTCGATCAACGGCACCAACCGGTCGCGATTGCGCACCCTGTCGATGTTGCGCACGAATTGGGGATCGTCGATGAGTTCCGGCCGGCCCAAGATGCGGCAGAGTCGACGCCAGTGCTCCTCGGTCAAACAACCGATCACGACCAACCCGTCGGAGGCGTGAAAGGCTTGGTAGGGCACGAGTTGTGGATGCCCGCTGCCGTAGGCGCCGGCCGGATGCCCGGTGACGTGAAAGCCCGCCAGGACGTTCGGAAGCAGGGCGATCTGCCCACCCAGCAACGAAGTCGTCAGCATCGCGCCCTGCAACGTGGTCTGGCGACGGTAGAGGCCTGTGAGAACTGCGATCACCATGAGGAACGATGCCGTGAAATCTGCTATCGGGGCTCCCACCTTCACCGGGTCTCCATCGGTCGGACCGGTCAGAGCCATGACGCCTCCCGCCGCCTGGGCGATGATGTCCATCGCCGCGAGCCCCGTCATCGGCCCCTCGGCGCCGAACGGCGTCAATGTGCAATGGATCAGTCGCGGATTGGCCTCGCTCAGCACTTCGGGGCCGAGGCCCTGCTCCCCCATCCAACCGGGCTTGAAATTCTCCAATAGGACGTCTGATACCGCCACCATCCGCAGCAGCGCCGATCGGCCGGCAACGGTCTTCAGGTCGAGCACGACGCTGCGCTTGCTGCGGTTCAACCCCACGAAGTACGAACTCATCCCGTACCCGAAGACATCGTCGAAGTAGCGCGACCCGTCCCCATCCGGCCCTTCGATCTTGATCACATCCGCCCCGAGGTCAGCGAGGAGACTGGCGGCCCAAGGGCCCGCCGCAAACCTCGTCAGTTCCAGTACACGAACCCCCGCCAGGGGGAGAGGCGGCGGGATACCCGATGGCGTCATGCGGATCGCCGCGTTCCGTCGGCATTCCGCGAGAGGGGGCGCGCGAGTGACACGATCAGGTCGATGACTCCGGCCATCCCAGCCACTCGGAGATCGCCCTGCCCATGATCCACTCCTTGTCCTCATCGGAGAGGAAGTCGAGTTCTTCGGTGAACAGCGTGACCACCTTGCGATACGGCTCGTCGAGACGCGAGGTGTCGCTACCCCAGAACACCCGACGCGGTCCGAAGGCCTCCACCACCCGACGAATCGGCTCGTGCAGACTCGAGTGCGGGTAGGGGTCGGACACGTAACTGGCGAGACAGGTCGCCTTCACCCCGACGTTGGGGTGGACGGCCAGGTCGAGTAGGGCGTCGATACGGGGAGAGATCTCTGCGTCCTTGAGCGTGGTGCGCAGACCGAGGTGATCGATCAGGAGCTTCAGGTTCGGGTGATCGGCGGCGATGCGCGCCACCCGGTCCAACTTGTCCGGCGGGAAGACCATCGCCGGAATGCCGTTCGCCTCGAGCACGGGCCAAACCCAGTCGGCGGTGCCGTCGTCCAGCCAACCCTCTGCCGGCCCTCTACTGAAGGTCAGGCGCACACCCAGCATGCCGCTCTGGTCGGGGATGGCGCGAAGCATGGGTTCGGCCTCGTCCCGCCGATCGAGCGGAATCCGGCCCATCACGACGAAACGGTCAGGATAGGAGGCGGCGGCGGTCAAACACACGTCGTTGCGGTCTCCCTCGAAGGAAGGGGGCACGAGCACGGCCCGATCGACCCCCGCCTCGTCCATCGCTGCCAACATCATTTCGGCGGATAGCGTGTCCGGTCCGTGCTTGTAGGTGTGGCCCAGCTCGGGCCATCGCCGATCTGGTCGGTCCGCTTCCCAGATATGGACCTGGGCATCGGTAATCGTCACGGTGGCCTCCTCAGGCATCGACAGTCATATCATAGCTATCATTATGTCTTTCTAATCGTAGAGAGGAGACCCGATTGGCCACCGTGACCGACGAGGATCAGAGGGCCCAGTCGCTGCATGGTCGGGCACTCGTGATCGACGGCATGAACAACGCCGGGCTCACGCACGACTACTTCGCCCAGATGATCGCCGGTGGCGTTTCGGCTGCCATGGTCCCAGTCTCGATCACTGACACCTTCGTCGTCGCGGTCGAGAAGATCCTCGCCCTCCGGGCGATGGTGGAGGCGTCGGACGTAGCACTGATCGTCGAGAACTCTGGCGACATCGACCTCGCCAAGTCCAGTGGCAGGATCGGTCTCGTTCTCGCCCTCGAGGACGCACGCCAATTCGAAAAAGACCTGCGCAAAGTCGATCTCTTCCGTCGGCTCGGCGTCCGCCGCAGCCAACTCGTCTACACGACGCTCAACGAGGTCGGATGCGGTGCCGGTGACCGGCTCGACACCGGCTTGTCCAAGTACGGTGTCCGACTCATCGGTGAACTCGAACGATGCGGGATCCTCATCGATTTGAGTCACGCCGGTCCCCAAACCCTGGACGACGCGCTCGAGGTGGTGACCCACCCCTGCGTCTGGAGTCACTGCAACGTCCAGGGCGTCTTCGGACACAAGAACAATCTCACCGACGACCACCTCACGGCAGTTGCTGCGAACGGCGGTGTGGTGGGCGTGAGCGGCGTCCCCTTCTACACGGGAGGCCCGGACGTGACGCTGTCGGACATGATCGACCACGTCGACTACGTCGTCGAACGAATCGGCGTGGACCACGTCGGGATCGGACTGGCGATCTTCGAGAATCACCCGCTCTCCTTCTACGACCAGTTCGCCTCGCTCCCGGTCGACGTGTACGGCACGCCTCCCTGGGAGTGGCCAACCGGGATATCGACCGTGTCCGAGTTCCCCAACGTGACCGGCGAGCTGGTTCGGCGCGATTATCCGGATGAGGACATCCTCAAGATTCTCGGCGGGAACATGCTGCGGGTCTGCACCGACGCTTGGTCGACGTGACGTCTGCACGGATGCCAGGGCCGGACGCCTCACCCCCGCGACAGCCAGGGCTCAAGTTCGGCGTGTCGTTGCCGAAGTCCTCCGACGGCCCCGCGTTCGCCGCCCGGGCAGAACGTCTCGGTTTCGACTTCGTCGCCTGCGGCGAACACCTGGCGTTTCACGGGCCGACCACCAATGCCTTCGTGAGTCTGGCTGCGGCCGCCGGCGCAACGACCACCATCGGTCTGGTCAGTGCGATCACCCTCGTCCCCTTGTATCCCCCGGCACTGCTCGCCAAGCTCGTGGCGACGATGGACGACGTGAGCGGCGGCCGCTTCGTGCTCGGAGTCGGCGTTGGCGGTGAGTATCCGCCCGAGTTCGCGGCCGTCGGCGTCCCTCTCGCAGAACGCGGACGGCGCACCGACGAAGCACTCGAGATCCTGCGGATGCTGCTGACCGAGGAGGAGGTGTCGTTCGACGGTGACTTCACGAAGTTCGACTCTCTCACCATTCGTCCAAGGCCCAAGGCGCGACCGCCCGTTTGGATGGCAGGACGTCGGCGTGCGGCGATGAGGCGGGCCGTACGTTTCGGCGACGGATGGTTTCCGTATCTCATGGATCCGGCACGTTTCGCCGAGAGCGTCAGAACCGTGGAGGAACTGGCCGCGGAGCGCGGCAGCGAATGGATAGGTACGAACGGGTACTTCGCGTTCATGTCCACGTATCCCGACGGCACTCTTGCGCGGGAGATGGTCACACGCGGGGTTGGGGGGGTCTACCGCCAGGACTTCTCCCCATTGACCGAGAAGTACCTCGTCGCAGGCACCGCTCCCGCCTGCCGGGATCGAATCGCCGAGTACGTCGATGCCGGAGCGACCACGTTCGTGCTTCGACTCGTGGGACCGCGGGAGGATCTCCCACAGATGCTCGAAACCGTGGCGAGCGAGGTCGTCGGTCCGCTTCGAGACGCATGAACCGGCCTACTCAGCCGACTCCGCCACCCTGTGCCGCCACGGGCGCCCGCGACCGGATGTCCCTGCGGATCGTCACCCGAGCGACTTGAATCATGAGCGATGAGCAGAGGAGGATGACCCCTCCGATGAACCAGGTGAACCCGTAGTTCGTCCGCTCGGCCAGGGCTCCGATCGTCAGCGGGCCGAGAATTCCTCCGAGACGCATGAACGTCATCACTATTCCGGTTGCCTCGGCCGGGGCGGCCGGGTTGATCTTGACCACCGCGAACTGGAAGAGCCCGGCCCAACCCCACCCGACCGCAAAGGCGAGAAGCGTGGCCAGGCCGAGCATCCACAGCGAGCGCGCCTGCCCGAGCAGCACGAGTCCGACCGCGCCTGTCGCCGTCAGGAGCGAAACGAGCGTCAATCGGCTGCCGGACCATCGATCGGCGACCAATCCCCAGATCACCCTGAAAACGATCGCGGTCATGCTTCCGAGCGCCAGGGCTGAGCCTGCCAGGGCAGCCGAGAATCCGTGTGCTACAGCTCCCTCAACATAGAAGATCGCCAACGGGTTGGTCGCCATCGTTCCGAGCCCCCCGGCCAACCCCAGGATGACGAGAGGCGCCACCGCGATGTCGCCCGTTCGGTCCGGCCGTCTTGGAGCATCCGGCGGTCGACGCTGAGTCTTCGGAAGGCTGAAAACGAACACTCCGGCCAGCAACGCCGCCAGACCGAAGGCGTACCGCCACCCGAGGGTTAGACCGATGGCCGGTACCGCGAATCCCCCCAGCACGGAAGCAAGCGGCACGGCGGACTGCTTCACGCCGAACGCGAACCCCATGCGCGCGACGGGGATGTCGCGAGCGAGACTCAGGTTGGCGGTCGGATGGGCGATGGCGTTGCCGAGAGAGCCGATCAGGAGGAACGGAATCAGATGCCACCAGGCTTGGGCGACAACGGCGATACCCAGGAGACTCACAATGCTGCACATCCCTGCGACTGCCATCGCGCGACCTGCTCCGAGCCGTTCGGTAAGACGCCCACCCCACACCGAGGTGACCGACGAGAGGATGTACCAGACCGAAACCAACGAGCCGAGCAGAGTCTCGGAGAAGCCAAGCTCCCGACGGATGAAGACTGCGAGCGCGCCCAGCAGGAAGACTGGCAGGACGGCGATGGTGGTCGCAAAGGACGCTCGGATCAGTGTGACGAAGAGGCGAGGCGACGACGATGACTCCGCACCGACCGGCAGCGAGACATCCATGCTCAAGAGCGCTCCTCCTCAGGCCACGATCCATAACTGAGCGGGACTCCGCCCTCGGCTAATCATAGCTATAGTATTAAGGGACCGATACGTCCCATCGAGAGCACCGTCTGCCCTCGTACCCGGGCGGCGGCTAGACGCAACAGGATCGAGGAGGCCCCTTGCCCACCGTGATCGACGCCCGCATTCCTCCACCACTCGATGTCGCGCGGTTGGCACCTCGGAAGGCATCACTCGAGTCCGAAGCCGTCCTGCTCTTCGACAACGACAAACTCAAGCCCGAATACGGCCCCTATCAGGTGATCTTCGACGTCATCGGCACCGAGTTGTCCAAGAGGTATCCGGGCGTCGAACTCCGGACGCACGTCGACGACCTTCTCGTCGGCGGGATCGACCGACTGGGATCCGTGGCAGATGAGATCGCGGCCTCCGGTGCCTCCGGCGTGGTGATCGCCTTGTGCGACTGGGGGGTGAGTCAGCCGACCGCCATTTTCGCCGCCGAGCTCGAACGGCGGGGGGTGCCCACGTCCATCGTCGCCACCGAAGTGGGATCGCGCCAGGTCAGGGCCACCGCGCAACTCCTCGCCCCCGGACTGCCTGTTTCCACGATTCGCGCGATACGCGGCACGACCGCGATTGAGATCGAGACCGAGACGCGACGGGTGCTCGACCAGGTCGTGGACGGTCTCGTTGCTCCTACGGATCGGCTCATCGAGCAATTCCACGCGCTCAACCTCGACCCGCCGCCGATGGGTGACGGCACCGGCTTCCTCGAGATCGACGGCGAGGACCTGTCGATCGCCTTCACCCTCGCGATGGAAGAGGCCGGGTTGGGTGACGGGATGCCGCTCATCGCTCCGACCCCCGAGAGAGTCGACGCCTTCCTGGCAGCGGCAAGCCTCGACCCCGACGGCGCGGTCTGGGCACCGGTTCCGCCGCGGACCACACCGGTCACCGGGCGGGAGGTGGCGGCGATCGCGGTCATGGCCGGTTCTCGGCCCCGGTGGGCCCCCGTCGTGGCAGCCGCGTTCGAGGCGATGTCACACCCCGGCTTCAGACTCTTCCAATCTGCGATCACCACCCACCCGAGCGGGACTTTGGTGTTTGTGAGCGGACCCGACACGGCGAAGTACGGGATCGCCAGTGGCAGGGGATGTCTCGGGCCGGGCTTCGCCGCCAACGCCACAGTCGGACGAACCGTATCCCTCTCCTACTCGTTCCTGCTGGGTTCCCAACCCGGCCGCGCCGACCTGACCTCGCAAGGCTCACCCGCCGAATATTCGTACTGCTGCGGAGAGAACCTGGCCGAGAGCCCGTGGAAGGGACTCTCGGCCGACACGTTCGACGAACAGACCACGACGGTGACCGTTCTCAAGTGTGAAGGCCCCCACAACCTGCTCGAGGACTACCGAACCGATCCGCCGGGGATCCTCGACACCTTCGCGAGCAGCATGGCGACACTTGGCGCCAACAACGCCTACGTCGCAGGGGCGCAGGTGATGCTGATGCTGAACCCCGACCACGCTCGGATGATCGCTAAGGCGGGCTGGTCGAAAGCAGACGTCCAGTCCTACCTCTTCGACGTGGCCCGCAACCCGAGCGCCGATCTCGCCGGTCGAGGGATCGGGCGAATCCAGCCACGCTGGTTCCGTGCGGCGGAACGCGTCCCGGTGGTTCCCGATCCGTCCGACTTCCTCGTCACGGTCGTGGGCGGGGGGGGACCAGCCTCCCAGTTCGCAACACCGTGGGGCTACTCACGAGCTGCAACGGTGCCGATCACCTGAATCGAGGAGTCCCGGGCGAGTGGCGGGCGCCGGCGAGCCTCTCGGACCGACGACTGCGAGAATCGGCGCCCGCTCCAGTCAGGAACGCATCCTCGGGTCCCACTTGTCACGGAGCCCATCGCCCAAGAGGTTCGCACCCAGGACACATCCGATCAGAGCCAGCCCGGGGAACAGCGGGAACCACCAGGCGATGTTCAGATAGGAGCGGGAGTCAGCCATCATCGCACCCCATGACGGTGTGCTGGGATCCACGCCGAGGCCGAGGAACGACAACGATGCCTCAGCGATGATGAACCATGCGAAGTTGAATGTGGAGATGATGATGATCGGTGACCGGACCGAGACGAGCAGGTGGCTGAACATGATGCGCGAGTCGCTTGCACCGATGGATTTCGCACCCTCGATGAAGTCCTTCTCCCGTATGCTCAGCACTTCCGCCCGCACGACCCGAGCGTAGAGGATCCATCCTCCGATGATCAGAACTATCAACAGATTGGTCAGCCCGGCTCCGAGTACGGCGACGATCACGATCGCCAGCGCCAGGAACGGGAACGACTGCTGGATGTCTGCGTAACCCATCAGGATGCTGTCGAGCCATCCCTTGTAGTACCCCACGAGCAGCCCGATCAGAACGCCGATCAACCCAGAGCCGACGACGGCCGTTAGACCGATAATCAGCGACACGCGAGCTCCGTGCAGCACCCGAGCGTAAAGGTCGCGACCTAACTGATCGGTACCGAGGAGGTGCTCACGGCTACCTCCTTCGATCCAGCTCGGCGGCTGTAACCGTTCGCTCACCGAGACCGTCATCGGGTCATGAGCTGTGAGCAGGGGTGCACCCAGCGCTGCAACGACGATCGGGACCAGCAATACCAGGCCCACGATGATCTGGGTCCTCCCGGCAGGGCGCCGACGACGTCGAGGCATGCCGACAAGGTCGGCCTGCGGGAGATGTTCGGCGAAGGTCGGACCGATGTCGGCCATCACGTGCTCCCGATGCGGGGGTCGATGAGGCGGTAGACGACGTCGAGGAGCATGTAGGTCGTGGCGACGATCAGCGCTGTCACGAACACGGCCCCCTGGACGACGGGGAAGTCGCGCTGCAACACGGAGTCGACGATCAGCCGGCCGACGCCGGGCCAGGCGAACACCACCTCGGTGACGATCGCCCCCCCGATCAAGGTCGAGAACATGAAGGCCGTGACAGTCACAACGGAGATCGACGCGTTCTTGAGCGCGTGATACGCCACAACCCTGAATTCTCCGGCGCCCTTGGCGCGCGCCGTACGGATGTAGTCCTGTGTCAACGCCTCGATCATGCTGGCGCGGGCAATTCGGGTGGTACGCGCCAACGAGAACGACGCCAGCGTGACGCCAGGCAGGATGATGTGCCGCCAGGTGTCATCGCCGGAGGCCGGAAACCAGCGAAGACGGACGGCAAAGAAGAGGATGAACATGATGCCGAGCCAGAAGGTCGGCACCGACTGTCCGAGCAGCGAGCCCGCCACGAGCAAGCGATCTGCGAGTCTGCCCCGCCACAGCGCTCCGACCGCCCCGAGGATCGTCCCACCAACTGCCGCGAGAACGACAGCGAAGGCAGCCAGCTTGAGCGTCGCCGGGAGGCGCTGAAGTACCACGTCGAGAACCGGTTGACCCTGGATGTACGACTTACCGAAGTCCCCGGTGAGTGCGTTGCCGATGAACAGGCCGTATTGGACATACACGGGACGGTCGAGTCCGAGCTCTGCTCGCAACTCGATCGCCTGCCGTTCATTCGACAGGTCGGGCAGGATGAGAGTGACCGGGTCGCCGCTCAACCGCTGGAGAAGGAACATGATCGTGAGCGCTCCCACCACGATCACGAACAGACGCGCCACCCGAGTTGCCGTGTACTTCAGCAACGGCGTTTCCTCTCCCGTCGTTCCCGCCTCCAGCCGACGATCGCGGCCTCACCGCCGCTCAAGGGCGGGGGTGAGGCTCGCTCAGGGACTCCAATCCCCACTCACTCATCGGCCAGGTACGTGTCCCAGAGGTTGATCATGGTCGACGGCAGGATCACGATGTCCCGAACGTTTGGGGCATACGCATACAGGCCCGGATCGTGGAAGAGCGGAACGATGTAGGCATTGTCGACAAGGTACTTGCCGTATTCGGCCAAATGGTCGGCGCGCTCCTGGGGATCTGTGATGGAGAAGCTCTCATCGATGTACCGGTCGATCTCGGTGTCGGCCGTGATCTTGCGGAAGCCGTCCGACTTGAAGATCTCCGTCGTGATCGAAAGATCGTAGAACGGAGCGTCCTGGTAGCTCCAGAACGAAATGGGACCCCATTCGCCGGTATAGATCTTGTCGAGCCAGGCGCCGCCTTCCATTGGGTTCGCTTCGACGGTGATGCCGACGGCTGCGAGGTAGCCGATCACTGCCTCCGCGATCTCCTTGTCGGCGAAATAGCGACCGACGCTGTAATCGAACCCGATCGTCAGGCCGTCGGCATATCCGGCCTCGGCCAGGAGTTCGCGTGCCCGATCGGGGTCGTAGGGCCGGGCGGTCACATCGGGGTTGTGGCCGATGCTGTTCGGACCGACGGCCTGGCCCTGGACGTCACCGCCGTAGCCGCCGGCGATGAACTCACGGATCCCTTCCTTGTCGATGGCGAAGTCGATGGCCTGACGAACCCTGACATCACCGATCGGCTCGTCGAGTCTGGACGACTGGAAGAAGATGTTCGCGAGGAAGCCTGAAGGAACCGAGTCGAGAACGTACCCGGCATCTTCGACCTGCGGCACCTGATCCGGCAGGATCTTGTACGCCACATCGATGTCACCTGCGAGCAGGGTGGCAACGCGGGTCGCATTCTCCGGGATCGCTCGCAGCGTGACCGATTCGAGCGTCGGCGCATCGCGCCACCAGTCGGGATTGGCGCTGTAGACGACCTCCTCACCCGGTGTGAACGACTCGACCTTGAACGGTCCCGATCCGAGCGGGTTGAGAGTGATGTCGTTGGACTCGGTGTACACCGGCGGGACGATCCAGACGATGGCGACGCGCGACGGCCAGTTGCCGACGGGCTTGCTGAGGTTGAACTCGACGGTGAGATCGTCGACGATCGTCATCGACTCGAGTGCCTCGATTCGCACCCGCCACGGGTTGTCCGCAGAGTCAAGGGCACGCTGGAAGGTGTAACGGACGGCTTCGGCGTCGAACGGCTCGCCGTTAGTGAACCGCATCCCCTCGCGGAGCTTGAAGCGCCATTGGGTCGGGCTGACGGCCTCCCACGACTCGGCAGCCCACGGTTCCGGGGCGCCATTGTCGAGGGTGGTCAATGCGTCGTAGACCATCCGGATCGCGACGTAGTCGTTGATCCCTTGCGTCGACGCGGGATCGAAGTTGCGCAGGATGGCGCCCATTCCGATCGTGAGGTCCTGGGACTCCGCCCTCCCATCGCCGGCGTCGCCGCCAGTCGTGGTCTCGGTGGCGGCGCTGGTGGTGGACGACCCGCTCGGTGCGGCCGTCGTCGTGGTCGACTCGGCGGTGGGCTCATCGGTGCTGCCGCAGGCGGCGACGACAAGGGCCAAGACGACGGAGAGGGCGATGAGAAAGCCCCCTTTGCTACCGGTGATGCTTGTTCGATGACGGCGGCCTCTGATGTCCATTGGTTGACCTCTCCCGTGTCTGAACTCGGCGTCGCTTGCAGCCTCGGCCGGCATCGGATCGAGCGCCCACTGCCGAACAAGACCGTTGCGATGCAAAACATGACTATAGATGTTATGTTCAACAACGTCAATGAGCGGCGGCCGAAGACGGGTGTCGGGTCGGACGAGAAGCGCCCGAACGATTCCGGTCACTGGGCGAGCGGAGTCCCCGTCGGCACCGGCGACAGCCTCTCCGGATAGTGGCAAGCTGTCATGTGACCGTCACCAAGTCTGTCCGTTAGGGGCGGCGTCTCGACCGCGCAGCGCTCGTCGGCCAGCCAGCAACGTGTGCGGAACGGACAGCCAGAGGGAGGGCTGGCGGGGTTCGGGACGTCGCCTTGGAGCACGATCCGCTCGCGCGCATCGCGAAGGGACGGATCGGGGATCGACACGGCCGAGAGCAGCGCCTTGGTGTAGGGATGGCCCGTGCTCCGGTAGACCTGCTCAGGAGTACCCGTCTCCATGATGTGACCGAGATACATGACCGCGACCCGGTGGGCGATGTGGCGGACAACCGATAGATCGTGGGCAATGAAGAGGTACGCCAGTCCGAGCTCGTCCTGCAGGTCCTCGAGCAGGTTGATGATCTGGGCCTGTATCGAAACGTCGAGCGCCGAGACGGGCTCATCGAGTACGAGCAGTTGCGGACGCAATGCCAGCGCCCTGGCCAGACCGATGCGCTGACGTTGGCCGCCCGAGAACTCGTGCGGATAGCGCTTCGCGTGGTTGGAGCTGAGACCCACCAGGTCCAGCAGCTCCTGCACTCTCTTCTCGCCTCCGCTGCTCTCATAGACGTCATGCAGCTTGAGCGGTTCGGCGAGGATCTCACCCACCGTGTGGCGCGGATTGACCGAGGACTGGGGATCCTGGAAGACGACCTGCATCTCGCGGCGAAACGGTCGCAACTCCCGCCGGGAGAGGTGCGTGATGTCATATCCCCTGAAGTGGATCGTGCCCGCGGTCGGCTCCAGCAGGCGGACCACGGTTCGACCGGTCGTGGATTTTCCGCAGCCGGACTCTCCCACCAGACCGAGCGTCTCACCGGATCGAATAGTCAAATCGACGCCGTCGACCGCCTTCACCACATCTCCGTGTCGCTCCCAGAGCCCGAGACGCATCGCAAAGTGCTTCTTCAGACCCCGAACACGAAGGATCTCTGTTCCCTTGGGGCTGCGCTCGTGAAGTGGGAGCGGCACTTGAGAAGCCGGACCCATCGTGGCGAGGTCTCCCGTCACGCTTCGCCCTCCCCAACTGCTGGCTCGACCAACAAGTCGCGGCCCAGTGCCACGCCTGTCTCGCGAGCCACCGCCGCCACCAACGTCGGCACCTCATCGCTGAAATGACACGCCGAACGGTGCCCCGGCTCGATCTGCGCCAGCGGTGGGACGAGCTCTACGCATGGCAGGCGCTCCTGGCGGAGGGCACATCGAGGATGGAATGCGCACCCACTGGGGGTCTGCACGAGATTCGGCGGCTGACCCGGCACCGGAACCAGGCGTTCGGCGCGCCCGTCGAGGCGCGGAAGGCTGGCCATCAGGCCGACTGTGTACGGGTGCCTGGGGCGGTGGAATATCTGGTCCACCCCTCCGCTCTCGACCACGCGCCCGGCGTACATGACCACCACCCGGTCACACATCTCGGCGACGAGTCCGAGGTCGTGGGTGATCAGGATCGTCGCGGCTCTCGTTTCGCGCTGAGCCTCGCGCAATACGTCCAGGATCTGCGCCTGTATGGTGGGGTCGAGCGCCGTCGTCGGCTCGTCGGCGATGAGTAGTCGCGGCCTGTGCACGATCGCCATCGCCAGCATCACGCGTTGCACCATGCCGCCTGAGTACTGGAACGGGTACTGGTCGATTCGCTTCTCCGGATTCGGGATCCCAACCAATTTGAGGACTTCGAGCGCCCGATCCCTGGCTTCACGTCGTGAGATCTTCCGATCGTGGAGTCGAATCGCTTCGACGACCTGAGTGCCAACGCGCAACACCGGATTCAACGACGTCATCGGGTCCTGGAAGACGAAGCCGATTTGAGAACCTCGCAGCTGCCGCAGACGCTTCGGGCTCGCAGCCAGCAGGTCCTCGCCATCGAAAAGAGCCCGACCGCTGACGATACGCCCGGCAGGTTGCTCCACGAGGCCGACGAGGGACATCGCCGTGACGCTCTTCCCCGAGCCCGACTCACCGACGACACCGACGACTTCTCCGGGATGGACGTCGTAGGACACGCCGCTGACGGCGCGGACGATTCCCTCCGGCGTGTCGAAGACCGTGACGAGGTCGCGGATCGACAGCAGCGGTGCCTCTCCGCTCAGCGCCGGAACGTCTGACACCCAGAGAAACCTACTCGTGCGATGTTCTCACCTCTTCGTGTCTCATCGCCAACCTCAATCCATGTCCGGGTCAAAAACATTATCATCATATTGATAACAGGTGGAGGGTGCCGCCGAGGTGCCGACCGCGAGGAGATGGACACGATGACCCGCTTTGGACTGCTCTTCATGCCGACGCCCCCGGAAATGTTCGTCCCCTGGGTCCGGATGGCGGATGAGGCAGGGTTCGAGCGGATCGGAATCGGAGACTCGCAATCGCTCTACCGAGACGTCTACGTCAGCGCCACGTTGGCGGCCACCAACACCGAGCGAGCGCTGATCGGACCCCGGGTGACGAACCCGATCACCCGCCACCCGTCAGTCACGGCGAGCGCGATCGCAAGCGTCGACGAGCTGTCCGGAGGTCGAGCTTTCCTCGGGATAGGGACGGGCCACAGCGCCATGCTGAACATCGGCCTCACGCCCGCCAAACTCTCGACGCTCCGCGAGTACGTCGTGTGTGTCCGCGACCTTCTCACGCAAGGGAAAGGGGAGTGGCGAGGACGCACGTCGGTGCTCACCTGGCCGACCAGGTCGGTGCCCATCCTCATCGCGGCTGCCGGACCGCAGGCGCTCGAACTGGCCGCCGAGGTCGGCGACGGCGTGATCGTGGGGTGCGGGATGACCCAGCCCGCCGTCGACGATGCGTTCGAGCGCATGGATCGAGGGGCACGGAAGTCCGGTCGTACGGTCGACGACCTCGACATCTGGTGGTACGTCCCGACCAACGTTCACGAAGATCACGACGAGGCCATACTCGAAGTGCGGGCAGCGGTCGTATCAGGGGCCCACGCATTCTTCTACGGCGGGGTCGAAGGCCGTCACGCCCCCCGACACCTGGAGGAGCCACTCAGACAACTCGTCGAGGGTTACGTGATCGACCAGCACACACGGCCCGGTCAGTCTCAGGCGAACGCCGACCTCGTGGACCGGCTCGGCCTCAGGGACTACGTCCTCGACCGCTTCGGCATCGCCGGCGATCCCAGGACGGTGGTCGACCGGATCAAGGAATTGAACCGAAGAGGCATCCATAACTTCTGGATGAGCATGCATGCCGGCGACAAGGGCCGTGTCGTGGGGCTCATGAGAGACCACGTCATGCCCCACTTCACCTGATCGCACAACGAGGAGCCCCAACCCATGACGAAAACGACCGCACACACCCATTCGGAGCCCCGCTACGAAGTGGTATGGCCACTAGGTCATCGCGCCAGGCAGTCGGCACCGTTGGCACCCCGGCTCGACACGCTGGACGGCAAGACGATCGCCTTCGTCTGGAACCACGTGTTCAAAGGCGACGCCATGTTTCGCATCTTCGAAGACGCCATAAGGGAGCGCTACCACGACGTCACATTCGTGGATCACCCGGAGTTCGGGAACATCCACGGGACGGCCGCCGAGGAACACGAGGCGGTCGAGCTCCTGGGGGAGCGGCTTGCCCACAAGGGGGTGGACGCCGCCATCGTCGGCGTCGGCGCTTGAGGAAGCTGCACGCCCGCCGTGTTGCGGGCGAACGTGGTGATCGAGAGGTCGAACATTCCGAGCGTAGCGGTGACATCGAACGACTTCGCGGCGATGGGGAACCTGGTGGCGTCGGCGCTCGGCATCGATGGTGTCCCGCTGGCGATCTATCCGGGCGTGATCATGACGGACTCTCCGGATGCCTTCGCGTCGAAGACCCGCTCCGCGGTCGCCGACGAGGTGATCGCAGGACTGGTGACCGGCACCGGAACGATTGGTGCCGCATCACAACCAGAAGAACCCGAGCCGGCGCGGACCGACATCGTTGCCGAGGGCGAGCTGGACGAGATCCACGACTTCTTCTACGAACGCCGATGGAGCGACGGGCTCCCATTCGTGCCACCAACCCCAGCCCGGGTCGAGGAGTTCCTGACGCACACCAACCGTGACCCCTCCGAAGTTCTGGGGGCAATGCTCCCTGACAATCGAGAGGCGACCGTGTGGAACACGGCGGTCAACGGCGTGATGGCGGGCTGTCGTCCCGAGTACATGCCGATCCTCTTGGCGGTGGTGGAGGCGTTGGCGGACCCCGCCTTCCGTATCCGCGACGGAGGCAGCACCCCCGGGTGGGAGCCGCTCGTGACCGTGAGCGGAAAGATCGCGTCCGAACTCGACTTCAACTGGGGTACGGGAGCGTTGCGCGTCGGGCGTCGCCCGAACGCCACCATCGGGCGATTCACGCGCCTCTACATGCGCAACATCGCCGGCCTCCGCCCGCCCCCGAGCGCCAGCGACCAGGGGGCGATCGGCACGACCTTCAACATGGCGCTTGCCGAGGACGAGGCGAGCACCGAGGCCGTCGGATGGGAACCCCACCGGGTCGACCGGGGGTTTGAACGCGAGGATGACGTCGTGACGGTCCGAAGCGTGTACTCGATCAGCGCTCCGATCTACAGCGGAGGCGACCATGCAGGCCATCACCTCGAGATCATCAGCCGGGTGTTCGGAGAGACAATCGGAGCGTGGTGCTATCACGCCTATGTCTATCAGGACTGGCACTGTCTCCTGGTGCTCGGCCCCAGCATCGCCAAGACGATCGCGGCCGACGGTTACTCGAAAAACGATGTGCGCCGATACCTGTACGACAACACGCTGATCGACTCTGCCTGGGTCGAGCGTTATGCACCTCAGGTGAGCGGGAAGCGCTTTGACTGGGGAGCGCTTGCCTCCGAAGGTAAGGCACCGATCGCGTACGCCGAGGCGACCGACCCCCACCACCTCGTTCGGCAGTTCCTCAAACCCGAGTGGATCGACATCATCGTGGCCGGCAACCCGGGGCGGAACCAGTCGAGGGCGTACGTGGGAAACCACGGCCAGGGTGTGCCGGTGTCCAAACGAGTACAGCGGCCCTCCCCGCAAGTCGGTGACTGAGATCGGGCACGCCGTGTTCATCGTCGACTCGCAGGTTCACGTATGGGGGCATCCGACCGAGGGGGACCCCTGGCATCCCGCCGCAGCCGACTACGTGGCGAAGGCGCAGACGCTGAGTTCGGGGGATCGAGAGCCGATGGGCGGTCACGAACTGTTGAGCGAGATGGAGGCAGCCGGTGTGAACCGCGCAGTCCTCGTACCGCCGGTGTTCGCAGGCGATGAAAACCGTGCGGCGCTGGCGGCGTCACGAGACCATCCGGACCGGTTTCGTGTCATGGGTCGAATCGCGCTCGAGCAGCCCGAGGAGAGCAGGTCCCGGATGGAACGCTGGCTCGATCAGCCTGGCATGGTCGGCTTCCGTCTGACGTTCCACTGGGATCGCCAGCGAACGTGGCTGGATGACGGCACCGCCTCCTGGTTCTGGCCCGAAGCCGAGAGACTGAGAGCCCCAGTCGCCGTGTACGCTCCCGGTCAGCTTGACCGCATCGCCCGAATCGCGGCCACCCACCCCGGTCTGAGGCTGATGGTGGACCACTTCGGACTGCCGCTCACGGCTCGCGACGAGCAGATCACCGCCGTCGTGGACGAGTTGGTGACACTGGCGCAACTACCCAACGTCGCGGTAAAGGCCTCCGCCCTGCCGAGTTACGTGAGTGGGCCCTATCCGTTTGCCGCACTCCATGATCCGATTCGCCGCGTCATCCAAGCGTTCGGCGCCGAGCGGGTGTTCTGGGGGTCCGAGATGACCCGCCTCCCCTGCCCGTATCTGGAGGCGGTGCGGTTGTTCACGGACGCCCTCACCTTCCTCTCGCCGGAGGAACTCACTCAGGTCATGGGAGTCGCTCTCTGCCGATGGATCGGATGGGAGATCTAGACCGCCGTAGTACGCGTTCGGCTGGTGGAACTCCCGAATGCAGAGACAAGTTCATCGATGGCGGTCGCGCACTCAGTCGGTGCGTCCAGAGGTACGTGATGATATGAACCTCCGACGACCTGTATCGAAACAGATCGACCGAGGATTTGCTCCAGGTACCGAGCGGAACGAACCCCGCCAAACTCGCTCCTCTCCCCGTATATGTACCCAACCGGACACACCACGTCGGCGAGACGATCGTGGACAGCCTGGTCCCTGAACCTGCGCAACGCGTTCGGATCGAACTTCCACGTCCACCCCGCTGCCACGTGTCGCAATCCCTCCTGGGCCACTCTCTGGATCATCGAAGAGTCTGCAATGGTGTCGCCGGGGACCAGACGAAAGCGCGACAGACCCTGTTCCCGCATCTGATAGATCCGACGTTGCCGCGGCCCGTCCGACCGCGGCTCAACTTGATCCGTATGTCGACGAGAACGAGTCCGGCGACCTCACCAGGCGCCAGCGCCGCCAGGTGGACCCCGACCCACCCACCGATGCTGTGGCCCACGATGAATGCAGGCTCATTGCCACAGTCACGGATCACCTGGGCCATCTCGTCCGCCTAGATGTCGGGTTGATACTCCTCTCGGTGTCCGCTGTCACCGTGTCCACTCAGATCTGGGAGCACCACGTCGTACTCAGACGCAAGCCGCCCGGCGGTCGCGGTCCACCACCCGCTGTGTGCACTACCGCCATGGATGAGCGCGACCGTGGTTGCGCCTCGACGCACCAGGTGTTTGTACCTGATCTCACAGCCGTGTACCTCGACACGACGAACCCGCACGGGAAGGCCGCCGAACACCGACCGACCCCGAGATCCCGGCCGCTCGGGCGGCGTGCCGCGGTCGGGTCCTTCCGTCACGCCTTCACCGAAGTGGCGGGTATCAGAATGGTGGCTCGGCGATCAGGGCAGCCACATCGCATTCTGTTGTTGGGCTGGAGCCTGGACCCACGTGAGCCTTCCAGCACTCAGCGCAACTCGAGTGCTTCGCCGAGCACGCCAACATCCGCTGTGACAGGCAGGTCGGCTACAGCCGCAACGATCGAGTCCACGGCGTCATGAGAACCCCGGTCGCCGGCCCATTGCGCCGAGGTCCTGAGCTTGGTGACGACGTCCTCCCACCCGAGCGGGTTCCGCGGGTGACCTGGGGGATACTCGGACGTCGCGTGACCCAACAGCCTTCCGCGTGCGTACAGGTCCACGGTGATCGGCATCGGAAGTACACGCCCCATCGGCTCATCGTCGACGTCATCGAGGACGGGCTCAATCTTCTGCGCCATCGCCAGCACCTCGGGGTCGGCCAACGAGGAGCCCTCCAGGTCCGCCAAGGTCAACCTCCCCTTGACCGCCGCGATCGCACATGCGAACTGCAGACTGAACTGGGCCTCCATCGACGTACGCGGTGAACGCTTCTGCTCGACCGGCTGCACCACCTCGTCCCAGCTCTCGAGGCTGTTGACGTGCACGACCAGTCGATCGACCTCACCGGGTCGAATCGCGTGCCTCGCGAGGACCTCCATGGTTGCGCCAATCGCGTTGTGGGTGATCCGACATGTCGGGTATGGCTTGATGCTGACATTCAGCGTCTCCCACTCCGCACCAAGGCCTCTGGTGACGACATCTCGTTCGTACCGCCCGTCGTGCCAATATGAGAGCCAGCCGAACTTTCCTTCGAGAGCGTGGTGCGGACCGGTAATCCCGGTTCTGGCGAAGTATGCGGACTGGAGCGCTGTCTGGGCGGTGACGCCCTGCTGCACCCGGATCGCCAGGACCCCCTCCTGGATTGCCTGCTGGTTTCCCGCGATCGCAGTGAACGCGTTTCCGAAGCTGTCGAGTAGGGAACCCTCGTCCAGGCCGAGCACCAGACCGGCAGCGACGGCACCGCCCAGCACTCCCACCTGGTACGTGTAGGACATGCCGCGCGGACGGTGCAGCGGCCCTGACACGTGGTATTCAGGAGCGAGGCCCAGTCGACACATGACCTCCTGCGCGACGATGACTGCCGTCAGGAACGCCTCTCCAGTGACTCCCCCTTCGGCCTGCGCCACGGCGAGCGCCACAGGAACGGTGGCGACGGTGGGATGAAGCAATGCGGCCTCATGGACATCGTCTAGTTCGAGAGCCCGGGCCGTCGCGGCGTTCACGAGCGCAGAAAGAGGGGCGGGCAGCTTCGTGCCCCAGCCGACGACCGAAGCTTGAGGCTTACCGCCCCAACCCGACGCGAGAGCGCGCAGAGCCGGAATACCGTCAGCATCGACGCCGGCGACTGCCGACGCGCAGAAGTCGAGAATCTGCAGTAAGGCCGTTTCGACGACCTGACGAGGAATGTCGGAGAACCGGATACCGGCGGCGAGGGCGACCAACTCCTTTCCCACATCCTCGGTCATTGCCTCACGGCCCTCATTCTCATTATCATATATAGGATTCGGCGGGACCGGGTTCGTTCTTGCACGCGGCCAATGCGGTACCAACAGCGGGTTCCTGCACCCTTTCGCCGTACATGATCATGATTACTATATCTGCATCCACTCGGCGGCGATCGACGAAAGCGAACCTTGCCCCACTCCCCGACGAACCGCGAGCAGACGCAAGGGAGGTGATCGGATCAGTCGCAAGGGTGTCGGTCCTCTCCGCATCCGTTGTCCTTCCGGTCTTCCTCACCGGGGCGCTCGGATTCCAGATGCGTTCGGACCTGACGATCGGCTTCGCCACCGTCGGTGGAGCAGTCGCCCTGTTCTTCTTCGTGACGTCGCTCGGCTCACCCTTCGCCGGCCATGCCGTACACCGGATCGGGCCACGAACAGGACTCACGACGGCAGGCATCCTGAGCGCCTGCGCGCTCACGACGCTCGCCACCTCTCGATCCGCGACGATGCTCTTCGCCGCGCTTGCCATCGGCGGCGTCGGAAACGCCATCCTCCACCCCTCTGCGGCGATGGCGCTGAGCAACGGCGTGTCGCACGACAGGCAGGCCCTCGCCTTCGGGGTCAAGCAATCATCGGTACCGCTGGCGACCATGACGGCCGGGCTGGCCATCCCCGCGATCGCCTTGTCGTTCGGATGGCGTGCGACCGTTGGCTCCGCGGCTGTCGCAACACTGTTGGGTGGGATTCTGCTCCCGTCGCGACTCGGTTTCGGCCGGGTCCCGACGATGCCCATCGATCCGGGACAGCACCGCTCTCGACCACCCGTCCGCGCGTTGGTCTACCTCAGCCTGGGCGGCGGGATTGGAACGATGGCCGGCACCGCAGTGGGGACGTTCTTCGTAGAGGGAGCCATCGAGACCGGCCTGTCGGAAGCGACTGCCGGCATCCTGTTCGCTGTTGGCAGTCTCACTTCGATCGCCAGCCGTGTGTGGATTGGCTGGGCGGCCGACCGCTGGCCGAAGATGAAGCGATTCCAAACGGTGAGCCTGCTACTCCTCGTCGGCTCGTTGGGCTTCGTTCTCCTCGCCGCTGGGGGCAGGACTCTGGCGCCAGTGGGTGCGTTGATGGCGGTTGGGATCGGTTGGGGATGGACCGGACTCTTCAATTACCTCGCGATACACGACCGCCGCGAGACAGCCGCAATCGCCACAGGAGTCGTCACCACCGGGTTGGCCCTGGGAGGAGGACTCGGGCCTCTGGTCTTCGGGATGATCGCCGAGGCGTCTTCCTTCACGACCGGTTGGTGGGCGATGGCGATCGTTTGCGCGGCTGCCGCGGCCGTCGTGTTCGCCTCCACCCGCCAGAGTTGACAGGGGTGGAGGACGACTGCGCTCACATGTCTTCTCCCCGCATGATGTCCTCCTGCATGAGATCCCACAGCTCGTGACTCAGTTGGGTGAACCGGGGGTCGAAACGCACGGCGAAGGCGTCCCGCGGGCGCGGGATGTCGATGGTGCGTATCACCTTGACCTTGCTCGGGCGGGATGAGAGAACGACGACTCGATCGGACAACGCAACCGCCTCGCTGAGATCGTGGGTGACGAACACGATCGTCTTGCCCTCGCCATCGGTCCACAGCCGCAGGAGGTCCTCCTGCAACACCAACTTGAGCTGAGCGTCCAGAGCTCCGAAAGGTTCGTCCATGAGCAGAGTCTCGGGGTCGTATATCAAGGTGCGGGCGAGCGTCACACGCTTGCGCATGCCGCCGGAGAGCTCGGCCGGGAAGTGATTCTCGAAGCCAGACAGCCCGACCTTCTCGATGACCGCGGCGACCTGATCGCCGGCGTCTCCCTTCCCGGCCGTGCCGCGAATCTCGAGGGCGATGCGGATGTTGTCCGCCACCTTCCTCCACGGGATGAGGTTGTCGCGTTGTGTCACGTATCCGACCCGGGTGTTGACCTCCTTCACCTCCTTGCCGTCGTAGAACACACGACCGGTGCTCGGGGGCATGAGTCCAGCCGCCATGTTCAACAATGTGCTCTTCCCGCAACCGCTCGGACCGACAATGGAAAGAAACTCACCCTTCTGGACCTCGATGTCGGCATCGGCGAGCGCGGTGACTGTCCCGGAGCGTTTGGTGAACGTCTTGGCGACATGCTCGAACACGAGAATCGGCCCAGACATCACCGACCATCCTTGTCACGTCTGCGCAGCGACCACATCTGGACGCCGCGCTCCAATTCGAGGGCAGCGTCCCAGGAGACCGGCGGAGGTCCCAACTCGGTGCGGAACGAATGTGTGGCCCGACGGGCCAGTTCGGGATCCCGGGCGACGAGCTGTGCCAAGGAGCGAGCCCGATCGTCGACTTCGGTGTCCGGAACTGCCTCCCAGGCGAGGCCGAGCTGAGCGGCACGGGTCCCGTCGACCTCCTGTCCGAAGAGACCGAGTGCAGCAGCGGTCTCACGGCCGGCGAGCCGGTTCACGAGAGTGAAGTGCCCGCCACCCGGATGCAATCCGATCCGGGCGAAGCCCGGGATGATCCGGGCGTCTTCGGCGACGACTCTCAGATCGGTCGCCAGCAGCAGGTTCACTCCCGCCCCGACAGCCGCACCCCGCACGGCGGCGATGGTCGGCATCCGCAGCGTTCCGACCCGGGCGAACGCCTGATACACGCTCTCGAGATCACGATATGCCTCGTCACCGGCCGGGTCGTCACCGACCGCAGCGAGCGTCGCCCGATCCGCGCCCGCACAGAACGACCCGCCGGAACCGCGGACGATCATGGCGCCGATCGTGGCATCGCCGTCGATCCGGTCACACGCCTCCGCCATCGAGCGGGCCATCTCCGGGGTGAGGGCGTTGCGCCGGTCCGGAGCATTGAGCGTGAGAACGGCGACGCCGTCGTCGACCTCGAGCTGTATCTCCGAGCTCATCGACCAGCCACCTTCCAGCGGAGCACGTGTTCTTCCGTCTTGTTGAGAACCGCATTGAGGAACGTCGAGATGAGGGTGAGAACGAACAGGACCGCGAACACGCCCTTCGTGTTGAACGCCCCCGCCGACGACATCAGCATGAAGCCCAGGCCCCGGTTCGAAGCGATGATCTCTCCGATGATCGCTCCGACGAGCGAGTACGGGATGGCGAGCTTTAACCCGACGTAGACGAACGACATCGCCCCCGGCAATACGATCTTCCTGATGATGTGGTGGCGCTGGGCGCCCATCACCCTCAGGACATCGATGAGCTCTGCGTCACGGTCGCGTACCCCGGCGTACGTGTTGTAGAACACGAGGAAGAAGACGATGACGGCGGTGAGAACCGTCTTCATCACGATGCCGATCCCGAACCAGAGCACGAACAGCGGCGCCAGCGCCAGTTTGGGCAGGGCGTACATGGCCATGATGAGTGGGTCGAAGATCCGAGCAAGTGTTGGGGAGAGTCCGAGCACGAATCCGGCCACGATTCCGGACGTCGCCCCGAACAACAGGCCCCATGCCATCTCTTGGAGAGTGATGCCGAGGTGGAAGAAGAGATCTCCGTTGGCGATCCAATCTGTCAACTGGCCCCAGATCGCCGTCGGCGAGCTGATCCAGAAAGCGGAGTCGGTGGCGTCCGACACGAGCTGCCACACCATGAGAAGCGCGGCGATCAACGCTCCCCTGAGCAAGAAGACGGTCGGGCTGCGCTCCCTTCCCCAGGCGGTGGGAGACGGGCCGGGCGTCACGCCTGCCGTCGCTGCCCCCGCCGTGGTACCGGTTTGAACTGTCATCGTGGACCTTCCGTCGACGCTTCTCTTCTGGTCGCCGTCTCGCCGGATTCACTCATCTCTACAGGAAATCGTTGACACTCGAGACCGGTTCGCCGGTCTTCGTTGCGATCGGCCGGATCGGGACCATCGTCGCCTCACCGAAGCTCGGCATCACCATTGAGTGGGGACCCGGCCCTCCGGCGACCACGATCTGGATCTCCTCGGGGCTGTCGGCCAAGGGGACGGCGCCATCCGGATGCTCCGTGCCGAAGTAGCGGGGGCGGCGGTGGCGGACCATTCCGTTGAGGGTCTCGGGCGGGAAGTCCTTGGTGGGCACGCGCGAGGTCTCGTACAGGGCCCGACGGACGTCGTCCTTCGAGAAGCCGCCCTCGGCCAGGATCTCGGCGTGTTCGGGGCAGAACGCGATGGTCGGGCCTCCACCCAGCTGCACATTCTGGTGTCCGACCGTGGCGCACGCACTGGCGAAGGTCCGCAGGATGCCCCACGCCTTACGGCTCGCCAGATCGAGCACGTTCTGCGTTCCAGTCGTCGAGAACGCCGACACGGTGCTCGTCTCAAGGGCGAAGCCGCGCTCGACGTGATAAGGCTCCCATGGCGACTCGGCTTCGTTCTCGGCGATGCACATCGTGTACTTGCCGGGGGAGCCGGCGGTGGCCTTGTCCATCGTCCGGGGAGCGGCGCCGCCGATGTTGATCATCGCCAGCCGGACCGCCCGACCCACCGTGGCATTGGCCCGGATCCCTGGACCGAAGCAGTTGCCAGCGCCGTTGAAGCCGAGCTCCTGGGCGATCGGGCCGTTCACCATGATCATGACCGCGACCGGATTCGTCGTGGCCTGGATGCCGTAGAGGTTGAAATCCGGCTCGGCGATGGCATCGCACGCAGCGAGGACAACGGGGAAGTACTCGGGGCGACATCCCGCCATCACGGCATTGACAGCGACGGCGTGGACCGTCGAATCGTTCCGATTGGGCGCCAGCGGCGGCATGGGGTCATCCGGCGCACGATCCGTGTACCGCAGGATATCGGCAACGGCTTCCTCGGTCGGGGGCATCATGGGCAAGCCGTCGGACCAGCCCTCGTCGATGAACTTCTGAAAGACGTCCTCGAGGGATCCCTCGAGCGTGAACGTCTCTGCCATTGTGTCCTCCCTCTTTCTGCGCATTGGGCGCAACTGTTGTGTTCCGACCGGGTGGGCGAACTACGCGATCACGCCCTCGATCCGCAATTGGTCGATCTCGGTGGGTTTGAGTCCGAGCATGTCACGAAGTATCTCGTCTGAGTGCGCCCCTCGCCGCGGACCGGCGCTGGCAACGGTGTGGGACCGCCCGGGGAACTTCGGAACCACGCCCGACATCAGGATGTCGCCGAGGTCGGAATCGGGCACGTGAATGAGGTCGTCGCGCGCCACGAATTGTGGGTCCTTGACGATGTCGGCCGCCGAGTACACATGACGATGAACGGCGTCGGCCGCCTGCAAGCGTTGCTCCAGCTCCGCGTAGTCGGCGGCGGCCGCCCACTTTTCGACGGCTGCATTGCAGGCGTCGAGGAACTCGTGGACTTCTGCGGCATCCTCCTCCATCACGTCGGCGTCGACCCGAGCGATGAGGTCGTCGGCGCCGGCGGCGACAAGGATGCGTCGGATGGCAGCCGGACCCACTGCGCTGACACAGAAGTAACGGCCGTCCCCAGACGAATACAGGTTGCGGAGCACGCCATGACTCGTGAGCAGGTTTCCCGGCCGCGTCTGCACCACGCCGAGTTGGTCGAGGGCGGGAATCTGTGTCGGGATGAGCCGGAACAGACCCTCGAACAGCGCCATGTCAACGACTTCTACTCTCGCCGGCTGACCCGGATGCCGTGCACGATTCCATGAGGCGGCGAGAACTCCCATGGTGCCGAATACTGCGGCGACGCCGTCAGCCAGGGTGGTGGACGGAAACGTCGGTGGTCCGTCCGGTTCGCCGTTGAGGTGGGCAAAACCGGAGATTGCCTCTGCGATCGTCCCGAATCCGGGCAGTTCGCGATCCGGTCCGGTCTGTCCGAACCCGCTGATGCGTAGCATCACCGCATTGACTCCCGCGGCTTCCAGGTCGGCCGGACCCAGGTCCCACTTCTCGAGTGTCCCCGGTCTGAAATTCTCGACGATCACCTCGAACTGCCGAGCGAGGTCGATCACGATCTCGCGACCGCGCGCCGTGGACAGATCGATCGCCATCACCCGCTTGCCTCGCTCGATCACTTTCCACCAGAGTGACTCACCGTCCTTCTTGGGCAGCATGGTGCGGATGGGGCTGTGCCGGGGATGCTCAACTGCGACGACATCTGCTCCAAGGTCGGCCATCAACGCCGCTGCGAGCGCACCCGAGTACTGATGGGAGAGGTCGAGCACCTTCAGCCCTTGAAGCACCGGAGTGTCAGTCATCGTCGCTCACCTGTTCCAAGCCAACCGCACCTTTCTCCGCAAGCGCCGCGATCGCGGACTCGTCGAAACCGAGCAAATTCGTCATGATGTCCGCAGTGTCCCGCCCCATTGGGGGCGGGAGCGCACGGTCGGGTCGCTTCCATTGGGCGGACTCGATCGGGAGCTTGACGACATCAACCGTCCGGTCGCCTTCGCCCACCGTGATCACCGTCTCGTTGTGGATGGCCTGTTCGCTTCGAATCGCCTCGTCCAACTCGAGGACCGGGCTGTTGGGCACATCGGCCTCCTCGAGAATCTCGAGCCACTCGGCCCGCTCCTTCTCCTTGAAGATGGTTTCCAGTTCACCCAGCAGTTCGTCCCGGTGGATCAGCCGGTCGGCATTCGTGACGTATTTCGGGTCGTCGATCCATTCGGGGTGACCCACCGCCTCGGCCAGTCGACGCCAGAACCCGTTGGTGAAGGCGCCCACCATCACGTAATGCCCATCGGCGCAGACGAACGCCTGATAGGGGACGATCTGGGCATGGCCCCTTCCAAGACGCGGCACCCGCTTCGAGAGCATCGCGACCGCCGGTATGTAGTTCGCCGACATCGCGATCGAGGCATCGAGCATCGAGACCTCGACATGTTGTCCCTCCGGGAAGCGATCGCGGGAGAACAAAGCCGACAGCATCCCTGCGAGCGCGAAGAGACCGGAGCTGTAGTCGGAGATCGGTGCGCCGATCCTCACCGGCCCGCCGCCAACCTCGCCAGTGATCCCCATCAACCCGCTGATGCTCTGCATGATGATGTCATTGGCCGGTCGCTTCCGCCACGGACCTGTCGATCCGAACGCCGAAATAGAGCAGTAGACGAGCCCTGCCCGGAGAGACTTGAGATCGTCGAAGCCCAGTCCGAGCCGGTCCATCACACCGGGGCGGAAGTTCTGGACCACGACGTCTGACTGGGCGGCGAGGCGCCGTGCAACGTCGACGCCCTCAGGCTGAGACAGGTCGAGGAGGATGTCCTTCTTGTTGCGGTTGAGAGCGAGGTAGTAGTCGGAGTCGTCCTCTCCCAGGAGCGGCTCGCCCATGAAGCGAGCTCCGTCGCCCCGGCCGGGCTTTTCGACCTTCAGAACCTCGGCGCCCATGTCCGCCATGAACATCGTGGCGTACGGGCCGGCGGCGGCATGCGTGAAGTCCAACACCCGGATCCCGTCGAGAGGACGAAGCTCAGGCACCCTTCCGTCCTTCCCGTCTCAGCGGGAACCGTCGCCGGCGTGAGGGCAACCTCTCGTGGGACATCCGTCGACTCCTTGCTCGGAACTCGCCGTCGGGCGGTTGTGGGTCACCGTCGTTCGCCATCCAGTATAAACATAATCATCATACAGGAGGCAAGCGAACGACAACACCTCAGGCGCGACCGGGATCAGAATCCGTGCTTGGTCAGGACGACCTTCCCGACTTCGGGCCAACGGCGCCGTATCGATGTCTCGAGAATCCGAACCATCATGTCGTCGGGCACGAGGCAATCCATGCACGCATCGGGTAGCGCGACCAGTCCGACCTCGACCTCGTCTCCCGACAAGGAATCGACCTTCAGGTCGAAGCCGTCAGCTGCCAACGATGGCCGCAGTTCGGTGAGTGCTTCCTCGACCGCCTCTTTCATCTTTCCGACCTCCGTCTCGAAACCGTTGTCCCAATGATAGCTAGGATTAGAGTGCGTGTGCCGAATGACCCTCATCGACGCCGATTTCCAAGACAAGCTTCCCGCGAACCTGTCGACCCTCCAGTGCCGCCAACGCGTCCTCGAGCCTCTCGAGCGGAACGACCCGATCGATCAGGACAATGAGGGACCCGACCTGGAGTGCGTCCAGGAGTCCCACCAGCGCCGAGTGGACCTGCCCGGGCGTCTCGGTCATGGATGCATAGCCGCGAATGGTGGCGTACGTCCGATACAGCCGAAGAACATCAACCGTGGCTTCCGCGCCTGCCGAGGCACCGAACACATGGATGCGTCCACCCGGCGCCAGAAGTCGGAGCGATGCGCCCGTGAAGCCACCTCCGAGACCGTCGAGGACGACCGTTGGCTTCAAGTCGCGGCGGCTCGCGATTGCCTCAGGCGAGTCGGCCACGAGCGGCGTGGCGCCCAAACCATCGATCATCGGCGCCTTCTCGGCGTCCCCCGTCTGGCCCCACACCTCCGCTCCGGAGGCAAGAGCGAGTTGCACGGCGAGACTGCCGACTCCCCCGGAAGCCCCGAGCACCAGCACGACATCACTGTCATCAATCGCCGCCTCGGTGCGGACCAGGCACCAGGCCGTGACCCCAGCGCTGCCGAGGACCGACGCAACACGGAGGTCCAGCCAATCCGGAATCGGGTGGATCGCCAAACGGGGGACGAATGCGCGTCGACGCATCGTCCCGTGCCGAGACGTCCCCACGCCGGATCCGGAGACGATCACGGGATTCCCTTCCCAGTATCCGGAGCCTTCGATCCCGGGGACAAAGGGGACTTCGATACCCCTGTCCATCGCGCCCCGGAGGAGGCGGGCGTCGAGCGGGTTCAGCCCACTGAACCGCATCTCGACGACCTCGCCGTCGCACTCCGACTCAAAGCCTTCCTCGACTGTGAATCGACCGGACCCGTGATAGATGACGTCGGCCATGGAGAGCGAGCCTACCTACGGCCGCGGTCCCTCCTGGCGGCAGAACGCGAGCGCCAACCCCACGACGAGGAGGTCGAATGAGCTTTCACTTCGGAATAAGCCTGGTCTGCGACGACACGTCGGCATTCCCGGACTGGGTGAGAACGGTCGAGCGTTGCGGATTCGACCGGATCGGTCTCACCGACTCTCCTGCCCTCTACCCGGAGACCTACGTGACGGGCGTCCTCTGTGCCCAGAACACGACGCGCCTCCAGTTCGGACCCCGGGTGACCAACCCGATCACACGTCACCCGATCGTCACGGCTCGGGGCATCGTCTCGCTCGCGGAACTCGCTCCCGGGCGGGTGCTCCTCGGCATGGGCACCGGCGACAGCGCCGCCCACAGCGCAGGCAAGCGGCGAGCCACATTGCGTGAAGTAGAGCTCTACATCGCCGCCGTCCGCGGATTGATCCGCGACGGGAGGGCCGAGTACGAAGGGGAGACGCTGACATTCGACCCATCGGAGACGGACATCCCGATCTACATGGCGGCATCCGGCCCCAAGGCGCTGCGCAAGGCGGCGGCCATCGCCGATGGCATCATCGTGGGAACCGGCGTGACCTCCGAGGCGATACAGGCGGCCTTGGACCACATCAGGGCAGGTGCTGCCGAGGCGGGCCGGGATTGGCGCGATCTCGATCTCTGGTGGCTCTCCGGCTGCCGGGTCGAAGAGGACAGGGCGACCGCAGAAGAGAAGATGCTCTCGGTCAGCGCCGCCATCTTCAACGCCCACTTCCGGACAAGCCTCGAAGGGAAGGCGCTCCCCGAAGAACTGCGTCAGCAGGCGACGAACCTTCTCGACAGGTACGACTTCACTCATCACATCAAACACGGAGCCCGGGCAACGAACGGAGAGCTCCTGGCCACGATGCCGGCGCTTCGACGTCATGTCACCGACCGGTATCTGATCGGCGGCAGCCCCGAAGACTGCATCCGCCAGCTCGAGCGGGCGGCCGAAGCCGGCGCCTCGCAGTTCTGGTGGACAGCGTCGTTCCCCGACAAGATGGAGTTCGTCACACGGTTCGCGCCTGTCATCGCGGCATTGCACTGACGCGTCAGTTGTCGCCGCCGGAGGACTCCTCGCCGGAGGCGTCGATTCCGAGGGCGATCAGAAAGCGGGCGAGCCCTGTGTAGTAGCCGACGACCGCGGTGAGTTCGAGCACCTGGCGGTCGTCGAGCACGAGCCGCAGCTCGTCGGCGAGTTCTCGATCGACCGCCCGCGCGAGGGCGACGCTCGCCACGTAGCCCAGGACCGCCCGATCGTCACGGGCGAACAGACCGGACGATCTCCACGTCGCCAGTTGTTCGAGCTCTTGGGGACTCACACCCGCCCTGATCGCCTCCGGGGCGTGCTCGGCCCATTCATACTCACAATCGTTGAGCAGCGCGATCAGACAGATCGTCAGTTCTCGCTGTCGGCCAGTGAGCTGCGTCCGGTATCGGGCGGCGGTGCCGAGAGCGAGCCAGCCATCTGCCACCGGCGGGCTGTGGAGGAGCATCCGATAGAGATTGAGGAGACGTCCGCCGCGCGCCGTCCTGACCTTCGCCTCGATAGCGAGGCGGTCGGCCGTGTCGCTCGGGGGCGGATACGGAATCAGGGGCACCGACGCCCACCATTCGTAGGGTGCGGGTCACGGCACATCCGGGATCTCCAACTCCAACAGCCCGAACGAGAGTGCCTTGCCGTGGGTGTCCAGTTCGAGAGCGGCGGACACGCCGCCGGGCCGCGTGCCGTGGAGCACGAAGTTGAAACCCCGCAGCGATTCGACGTCGTAGCGGACGACCTCTCCCCGCACGATCCCGGCGAAATGCCGGGCCACGACGGCCGCGGTTACGTGTGTCGCCAGATGCTCATAATGGTCCTCGTCGTATGGGAACAGAGAGATGTTGGTGATCTCCCCCTTGTCCCCCGCCCGAGCGTGGGCGATCTCGTGAAGACGAACCATCACCCTCCCTCAGACTTTCTCGATGCTGGTACGAATGTCAAGTCGGTCACGTGGAATCGTCGTCGAGTAGACCGCCACCACCTGCTTCACGGAACTGCGCTTGCCGCCTCCGCCTGCAGGTCCCGTCGTCGACAACGCCTCCACCTCGAACCCCACCCGTTGAGCCGTCGGCCGGTCCGGGGCGCGCGCGGCGACCCTCAGTCTCACATCGAGGACCTCTGAACTCGCGCTCCTCCGACCGATCGGTCCGAGCAGCGCGTCCTGACCGACGATCTCGACGTGGATGTCGTCTGGGCGGATACCGAAACGCGGCAGACGCTGGCGCATGATCGCCGCACTCTGTTCGGCGCGCTGCACGCACCCCCGGCCGGCATACGACATCTCGCCCTCGCCGACGAATCCTTCGTGCATCCCGAGCACCACCTTGAGATCATCCGGTCGGCGTCTGCCCGAGGCGCCCCTGAGTGCCACCCGGTCGGGTCCGTCGGGATGAAAGGTGATCCCGGAGAAGTCCGCCGTCACGTCAGGAGTGAGGTATGCGGACGGATCATGGATCTCGTAGAGGATCTGTTCCTTGCACGTGCGGACCGACACTTGACCGCCGGACCCTTCGGGCTTCGTGATCACAGCATCACCCACCTCGTCGACCTCGACGATCGGGAACCCGATGTCGGCGAGACCGTCGACATCCTTCCGGCCAGGATCCGCGAAGTAGCCACCGGTGACGGCGGCGCTGCACTCGAGCAGATGACCCGCTGCCGTACCCTTGCCGAGGCGGACCCAGTCGTCGAGGGCCCAGCCGAATTCGGCCACCATCGGAGCCACGAACAGCGAGGGATCGGCGATACGCCCACCGAGCGTCACATCGGCGCCAGCAGTCAGCGAAGGCAGCAGGCTCTCGGCACCGAGATAGGCGTGCGCCCACTCGACCCGGTCCATGATGTCGCACACCTTCTCGCCCGTCTCCCACACGACCGAGTCGAGATCGGCCAATCGATCGAGGACGTCGTCGCCGGTGACTGCCGCGACCGATATCGGGCGGTCGACGCCTGCACGGGCCGCGATCTCGAGAGCGAGGCGCTGAGCGCCGAGCGGGTTGGCGGCGCCGAGGTTGGAGACGATCCGGGTCCCGCGGTCGGCGCATACCGAGAGGACGGAGCCGAGTCGCGCTTCCAGCGAGTCGCCGAAGCCGAGGCTCGGATCGACGGAACGTTGCGCTCGGAAGATCGCGATCGTCCGCTCCGCCAGGCATTCGAAGACGAGGAAGTCGACCGCGCCCACCTCCACCAGCTCCAGAGCAGGTTCGAGTCGGTCCCCGGCGTAGCCCGCTCCCGCACCGATGCGCAGCGTCATCGCCGGCCTCCGTCATCCGGATTCGTTTCACGACACACGCCTGCCTCCTCACTTCACCCGCGTTGCGTCATCTATATATATCATTATGGTTGACATCCGAACAGGAGAAACGTGCTCGAAGTCGGATTCCACATGGGCCCGGTCGTTCTCAGGGGTACCCCTATGGAACGGCAATGGCACGAGCACGTCGAGCAAGTGCGGGCCGCCGCCGACCACGGGTTCGGGTTCTTCTCGGTCGGCACCCACTGGGTGATACACCCCTTCCAGTACTTCAGCATCTTCCCCTGGCTGTCACGGCTCGCCGCCGCGGCACCGAGCCTCACCGTCGTGTCGTCCGTCGTTCTCATACCCCTGGGCCACCCGGTCGATCTGGCCTCCAGGGTCGCCGCCATCGACGTGATCAGCGGCGGTCGATTCCGGTTCGGGTGCGGTCTCGGTTATCGGGCACTCGAGTTCGACATGTTCGATCGCTCCAGGCGGCATCGCGCCTCCCTCTTTGAGGAGTCACTCGAGCTGATGATCCGGTTGTGGAGCGGTGAGCGGGTGACGCACCACGGGCGGTTCTTCACCCTGGACGACGTCGCCCTCTCGACCCTGCCCATCCAGCGGCCCCGCCCCCCGATCTGGATCGCCACGAACAGCGAGCCGGCAACCCGTCGCGCCGCCCGCATGGGCGACGCCCCCTTCTGGAGTCCCTTCTTCGACTTGCCCACCCTCATGGAGCATCGCGTGATATTCGAGGCCGAGCGGAGTCAGGCGGGCCTCCCGCCCCCCACCGAGATACCGATCGCCCGGGAGTATTCCGTGGGGCGAACGCACCGTCAGGCGGTCGTTGACGGGGCGGCCGGGATGGCCAAGAAGTGGGAGGTCTATGCCGAGCACGGCCTCCAGGGGTCACTCTCCGAGGACGACAAGAAGCTCCTCGACGACTTCGACACGATGGCGGGAGGCACGTTCATCATCGGTGATCCCGCCGAGTGCGCCGACCAGATCGAGCTGTACGCATCCGAGCTCGGGATCACGCACATGAAGCTGCGGCTCCAGTATCCGGGGATGCCGCATTCGAAGGTCATGGAGCGCATCCGGCTCACAGGCGAGGTCATCCGACGTCTGGGGATCACGTGATCATCGGAGTCCAACTGGGGGGCTGGGACATCGAGGCGAAACCCGAAGAGCTGTTCACAAGCCTCGCGAAGATGGCCGACACCGCAGCGGGTTCGGGCTTTCGCCTCCTGGCGATGCCGGCGCAGACCTGGGTGGGCCGCTCGCCAACGCTCCAACCGCTGGAAACCGTCTCAGCACTCGCCGAGACATGCGACGCCACGTTGCTGACGGGCCCGCTCCTGGTTGCCGTCGGTCATCCGGTCGACATCGCCGAGCAGATCGCGACGGCCCAACACGCCGCAGATGGGCGGTTGATCGTGGAGGTGCAGACCGCGGCCGAGCCGGCGGACCTTGCCGCGTTCCAGATCGATCCGACGCAAGTCGGGCCCCGGACGCGCGAATCGATCGCGGTGTGGCGCAGGATCTGGTTCGAGGATTTCGTCGATCACGCCGGGACTTTCTACAAGGTTCCAGGGGCGCAGCCGACACTGCGCTTGCACGGCGGAAATGCTCCGGCGATCGCCTTGTCCGTCCATGCGCGGGCAGACCTTGAAGTGGCCCGAGCGCTCGACACGGGCCTGTCGATGACATCGGAGTCGACGCACCACGCCCCGGAGCGGATGGCGGCGATCTCCACCGCCCGCGCCAGCCGGCTCCCCGTGATCATGCGAACGCCGATCGATACGCCTGTAGCACTCGACGAACAGATCGCGGTGCACGCCGCTGCCGGCGTCGACCATCTCGTGCTCCAGCCGAAGGCACCGACGCTTCCCGACATTGCCCGTCTCGTTCGCGAGTGCGGCGAGCTCGTGAGCGAATCATCCTGAGCGGGCCATCACGACGAAAGGAACAAACGACATGGAATCAGCCGTACTGATGCTGATGGACCTCCAGGTTGGGATCTGTGGGCCTGGTGGCCTGCTGGGAAGCAAGTCCGGGCTGTCGGATCACACTGCACGGCGCCACGTACTCGACAGAGCTGCCGGCGCGTTGGAGGAGGCGCGCAAGAAAGGTGTCTCCGTGATTCACGTCGGCGTCGCCTTCGACGATGACTACGCCAACCGGAACAACAGGGGCCGGGGATTCGAACGTTTCGAGTCGAACCGGTGGATGCTCCGCGGATCGGAGGAGGCGGCGTTCAATCCCCAGGTTGCTCCAGTCGATGGGGAGATCGTGATCCGCAAGGGCTGCGTCAACCCCTTCATCGGGACAAACCTCATGGAGATCCTCGTGCGTCTCGGCGCCGGCCACCTCTACCTCGGGGGAACCGCGACGAACTACGTGGTGGAGTCGACCGCTCGTCACGCCGGCGACACCGGGTTTGCGGTGACCGTGCTGGAGGACCTGTGCGCCTCGTACAACCAGGAGATGCACGATTTCGCCATCCAGAACATCCTGCCGATGTTCGCCTCGATCGGTCACTCGAGCGAGTTCTCGCCCGGCGCTTGACAAGTTCGAGATCTGATCCGCATTATGGTTCAATCCTTGATATGTTTCATACCGAAGCGACGTCAAGGAACTTCACAGGAGGATGGGTATGAGACAAGGCGGACACCAGAGAGCGTCCAGACGGATGCTCTCCGGACTCGCGCTGCTTCTTGTCATGTCACTGGTTGTCGCCGCATGCGGAGACGGCGACGCAGAGGACACAACGACAACGACAGCGGCAACGACGACAACATCCGGTGACAGCACCGCAACGACGACGGCAGTGGAAACAACGACAACGACCGAAGCGCCACGCGAGATCGTCGAAGGTACGATCCTGCTGGGCGGGAAGGTCATCACGTGGGCACCGGCCTACTGCGCCAGGGACCTTGGCTACTTCGCTGACGAGGGCCTGGACATCGATCTGGTCGTCGCCTCTCAGGGCGCAGCCGCGGCCATGGCCGCACTCGTCTCAGGAGACGTCCTCTCGGCGATGACGGGCGCTCCGGCCGGCGTCGCTCCCGTGCGCGAGGGTGCTCCCACCAAGTTGCTGTTCGTGGCGAGCGGGGCTTACGGTGCCCAGCTCACCGCCCGAACCGAGTTCCTCGAAGAGGTCGGCGTCGGTCCGGACGATCCGCTGGCGGACCGGGTCGAAGCACTGCGAGGCGCCAAGCTCGGCATCTACAACCCGGGCGGTTCGGTCGACCAGCTGTGGCGGTATCTGCTGCCTCTGTACGGCCTCGACCCCGACCGGGACGTTGAACTGATCGCCCTCCAGAACGCCGCCGGGCAGTTCGCGGCTTTGGCGAGCGGTGAGATCGACGCGATGGGCGTTTCGCCCCCCGGAGGCGCCCAGGCCGAGAGCGAAGGGTTCGGGACGATCTTCATCGATCCCACCGAGGTCGCCGGACTGGATCGCTACCCGTACCTGGTCGGATCGGCGAACACGCGGGACATCGAGGAGCGGCCGGAAGTGATCGTCGGCATCGTGCGCGCCATCGCACGGTCGATGGAGATGCTCAAGACGAACCCGGATGAGTGCCGCGAGGCGCTCCGGACCGAGTTCGCCGAGACCGACGACGCCTCGTTCGAGGCGGGCATGGAGGCCATGCTCGCATTCCTCCCGGACAGCCCGGTCATCACTCAGGAGTACTACGACGCGCTCGTGGCATTCGCCGAGGCGCAAGGAGCACCCCTGGATCTCACCTACGACGAGCTGGTAGCGAGTGACATCGCCGCCCAGGCTCTCGGTGGCTAGACGGAAGTAGCCAACACAGTCGGACGAGTGGGGTCTGTCGATTCAAGTTCGACAGACCCCACTCCCATTTACAAGGACCAACAATGACAGTCATCCTCATGCCCCATGCCGAAGACCGGGCATTCACCGACGTGGCGCTCTCACCCCGCCTGGCGAACCTGCGTGGCGCCACTGTCGGCATCGTCAACAACTCTTGGCGTTGCATGGACCTCCTCAGCGACGAGCTCCAGATCCTCCTTCGAGGTCAACACGGTGTGGCCGAGATCATCGAAGAGCGGATCTCGGCAGCACAGACCCTGCCGCAAGGGCGGATCGTCGAGATGGCAACCCGCTGCGATGCCGTCATCGTCGGCATCGGCAATTGAGGGTCGTGTACGTCGTGGTGTATCCACGACTGCGCCGAGTTCGAAGCACGCGGCATTCCCACGGTCGGGATCTTCACCGAGGCTTTCGCCATCCTTGCGACCACGGTCGCCAACGCCATGGGCCTTCCCGACCTGGCAATGGTCATCACCCCGCATCCTCTGAACAACCAGCCGGAGCAGATGGTTCGCGACGTGGCCCGCGAACGGGTGGGGACGATCGTGACCGCCTTGACGGACCAGCCGGCATGACAAGGTCCAACTCCCCGACATCGAGCCGGTTGCGATGACGGATTTCGCTGCGACCGCAGTGGACATGCCCGACGACGCCGAAGTCGTGTCTGACTTTCTCTACGAGCGCCGGATGACCGACGGTCTCCCGGTCATCCCGCCCACACCGGCGAGAGTCGAGCACATGCTGTCGGGCACCCCGAGGGAGGCCGTTGATGTGATCGGTCGTATCCCTCCTGCCAACGGGACCGCAACCGTCGAGAAACTCGCGATCAACGCGGTCATGGCAGGCTGCAAGCCGGAGTATATGCCGGTGCTGATCGCGGCAGTCGAGGTGGTTGTTCAGGAAACCTTCGCCCTCGCCGGAATGCAGCCGACCACCAACCCCCTCACCCCGATGATCATCGTGAACGGCCCCATCCGGCGCCGGATCGAAATGGAGGGAAAGACGGGAGCGATGGGTCCCGGCAACCGAGCCAACGCATCCATCGGGCGAGCTCTCCGGCTTGTTCTCATAAACCTCGGAAGAGCCGTCCCTGGAGACGTGGACAAATGCACCCAGGGTTTTGTTGGCAAGTTCTCGCTCTGTATCGCCGAGAACGAAGAGGAGTCGGCCTGGGAACCGTTCCACGTCTCACGGGGTTTCTCTGCCGAAGACGACGTCATCACCGTCGTTGGTGTCAACGCGAGCAACAACATCCACGACTCCAGCGGGGAACCCTCCGACTTGGTCAAGACGCTGGAAGGAAGCCTGCCGAGCATCGGCACCGCCAATGTGGTGGACCCGCACGCCACACCGGTGCTGGCACTCAATCCGCTCCACATCCAGCTTCTGGCATCCGTCGGCTTCGATCGGGGGGGACTTCAGCGGCACCTCTTCGAGCACTGCCGACTGCCCGCCGACGCCCTCTCCGCCCGTCGCGCCCATCTACGAGAGTCCGAAGGTGAAGACCAGTACCTCGTCGATGGCGAGATCCCGCTGGTGAACGATCCCTCCAACCTGTTGATCGTGGCGTGCGGCGGCCTCCAGGGCGGACACTCGTGCTTCCTCTCGAACGGGCACTACGGCCACGCCATCAGCCGGCGGATCAACCCGTGAGGGCGCTCAGCCCTCGATAACCGCACCGGCTGCAATGAGTCGGTCCACGCGCTCCGGCTCGATCCCCCAATCCAGCAACGCCTCGCGACTGTGCTCTCCTGGCATCGCCGGCGGACGGGACACCTCGGGAGCCGTCCGACTGAAGCGGGGCATCGGTGCCGGCTGCTTGATCCCATCGATGTCGACGAAGCTGCCCCGTTCCTGATGGTGCGGGTGATCGGCGAGCTCGCCGAGGGCGAGAACCGGCGCGAAACACACGTCTCGACTCCCCATACGCTCCTCCCACTCACGGCGGGTTTTCGTCCGAATGATCTCCGCGATACGAGCTTTGGTGGCGGGCCAGGAACTCCGATCCCATTGCGGCGGCAAATCCGAGATATCCAGCCCGAGTGCTGCAACGAACGTGGCATAGAACTCGTCCTCGATGGAACCGATCGAGATGTATTTGCCATCGAGAGTCTCGTACGCGGAGTAGAACGGGGCGCCACCATCGAGATAGTTGGTTCCCCGGGTCTCTTTCCACACCCCCATCTCTCTGCGTCCATGGATCATGGTCATTAGTAACGACGCGCCGTCCATCATCGCGGCATCGATGATCTGGCCCTGCTTGCTTCGTTGCACTTCGAGCAGACCGCAGACGATGCCGAATGCCAGCATCGCCCCCCCTCCCCCGTAGTCGCCCACGAGATTGAGAGGCGGGATCGGAGGGTGATCGCTCAAACCGATCGGCTCGAGCGCACCCGCCAATGCGATGTAGTTGATGTCGTGACCGGCGACGTCGGCGAGAGGTCCGGTCTGTCCCCATCCCGTGGCGCGCGCATACACGATGCTCGGGTTCCTGGACAGACACTCATCAGGACCCACGCCGAGTCGTTCGACTACGCCCGGTCGAAATCCTTCGAAGAGCGCATCGACTCCGCTCACGAGCTCGAGGATCAGATCTCGTCCATCCGGATGCTTGAGGTCGACGATGGCCGACCTTCTCCCGCGGTTGACGAGTTCGAGACGGGGGTTCGGCGACTGCGGGCGGCCACCGCTCTCCGGGTGATCGACCCTGAGGACGTCGGCACCCATGTCGGCCAGCATCATTCCGGCGAACGGGCCTGGGCCTCTCCCGGCCAACTCGATGATTCGTACGCCTGCAAGTGGCCCCATCAGAAGTCGCTCCTCACGCCAAACGTATATACCATTATGGTAATTATCAGCGACACGTCGAGGAGGAACAAATGGGAGTTCTCATCACGGGGGGCACCGGTTTCGTGGGCGCCGAGGTGGCGCGGATCCTTATCGAAGCGGACGGCGAACATCCCGTTCTGATGGATCTCTTCCCGGACCGCGAAGCAGTCGCCGACCTCGCCGAAGCCGTGACCATCGTTCGCGGCGACTTCGCCGAGCCGGCCGAGCTGATGGCCGTGCTCTCCGCGCACAACATCGATGCCATCGTGCATCTCGCCTACTTCACCGCCGCCGCCGACCTCTTTCCATCCCAGGCCGCCAGGGTCAATGGCCTCGGCACCACGAGACTCTTCGAGTTGGCCCACACCACGGGAGTGCGGCGAGTGGTCTGGCCGAGTTCGGCCGCCGTCTACGCCACCAGCGTCACCTCTGCCACGCCCGTCTGGCACACCGAGGCGGAGGCCCCCGCCCCGAACACGGTCTACGGAGCCTCCAAACTCTTCAACGAGCATGTCGCCGAAGCGATGGCCACCCGGATAGGCTTCGATCACATCGGACTCAGGCTGTGTTCTGTGTTCGGACCGCGACGGGCAGGTCGGCGTGACATCCCGCCCGATTTCTACGCCCGACTCCTCGAGCCTTCCGATGATGCTCCCGGCCTCGTCGCCCCCCCTCCCGACCATGTATTGACGTGGGCCTATGTCAAGGATGCCGCCCGTGCCTTTCATGCCGCCCTGCACGCCGAACAGCCACCGCGGCGCGTCTACAACTTCTCCGGCCCGACCGCCACCGTTCGGGAAGCCGTCGACTTCGCCAAGAGCCTCGACGCTCGAGTGGACGTCAGCTACGGCGAGACAGGGACCCGCCATCTCGCCTACCTCGATGCCGGCAATCTACGCGCAGACCTCGGTTACGAGCCTCGGTACACGATGCAGGACGCAATGACCGACTACGTGGGCGCCAGGCGCGCCTGAGGAGGGACCATGGAGCCAACGATCATCCGACCAACCGGCGAGCCGACGCGAACCCCGGAGTCCGGGCTCCGGATCTGGGAGCTCGTCAACGAGAAGGCCAACGGACGGGACATCATGATCGCGTACACGATCATCCCCCCGGGAGCGTCAGAAGGTCCCCACACCCGTGACACGGATGAGTTCATCTACTACCTGGAGGGAACTGCCCGGGTCGACGTCGCGAACGGGCCGTCGTACACGATGGAGCCCGGCGACATGATCCGGATTCCGCCCGGGACGAGTCACAGTCACATGAACCCCGGGAATTCGCCGCTCGTCCAGTTCTTCTTCCGGGCCGCTCCCATGCAGGGGGCGTGATGGGAGAGTTGGCGCTGGCACTCAAGACGGAACTCGAGCGGAACGACATCCGCCATCTGGTGAGCGTCGCCAATGGCGAGGGCGCAGCCCTCTATTTCGCCTGCAGGGAAGACCCGACATTCACGGTGATCGACGCCTGCCGAGAGGGCGAGGCGGTGGGAATCGGTGCGGGCATCTATCTCGGGGGCCATCGCCCGTTGGTGTCCATGGAGAACTTCGGGCTCTACGAGTGCCTCGACACGCTGCGGGCGCTTCCCATCGACATGGGGATTCCGCTCTTGCTCTTGATCGGGTACACCGCTCGCCCGAAACCGGGCTCGGAGGAGGCTCTACGGGCGCGTCTCGGCAACGCCGCCACCCAGGCTTCGCTCGCCGGGCGGTGGACCGAACCCATCCTCGACCTCGCCGAGATCCCGCACTTTCTCCTCGAAACGGCGACAGACGCTGACGCCCTGTCCCGCGCCGTCGAGTTGGCCGACGACCGGCGAGGGCCGGTCGCGCTCCTGACGGAGGAAACATGACACCGAAACTCACCGATGTCCTCGACGCCCTGGCCGAACAGAGGACGGATCAGGCGGTGATCGCCACCATGTCGGCCGGGATCCACTGGCCGCTCCGCTCTCGGAGCGACCGTGACCTGGCCTACTACGCCCCGATGGGCTCCGCAGCCGCGGTAGGTGTGGGTCTCGCCACGACCCGCCCGGACATCGATGTCATCGTGCTCGATGGGGACGGTTCGATACTGATGAATCTCGGGGTCCTCGTCACGATCGGATCGTGGAAACCCCGCAACCTGCTCCATGCAGTAATGGTGAACCACAAGTACGACGTGACAGGCGGCCAGCCGATCCCGGGCCTCGACACGGCCCGCCTTGACGATCTCGCCAGGGCAGCAGGTGTCCCGAAAACCAGACGGGTTGCCGAGCTTGCCGGGTGGAAGGAGACGCTCTCGGAGTGGATCGCCGTGCCCGCTTGCACATTCGTGACGGTGGAGGTCGAGTCGCTGTACGACCGCACGGAGATACCGGCTCTCATCAACGATCCGGCCGCGCTCGCAAGGCACTCGTTCGCCGGGTATGCGGCGCTGAGGGCCTCCCTCGAGCGCTGACCCTTAATTATACATACGATTGACTCCCGCTCTTCCGACAGGGTAGAGTGGCAGTCGTAGGAGTCACCGAGCGGAGGGTCCATTGACCACGTACACACTTCACATTCCCACGGTCGCGATGCCAAAGGCGACCAACCACGGTCTGGCACCCCGGCCCGCCTCACTCGACGGCAAGCGAATCGGACTCCTGTGGAACGCAAAGGTCAACGCCGACATCTACCTGAAGCGTCTTCAGGAGCTCTTGGAGCAGAAATACACCAGCATGGAATTCGTCCACCGAGCGAAGCCGACGGCGAGCAAGCCGATGGAGCCGGAGGTGTTTGCGGCGCTCCGCGACTGTGATGTCGTGGTCACCGCATTCGGCGATTGAGGGTCTTGCAGTTCGTGGAGTATCCACGACGGGATCACATTCGAGCAGGCGGGAATCCCTTCTCTCAGCGTTATTTCCAAACCGTTCGCGTTCAAGGCGAGAATGGAAGTGACGGCGATGGGAATGTCCAAGCTTCCGATCCAGGTACTGCCGCATCCGATCGGGCAACTGTCCGACGAGATGATGCGGTCCATCACCGAAGAGGCTTTCGACGAGGTGTTGTTCGCCATCACCGGCGACGCCGATGAGGTGGCTGCTCGCTACACAGAGGCGACCGGGCTCCTCACCGAATACACCTACAAAGGGGCGACCTGAGACGAGGCGGATGGGAAATCCGCCGTAAGATGGAGGTAACAGCCCATGAGGGTCTTGAATCCGCTCGGGGTGGCAGCGCCGCCCCAGAGGCACCTGGCCGGCCGACCGCCGACCCTCGCCGGCCAGCGATTGGGTCTCGTGCACAACGGCAAACCGGGCGGTGAACGCCTCCTGAGGCGAACCGGTGATCGACTCGCAGCCGAGCACGGCGTGCAGTCGGTCACCTTCTTCGCCAAACCACACCCCTCCGCACGGGGTGACTTCGGCGCTCGTTTGCCGGGCGTGGTCGATGTGGCCGTCGGAGCACTCGCCGATTGAGGGGCATGCACGTCTTGGAGTTTCCATGACGCCATCGAACTCGAAGAACTCGGAATCCCCACGGTCACATTCGTCTCGGACGTTTTCGAGGCGCTCGGCTCGACCGAGGCCGAACGGCTGGGGCTCGCTGAGTTGCGCTACACGGTCGTGCCGCACCCACTCGGCCACAGAGCCGAAGATGATCTCTCCGATCTCGCCGACGCCGCCATCGGAGAGATCGTTGCAGCACTGACAGGACAGCCATGACCGCATCCGACATCACCGTCGAACTGTCCGACGACCTCGACCAGTTCCAGCAGGAGGCCATGGATCGCAGTTGGGGCGACGGGCTTCCAATGATACCGCCCACCGCCGATCGGGTCCGTGCGTTCTGCGACACCGTGGAGCTGGCAGCGGACCACGAGCTGGCGCGACTCGGTCCGGGGTGGGGTATCGCCACCGTCGAGAAGGTTGCCACCAATGCAGTGATGGCCGGATGCCTCCCCGCCCATTTTCCCCTCGTCATCGCCGCCGTACACGGTGTTGCACAGACATCGTTCAACCTGTACGGGATACAGGCCACCACGAACCCCGTGACCCCGTTCGTCATGGTCAACGGACCCCGCCGGGCGGAGTTGGGTCTGAATTACGACGCAGGCGCCTTCGGTCCCGGCTGCCGCGCCAACGCCACCATCGGGCGCGCCCTCCGGCTCGTGCTCCTCAACATCGGGGGCGCCAGACCCGGCGGGCTCGACCGGGCAACCCAGGGTTTTCCCGGAAAGTACACCTTCTGCGCCGCCGAGCACGAAGAGCGAAATCCGTGGACCCCGTACCACGTCGAGCGAGGCTTCTCGCCCGACGACACCACGGTCACTGTCTTCGGTGTCCAGGGATATCACAACATCATCGACCTCACCGCGGTCGATGCCAGGGAACTCCTCGACATGCTGGCGGCAGGCATGGCCGCCGTCGGCACCAACAACATGACCCACGGCGGGCAGGCGTTGGTGGTGCTCTCACCCGAGCACGCCGAGCAGATGCGACGGGACGGATTCGACAAGGACGAGATCCGCCGGTACCTGTGGGAGCGGGCACGGATCGACCTGAGTCGACTCCCATCGCGCTTCCAGGAGTTCATGACCACTCGGCGTCCCAGCTGGGTCGACCAGACCCGCCTCCCGATCACAGACGAGCCGTCCGAGATCCAGATCGTGGTCGTCGGAGGCCCCGGGATCCACAGCGCGTTTCTTCCCATGTTCGGCTCGACTCGAGCCGTCACAGTCAAGATCGACGGCCTCGAGACCGTCGACTAGTAGGGTCAGACAACCTCTGAAAGGCTCACCGTCGATCACAAAGGAGCGGGAACGGTGCCCCGCACACGAGCGCCACGCAACCCCGAACTGATCGCGGCGCAGATCGTTCGTGCCGTCACGCGCGGTCAGTACCCGCCCGGGAGCATGCTGCCTCAAGAAGAGGAGATGTGCCAAACCTTCGGCGTCGCTCGCAACACCATCCGCGAGGCACTCCGCATCCTGGAAACGCAGGGGGTCATCAGCGTCAGGCCCGGCCGCTACGGCGGGCCAACCGTTCTCCCCCCGAATGTCGACTCGATCGTGTCAGGCTTGCGGATCTTCCTCGGGCAAGAAGGAGCCGTCTTTGAGGAACTCCTGGAAGCCCGCATCGCCGTCGAGCGCGCCCTGGCGTACCGCGCCGCGTCGAACATAGACTCCGAGCAGCTCGAGATCCTCGAGGATCTGGCGTCAAAGATGGAAGAGGAGGACTGTCCACTCCCCCGGTTCGTCGAACTCAACCTGGCCATGCACGGTCAGATCGCCGAGGCGTCGAACAACCGCGTCCTGCAGGCCCTTCAGTTGGCTATCCGGACGATGCAGGGCACCAGCGTCAGTGCGCACTACTCGAGCGAGGATCGAAGCGACGTGATCGCCGACCACCGCAAGATCATCGACGCGATCCGTGCGAAGGACCCGGACGGAGCGGAGGAGGCGATGGGCCGGCACCTCCACAACTTCCTGGTATTCATGCGCAACGAACACCCGACAGTGCTGGCACAGCGCCTCGAGCCGCTCATGCCAGCCACCGAGTTCGGCACGTTTGGTGCCGAGCCCTGAACACACGTCCTCGCCCGGTCAGCTACGTCCGAGACGGCTCCACGGCGACACTCACGAGTTTCGTGGCGTTGAAGGGCTGTAACACCGCGCTATGCGGCCCGGCGAGCCCACCGGCAACGACGACGCCGATCTCACTGGGATGGCGGGTCGGTCGCAGATACTCGACACCTCCGTCGGTTTCGACGCACCCCTTCTTCCACTTTTTGATCGTCTCGTAGTCGGTCTCATCGAGGCCTGTCAGCGGGATCTTTCCGTGCTCCCACAGGTACTCACGGACCGAGTCCCGGTCGAAGCCGTCACGGTCGAGGTGAGTGGCGTGGACAGGTCCGATCACGACCAGCGGTTCGGCATCGAAGAGCACGAGGTTGCTACCACTGCTCAGAAGGGCGTGGGCGATGCCATCCAGGATCGCCCAAGCCTTTTCCGAGAGGATGGCGACGTTCTGGGGTGCGGTGACACCCGCGGCCGTCACGACCGACTCGCCCGGGTCGAAGCCTTTCTCGACGTGATAGGGGATCCACGGGCTCGCCTCTTCGTTCTCGGCGATACACGAGCCGTATTTGTTCGGGTTGCCGAGGGTCGACATGTCACCCAGCTCGGGGATGCCGCCCCCGATCGTTATGAGGCACAGACGGAGCGCTCGTCCGATCGTGGCATTGGCGGGCCAACCCTGGCCGAACAGATTGTGTCCGCTGTTGATGTCCAACTCGGTGCGAGTCGGTCCGTTCACGACGAGCATCACGCCTGCCGGGTTGGTCGTTCCCTGCACCCCATAGAGATTCAGGCGACGGTCGAGTGCAGCTCGCACTCCGGACACCACCACCGGGAAGTACTCGGGCCGACAGCCGGCCATGACGGCATTGACCGCCACATGGTGGAGGAACACCGGCCTCCATCTCGGTGGCATCGTGCCGAGCGACTCATCGGGAGGTGTGGAGACCTGAGCCAGCATGGCTTCCACTCGCTCTGCCGTCGGGGGGACCATCGGAAGCCCGTCGATCCACCGCTCTCTCTCGAAATGGCGGACGAAGTCCTCTTCGCCCTCGAAGGTCAGCAACTCATCCCCACGCTGAGCTGTTTCCGTCATGTTCCCTCCCCCGGCATCGTCAGCCCGGCGACGATCTCATCGAACGCCCTGTGCCCTCGGGCGACCGCCTCGGCGGTCGACACACCTCCCATCGGGTATTCGACGACGGCCAGTGGCAGGCCGGGATACCCGAGGGATTCGCGCTCGAATGTCGCGATTACGACGAATGCCGTTCCCACGATCGTCACCGTGGGGATGCCGCGCCGCTCCAGTTCTGCCGAGTCGTGGATACTCCACGACGTGCAGGAGCCTCAATCGCCGAGGGCGACTACCGCGGCGTCGGCCACCGCCGCCAGTTCGTCGAGCATGTCCGTGGGCGCTCCGACGCTGCAACTCGACTTCTCCCGATAGAACGTCTCGGAGACACCGAGCCTGCTCTTCATCAACTCCTCGGTCGTGTGGAGGAGGACGTCGCAGTTCGGCTTCAGGTTTCCGATGAATCCGACCTTCTTGCCAGACAGCGATCGGAGCCTCCGAGCAGGCTCCAGCACAAGGTTCTCGTCCGCCGGCGCTGGGCGGTACACGCTAAGAGTCACGAATCTCTCCTCTTCATTCGTTGTCGATCGGCCAGTCGAACCAGTTACACACGGCTCTTCCCATGATCATCTCGAGGTCCCGCGGGGATAGGAAGTCGAGCTCTTCGGTGAAGAGCCGATACAAGTCCTGATAGTCGCACCGCAGCCGGGACAGGTCGCTACCCCAGAACACACGCTCGGCACCGAACGCTTCAACGACTCGCCGCAGCTCGCGCTGCAGTGACGGGTAGGGATATGGCTGTGTGAAGAAGCTCGGCAGCGAAGTGGCCTTCACGGCGACGTTGGGGTGAGAAGAGAGCGGTAGGAGGGCGTCCACCTGACGCGGTATCTCAGCGTCGCGGAGCCTGGTGTCCATGCCGAAGTGGCAAATGGCAATCTTGAGCGACGGATACTGGGCGGCCAGCCTCGCGACTCCCTCGTACTGGTACGGAGCGAAGATCATCACCGGCATCGCCAGGTCCGTGAGCAGGAGCCAGAGCCAGTCGGCGGACCCGTCCCGCAGCCACGACTCGGATCGTCTCGCGAACACGGCTCGCACGCCGGAGACCCTGCCGTCGTCACTCCACTCCCGGACCAATCGCGCGTTGGCGTCGTCACGGATGTCAAAGCGGGCGATCACGGTGAACCGATCGGGATGATCCTCGGCGGCCTGAGTCACGACATCGTTGCGGTCACCCTCCCAGGTGGGCGAGACGAGGAACGCACGCTGCACGCCCACTCGATCCATCTCGACGAGAAGGTCGTCGGCTGTGAGCGGTGTGGCACTGTGCGCGTAGTCTGCACCGCCTGGAATCCAGGGCCGCTCAGGGCTGTCCGCGGCCCACACATGCACCTGTGCGTCGACGATCACAAACGGTCCTCCCCTGGCCTGATCATATAATGATATGTATGGTTAAGAGACAGCATACACCAGGAGCGTCCACCGTGACCTTGCGCGGGACGGCGGCCATCATCGGTATCGGCGAGAGCGAAATCGGGCGGGTTCCCGAGCGGGACGGGGTCGGCCTCACGGTCGACGCGGCACGCCGTGCCATCGACGACGCCGGGGTCGCGACGTCGGACGTCGACGGGGTCATCACCACTCCGGTCTTCGTGAAACCGTACCCTCGGCAGGCCAACGTCGTCGCCGAGCAACTCGGGATCCGACCGCGTTTCCAGGTCACATGGCAGAACTCCGGGGCGAGCGGATGCTCGATGATCGGGGGTGCCGCTGCCGCGATACGGGCGGGCCTCGCGTCGACGGTCCTCGTCGCCTCAGGCGACAACGAGCTTTCGGGGCTGGGATCCGACGGGACCATCGCCGAGCTGGCACGCCAGCGCGACCCCGATCTCGAAGCACCCCACGGGCTCACGGTGCCTGCCCTCTTCGCGATGGTGATCCGGGCCTACATGCACCGGTACGGAGTCAGCCCGGAACAGGCAGCAGCGGTTGCTGTCACGATGCGCGAGCACGCCGGATACACGGACAAGGCACAGATGTCGGAACCGATCACCGTCGACGACGTTCTCGCCTCGCCGATGGTCGCCTCACCGCTTCGGCGTCTCGACTGCTCGCTCATCTCCGACGGCGCAGCTGCCGCCGTGGTGACGAGCGCGGCGCGGGTGGACGACAGGCCGGCGGCATTCGTCCTCGGCTTCGGCGAGGGGTACTCACACGAGCTGATCATTCATTCACCATCACTTACCACTTTCGCCGCCGTGGAGTCGGGACGACGGGCATATGAAATGGCTCGCATCGGGCCGCCGGAGATCGACGTGGCGGGCATCTACGACTGTTTCTCGGGTGTGGTGCTGATCGAACTCGAGGATCTCGGACTATGCCCGACCGGCGAGGCAGGCGCCTTCGTCACAGACGGCGGGATCCGGATCGGGGGAACGATTCCCGTGAACACGAACGGCGGCCTGCTGTCCTACTGCCATCCCGGTTACCCCGGCGGACTGTTCCACGTCGTCGAGGTCGCCCGGCAGCTCATGCGGAAAGCCGATCCGCGCCAGATCGATGCCGAGGTCGGGCTCGTTCACAATATGGGAGGCACCTTCTCCACGAACTCCACACTGATCCTAGGAACTGGGTCGACCCGGTGACTCCCGACGGCACCGACACGAACCGGTTCTGGCAGCACATCGCTGGAGAGCGGCTTCCCTACCACCGGTGTGATGCATGCGGTCGCGTCGACTATCCACCTCTCTCCTCTTGCCGCCACTGCGGAGCAGCGATTGCGATGTGGGATACGAGTCGAGGGCGAGGGACAATACGAACATGGACCCTGATCGAACGCTCGGGCGATCCGGCGTTCGTTGCGATGCTCCCCTTCGCGGTGGCGATCGTCGAGATGGACGAGGGCTTCATGATCCTCGCTGGGATCGACCCTCCGGATCAGGTTGACATCAGTCGTCGATGCCGAACCACGTTCCGCCGGTCCCCCGCCACTGGGCGCACCGTCCCCCACTTCCTGGTGGGACAGTGACCGCGGCGAGCATCGGTCTGAGATTCTGGGATGTCGCCCACAGTCGGCCGGAGCATCCGTTTGTCCGGTACGCCACCGGCGAGTCTTACACCTACGCCCAGCAATTCCGACGCAGCTCGGGAGTCGCCGACTCGCTCGAATCCAGAGGGATCGGGCGAGGAGATCGCGTGCTCGTGATGCTCGACAACGAGCCGGGATTCATCGACACGATGCTGGCGTGTGCCCTGACAGGCGTAGTGATGGTGCCGATCAACACGAACCTGGCAGGAGCTGCCTTGGCGTCGCTGGTTCCGCGCGCCAGGGCGGCAGCCGTTATTTCCTCCGCTTCGCACCTCGACGCCCTCGAGGAGGTCGACTTCGGCGGAGCACGGCTCGTGGTCGGAGACGACGGCGTCGCCAGGACAGGATGGGAGCCACTCCCCATCGAGCTCGCCGATCGGCCGAGAAAGCCAGCGCAGGTGACGGCCATGGATGCGTTCTCGATCGTGTTCACGTCGGGAACCACAGGTCGATCCAAAGGGGCGATCCTCTCCCACGCCCACTGCGCTGCTCGCTCGCAGAGCTACGTCGATGGGCTCGAGGTCGACGAGACCGACGTCATGTACACCTGCCTCCCGCTATTTCACAATAATGCGCAGATGGCCTCGGTCCTCGTCGCACTGCTGGCGGGCGGCGCCACCGTCGTCTATCCCCAATTCAGCCTGTCCCGCTTCTGGGACCAGATTGCCGACGAGGGTGCGACACGGGTCACCCTGATAGCCCGAATGGCCAACCAACTCCTCGAGTTGTACGAAGGCGCTGTGCCGAAACACCGCCTCCGCACGGCCTGCATCGTGCCCGCACCGCGTGGCGATGACACCTTCGCGAATCGGTTCGGCGTCCGAGTCGTGTCGCAGTACTACGGATCGACCGAAATGATCCCGATGCCACCTGATGTGGATCAACCCGAACGCCCTGGCAGTTGTGGACGACCAAGCCCAGACTACGACTGCCAGATCGTCGGCGCAGACGGAAATCCAGTGGCGGATGGCGAGGTCGGCGAGCTCGTTGTCCGACCTCGCCATCCGTACGGAGTGATGAACGGCTACTTCGACATGCCGCAAGAGACGCTTCGCGCCTTCCGCGGCCTATGGTTTCACACCGGTGACACCATGCGCCGGGACACGGAGGGCTTCTACTACCTGACCGGCCGTATGGGCGACTTCATACGCAGCAAGGGCGAGAACGTCTCCACACGGGAGATCGAAGCAGCTGCCGAGCGACACCCTCTCATCACAGGCGCTGCCGCGGTCGGTGCTCCCGACGAGTGGGACGATGAAAAGATCCTTCTGTTCGTCGAACTCCGTCATGGCTCCACACTCGTTGACGACGACGTCGCCCGCTTCTGCGCCGAGAGTCTCCCTCGCTTCATGCAACCGGACGAGGTGATCGTCGTCTCCGAGCTCCCTCGCAACGCGTTGGGGCGTGTGGAAAAGCACCGCATCGCCAGACCAAGGCATGCCGGCGAGTGATCGAAGACCCGATGCCCGCGCTCACACCGGGCCGCCTCCTCTCCGGGGTACGCATCCTCGACCTGACACACTTCCTGGCGGGACCGTATTGCACGATGCTTCTCGCCGACCTCGGCGCCGAAGTGGTGAAGGTGGAACGACCAACGACCGGCGACCCAGCGCGAGCCCGCGGACCGTTCGGCCGCAGCGAGACCGGCAAGCAGATCGCGACGGGTTTCCTCGGTCCCAACAGGAACAAGAGAAGTCTCACCCTGAACCTCAAAGCAGCAGAAGCCGGGGCGATCATGCAGAGGCTGGTTCCCCACTTCGATGTAGTCGTCGAGAACATGTCTGCGGGAACTCTCAACCGGCTCGGCTTCGGCTACGAGTTCATCCGCAAGGTGAATCCGCGGGCGGTACTCGTCTCGATCTCGGGATACGGCCAACCTGGAACCTCGCCCTACGCCGACCTTCCCGCGTTCGGCCCGATCGCCGAGGCCCTGAGCGGATTCACCGCTCGCACCGGAGGCCGATCCGGCAAACCGATGTTCACCGGGATCCCTCTGGCCGACACCCTGACCGGCGCCTATGCGGCATTCGCCACCCTCGCAGCCCTCATCGGGGCGCGGTCGAGCGGCGTGGGATGCCACGTGGACGTCTCCCAGTACGACTGCCTCGTCTCGCAGATGGAGCGCCTGCTCCTCTTCTGGGAGACACAACATCTCGAGCTACCCCCGGGAAGCGAGCGGAACTGGCTTCCGACCGGAGTGGTGGAGGCCCTCGACGGGTATGTGATGTACGCCGCGGTGTCGGAGGAGTACTTCCAGACGCTTGCCCGCCTCGTCGGAGCGGAAGAAGTCCTCGCCGATCCCCGCCTGCACACGCCGCGAGACCGGGAAGAGCATCTCACCGACCTCTTCTCACCTCGCGTGGAGAGTTGGGCGAACGGAAGAACTCGGGCCGAGATCGTGGCGACACTCCGTTCCGCCGGAATCCCGGTCGCGCCGGTTCACGGCATTCGTGACGTCTACGAAGACGACAACCTACGGGCCAGATCGATGTTCATCGAGATCGATCACGAGGCGGAGGGACGTGCCTCGTATGTCGGCAACCCGGTCAAGGTAAACGGTGTGATGCGTGCTCGCGAAGAGTCCGCTCCGCCCATGGGACGTGACACCGAGGCGATCCTCCGCGAGGTCGCTGGTGCCACCGAATCGGAGATCGGGGCGTGGCGCGAGTCAGGCGCGATCTGACTTGAGGTCAGAACGACACGACCCGGCTGACGGCGGTCGTCGGTCCGAAGGTGGGGAGGAACACGGCGTGAGTGCCCGTTCCACCGACCACGAGAACCATCAGGTCTTCCGCCCGATCACAGATCGGCCAGTTGGCGAGGTCGGCCCAACGCGGTCGACGAGACCGAAGCATGTCGCGGGTGGGTTCCGGAACCCCGCTGAGATCGCACCGAGCCCACTCGAACAGTCTCCGTTTGACATCGCTCTTGGTGAGCCCACCGTCTCCGATCAGGCGAGCGTGTTCCGGCGCGATCACGAGCACCGGTTCGCCACCGTACGAGACGTTGTTCGTCCCGGGCACGGCCATGTTGGCTGCCAACGACGCCAGGATCTCGTCCGGCTCTGTGGCGATGAACTCGACCACATTGTGAAACGCCTGGATTCCCATCACGGTCACGACCGTGTCGGTCGGGGCAAAACCTCGTTCCACGTGCAGCGGTTCCCAAGGTGACATCTCCTCGTTCTCGGCCGCGCAGAACGTGAACTTGGCCGGAAATCCGTGGGTCGCCCGGTCATTCCCCCATGGCTTTGCATCACCGATGTTGCTGTGAACGAGTCGCAGCGCCCGGCCGAGGGTGGCGTTCGACTGCCAGCCCGGACCAAACGCATTGGTACCGCCATTCAGCCGGAGCCAATCCCTCCGCGGTCCGTTGACCACGATCAACGGAGCCACCGGATTGGTCGTCGCCTGGATCCCGTAGAGGTTGAAGGAAGGCTCAAGGGTCGCCGACACCGCAGCACACACCACCGGGAACACGTCGGGCGAGCAGCCCGCCATCACGG
>Ga0214472_10000403_pt1 | contig 53537 bp, 55 predicted proteins | sample RVTome_6_FD_207662 | JGI IMG/M metagenome (GOLD analysis project Ga0214472, IMG submission 207662) | Soil microbial communities from uranium-contaminated site in the Upper Colorado River Basin, Wyoming, United States - RVT140D175 | ecosystem: Environmental > Terrestrial > Soil > Contaminated >...
GGCCGCGACTTCGTGGTCCGGCTCACCGGCCTGCGCGAACGGGCCGAGCATCAGGCGGCGCGCCGGCTGTGGGCCGAGTTCTCGTCGGGGCGAGAGGAAGAGATCCGGAGCCGCTACGACGACCTGATCCGTTCCGACTACGAACGTATGGCGGCGGCGCTCATGGGGAGCGAGTCTTATGTGATCTACGGGAACGTGGACCGGCCGGACCAGCTGCGGGCTCACCTGCCCGAAGGCTCCCGGTTTGTCGATGGTGAGGTCGTAGAGATCGCCGGGATCCGTGTCGGGTTCGCCGGCGGCGGGATCGCCTCGCTGGGTGTTCCCGGCGAGATCGACGAGGGCGACATGGCACACAAGCTGGCCGGGCTGGGCCCGGTCGACATGCTGTGCACCCATGTGGCGCCTGCAGTCCGGCCGCTGAGCCGCGATGTGGTCGGGGGGCGCCTCAAGGAGTCTCCGTCGGTACTCGCCTACCTGATGGAGCACAGCCCGCGATGGCACTACTTCGGCGACATCCACCAGCCGCAGGCCACGTCGTGGCGGGTGGGCGACACCCGCTGCACGAACGTCGGCTACTTCCGGGCCACCCGCCGCCCGGTGCGGCACGCCCCCTGAGCCCGTGCAGCCCTCATACCCGCCCTGGCTAGTGTCGCGCTCATGGAAGGAACCGTCCGTTCGACCGAGGCCTCAGCCCCGCCGGAGCGGGTCTTTGCCGTTGCCTCCGACCTCGCCTCGTACCCGGAGTGGGCCACGGGAGTGTCGGCCGTCGAGATCCTCGCCTCCGACCGGGGGGGCCGGCCGGCGCGGGCCCGCTTCGAAGTGGACGGGTACATCAAGAAGATCTCTTACGAGCTCGAATACGAGTACGACGAGCCCAACCGGATCTCGTGGACCGCGGTCCCTGGGCAGGACATCAAGGACATGGAGGGGTATTACGAGTTCAACCGGCGTGACGACGGCGGCACCGAGATCGTCTACGCGCTGCGGGTCGAGCCGGCCTTCGTCGTGCCCGGGTTCCTGAGACGGCAGGCCGAGAAGCAGATCGTCCAGGCGGCGCTTCGCGGGCTGCGACGGCGCGCCGAGGAGATGGAGGAGGCCGGCGGGTGAGGGTCCTTCTCATCACCGGAAAAGGAGGGGTCGGCAAGACGACGGTCTCGGCGGCAACTGCCCTGCGGTCCGCCGATCTCGGGCATCGCACCCTCGTGATGTCGACCGACCCTGCGCACAGCCTGAGCGACGCCTTCGGGGTTCCCCTCGGGGACGAGCCGACACCGGTGACCGACCGCCTCGCCGGACAGCAGATCGACGCCCAGCGCCGGCTCGAGAGCCACTGGGGGACGGTCCGCGACTACCTGGCCGAGTTGTTCGATTGGGGCGGCGCCGACGGCATCGCCGCCGAGGAGCTCGTGGTGTTCCCGGGAATGGACGAGCTCTTCGCGCTGGCCGAGGTTCAGGATCACGTGGCGTCGGGCCAGTTCGACGTCGTGGTCGTCGACTGCGCCCCGACCGCCGAGACGCTGCGGCTCCTCAGCCTCCCCGACGCGCTCGGTTGGTACATGGAGAAGCTGTTTCCCCTCGAGCGCCGGGTGGCCCGGGTGGTGCGCCCGGTGTTGTCCCGGGTCATGTCCCTTCCGCTGCCGGGCGACGACGTGTTCGCGGCGGGGGAGGGGTTCTACGGCCGGATCGAAGGGGCGCGGCGAGTGCTCGTGGATCCCGAGATCACCAGTGCCAGGCTGGTCATGAATCTCGAGAAGATGGTCGTCGCCGAGGCCCGCCGCACCTATACCTACCTGGGCCTCTTCGGCTACGGCGTCGACGCGGCGATCGTCAACCGGATAATCCCTGACGCGGTCACCGACCCCTACTTCAAGCGATGGCGCGAGGTGCAGGCCGAGCACCTCGAGACGGTCGAGGAGGCGTTCGCCGACCTGTCTCTGCTCCGCCTTCGCCTTTTCGACGAGGAGATGGTGGGGGTCGACAAGCTGCGGCTGCTGGCCGAGGAGCTGTATGGCGACCTCGATCCTACCGATCGCCTGGCCACCAACACTCCGTTCCGCGTGTTCGAGGACGGCGACGACGTGGTGCTCGGCCTGTATCTCCCGCTGGCGGAGAAGGGCGAGGTCGAAGTGATGCGCCACGCCGACGAGATCTACATCACGGTCGGGCCCTACCGCCGATCGCTGCTCCTTCCCGACTCACTGCGCCGGCGCGAAGTGGTAGGCGCCAAGCTGATGGATCGCGAGCTGTGGGTCCGCTTCGGGGTGCGCGATGGATGATCATGAGGATCTCACCGACGCCGCCCGGCGGGGCCTGCAGCGCGCCGCGGTACATCTCATGAAGGCCGCCATCGAGGTCGTCGCCGGGCTCGGCGCCTTTCTCGAGGAGATGGGCAAGGCCCAGGACGGCGACCGCGGCGAAGACGGAGACGGGCGCCAGCACATCGAGGTGGAGTGAGAGCCTCCAGCCTTCAGCCTCCAGCCTCCAGCCGACGCCCGACGCCCGCAAGAGGAGCTCCAGCCCCGGCTCCCGCTCCGGCCAGACGTCAGGCACGTGGGGGCTTCCGCCTTCTGCCTTCCCGCAAGAGATTCGTCGCCACCGGGACGCTACGACGAGGTTTCGCCCTTGGCCCTTCGCTCATCGCAGGCCGGGCACCCGCCAGGCACATTCCAATCGCCAATCGCCAATCGATAGCCTGACGGTGACGCGGGAGGTCGGGATGGCGGTGATCGTCGCAGACTGCGGGGGGACGAACCTCGCGGTGGCGCGCCTCGAACGGGCGTGTGCTGCGGTGGAACCGACCGTTACCCCCACCCCGGAGCGCGTTGGGGACATCCCCGGCGCGATCGCCGACATCGCGCAGGCACTCGGGGGTGGCGCTGCGGTGGGGGTCGCCATCGCCGGACTCGTCGCAGATGGGGCGTTGCTGTGGATGCCGCATCGCCACGGAGGTGTCGACCTCGCCGGGCCGCTGTCCGCGGCATTGCGGGCACCTGTCACCGTGGAGAACGACGCCAACTGCGCCGCCCTCGCCGAGGCGACTGCGGGTGCCGGCCGGGGGCATCGCATGGTCCTGATGGTCACCGTGGGCACCGGGATCGGTGGCGGTCTGGTGATCGATGGCCGCATCGAGCGCGGCCGGGGGTTCCTCGGCGAGATCGGCCACACCACCCTCGACCCGGACGGGCCGATGTGCTCGTGCGGCAAGCACGGGTGTTGGGAGGCCTTTGCCTCGGGGTCGGCGCTCGACGGGGCGTCGGCGTGGATCGTCCGCACCGACCCCGGGGGCATCCTGGCCCGGGAGGTGGGGGAGGAGGAGCCGTCAGGGTCCCACCTGGTCACCGCCGCCCTTGCGGGGGACCCGGCGGCGCGTCAGGTTTTCGACGAGATCGCCATGCATTTCGGCCGCGGGCTGGCCAACATGGTGGCCGTGTTTGATCCGGATGTGATCGTTGTAGGTGGCGGGGTCGGCTCGATCGGCGAGCCGTTCCTCCGGCCGGCGCGCCTCGAGATGGCGGCGACGGTCTCCGGCGCGGGGCATCGCCGGCCGACACCGGTCGTGTCAGCGGCGTTCGGGCGGCGGGCCGGGCTGGTCGGGGCGGCAATGTTGGCGGGAGCGCCGGCATGAGCCTCACCGCGACACTCCGTGAGGTCGCGTTCGCGGTGCCTGCCGCCGGGAAGCTCCTCGTGCGGCTGGTGCGGGACGAGCGCATCGATCGCAAGCACCGGATCGGCACCGGGTTTGCGCTGGCGTACGCCATCCTCCCCATCGACTTGATCCCGGACCGGATCCCGGTGCTGGGGAAGGTGGACGATGCCGCGGTGGCGGTCCTCGCCCTCACCCGGCTGATCGAGGCCGCCGGAGAGGACATCGTGCGTGAGCATTGGGACGCCTCGCCGGAGTCCCTCGATGCCCTACTCGGCGCCCTGGCGGTGGCGGGCCGCTTCGTACCCAAGCGCCTCCGGATGGCGGCGTCCGCGGTGGCCCGGTGAACGCCGGCCGGCTTTTCTTCGGCAGTGCGCTCGCCGCCGTCGGCGTCCTGTTCCTCCTCGACTCTGCCGAGGTGATCGATGCCGGCGACGCCATCGCCGCGTGGTGGCCTGCTGCGATCGTCGCTCTGGGGCTCTTCCACGCCGCATCCGGGCGCGGGCTGACTGGAGGGGCGGTCGCCCTCATCGGCATCGGAGCGGCCCTGCTCGGCGTGACGACCGGGTTGTTCGGGTCGGATGCCTGGGACTATGTGGGGCCTGCAGCGCTGATCCTGATCGGGCTCTGGGTCATCGTCGGGTGGGGGAAGCGCCTCGGTGCCCGCCAGGCCGACGACGACGAGATCGACGGGATCGCGGTACTCGGCTCGGCGCGTCACACCACCCGATCGAAGGGCTTCCGTCGGGCGAGCCTCACCGCTGTGCTCGGCGGGGTGACGCTCGACCTCAACGACGCCCTCCCGATCGCCGGAGGTGCAGTCGTCTCGGTCACCGTGATCATGGGGAGCGTGGTCGTCCTGGTCCCGATTGGCTGGGTGGTGGAGATCCGCGGGCTTCCTTTGATGGGCGGGTGGGACGACACCACCGATCGCGCCGCGGTCGGGCCGGGGGCGCCCCGGCTCGAAATCCAGGCGCTGTGCGTACTCGGCGGCCTGGAAGTGAAGCACGCCACTCGTTGGACCTGAAGACCTGAGGGGGCCGATGGTGAAGTACGCGGTGCTGTTCCCGGGCCAGGGGAGCCAGGCGGTCGGCATGGGGGCCGAACTGTTCGACCTGCGCCCCGACCTGCTCGGCGAGGCGGCAGACGAGGTGCTCGGCTGGTCGCTGCGCGAGATGTGCCTGGAAGGGCCAGAAGACGCCTTGACCCGCACCGAGCATGCCCAGCCGGCGCTCTATGCGGTGTCGTTTGCCCTCTGGAGCGAGGCCGGCCGTCACCTCTACGGCCCGCCGGCGGCGGCAGCAGGGCATTCGCTCGGGGAGTACACCGCCCTGGCCGCTGCGGGCGTCATCGAGTACCTCGATGGTCTCCGACTGGTGGTCGCCCGCGGCCGGGCCATGGCCGAGGCGGCGGATCGGGAGCCCTCGGGGATGGCGGCGCTGATCGGCGCCGACGCCAGGTCGGCAGAATCGATGGCGTCGGCGCGACGCGCCGAGGGAGGGCGGTTGTGGGTGGCCAACCTCAACGCGCCGGGGCAGGTAGTGCTCGCCGGCGGCGTCGCGGACATCGACTGGGCCGTGGCGAATGCGGCTGAGTTCGGCCTGAGGCGGGTCATCCCCCTCAAGGTGGCCGGTGCGTTCCACTCGCCATTCATGGATCCCGCCGCTGAGGCGCTCCGAGCCGCCGTCGCCGCGGTCGCGGTCCACGACGGAGCCTTCCCGGTGTGGGCCAACGCCACGGCCCGCCCCCACGACGACGACCCGGGTGAGCTGCTCGTCGCCCAGCTCACCGCCACCGTCCGGTTCGCCGAGTCTCTCGAGGCGATCGCCGCCTCCGGCGTCACGGCTTTTCTCCATGTCGGCCCGGGCGATGTAACCGCCGGCCTGGCGAAGAGGTCGGTAGAGGGTGCGGAGGCGTTCGCCGTCTCGTCCCTCGCCGACGTGACAGCGGCGGCCGACCGGCTCGCGGGGCCATCCGTATCATGAGAGAAGCCGCTCTGCCCCGGAGCGGCGCCCGACGCGACCGAGAGGAGCCTCGGTGCCGAACGCGATGATCACTGGATGGGGGAAGTGCGTTCCCCCCGCGGTGTTGACCAACTCAGACCTCGAGACCGTCACCGACACCAGTGACGACTGGATCACGACGCGCACCGGGATCAAGGAGCGGCGCATCTCTCACGTCGAGGTCTCCGACCTCTCCGCCGTCGCCGCCCGGCGCGCCCTGGCCGCCGCCGGGCTCGAGCCCACCGACATCGACCTCATCATCATGGCCACCTGCAGCCCCGACCGGCTGATCCCCAGCGCCGGCACCATGGTCCAGGCAAAGATCGGGGCCACCAACGCTGCGGCGATGGACCTCAATGCCGCCTGCTCCGGATTTCTCTTCGGCCTGGCGACGGCCGATCAGATGATCCGTACCGGGTCGATGCGCCGGGTGCTGGTCATCGGTGCGGAGAAGCTCTCCTACTGGCTCGACTTCACCAACCGGGCGACCAGCGTCCTCTTCGGCGACGGCGCCGGAGCCGTGGTCCTCGAGGCGGTGGAGGAAGACGTTGGGGCCCCGCCCGGGTCTGGCGAGCCGGGACGGCTCGGCATGGGGTTGGGGCCCCATGCTCGGGAGGAGGGCGGGGTTGGGGCCCCGCCCGGGTCTGGCAAGCCGGGCTTGCTGGCGTTCGAGTTGGGGAGCGACGGCACGGCGGGGAATCTGCTCTGTGTCCCGGGGACGGGCACGGAAGGCAACCCGCTGGAGACCGTGGCGCCGTCGATCCTGATGGAAGGCCAGGATGTGTTCCGCCGCGCCGTGGTGGCGATGGGTGACTCGTCGGCCCGCGTCATCGAGAAGGCGGGCCTGACGCTCGAGGACGTCGACCTGCTCATCCCGCACCAGGCCAATGTGCGGATCATCGATGCGACCGCCAGGCGCCTGGCCCTGGATCCCGCCCAGGTCTACGTCAACATCGCGTCGTACGGGAACACATCGGCGGCGACGATTCCCATCGCCCTCACCGAGGCGCTAGAGGAGGGGCGCATTCAGCCCGGCTCGACGATCGTGTTCGCCGCCTTCGGCGGCGGGTTCACCTGGGCGGCTGCGGTCTATCGATGGGGGTCGCGCACCACCCCGCTCGGGGTCTCCGATGCCGAGCTCCCCCCGTCCGACGCCACCGCGCTCGAGCTGCTGCGACCCAACCTCGAGCTCCACGGCAGGGGCGTGTGAGGGTGCCCGACGGGAGAGTTGCACTCGTGACCGGCGGATCGCGCGGGATAGGCCGCGCCATCGCCGAACGCCTCGCTGCCGACGGGCACCGGGTGGCCGTCAACTACCGCTCGCGGCGCGACGCGGCCGAGGAGGTGGTGGCAGCGATCGCCGCTGCCGGGGGCGAGGCGGTGGCCCTGGGGGGTGACGTCGGGGACCCCGACGATGTCGCCGCGATGTTCTCCGCGGTGGAGGAGGCTCTCGGCTCGGTCGAGGTTCTCGTGAACAATGCCGGGATCACCGCCGACGATTTACTCCTCCGGATGAAGCCGGAGGATTGGGATGCGGTCATCCGTACGAACCTGGGATCGGCGTACCTGACGACCAAGGCGGCGTTGCGCGGGATGCTCAAGGCCCGGTGGGGTCGGATCGTCTCGATCGCATCGGTTGCCGGCATCGCAGGCAACGCCGGCCAGGCGAACTACGCCGCAGCCAAGGCCGGCCTGATCGGATTCACCAAGTCGGTCGCCAAGGAGGTCGGATCCCGGGGGATCACGGTGAATGCGGTGGCCCCGGGGTTCATCGAGACCGACATGACCCACGCCCTGGGGGACGGGGTGCGCGATGCCGCGCTGCCTTCGATCTCCCTGGGGCGCTTTGGAACCCCCACCGAGATCGCCTCGGCGGTGGGCTATCTTGCCTCGGACGACGCCTCCTACATCACCGGCCAGGTGCTGGTGGTCGACGGCGGGCTTGCGTTCTAGTGATCTGGACGAACAAGGAGCCAGCATGGACAGGACCGAAGTCGAATCCAAGATGACCGATCTGCTCGTCGACGAGCTCGGCATCGACCGCGACAAGATCGCGATGTCTGCGTCCTTCGAGGAGGACCTCGAGGTGGACTCGCTGGGCGTCGTCGAGTTGCTGATGGCGCTCGAGGACAACTTCGGTGTGAGCATCCCCGACGAGGAGGCCGAGAAGATCGGCACCGTCGGCGAAGCCGTCGACCTGGTGATGCAGAAGCTCGGGAGCTGACGCGTGACCCGACGGGTCGTCGTGACGGGGCTCGGGACCATCAATCCCTTGGGCCAGGACGTCGACAGCTTCTGGAAGGCGGCTCTCGAAGGCCGGTCCGGGGTCGGCCAGATCACCGCGTTCGACGCCTCTGGTATGAAGGCGACGATCGCCGCCGAAGTCGCGGGGTTCGTTCCCGAGGACTACATCGAGCGCAAGGAGGCCAGACGCCTCGATCGTTACGACCAGTTCTTCTGGGCGTCGACCCACCAGGCGCTCGAGGACGCCGGGATTCGTTACGAGGACGAGGATCCCGCCGCCAACCGGGCGGGTGTCGTGGTGGGGTCGGGCATCGGGGGGATGATCTCCTTCCAGGAGGGCGTCGACACGATGCGCCAGCGCGGCCCCGATCGGGTGAGTCCGCTGGCCATAACCCAGATCATCTCGAACATGGCCGCCGGGCTCGTGTCGATCCGCTATAACCTGCGGGGCCCCAACTCCTGCGTGGTGACGGCGTGCGCCGCCTCGGCGAACGCGATCGGGGATGCCGCCGAGATCATCAAGAGAGACGACGCCGACGTGATGGTTGCCGGAGGGGGAGAGGCTCCGATCTGCGAGTTCGCCGTCGCCGGCTTCAGTCAGGCCCGGGCGCTGTCGACGCGCAACGACGAGCCCGAGCGGGCCAGTCGGCCCTTCGACGCCGAGCGCGACGGATTCGTGATGGGGGAGGGGGCCGCCACCCTCATCCTCGAGGAGCGTGAGCATGCGCTGGCGCGCGGCGCAAAGGTCTATGCCGAAGTCGTCGGCTACGGGATGTCGGCCGACGCCTATCACGTCACTCTTCCCCGGCCGGGCGGCGGCGGCGCGGCGCGGGCCATGCAAAACGCCCTCGATGACGCCGGGCTCGGGCCCGATGGCATCGACTACATCAATGCCCACGGGACCTCCACGCAAGCCAACGACGCCACCGAGACGGCGGCGATCAAGGCGGTCTTCGGCGACCATGCTCCGGCGATCCCCATCTCGTCCACGAAGTCGATGACCGGGCACCTCCTCGGCGGCGCCGGCGCCCTCGAATCGCTCGTCTGCATCCTGGCGATCCGTGACGGGATCGTGCCGCCGACGATCAACTACGAAAACCCCGATCCCGAGTGCGACCTCGACTACGTGCCCAACGAGGCGCGTCCGGTGACGGTGTCGTCGGCGATGACCAATTCCTTCGGCTTTGGCGGACACAACGTCGCCTTGATCTTCGGGGCGCCGGGCGACTGACCCTCTGCAGGCGCCCTATTCGTCCTCGGGGTCGAAGACCGTCACCGATCGCTCGCGGTGGGTGCGATGCTCGTCGAGCGACTTGAGTGCCAGCACCGCGACGACACCGACCCCGGCCGCGATCGCCAGGCCGACGACCACCGCCGTGACCGCCGCAGCCACACCGCATGAACCCGGTGCGCACGACGCGTCGGTGACCAGGTAGCCGACGATCCCGCCGGCGATGCCGGCGACGAGCACCGGGACCGACACCCACGGGTTGGGGAGGCGCCTCATGTCCGCTTCCTGCCGGTGTCGTCGGCGCCGGCCGCGTCGAGCACTCCGGGGGGTGCCAGCTCGGGCGGGATCCGCACCGTCTCGGATTGGCGCCCGGGGGCAGGCGTGACGGCCACCGCCACCTCGCGGCGCCAGGCGAACGCGGCTGTCGCCGCGCCGAGGGCGCCCAGGGTCACCCCGCCAGCCGCGCTCGAGGCAAGACCCGCCGCCACGCATGCCGGCGCGTGCAGCAGGCGCACGGCGAGCAGCGCGCCGGGGATGGCCCGGGCCAGCGCCAAGGCGGCGGCGACCGACCAGGCAGCCAGGGCCCAGCCGAACCACGGCACCTGCGAGGGGACGGTGACGCCGACCGCGACCGGGACCACGAGGAGCAGCAGGAGCACCGCCACTGCAGCCGGCGGAGGGCCTTCCACCGCCGGTCGGTGGCGCACCCAGCGGCGCAGCCACGGACCGAGCGCCGCGGCCACGGTGATCGCGGCGGTGGCGAGCGTGATCGCCGCCAGCCAGGTGAGGTCGCCGGAGGCGACGATGGCGATCCATCCGGCAGCGACCGCGACGGCAACCGGCTGGGACCACCGCCCACGGGCGAGCAGTACCCCGGACACGGCGACGAGCGCGACCACGATCATGCCGACGGTGACGAGCACACTCGCGTCGGAAGCAAAAGGCGCGGGGTCGAAGGCGAGGTGGAGCGCGCCGGCGATCGTGGATACGGCGAGGGAGGCTGCAACGACGATGGGCGCGGGGGGCACGCCCGTCATTATGACCCGGAGTCGGGCGGCGGCGGGAACGGGTCCGAGGCGAAATCCGGCTCCCAGTACCCCGTCTCCACCCACCCGGCGTCACTCCTCTCCAGGGTGACGACGGAGGCGTGACCCGGCTTCCCGACGAGGAACGAATGCGGCGGCGCCGCCTGGAGATGGATGCGGAGCGCCTGCACCGGATCTTGATGAGACACCAGCACCGCCGAGCGCAGGCCGCGACGCTCGAGGTCGCCGACCAGCGACGCCATCCGGCGAGCCACTTCGTCGGCGGTCTCCGGGGCGAAGGGGAGGTCGTAGGGCGTCGCCAGGTAGGCCTCCATCTCACCGGGGAAGCGCTGGGGGAGATCCTCCCACCCGACACCCGCCCACCGGCCCGACAGGCGCCATTCGACGAGACGGTCATCGGTTGTGACCGCGATGCCGACGGCGCCGGCAATGGCGGCGGCGGTCTCTACCGCCCGGTCGAGCGGCGACGAGATCACCGCCTCCGGTTGGAGGGGTTCGAGGCGCTGCGCCGCAGCCGCGGCCTGGGCGCGGCCGATCGGGGAGAGGGAGAAGCCGGGCAGGTCGGCGTAGACCACGTGGTCGGGGTTCTCGACTTCCCCGTGACGTACGAGATAGAGGCTCTCCAGCACGGCGGGGAGTGTACGGGCCGACGCCTTCCGACTCCCGCCTCCCGCAAGAGTCTTGCTGGTGGCTGTGGCTGGTGGGTTACCGTCGCGCTGTGGAGGCCTTCGCAGAGCGCATCGCCCATGTCGACATGGACGCCTTCTTCGTCGAGGTGGAGCGGCTGCGCCGGCCGGAACTGCGCGGCCGGGCCACCATGGTGGGCGGCACGGGTCCTCGCAGCGTCGTGGCGAGCGCCTCCTATGAGGCACGGGCGCGTGGGGTCTCCTCGGGGATGCCCATGGCACAGGCGCTGCGCCTCTGTCCGCACGCGGTCGTCGTCCCGCCGGATCATGGCGAGTACCGGGCCAGGTCCGCTGAGGTCGTCGCGGTGCTCGAAGGGTTCAGCCCGCTCGTGGAGACGATCTCCATCGATGAGGCCTTCCTGGACATCGGTGGGCTGCGCCTCCACCACCCCACGCCGTCGGCCGCGGCCGCGGCGATCCGTTCCGAGATCCGGCAACGCCTCGGACTGCCCGCCTCGGTGGGCCTCGCCTCGACCAAGCTCCTCGCCAAGATGGCCTCTCGCGACGCCAAGCCCGATGGGGTAGCCGTGGTGCCGGCGGGCGGCGAGCTCCCATACCTCCACGCGAAAGAGGTGCGAGCCCTGTGGGGGGTGGGGGAGGCGACCCATGCCCGACTGGAGGAACTCGGTGTGGCGCTCATCGGCGACATCGCCGCCTTCCCCCGCGCCACCCTGGTGCGGCGGTTGGGAGACGCCCTCGGAGGGCATCTCTGGGATCTGGCTTCGGGGATCGACGAGCGTCCGGTGGAACCGGCGGCCGCTGCCAAGTCCATCTCGGTGGAGGAGACCTTCGACGTCGACCTCGCCTCGGACGATGAGATCGATCGCGAGGTGCTGGCGCTCGCGGACCGGCTCGGCTCTCGCTTGCACAGCGCGGGCGTCGTTGCGGGGACCGTGCACGTCAAGGTCCGATACTCCGACTTCACGACGGTCACCCGGAGCCATACCTTTGACGAGCCGGTGTCGACTGCGCGGGACCTCTACCGGTCGGCGCTCACTCTCATCGATCGGACCGCGGCGCGGGCGACGCCCGTCCGATTGCTGGGGATCGGGGCCGACGCGCTGTTGGCCGCCGGCGATCCCAGGCAGATGACGCTCGAGGCGCGGTCGTGGGACGACCTCGAGGGCGCGGTCGAGGAGATTCGCGGCAGGTACGGCCGATCGGCGGTGGCCCGGGCGCGCCTCGTCGGCGGCGACCGCCCGGACCCGAACGCGTCCGGTGCCGAATGAGCCGCGGTCGGTATACTCGAACTTCCCACCCTTGCCGGAGAACTCGATGCCACTCGACGACAGAGAACAGCGCATTCTCGAGGAGATCGAGCGGCAGTTCTACGAGGAGGACCCCAAGCTCGCCGAGACGGTACGCGATGCCACGCTGGCGTCGGTGTCGCGAGGCCGGCTGAAGTGGGCAGTGCTCGGGGTGGTCATCGGGTTCGGCCTGATGCTCGCGTTCTTCACCAGCGTCACCTTCGTGGCGCTGCTCGGCTTCGGAGTGATGGTGATGTGCGCGGCCTGGCTGGTCGCGATCCTGCGAACAAGGTCGGGAGTTGGTGCCGCCTCACCGGAGTCGATGGTGGGACGGCTGCGGCGTCGCTGGCGCAGCCGCTAGAGTCGCCAGCCTCGGGGGAGACTGAGTCGTCGAGCCGCTGCATTCGGTCGGCGACCCTGGAGGGAGAGAGGAAGGCTTGGAAGGGTTCACCGCACAGCAAGCGTGTCGTCTGACGGACTGCACCGCGCACCAACTCAGATACTGGGACCGCGTCGGACTCATTCAGCCCTCGATCCAGGGCACCGGTGGACGCCCCGGGAAGCGTCGCCTCTACTCGTTCCGTGACCTCGTCGCACTGCGCGTCGTGAAGAGCCTCCTCGACAACGGGATGTCCGTGCAGCGCGTGCGCCGCGCCTGGGACTACCTCCGCCGCACCGCCGACATGGACGGCCACCTCGCCGAGGTCAAGCTCGTGACCGATGGTCAGTCGATCTTCAAGGTGGCGAGTGACGAGGGTGAGCTGATCGACGCACTCCGCGAAGGGCAGCTGGCCTTCTTCGTCGCCATCGACGAGATCACCCGCGAGGTGGAAGACGACGTGACTCGCTTCGAGCTGGATCGAGAGCACTTCCTCGAGATGCTGCGACGAGTCGAAGACGACGTGCAGGCGGAGGCAGCGGAGGGCTAGTCGGCCGGCTGACGCCGGCCTCCCGCGATGCGCCAGTCCCGCGGCTCGCGATGGCAGGTCTCGCAAGGCATCTGTGGTCGCGTGATGCTCGCCGCTCAGCGCAATACGCAATACGACTGATCGCGGCGAGAGCCTCGAACGCGTTCTGTCGTATTGCGTATTGCGTATCGCGTATTGCGCCTCAGCGCCGCACCTTCTTCACAATCGACCGCACCCGGTACCGCGCTGCCACCCGCTCCATGATCGAGTGCTCGCGGGTGAGCTCGTCCTCGGTGTCGGTGAGGGATCGGGCGGCGGTGGCGAGACGGCGTTGCGAGATGGGGGCACCGGGGCCGTACGCCGCCTCGGAGTACACGTCGGCGAGGGGGGTGAGGACGGGCCCGATGTCGGCGGCCACCTCCGTGGGCGTCTCCGAGGCGCGTAGGTCCACCTTGAGGTCGGCGAGACGGTCCACGATCTCCTGCCATGCCGCCGAGACGTCGCCGTCATCGAGGCGCTTGATGCGCTGCCGCCGGCGGAGCCACTTGATGCCCGGCACCAGGCCCAATAGCAGTGCGGCGAGGATTGCCGGCACCAGCCATCCCGGCAGGCCCGAGGGCTCGACGGACTCGGCCCCCCCACCAGCGACGAGCTCGGGATCGACCGGGATCGTCGTCGGGGTCGCAGTGGCCGTGTCGCCGGGGGTGGTTCGAGGCCGGGTCTCGGCCTGGGCCGCCGCCAGGTGCTCGGACGCCGAGAAGGGGAGCTCGTCGCCCGTGGTCGGGTTGATCCCATCGCTACGCGGGGTCGGATCGAACTTGACCCAGCCCTGGCTGGGCAGCCACAGCTCGACCCAGGCATGGGCGTTGCGGTCACGGACCACCACCCGTCCGTCTTCGAGAGTGTTCCCGGGCGTGAATCCGAGGACCACGCGGCTGGGGATGCCAATGGTGCGAGCCATGACTGCGAGGCTGGTGGCGAACTGCTCGCAGTACCCCGTGCGGTAATTGTTGCTGTCCGGCTCGAGCAACCAGTTGGCGAGATCGTCGGCGCCATGACCTGCCGGCACATTGACCGAGTACGCGAAGTTGCCGGGACGCCGGAAGAAGTCTTCGAGAGACAGCGCTCGCTCGAAGTCCGTCTCCAGGCCCCCGATCTGGGCGCGGGCGAGGAGCTCGATCCGCTCGTCGAGCTCTTCCGGGAGCGCCAAATATCGCTCGGCGTCCGGGAGATCACGGTTCACGATCACCGGGAGGTCGCTGCCCACAACTCCGAAGTCGCCGGTTTCGATCGCCGACCGAAAGACACTCGACGGCGTGCCGTCGTCGCGGCGGCTGAGGATGTCGATGTCTGGCTGCGGGATCTCGGAGACCAGCTCGAAGGCCATCCCCCGGAAGGTGAGCGCGTCGAAGTGGAGGGCGCCGTCGGCCTGGCGGACCCGCACGCCGTCGCGGACGACTTGCTCCTCGCTCGCCAGCGACACCGGCGCGTAGGGCGCGGGGACCCAGTCCATCTGCAGGGCGAGGATCGTCACCGCGGCCTGGAACGGCGAGGTCGGCCCGGCGAAGGCGGCGTCGGGGTTCTCGAAGTGCTCCAGGTCGCCCGCCTCGGCGAGGCGCGTGTTGCTGACGTGCCACTGGTCGCCGTCGAAGGAGTCGAGCGTCACCAGCCGCCAGTAGACCTGGTCGGCGGGGTGCCCGGCGATCGGATCGAACACGAAGATCGGAACGTTGGTCTGGGCCACCAGGCTCTGCTGGATGCCGACGAACGGGTTGTACGAGATGCTGCCGAAGTAGTCCCCGGAGAGGTTGCTCACCGGCTGCAGTTCCAGGAACCCGCGACGCGGCACCAGCCCGGCGATCGCCTGGCTGGCGTTGCTGGCGAGGAGCAGGGTCGCCAAGAGGGTCACCACCCCCATGGCAGGGACGGACCTTCGCAGGCGCCCGTCGGGGTGCGCAGAGCCGACCAGGCCTGCGGTCTCCCTTCTTCGGTCGATCGTGACGGCGATCAGGGTGAGGCCGATGAGGGCCATGAAGCCCGTGGTCCACCAGCCGCCCAACCGGCGGTCCAGCACGGCGAATTCGAGGTACACGACGAGGGGGGTGAGCACGGCGACGTACGGTCGCCCGGTGTGGAGGCCCCAGGCCATCAGGGCGCCGAGGCCCCAGAACACCAGTGCGAGGATGGCGACGAGGCCGGCGAGGGGGATCACCGGCGCCACCCCGGCACGGATCACATCGCGAGCGAAGGTGAGCTCGGCACCGAGGGCGGTGAGCGACGCCCGGGTGGGGAAGACGAACCAGGTCGTCTCGGGCACGGCGATTCGTGCCACCGTGATGGTGACCGCCACCAGGTGGATCGCGGTGAGGACCACGCCGTGCAAGCGGTAGGCGACGCCGGCCCACGAGATGGTGGCGCCGAGGACCGCCGAGGCGACGAGCACGATCTGCCACGGAAGCCCTCCCGAGGAGTCGAGCAGGAGGCGATCGACCCGGGCGAGCGCCAGCGCGATGGCGGCGACGCCGGTGACCCAGCTCAGGCGATAGACCACGACACCTCCATCGCCGTCCGCCACGCGGGGGCCCATCGACCCTGCGATCCGATGGTGACGTTCACGGCATCGATGCCCTGCACTCTGGTGGCGGCCGCATCGGGGTCGTCGGTCACCGCCATGAGGATCGTCCGGGTGAAATGCCCGGTGAGGAGGCGGTGGGCGCCCACCAGACCTTCGTCAGGCGCCCCGGTGACGATCACCAGTGCTCCACCGCCGCCACCATGGCGGAGCAGCCGGCTCACCGTCTGGCGCAGCTCGAGGCGGTCGCCCGGCTGGACGGTCGCCAGCGTCTCCATTGCGTCGACATAGCGATCGGTCCCGCGGGTACGAGCGGAGCGGGCGCTCGACCACAGCTCGGGGCTGAATCCCGATGTGTGGAGGTGGGCCACCGCCGAGGCCGCTCCCCGCACTGCCTGTTCGAACGCCTCCGGCACCGGATACCGATGCGCCCGGGTGTCGAGCAGGACCAGGGCCCGGTTCTGCCACGGGACCTCTAGCTGCTTGATCATCAGGTCGTCGCGCTTCGCCGAGCTCGGCCAGTGGACCTTTCGGAGGTCGTCACCGATCTGGTACTCCCGCAGCGTGAAGAAGTCCTCCCCGCCGAAGGGTGCCGATGTCGGGCGGGTCGAGGCGACCGTGGGGTCGAGGCCGCGCACCACCGGCAGACCGATCAGCTTCTCGACACGAGGGAAGACGGTGAGACGGTCCACCTCCCCGACGAGGGTGCGGCGCTCGGTGAGTGAGAACGGGTCTGAGATCGAGAGCAGGGCCGGGCCGACGGTGAATACTCCGCGGCCCCGGCAGCGGACCTCGTAGCGGGCGGTGAGGGCTTCGCCGCGTCGGGCTCCACCGGCGGCGAACGTGGCGGTCCCGAGGCCGTGCACGGTGTCCTCGAGCTCCAGGTTGCGCAGGCGGCGACCGGCAAGCACGTCCATCTCGACCATCACGGTGTCGCCTTCGTGGACCTGGGTCGGGAAGATGCGCCGCCACACCGCGACCTCCGTCGAGGCCAGGCGGACGAACACCATGCCGATCGCCACCGCGGCCAGGAGGAACACCGCGGTCGTCATGAGGTCGATCTCGCCGAACCCCGCCCAGAGGACGAAGAGGGCGGCCGACACGCCGATCGCGGCCCACCCCCGGCCGGTGGGCATCAGGCCCTGACCCCACTCCCCGGTACGGGGATCCCGGCGGCGATGCCGTCGAGGATCTCGTCGATTTCGGTGCCCCGCATCTGCGCCTCCGGGCGCAGGATCAGCCGGTGGGTGAGCACCGGTCGCAGGGTCGCCTTGACATCGTCCGGGGTGACATAGCCGCGCCCGGCCACTGCTGCCCGGGTTCGGGCGGCGCGCTGCAGGTACAGGGTCGCCCGGGGCGAAGCGCCGAGGAGGAGGTCGGGGTCGTGGCGGGTCGCCTCGACGGTGTCCACGAGGTACTCCTTGACCGGCTCGGAGACATGCACCCGGCGGGCTACGCCGATCATCTGCTGCACGTCGTCGGCGGTGACCACCGGCTCCAGGCCGGTGTATGAGGAGGACCGGCCGTGGGTCTCCAGGATCTCGAGCTCCTTCGCCCGCGACGGGTAGCCCATGATCACCCGCATCATGAACCGGTCGAGCTGCGATTCGGGAAGGGGATAGGTGCCCTCGTGCTCGATCGGGTTCTGGGTGGCGATCACCATGAAGGGGGCGGGAAGCTCACGGGTGGTGCCATCCACCGTCACCTGATGCTCTTCCATCGCCTCGAGCAGAGCCGCCTGGGTCTTGGGGCTGGCGCGGTTGATCTCGTCGCCGAGCACGATATTGGTGAACACCGGGCCGGCACGGAAGACGAAGGTGCTCCGCTCCCGGTCCCACACCGAGACGCCTGTGATGTCGGAGGGGAGCAGGTCAGGGGTGAACTGGATCCGGGTGAAGCCGCAATGAATGCTGCGCGCCAGCGACTTGGCGAGCAGGGTCTTGCCGACGCCGGGGACGTCCTCGATGAGCACGTGTCCCTCCGACAGCATGCTCATGACGACGAGGTCGACCGCTTCGCGCTTGCCCTGGATGACGCGCTCGATGTTCCCGGCGATCGCATCGAAGCGATCGGCGAACCAGGCGAGCTCGTCCTGGGCCACCTGGTGGGTCGTCACAGGGCCTCCTGGTCTCTCGAAGTCGGCAGCCTATCAGTGCCCGAAATCTGTATCGGTCACCGCGTCGATTCGGCGAGAGGGTGTCGTTCTGACCGCGGGGACCTCATCGAAGTCGAGCCCGCCGCTCGCCCCTGGTGACCAGCGACCGGGTGACTCCCTCCGCATGACAGATGGTGGCACTGATGACTACTCTGCGTGACTGGGATCGATCGGGTTGGACGAAAAGGGGAGTGGCCGGTGGCCGCCGACAACCTTCGTGAAGAACTGATGGCCTTGCCGGGTGTGGCCGATGCCGAGGTGGAAGCCGATGGTGAGGCCACCTCGGGTGTCCGGGTGCGCCTGCACCCAGACGCCGATGCCGTTCGGGTCGGGGCCGAAGTCCAGCGGGTCCTCGCCTCCCACGGCATGCGCTCGCGCGTCGCCGGGGACGACCTGGCGCCGGTGGTCAGCCTGCCGCTGGCGCCTGCCGAGATCCCGCCCCGACCGGAGGCTCCGCCTCCGTTGCCCGAGGCCGTAGCCGAAGTCGCCACCAGCGGGGCACCCGAGCCGGTTGCCGACCCGGGGGAGGAGCTGCCCGCGGCCGAAGGCTCGCCCGCGGAGTCCGACGTCGTCTCGAGCGACGGCCTCGAGGGGTCCCGCCCGTCGCTGGCCTCGCTGGCATACGAGGAGTCGATCGAAGGCGTCATCGTGACCGCCGTGGCCTCCGACGGGCAGCGCTTCAGCCGCAGGGCGGCGGACACCACCGACGCCGCGGTATCGGCGGCGGTCGCCGCCGCGGTCGGCGCCCTGGCGGAAGGCCGGCCCCAGCGCCTGCTGTGGGTCGGCTCGGAGACGGTGGACGGCTCTGTGGTGGTCACGGTCGTCCTCGAGAAGACCGATGGGACACGGGTGGCCGGCGCCGCCATCGTGCGTGCCGCCAAGGCATACGCCGTGGCCCGGGCAACCTTCGTCGCGCTCAGAGGCTGAGCACATGCGGCTGGCTCTCACTGCCTTCATTCTTGCTGGAGGCTGGTGGCTGGAGGCTGGTGGCTGACTATCGTCCCGATTCGCATGGCTCAAGCGCTCGTCCTGAACGCATCCTTCGAGCCACTCTCGGTGGTGTCGGCGCGCCGCGCCGTCGTACTCGTCGTTCGCGACAAGGCCGAACTGATCCATTCCCGTGATCAGGTGTGGCGCTCCGAGCACCTGGCGGTGCAGGTGCCGACGGTGATCCGCCTACTCCGCTATGTGCGCGTTCCCTACCGGCGCCGGGTGCCGCTGAACCGACGAGCAGTGTTCGCCCGCGATCTGCACACGTGCCAGTACTGCGGTTGTGTCGCCGAGAATCTCGACCATGTGGTGCCCCGCTCTCGGGGTGGCCCCCACACCTGGGAGAACGTCGTCGCCGCCTGCAGGCGGTGCAACACCCGCAAGGGCGATCGTACCCCGGGGGAGGCGGGCATGGCACTGTCGCTGGCGCCACGGGCGCCCCGCGAGCACGGCTGGCTGCTGGTGGGGCTGGGGGCGCCGCCTCACCCCTCGTGGCACGAGTACCTGGGCGCGGGCGCCGCCGTCTGACGACGGCGGCCCCGGCTCCGGCTTTCAGCCCCGGCCAGATCGCCGACGAGGTTGATCCGCGCGTCTGGCTGGGGCTGGGGCTGGTGCCGGGGCAACGGATAACGGGTGACGGGTAACGGACAGTGCCCCTGTCCGGCACTCTCCGTGGTGGTAGCCTTCTTCCCGGGAGGTTCCGGTGCGAGTCGTCGGCTACATACGCGAGTCTGCCGACCCGTCTGCGGGGATGTCGGCGTTCGAGCAGCAAGAGGTGATCCGGCGCCATGCCGCCGGCCATGGGCACTCACTCGTCGCCGTCTGCCAGGACTCTCGCACCCCAGGGGAGGCGCTGGGGCGCGACGGCTACCTGGGGCTTCTCGGAGTCGTGGCTTCGGGGGCCGTCGACGGCGTGGTGGTTGCCGCGCTGGGGGCACTGTCATCGGACCAGATAGTTCAGGAGATCATGCTTTGGGATCTGCGGAGCCGCGGCGTGAAGGTGATCTCGGCCGACGGCGCCGACCTGGCGCTATTGGACGCCACCGCCGAGCCGGGACCGGCCCGCATGCTGATCCGGGACGTGCTGCAGCGGGTGGGGGAGCATGCGCGCACGTTGGGCGCGCACCGCATCGATCCGCCCTCGATCCTGCCCGACGGCGATGTGATGATCCACATCATCGAGAGCGACCGGGTGGAACGCGAGCGTGAACGCGAGCCTGTGGCGCCCGATGGGGTCAGCGAGGCGTGACCTGGACCCGTCAGCCCCCGTTGTCGTCGACGGCGTGGCGGCGGAGCACCTCGGACTCCTGGGCGAGGCGCCGGCGGCGGCGCCTCCATGCCCGCCCCACCCATCCCAGGACCTTCCCGCCGATCATTCCGGCGACGAAGGTGGCACTGAGCACCAGCCACTGCGGCGCCTCCCACTCGAACTGGGCCCACGCAAGGCTCGTGGTGTCGGGGTTCGAGACGATGAGGATGACTATCGGTGTGAGGATCACGACGAGGAGGAGCAGGGGGCCGATCCAACGGTTCGGCTTCTCGACGGCCTGGGTGTCGTTTCGATCGGTGGTCATGGGGAGATGATACGGGAGGCGGCGCTGCCGCGTCGCTTTGCCGGTCGCCTCGTTCGTCGCCCGACGCCGGTCGCCCGTCGCCCGCAAGACGCGTTCCGCAGCCTCCGACGCGATCTGCCGTTTGCCGCTACGACTTGATTCCCTCCCACGGGTCCCGCGCTATCCAATCGCGCGCCTCGAGGATCGCCCCTGATGGCTCCGGGGCCGAGGGGTGCGCCACCCTCAGGAAGAGCGGGGCGATGTCGTCGGGAGTGGGAACGGTCTCGGGATCCTCGTCCGGCCGGGCTTCGGCCCGCATCGGGGTGCGGGTCCCGCCGGGGTTGATCGAGTAGACCCTGCCGGTCGGCCACTCTTCGGCGAGTGTTCCCAGCCAGCCCTCGAGGGCGTGCTTGGAGACTGCGTACATGCCCCAGCCGGCCCGGGGCTCCCGCCCCACCGTCGATCCCAGCCCGATCACCACGGGCGCCGCACCTCGGTCCAGGAACGAAGCCACCCGCTGGTGGAGGAGGTGGACGGCGGTGACGTTGATCTCGAAGACACTGCGCCAGGCCTCCTCCGGAAATTCGACGAGGTCGACGCTGACGGGTCCCAGCAGCCCGGCCGCATGGACCGCCACGTCGAGGCGACCACCGTCGTGCTCGATGGCGGTCGCCACGGCGCGCCTCCCCGGCTCGGTCGTCAGGTCGGCGGCGATCGGGGTGACACCACCCCCGGCTTGCTCCGCCACCTCGCTCAGCTGAGATGCCGTGCGCGCCGTCGCCCACACCCGGGCGCCATGACGGGCGTACGCAAGCGCCAGCCCGCGCCCGATCCCGCTGGAGGCGCCCGTCACGAGGATGCGGCGATCGGTGAGCACCCCCCGAGCGTAGGGCCCGGAAGGCTGCCGCCTGCTGACTGCGGTCTCCCCGAAGTCGGCCCGGGTGGAGACAGGGTGGAGAAATGTGTTGACAAGTGGCGCGTGGTGGAGCAAAGTGGGGCAACGTGGAGAACCAGGGGAGCAGGCGTGCCCCCCAACCCAGCGCCTCCAAGGAGGCGATGACGGTGCACAGGACGGAGAAACCGAGTGTTCCTCGGCGAGTACCAGCACAGCGTGGACGACAAAGGGCGGGTGGTGATGCCCGCCAGATTCCGCGCTCGCCTTGCGAGCGGGCTGGTCGTGACCAAGGGCCAGGAGCGCTGCCTCTACGTCTTCCCCATGGACAGGTGGGAAGAAGAGGTGGCGAGGCTCAACCGGCTTCCCCGGACCAACCGCACCAACCGGAACTACGCGCGGTCGTTCTTCGGGGCGGCCTCCGACCAGCAGATGGACAAGCAGGGACGGGTGCAACTCCCGCAGTCGCTCCGCAACTACGCCGGGCTGGACAAGGACGTCGTGGTCCTGGGCGTTGCGGATCGTGTCGAGATCTGGGACCCGACGGTCTGGCAGTCGCTCTCGCACGAGGCCGACGACCTGTACGCCGGGATCGAGGAGTCCCTGAGCGAGGAAGGAACCTGAACGATGCTGCCCGACCCAAGGTCAGCCCTCCGGATGTCACGTGGAAAGCCCCTTACTCCGCCCGCTTCCATATTGACGCCAGCGCTCTGGAGGGCTGACCGTGGGCCGGTCGCCGTCATACCACCAGCCGGTCCTCACCGACCGTGTCGTCGCCTGGCTGGAGGGGCTCGATGGGGGCGTGATCCTCGACGCCACTCACGGGGGAGGGGGCCACACCGCAGCGATCCTCTCCGCCCTGCCGCACTCGCGGGTGGTGGCGCTGGACCGCGACCCGGACGCCCGACCCGATGGCGCCGAAGCCAGGGTCTCGTTCCATCTCGCCGACTTTCGCTCGTTGGACGAAGCACTCGAACAGGAGGGCGTCGATGATCTCGCTGGAGCCGTATTCGACCTCGGGGTCTCGTCGCATCAGCTCGACGTGGGGGAGCGAGGCTTCTCCTATCGCACCCCCGGACCGCTCGACATGCGCATGGGACCGGATGCCGCGTTCACCGCAGCCGATGTGGTCAACCACTGGGACGAGCAGGACATCGTCCGGATCATCAGGGAGTACGGCGAGGAGCATTTTGCCGGCCGGATCGGCCGCGCCATCGTCAGGGCGCGGCCGATCCGGGACACGGCGCATCTCGCCGACATCGTCGCCGGGGCCGTGCCGCCTGGGCCCCGGAACCGGCCCCACCCTGCCCGCCGAACGTTCCAAGCGATTCGCATCGCCGTCAACGACGAGCTGGCGGCACTTGCCGATGGTCTCGATGTCGCCGTGCGGCTGTTGCGACCTGGAGGCCGGATCGTCGTGATCTCCTACCACTCCCTCGAGGATCGCATCGTCAAGCGCCGCTTCGCCGCCGGAGCCAGGGGCTGTGTGTGCCCACCCGACTTCCCGATGTGTGCCTGCGACCGTGTGGCCGAGCTGCGCATCCTGACCAGACGGCCCGAGTCTCCCTCAGCAGCCGAGATCGCCGCCAACGCCCGAGCCCGTAGCGCCCGCCTCAGGGCGGCGGAGAAGATCTGATGGTCTCACGCACCGCCTCGCCGGGGTTCCCGCTCCCGCGCCGGCGAGAGTTCCATGTCGTCATCGGCCCCTCCAGCCGCCGGCGCCGCGTCGGGGGATGGGTCGGCCTGGCGATCGTCATGTCGACCGCATTCCTGCTGATGGTTTCCTCCCGGATCGCCCTCGACCGGAGCGCCTTCGTGCTCGAGGACCTCCAGCTGCGGATCACCGCCGAGGAAGCTCGGTACTGGGAGCTGCGGATGGAGCTGACCGAACTGCAAGCACCGAACCGGATTGCTCGCCTCGCTGAGGAGATGGGGATGGTGTACCCCGAAGAGATCCTCACGGTCGAGGTCCCCGGGCTCGGCGGGCCCGGTCCGGGCGTCGAGGATCGCTGGATCGACCTGAAGGCGTTGTTGAGCGCCACCGCCGAGCCGTGATCGAGGCGGTGAGCAGGTAGGCAGGTAGCAGGTGGTCGGCTTCGGGTTGGCGAGTGTGCGGGGACAGCCCCGGCGGGGTTGGGGCCCCGCCTTGGGGAGGAGGCCGACCGGCGTCTGTTCGGTCGGGGTGGAGCCCCGGCCGAAGTCGGCCGGGGAATGAACAGAGTGAGGAGACATCGATGGACGAGCGGCTGCGCCGCGGCGCGAGCAACCGGCGACTGGTTGTCGTTGGCGCCGTGCTCGTCTTCGCATGGACCATGGTGGGGTACCGGCTGACCATCGTCCAGGGGGCGCGGGCTGACGAGTTCGCGGCACGAGGCCTCGACCAGCGTCTCGATCGGCGCAGCCTTCCCGCCGACCGGGGAACGATCTTCGATCGGGACGGCCGGGAGCTGGCGGTCACCGTCGATTCGATCAGCGTCTATGCCAACCCAAGGGAGATGGCCGACCCCGAGTCGGCGGCGCTGCAGCTCGCCCGTCTCCTCGATGTGAACCCCGGCGATCTCATGCGCGACCTCGAGTCGGGTAGCGCCTTCGTGTACCTGGCCCGTCAGCTCGAACCGGATGCGGTGGTCCCGATCCAGGAGGCCGACATCCCGGGGGTGTACTTCCTCCACGAGCCGAGACGCGTTTACCCCTCGGGACCCCTCGTGGCGCATGTGGTCGGTCTGGTGCGGTCGAGCGACAACGTGGGACTCGAGGGGTTGGAGTTGCAGTACGACCGTGCGCTGGCCGGCACACCGGGAACCCTGCTCGTCGAGCGCGACCCGGCCGGCCTGGTCATCCCTCAGGGCGAGTACCAGGTGGTGCCAGCCGAACAGGGCAGCGACCTGGTGACGACCATAAAGGTCGAGATCCAGTACGCCGCAGAACGGGCACTGGCCCGCGGTCTGGAGCGCACCGGGGCGGTGTCCGGCTCGATCGTCGTCATCGACCCGTCGACCGGCGAGATCCTGGCGATGGTGAACCTGCCGTCGTACGACCCCAACGGGCGCGAGGAGGTGAGCGGCGCAGCGATCCGAAACCGCGCGGTCACCGATGTGTTCGAGCCCGGGTCGACACAGAAGGCAGTGACGATCTCGGGTGCCCTGGAGTCTGGGGTGGTCACGCCGTTCACCCAGTTCGACATTCCCGAGAAGATCGAGATCCAGGACACCGTGTTCGAGGACTTCACCAACCATCCCGATCGCCTCACCGTCACCGAGATCGTCACTCACTCTTCGAACCTGGGCACGATCCTGCTCGGCGACCTGCTTGGTGCCCGCCGTCTTCACGAGGTCATGAGCGCCTTCGGCGAGGGGTCGATCACCGGGATCGACTTCCCCGGTGAGGCATCGGGGGTGCTGCGTCCCGCCGATGAGTGGTGTCTCACCACCTGTTTGGCCGGCACTTCGATCGGCTACCACGTGTCGGTCACGCCGCTCCAGATGGCGATGGTGTACGCCACCATCGCCAACGACGGCGTCTGGGTGCAGCCCCACCTGGTACGCGAGATCGTCGACGGGACCGGCGGGCGGGAGGAGGTCGTGCCCGACGAGCGCCAGGTGGTGTCGGCGCGTACCGCACGCCACATGCGCGTCATGCTCGAGGCGGTCGTCGAGAGCGGGACCGGATCGCTCGCTGCCGTTGCCGGATACCGTGTCGGCGGGAAGACCGGCACGACGGAGAAATACCTGTCCGAGACTCAGGCGTACAGCGAGGAAGATGTCGTGGCGAGCTTCATCGGAATGGCACCCATCGACGCGCCGCGCGTCGTGATCGCCGTCGTGCTCGACGGGCCGATCGAGGACGCCAGCGGGGGCAAGGGCGCCGCACCGATCTTCGCCGAGGTCATGCTCGCCGCCTTGAACCAGCTAGGGGTTCCTCCAGATGCCTGAGGCCGCCACCCTGCGCGAGCTGGCCCGCCAGGCCTCCGGTCGGGTGGTCGGTGACGCCAGCACCGAGGTGTCCGACGTGACGCACGACTCCCGCGCCGCAGGGCCCGGCGTGCTGTTCGTCGCCGTCCGCGGGTTCACCGTCGACGGCCACTACTTCATACCGGCGGCCGCCGCCGCCGGGTCGCCGGCCGTGTGTGTCGAGGAGGAGGGCGCCCTCGGCGAGCTTCCCGCCATCGTCGTCGGCGACACTAGAGGGGTACTCGGAGTCCTCGCCGCGACCATCCACGGCCACCCGTCCGAGCACCTGCGCCTGGTGGGTGTGACCGGCACCAACGGCAAGACCACCGTGACCCATCTGGTCGAATCCATCGCCGCCGCCGCAGGCCTCTCCCATGCCATCGTGGGGACGGTGGGGGCGCGGATCGGCGGCGAGCCCGTGCCGGTGGCCCGGACCACTCCGGAGGCCAGCGACTTCCAACGCCTGTTGCGCCGGATGGTCGAGGCCGGGGTCGACGTCGCCGCCGTCGAGGTGTCGTCGCACGCCCTCGCCCTCGGAAGGGTGGCGGCCACCCGTTTCACCGTGGCAGCCTTCACCAACCTGTCGCGGGACCACCTCGACTTCCACGGCGACATGGAGGCCTATCTGGCCGCCAAGGCTTCGCTGTTCGAGCAGGCCGACGCCGCGGTGGTGTGGGTGGACGATCCGGCCGGGGGGCGGCTCGCCGACGTCCTCGCGATCCCCGTGACCAGGGTCGGCCTCGGTGAGGGTGCCGACGTCACCGCTTCGGAGGTGGAGGTCGGGTTCGAAGGATCACGGTTCGTCGCCCGCGGCCGCTCCGGATCCGCCAAGGTCACGCTCCCGCTCCCCGGGCGGTTCAATGTGGCCAATGCCCTCGTCGCTGCCGGGTGTGCCCAGGTGCTCGGCATCGGCTGGGACGCCATCGCTGCAGGTCTCGCCGCGGTACCTTCGGTCCCGGGCCGTTTCGAGCTGGTTCCGACCGGCAGGGACTACACAGTCGTCGTGGACTATGCCCACACCCCCGACGGGATCGTCGCCGCGGTGGCTGCTGCTCGTGACATCCTCGCCGGTCGGGGGAGGGTCATCGCAGTGGTGGGCGCCGGCGGTGATCGGGATCGCCAGAAGCGCCCGATGATGGGTCGGGCAGCAGCCACCGCCGATGTCGCGGTGCTCACCTCGGACAATCCGCGCAATGAGGATCCGGCGGCCATCCTCTCTGCCGTTGCCGAGGGCGCCGGCGACGCGGCGTTGGTGATCGAGGAGATCGACCGTCGCCGTGCCATTCGCCGGGCACTCGAGGAGGCCCGACCGGGCGATGCCGTCCTCATTCTGGGCAAGGGCCACGAGCTCGGGCAGGACTTCGGTTCAACGGTGGTCCCTTTCGACGACCGGGTGGTGGCCCGAGAGGAGGCGGACGCCCTGTGAACTGGGATCTCGCGGTCGTAGCCCGCGCCACCGGCGGTACAGCACGCGGTTCGGCAGCCATCGACCGGGTCGTGACGGACTCGCGGCAGGCAGGTCCGGGCACCCTCTTCGTGGCGGTGAAGGGGGAGCGCTTCGATGGCCACGACTTCGCCGCCTCGGCGGCAGAGGCCGGTGCCGCCGTGGTCGCCGAGCGCGGCCGCCTCCCGAAGGGCATGAACGGCGTGGAGGTGGACGACACGCTGTCCGCGTTGGCGGCCCTGGCCGTGGAACGACGCTCGGAGCTCGACATCCCGGTGGTGGCCATCACCGGGAGTTCCGGGAAGACGACCACCAAGGACATGACGGCGGCCGCCCTCGGGCCCGGCACCCACGCCGCACCCCGGTCGTACAACAACGAGGTGGGGGTGCCCCTCACGGTTCTCGGCACGCCCGACGACGCCGCCGCGCTGGTTGTCGAGGTGGGAAGCCGCGGCGCGGGGCACATTGCCGCCCTCGCCGGTGCCATCCGGCCGGATGTCGCGGTGATCACCAACATCGGCCCGGCCCACCTGGAGATGTTCGGCGATGTGGAAGCGGTTCTGGATGCCAAGTGGGAGCTCGTCGACGCGCTCCCACCCGACGGCGTCGCGGTACTGCCGGCGGCCGACGAGCGCCTCATCGGGAGGCGCACCGGCGTGATGATCACTTTCGGCGGCGACGGCTCGCCCGCGGATGTGATGGTGTCCGACGTGGCCCTCGATGGCCGGGGCCGCGCCTCGTTCCGGCTCACCCATCACGGGGACACCCGGGCGATGATCCTGCAGCAGGCAGGCCTCCGCCAGCCACTCAACGCTGCCGCCGCGGTGTCGGCGGCGCTCGCACTGGGACGCGACTTTGCCGAGGCGGCCGACCGCGTCGCCGGCGCCGGCGTCTCGCCGTGGCGCATGGAGGTACGCGAGGTCCCTGTCGGCGGCGGGACGGTCGTCGTGGTCAACGACGCCTACAACGCCAACCCGGACTCCATGGCTGCCGCCTTCGAGACGGTCTCGGCCATGCCGGGGCGGCACATTGCGGTGCTGGGGAAGATGCACGAGTTGGGGGCGTCGGAAGGCAATCTCCACCGGACCGTGGGCGCCCTGGCCGCCGCCTCGGGCTTTGCGGTGGTACTCGTGGTCGGCGACGACCCTGGCCTCGCCGCGGGAGCAGGAGCCGTGGCCGAGGTGCAGCCCGATGCCGACGCCGCCGCGTCGCGCCTGGCGTCGATCTTGAGCCCGGGCGACGTCATTCTGGTGAAGGCATCGCGCGCCGCCGGATTGGAGCGCATCGCCGAGGGAATCGGTGGAGGTGCGGCGGCATGATCGCAATGCTCGCCTCGGCGGCCGTGGCCTTCCTGGTGACGATCCTGCTGACTCCGGTCGCGATCAGATTCTTCCGCGCCCGTGAGATCGGCCAGTTCATCCAGGACGAGGTGGCGCACGAGCACAAGCAGGGCACGCCCACGATGGGCGGGCTCGTGATGATCGTCGCCGTGGTGGCCGGCTGGCTGGTGGCCCATGTCGACGCTCGGACCCCCGACGGCGACTGGAGCCTCTCCTGGCGGGAGTTCCAGATCCCGGGCCTGCTCGTGCTCGTCGCCTTCCTCGGCATGGGCCTCATCGGATTCCTCGACGATTTATCCAAGGTGACGCGGGCCCGCAACCTCGGGCTGAACAAGCGGTGGAAGTTCGCCGGCCAGCTCGCCATCTCGGGGTTGTTCGCCTGGGGGGCGATCAACTACGGCGTGGTGACCCAGCTCTCGTTCACCCGCCCGTTTGGCGTGGATCTGGGGTGGCTCTACGTGATCTGGGTCTTGGTGATGCTGACCGCGGCGGCGAATGCGGTGAACTTCACCGACGGGCTGGATGGGCTGGCCTCGGGGTCCAGCGCTCTCGTATTCGGGGCCTTCGTGATCATCTCGTTCTGGCAGTTTCGCCATCCCGAGTTCTACGAAATCGTCGGCACACTCGAGCTGGCGCTGCTGGCCGCCGCGCTAACCGGGGCGGCGCTCGGCTTCCTCTGGTGGAACGCAGCACCGGCCAAGATCATCATGGGCGACACCGGCTCCCAGGCGCTCGGCGGGGCGATGGCGGCCATGGCCCTCCTCACCAACACCCACCTCCTGCTTGCGGTACTCGGGGGGCTGTACGTGATGGAGACGGTGTCCGTGATTCTCCAGGTGGTCTCGTTCCGGGTCTTCGGCAAGCGGATCTTCCGCATGGCACCGATCCACCACCACTTCGAGCTCAGGGGGTGGCCGGAGACGATGATCATCGTCCGCTTCTGGATCCTGGCGGGCCTGTTCGTGGCTCTCGCCCTCGGGATGTTCTACGGAGACTTCATCACGTCGGGGGGGATCGGATGACCGCCCTCGTCATCGGTGCCGCCGTCAGCGGCCGCGCCGCGGCCGCGCTGCTCCGAACCTCGGGGGAGACCGTCGTCGTCTACGACGCCGACCCTGCCGCGGTCCGGGGCGTCGCGGCCGACCGCGTCCACGGCGGGGCGTGGGATCGGTCACTCCTACATGACGTCGATCTCGTCGTGACCAGCCCCGGGGTGCCCGAGCATGCCCCGCCGATCCAGGACTCGCTCAACGCGGGCATCCCGTTGTGGAGTGAGCTCGAGCTCGGGTTCCGCCACGTCGAGGCCCCGATCGCCGCGGTCACCGGGACGAACGGCAAGACGACGGTCACCGACCTGGCTGCCCGCATGCTCCAGGCATCCGGCCTCCGTGCCGCCGCGGTGGGAAATATCGGCGACCCGCTGAGTGCCGTCGCTGGAGAGCCCTGGGATGCGCTCGCGGTGGAGGCGTCGTCGTTTCAGCTCAGATTCGTCGACACCTTCCACGCCCGCGTCGCGGTGCTCCTCAACCTGGCGCCCGACCATCTCGACTGGCACGGTTCGTTTCAGGCCTACGCGACCGCCAAGGCGCGGATCCTGGAGCGGCAGACCGACGACGATCTGGTGGTGTTCGACGCAGACGATCCCGGTGCGGTCACGGCTGTGGTCGGTGTCAGGGCCGCCCGGCGGCTGCCGGTGAGCGGGCTGGCGCTGCCTGCTGGCGGTTGGGGCCCCGTCGACGATCTCCTCGTCCTCGGTGATCTCAAGATCCCGCTCGAGACGATGCCGCGCACCGATGCGGTGATGCTGGTCGACGTCGCTGCTGCGGCGGCCGCCGCCCGTCATCTGGGAGCGACCGCCGATGGGATCCGGGAGGCGGCAACCGGGTATGCGGCCGGCCCCCACCGTCGTCAGGTCGTCGGCGTCTGGGATGGCGTCACCTGGATCGACGACTCTAAGGCCACCAACCCCCACGCCGCGCTGGCGGCGATCCGTGATCACGACTCGGTGGTGCTCATCGCGGGCGGCCGCAACAAGGGCCTTGACGTGAGCTCTATTCCGCTCGAGCCGAATCTGCGGCTGGTGGTGGCTATCGGAGAGGCGGCGTCGGAACTGGCCGGTGCCGGAGGGCCCGTGAAGGTGGCCGACAGCCTGGAGGAGGCCGTGGCGATCGCCGACGAGACGGCTCGTCCCGGCGATACCGTCCTCCTCGCCCCGGGTTGTGCCTCGTTCGACATGTTTCGCTCGTACGCCGAGCGCGGCGAACGGTTCGCTGCAATCGTCCGCTCCAGGAAGGAGTCCTGATGGCCAACGTCGTCGCCCTGCCGGCGTCCCGCTCGACGCTCCGCACCCTGAGGGCACAAGAAAGAGGCGCATCGCGGGTGATCCTGTTCCTGCTGATCCCTGTGGCCCTGCTCGTCGTGGTAGGGCTCGGCGCCCTCCTGTCGGCGTCGTCGGTGGTGGGGCTGCGCGAGGCGGGGGATGGGCTCTACTACTTCAAGCGGCAGATCGCATGGCTGGTGGTGGGCATCGTCGCGATGGTGGTGTCCGCGTTCATCCCGCTGCCATGGTGGAAGAAGATCGCGCTCCCCGCCTTCCTCGGGACGCTGGTGCTCCTGGTCGCAGTGCTCTTTGTCGGCGTTCAGGTGAACGGTGCCACCCGGTGGCTGATCGCCGGTCCCATCTCCATTCAGCCTTCGGAGATGGCGAAGCTGGCAACCGTTCTCCTGCTCGCCACCGTGGTGAGCCGCCGCGAGCGCGTCGTGGTCCGCTACCGCGACTTTTTCGGACCGGTGGCGGCGACGATTGGGGTCGTCGCAGTCCTCGTGATGTTGCAGCCCGACCTGGGGACGACTCTGCTGGTCACCGGGGCCGGGTTCGCCGTGCTCGCCGCCAGTGCCATGCCGATGCGGCATGTGCTGGGCAGCGGCATCGGCGCGGGTGGCGTCGCTTTCGCCCTGGCCGCCTCGTCGCCCTACCGCTGGGCGCGAGTCACCGCGTTTCTCGACCTCCAGAGCGATCCCCTGGGGTCGTCGTACCAGGCGGTCCAGGGGCTGGTGGCCCTCGGCACCGGAGGGATTTGGGGCGTGGGCCTCGGTGCCAGCCGAGCGCGGTGGTCCTTCCTACCCAACGCTCATACGGACTTCGTCTTTGCCATTCTCGGCGAGGAGACGGGTCTGGCAGGCTCGCTCGCCATCGTCGCGCTGTTCACTGCGCTCACCCTCACCGGGGTGGCGATCGCCCTGCGCAGCGCCGATCGCTTCGGGCGCTTGCTCGCCATGGGCGTCACCACCTGGTTGTCCGTCCAGGCACTGGTGAACATCGGCGGCGTCACCGGGGTGCTTCCGATCACAGGAGTGCCCCTCCCGTTCGTCTCGGCGGGCGGGAGCGCCCTGGTGGTCTCGCTCATCGGCGTCGGGGTCCTGGTGTCCGTGGCGCGCCATGTGCCGCCGATCGACACGCCGTGACCTTCGCCATCGCCGCAGCCGGAACCGGGGGCCATGTCTACCCCGCTCTCTCCCTGGCCGCAGCGCTCGAGGAACTCGGCGTGGCAAAGGAGGAGATCCTGTTCCTGGGCGGCGATCGTCTCGAGGCGCAAGCGGTGCCAGAAGCGGGATACCCCTTCCAGGGCTTCGAGCTGGCGCGGCTGCGCCGTTCGCTGACGGTGAAGAACCTTGCCATCCCCTGGGTGGTGCGGCACACATCACGGGAGATGGCGACGCATCTGTGGCGGTCGGGCACAAAGGTCGTCGTGGGCATGGGCGGGTACGTCACGGTGCCGGCATCCATGGCGGCGCGGCGTGCCGGCATCCCGTTCTTCCTGCAGGAGCAGAACGCCACGCCGGGTCTGGCGTCACGGTTTGCAGCCCGCCGGGCCTTAGCGACTTTCCTCGGACTGCCCGGCCGGGCCGAACGGCTACCGCGGAGCAAGGTGATAGGCAATCCCCTCAGGCCGGCGATCGCCACCCTCGATCGTGCCGGGCTTCGCAACGACGCCCACCGCCGGTACGGGCTCTCTGGGCGGAAGGTCCTCGGGATCCTGGGCGGGTCGCTGGGAGCCAGGGTGCTCAACGACGCCGCTGAGGCGCTCGTCGCCGGCTCGGGAGCCGACGCCGTCATCCATCTCACCGGCCCGAAGGCGTACTCCGACATGGCGCGGCTCGCCGGGGCGTCCAAGGTACCGTGGGTGTGCCGACCCTTCGAGGCCGACATGGAGTTCTTCTACGCCGCGACCGACCTCATCGTGTGCCGGGCCGGGGCCATGACCGTCAGTGAACTGGCGGCGACGGGAACCCCATCGGTCCTGGTGCCGCTGGAACGCGTCGGCCAGCAATGGAACGCCCGGTCGATCGCCGAGACCGGGGGAGCGGTGATCGTCGAGCAGTCCGATGCCGGAGAGCTTTCCGCAGTCACCCGCCGGCTGCTCGCAGACGACGCCGGCCTCGGGCGGATGGGCGCCGATGCCCGGCGGGCGGGTCGCCCCGGTGCCGCCATGGTGATCGCTCGCCAGCTGATGGAGGCTGCGGGTGCCTGACCTGGTTCCATACCGGCGGATCCATGTGATCGGCGCAGGCGGCGCCGGGATGTCCGGGCTCGCCAAGATCCTCGCTCAGTCCGGCCACCAGGTGAGCGGCTCCGACCTCAAGCCCGGCCCGGCGTTGACAGCCCTCGCCGCGGCGGGCGTGGAGACCTGGGTGGGGCACCGGCCCGATGCCGCCGCCTCGTGGGACCTCGTCGTGGCGTCCAGCGCAGTTCCCGATCGCGACCCGGAGGTGCGCTCCGCACGGGAGCACTCCGTCGCGGTGTGGGACCGGCCCCGTCTCCTCCAGGCGCTCACCGGGAGGATGCGCACCATCGGCGTAACCGGCACCCACGGCAAGACGACCGGGACGGCCATGCTGGTGGCCGCCCTGCGCGCTCTCGGAAGCGATCCCTCGTTCATGGTCGGCGGCGAGTTGGTCGACCTCGCCACCAACGCCCACCTCGGAGAGACCGACCTGTTCGCCCTGGAGGCAGACGAGGCATTTGGGACCTTTCTGTCGCTCGAATTGCAGGGCCTGGTCATCACCAACGTCGAACCGGATCATCTGGACCACTACGGGTCGCTCGCCGACCTCGAGGCAGCATTCACCGATGTGGCGCGTACTGTCGAGGGTCCGGTGCTCGCGGGCATCGACGACCCCGGAGCGGCCGCGGTCGCCGCTCGCGTCCCGCAGGTCATCGGGTACGGGACCGGAGCCGAGGCGCGGTGGCGCATCTCCGAACTGTCCCATCACCCCGGGGCGGTCGCCTTCCGCCTCACGGGGCCCGATGCCGAAATGGTCGTCGAGGTCCCCAAGCCCGGGGTGCACGTGGCTCGCAATGCCGCCGGCGCGCTCGCCCTGCTCGGCGAGATGGGCTTCGACGTCGTGGGCGCCGCCGCCGGCCTGGCGCGGTTCTCCGGTGTGCGGAGGCGCTTCGAGACCCGGGCGCGGATCGCCGGCGTGACCGTGGTGGACGACTACGCCATCCACCCCAGCGAGATCGCCGCGACCATCGCTGCTGCTGCGCTCGGGGGGGCCGGGCGGATCGTCGCGGTATTCCAGCCACATCGATTCACCCGAACCCAGGAGATGGGAGTCGAGCTCGGCGAGGCGCTCGCCGGCGCGGGCCGGGTGTTCGTGACCGACGTCTATCCGGCGAGCGAGGCGCCGATTCCCGGTATCACCGGACGGGTCGTGGCCGATGCGGCACAGCGCTCTGGCGCCGACGTCACCTATGTGCCACGCCGCGCCGATCTCGCCGTCGAAGTGGCAGCGGAGGCGACCGAGGGCGACACGGTCCTGCTCATGGGTGCCGGGGACATCACGCTGGTGGCCGACGAGCTGGCACCCCTCCTGGCGGGTGAGGCGTGACGGCCCGCGCCGCCCTGGCGGACCTCGGCAAGGTCACCGAGGAGGTGCCACTTGCCGCCCTGACGACCTACAAGCTCGGCGGTTCCGCCCGGTACCTGGTCGTGATCGATGGCGAGGACGACCTCATACTGGCCGCTCGCCTCGCCTCCGAGGAGGCGCTGCCGGTGATGGCCCTCGGCCGGGGCAGCAATGTGGTCGTCTCCGATTCGGGGTTTCCCGGAGTGGTGCTTCGCGCCGGGCTCGGGCTCTCGCGATGGGAGGTCTTTGGCGACGTCGTCCAGGCGGCCGCCGCCATGCCGCTGCCGCGGCTCGCCCGAGAGATGGTGCGCGCCGGCCGGGGAGGTCTGGAGTTCTTCACCGGCATTCCCGGGAGTGTCGGGGGAGCGGTGCGGATGAACGCTGGATGCCACGGAAGCGATACCGCCCAGTGGATGGTCACGGCCAGGGTGTTCGATCTCGGCGCCGGCACGACGGTCGATGCCTCCCCGGAGGACCTCGCGATGTCCTATCGCCACTCGAACCTCACCGACGACCATTTCGTGCTGTCGGCCCGCTTCCGCACAGTGGGGCGCGACCCCGGCGACGGCGAGGAAGCCATCCGGGAGATCACCCGGTGGCGGCGCGAGCATCAGCCGGGCGGCACTCTCAACGCCGGGAGCGTGTTCAAGAACCCCCCCGGCGACTCCGCGGGCCGCATCATCGACGAGGCGGGCCTCAAGGGCCTGCGGGTTGGGGGCGCCGAGGTGAGCCGGCGTCACGCCAACTTCTTCGTGGCGCGCGAGGGAGCGACCGCAGCCGACCTGCACCGGCTGGTCGTAGAGGTACGGCGCCGGGTGAAGGAGGCCACCGGGCTCGATCTGGTGCCCGAGATCCGCTTCGTGGGGGAGTTCGGAGAATGACTGCGCTTCGCGACCCGCTCACCCAGCAACGCCCGGCCGTCGATTCCGGGCGGCGGGGATGGTTGCCATGGGCGATCCTGGCGATCGTCATGGGCGCGGTTGCGCTCGTCGCCAACAGCCCGTGGCTCTCCGTCTCCGAGATCGAGGTCGTCGGGTCGATCAGATCGGAGACGCGGGCACGGATCGCCACCTCCGGCGTGGGCGAAGGAGCACTGTTGTTGTGGGTCGACACGGGCGCCATCGAACGGGCGGTGCGCGCCGACCCGTGGGTGCGCGACGTGCGTGTCTCGAAGGTGTGGCCGGATCGGCTGGTCGTCGAGGTCGCCGAGCGCCGGCCACTGTTGTGGATCGAGGGGATCCTCGGCTGGATGCTCGTGGCCGCCGACGGCACGGTCGTCGACCGGGCGCCGGAGCCCGAGGCGGGGCTTCTGCGGGCATCGGTGGCGCTCCCCGATGTCGAGCCGGGCGTCCGGCCCGTCGATCCGGGGTGGCACGAGATCGTACAGATGGCGCTGGTGGTCGAGGACGCCCTGGGCGGCACCATGGTCCTGGAGATGCGCGGCGCCGAGATGTGGACCGAGGTGCTCGGTCACCCGGTGCGTCTCGGCCATCCCATCGACCTGGCAGACAAGGCGCGCACCCTCCTCGCCATGATCGGTCAGCAGCTCCCGGTGGGCGCGGTCATCGACATCACCTCCCCGGCGCGTCCCGCGGTGGTCGACAACCCTGAAGGCGATGTCGAGGGTTCGGGCGAGGAATCGTGATGCTCGGGTCGAGGGTGGGGTATCCTTCCTTCCGACCCTGGTGGCCAGCCCCTGGCCGCGACCACGGGGCGCAGATCGAGGAGAACCCATGGTGACCAACGACGGTCTCCAGAGCTATCTGGCCGTCATCAAGGTCGTCGGTGTCGGCGGCGGCGGCGTCAACGCGGTGAACCGCATGATCGAGGCCGGGCTGCGCGGCGTGGAGTTCGTCGCGATCAACACCGACGCCCAGGCTCTGCTGATGTCCGACGCCGACGTGAAGCTCGACATCGGTCGCGAGCTCACCCGCGGGCTGGGGGCGGGAGCGGATCCCGAGGTGGGGCGTACCGCCTCGGAGGCTCATCGCGACGACATCGAAGATTCGATCCGCGGCGCGGACATGGTGTTCATCACGGCCGGGGAGGGAGGTGGCACCGGGACCGGAGCCGCCCCCGTCGTGGCCGACATCGCCCGCAGCCTCGGCGCCCTCACCGTGGCCGTCGTCACCCGCCCCTTCGGGTTCGAGGGTCGCCGCCGCTCGGTTCAGGCCGAGCAGGGCATCACCGCCCTGCGCACGGCCGTGGACACGCTCATCGTCATCCCCAATCAGCGCCTTCTCGAGCACGCCGACCAGAGCCTTCCCATCGTCGACGCCTTTCGCCTCGCCGACGAGGTCCTGCTCCACGGCGTCGGCGGCATCACCGATCTGATCACCACGCCGGGTCTCATCAACGTCGACTTCGCCGATGTGAAGTCTGTCATGTACGGGGCGGGGACCGCTGTGATGGGAATCGGTCGGGCCAGCGGCGAGAACCGCGCCTCCCAGGCGGCGACGAAGGCGATCGCCAGCCCCATGCTGGAATCGTCGGTCGAGGGGGCGAGTGGCGTGCTGCTGTCAGTGGCCGGGTCGAACTCGATGAGCCTTCACGAGGTCAACCTGGCAGCGACCACCATCGCCGAGCACTGCACCCCCGACGCCAACGTGATCTTCGGCGCCACCATCGACGACTCGATGGGCGACGAGATGCGGGTGACTGTGATCGCCGCCGGCTTCGGTGGAGGCCCTCAGGACCGCCCGCGGATCCAATCTCCGTCGGTGCGAAGCCCCTCGATCCCCAGGCCGACGCGCGACGGGGTCGTCGAGGATCGCGACGATGAGCCGGATTCTCTCGACGACCTGGAGATCCCAGACTTCCTCAGGGGATGATCCGGCCCGATGGATTCCGCGGAGCCGCTTTCGGCGACGCCTCCGATGGCGACGCCAGACGGGACGCCGTCACACGGACCCGTGTTTCATCCCGTCTCGGGATCTCCGACCATTGGGCGTGGCTCCGCCAGGTCCACGGTGCGGCGGTCGTCGAGGTCGCGAGGCCCGGCGATCAGGGCGAAGCGGACGCCGCTTGGACCGCCGTGCCCGGCCTGCCGGTCGTGATCGCCACCGCCGACTGCCTTCCTGTGATCCTCGAGGGAGATCGGGCCGTCGGCGTCGCGCACGCCGGATGGCGAGGGGCGGCGGCCGGGGTGGTCGGGGCGTTGCGGCAGGCGATGGAGGAGGCCGGCATGCCACCGGTTCGAGCCGCGGTCGGCCCCGGGATCGGGGCGTGTTGCTTCGAGGTCGGGCCCGAGGTCGCGGCACGCTTCCCCGGCCACGCGTCCGAGACCGACTGGGGCACGGTGTCGGTGGACCTCGCCGCGGCGGTGAGCGACGCGCTGGTCGGACTGGAGGTCTGGCGATCGCCCGAATGCACGATGGGCGATGATCGTTATCGCTCGCACCGCCGCGACGGCACCCCCGAGCGCCAGGTTGCGATCGCATGGCTACCGGCCTGAGCGACGTCCGCCGCAGGATCGCGCGAGCCGCCGAGAGAGCGGGTCGCGATCCCGGAGAAATCACTCTCGTCGGCGTGAGCAAGTACGCCTCCGACGAAGCGGTTCTGGCGGCACACGAGGAGGGGCTCGGCGACTTCGCAGAGAACCGGGCGAACGAGTTCGTCGCGCGATCGCGGCTGGTGACGGCCCATTGGCACTTCGTGGGACGCCTGCAGGGGAACAAGGTGCGGCTGGTGCGGCCCATCGCCTACCTCCTGCACTCGCTAGATCGGCCCGAGCTGGCCGAGTACTGGATGAAGGGCCCGGGGAGCCCGCCGCCGGCGCTCGTCCAGGTCGACCTCGCCAGGGAGCCGCAGAAGGGTGGGATCGAGTCGGAGCAAGCCGCCTCCCTGGTGGCACTCGCCGAGGGCCTGGGCGTCGCGGTGGTGGGCCTCATGACCGTCCCGCCGGTGGCCGAAGATGCCGAGGCGTCGCGGCCCTGGTTCCGCTCGTTGCGCGAGTTGCGTGACCGGATCCGGGAGTCGCATCCCGCCGTGGCCCACCTGTCGATGGGGATGACGAACGACTTCGAGGTCGCTGTGGAGGAGGGTGCCACGGTGTTGCGGGTGGGACGGGCTATCTTTGGCCCGTCCCGGCACGAAGGCTGATAACCGTGGGTCTGTGGCAAAAGACACTCTTCTATCTCGGACTCGTCGATGAGGACGCCGTCGACGACCGCGATCCGTCCGGCGGATCGCCTGATTGGGACCAGCAGGAGCGGCCGACGCCGCAGCGACGGGCTGCCCCGGCGCAGACGGGTGGCAGTCCGCCCGGGGCTCGTCAGGTGCAGCCCCGTCAACAGCAGCGCCCCCGGGTCTCACTGGGCCGGCAGGAGCCGGAAGACCTCAACCTCGACCCGACCCTGACCACCGGCGAGCGGATCGCCGCCACCCGCCACGGCGAGAAACCCCGGGTACCGGGGCCGAGCGGGGTGCAGGGCAGACGGGTCGAGCCACCGATGACGACTCGCAGGCGCTCCACCGGCGACCCATTGCTGTCCGAGTCGGGCGTCACCGTCACCCCGGCCGACCGTCCCCTCGTGCGGACGGTCTCGGACGCCGACCTCGAGTGCGAGGTGATAGTCGCCCGGTCGTACACCGACGCCCAGGTGCTCGCCGACCACATCCGAGCCAACATCCCCGTGGTCCTCGACCTGCGCAAGGTGGAGCCCGCCATGGTGCGGCGCCTCGTCGACTTCTCGAGCGGCCTCACCTATGCCCTCGGCGGATCGATGCGCAAGATCGGCCAGGGCGTCGTCCTGGTCAATCCGGCCAATGTGAACATCAGCCGTGAGGAGAAGCGCCGGCTCAAAGAGCTGGGGTACTACCAGGCGCCGGAAGAGAACTGACGGCATGCCGCATTCGGTCGTCGGCATCGACCCGTGACGATCCTCTGCTTCGCCATCCAGGCATACAGCCTGGTGGTGTTCGCCCGCATCGTCCTCGAGTGGATTCCGGTCTCCTACGACCATCCCCTCGCCCGGGTGCGCTCGGCATTTCGCACGGCCACCGAACCGGTGCTGCGCCCCCTGCGGGCGATCCTCCCACCCATCCGTATGGGGGCGATGGCGCTAGATCTCTCGCCGCTGGTGCTGCTCATCGCCCTGGGGATCTTGTCCGCGGCTGTCTGTTAGCCCGGGCCGACTTCGCCCGCCTCCGGCGGGCGAACAGACGCCGGAAGTGCGTTGTTCGATTGGGCCCCCGGGGAGATCAGTCAGTGGCTCGTCGCGAGCCAATGACTGATCTCTGGTCTTGGCCAATCGAACAACGCACTTAGGCCCTCCTCCCCAGCTGGGGCCCCAACCCCAGCGGGGCCGTATCGCGGGTCACGCTCGGGTAACGGGTAACGGGTAACGGGCAACGGGCAACGGCTCTCAGGCCCTCTCCACCGTCAGCGACACCGGCTCTCCTGCCGCATCCAACCCGGTCCCCCCATCGGCGCGGGTGACCGACACCGCCAGGATCTCGCTGGCGATCCAGTCTCCGTGTGATGAGAAGGCCGCGGCCACTGCCTCCGAACCCGACTGCCAGGACAACGCGATCCGATCGGAGACGTCGAACCCGGCGTCCTTGCGCAGTCCCTGGACCAGCTTGACGATCTCGCGTGCCAGCGCCTCGCGCTCCAGCTCGGGGGTGATGGTCGTGTCGAGCGCCACCGAGAGCCGCTCCCCGCTGGCGACGGCGACTCCGGGGCGCGGCTCGCGGACGACGACGAGATCACCGGCCTCGATCGTCTCACCGAGGACCTCCGCGGTTCCACCATCGAGGATCGCCTGGATGGCCATGGGTTGCAGCGACTCGATCGCTGCGGCCGCATCCGCCATTCGCGCCCCGAAGCGGGGGCCGAGGGTGCGGTAGTTCGGCTTGGCAGAGATCCGAGCGAGGCTCGCCTCGTCCGCCGAAGTGGTGACTGCCTTCACGTTGAGCTCGTCGGTTATCAGGTCGCGATGCGCCGCGACCGCCCGCCGCACTGCGGCGTCGTGGCTGACGACAGTGAGCGTCGCGAGCGGCTGGCGGATGCGCAGGCCTTCGGTCACCCGGAGCCCGCGGCCGAGCCCGACCACGGCCCGCACGGCCTCCATCTCCGCCTCCAGGCCCAGGTCGATCAGGGCTTCGCGCGCTTCGGGATAGTCCTCGTGATGGACGCTGCGGTGTCCCGCCTCGGGTTGGGCCCGTCGGGCGACCACGAGGTCCTGGTACATCGTCTCGGTGATGAACGGGAGCACCGGTGCCATCAGCTTGGCGAAGGCGACGAGCACCTCGTAGAGGGTGGCGAAGGCAGTGAGGCTGTCGGCCTCGTCCGTGCCGCGCACCGTCCAGAAGCGCCGGCGCGACCGACGGATGTACCAATTGGTCAGGTCGTCCACGAAGTCGATCAGCGGAGGGATCACGTTGTAGAGGTAGTAGCCCTCCATCTCGGTGTTCACCCGCCGGACGAGGCTCTGCAGCACCGACAGGATCCAGCGGTCGATCTCGGGCCGTTCTCCGGGTTCGGGAGCCGCCGCCAGCGCCTCGACGGTGAGTCCCTCGGCGGCGGCATAGGTGGTGAAGAAGGAGTACGCGTTCCAATAGGGGAGCATCACCGTGCGGACCACCTCGCGGACGCCCCGCTCGGAGAATCGCATGGGTTCGGCCCGAACCAGCGGGGAGTTGATCAGATACGCCCGCAACGCGTCGGCGCCGGTCGAATCCACCAGCACCATGGGGTCCGGGTAGTTCTTGAGGCTCTTGGACATCTTGCGCCCGTCCTCGGCGAGGATCAGGCCGTTGACCACAGCGTTGCGGAACGGCACCGAATCGAAGAGCGCAGTCGCATGGACCACGAGGGTGTAGAACCATCCCCGCGTCTGGTCGAGGCCCTCGGCGATGTATTGGGCCGGGAACCCTCGTTCGAACCGCTCCTTGTTCTCGAAGGGGTAGTGGTTTTGCCCGTATGGCATCGCCCCGGACTCGAACCACACGTCGAGCACCTCGGGGACGCGGCGCATCGTGCCGGAACACACACTGCACCCGAAGGTCACCTCGTCGACGATGTGCTTGTGGAGGTCGTCGACGCGGACTCCGCTCCACTCGTACAACTCTTCGATGCTGCCGAGGCACACGTTCTCGTCGCACTCATCGCACTCCCAGATGGGGATGCACGAACCCCAGAATCGGTTGCGGGAGACAGCCCAATCTCGCGCCTGTTCGAGCCAGTTGCCGAACCGCCGGGAACCCACATGATCGGGCACCCAGTGGATGGTCTCGTTGAGCTCCACCATGCGGTCGCGAATCGTCTCGACTGCGACGAACCAGGTGGGTATCGCCTTGTAGATGAGCGGGGTATGGGTTCGCCAGCAGAAGGGGTAGGAGTGCACGATCCGTTCGCTGCGGGCCAATGCACCGCGTTCCCGGAGCAGCTTTATCAAGGTCGGATCGGCGTCCTTGACCCTCACCCCAGCCACCTCGGGAATCACCGCGGTGAATCGTCCCTGCTCGTCGACCGGGTCGACGAGCAGGTGGTCGAGGCCGGCGTCGGCGAAGGCCGCCAGGTCGGCCTCGCCGAAGGCGGGTGCCATGTGGACCAGGCCGGTGCCCTCATCGACGGACACCTCGGGGCTGGGGATCACCACGAAGGCGCCATCACCGGCGAGGGAGGCGAAGTAGTCGAAGGCGGGCCGATAGCGCGTCCCCAAGAGCTCTTCTCCCGATGCCGTCACCGTGCCCGTGGTGCCCTCCGGCCAGTACTCCGGAACCCGATCGGTGGCGATCCAGTGACGCCCCGGTACGCCATCGAGGGGCTCGTCGATGCGCACGTAGGCTATTTCGCGGCCGACGGCCACCCCGAGGTTCGAGGGCATCGTCCACGGCGTGGTGGTCCACACCAGGAGCAGGTCGCCGGGCTCCGTCGGGCCGGTGCCCTCGGTCACTTCGAGTCGCACGGTTATGGACGGGTCCTCGACGTCGCGGTACTCACCCAGGTTGACCTCGAAGTTGGAGAGCGGTGTCGCCGCGCCCCACGAGTACGGGAGCACCTTGAACGCCTTGTAGACGAGCCCCTCGTCCCAGAGCCTGCGGAACACCCACCACACCGACTCCATGAAGTCGATGTCCATGGTCTTGTAGTCGTCCTCGAAGTCCACCCACCGTCCGATGCGTCGGGTGATGTTCTCCCAGACCTCGGTGTTCTCCATCACACGCGTCCGGCAGGCCTCGTTGAAGCGAGCCACCCCGTATTCGAGGATGTCAGAGGGCCCGGAGAGGTCGAGCTCGTCCTGGACCTCCAGCTCGATGGGAAGCCCGTGGGTGTCCCACCCGAAGCGGCGGACGACACGGTGGCCGCGCATGGTCCAGTAGCGGGGAACGATGTCCTTGAGGACACCGGCCAGGAGGTTCCCGAAGTGTGGGCTCCCGGTGGGGAAGGGCGGGCCGTCGTAGAAGGTGAACTCGTTGTCCTCGGGCCGCATCCGCACCGACTCGCGGAACGCGTCGGTCCGATCCCACAGGTTGAGGATCTGCTCCTCGAGCGCGGGGAACGAGACGTCCGGGCTCACCCTGTCGAACGGTCTCATGTCGTCCTCGGTCGGCGTTACTGCCGCCGGGACGAGCCTGGGGCCCGCGGTACCACCCGGCTTGCCGCCCGTGGACGGCCGCTCGTGGCCCCCGTCAAGGGATCCGGTGGGGTCTACCCGGGCCAGAGCCCGCTCTTCCCACGGCTCGGAGGTGATGGCCCCGAGGTCCCGGGTGCCGGCCTCACACCATCCACCGGCTCGCTCTACCCGTTCCGACCTCGTGGCGTCCTCGTCAGCGCCACCAGGAAGATATCAGATGGCAGAGAGCAGATGGCAGAGTCTCGGCTGAGCCCGCGGCATGCCTGACCACTGATGGCGTCGAAGGCTCGGTCCGTCAGGCTTCGAGGGCACTCGCCACCGCTTGCGGCGTCACTCCCTCGATCAGCACCTGCTTGCGCCGCGCAGTCGTTCCCGAGATCACGGTGACCCGGTGACCGGGCATGCGCTCGGCCAGGAGCCGGGCGACGGCCTTGTTCGCCTTCCCCCGTTCCGGTGGCGCGGTGACCCGGATCTTGAGGGCGCCGTCGTGTTGTCCAACGATCTCGTCGCGGCTGGCGCCTGGAACCACCCAAACATCGATCAGGGTGCCTGCCGGATGGGGATGCAGCATGCCCCGAGTCTGCGTCGTGGGGCATGGCTCCGCAATACCGGCGAGTCTTGCGGAGCCATACCCGGGCAACGAACAACGGGTTACGGGCAACGAACTTCTGCGGGGGAATACGCCTTGTCGCCGCTGCGTTCCGGGACGCGCCTCGTGGTATCGTCGCTCGCTCGCAGGGAGGGCACATGGCACGCGATCTCGCCAAGTCCACACTCGACCGATTCCGCAAGCGCCTCGAAGAGGAGCGCGAGCGCCTCGAGGGGCTGGTGCGCGATATCGAGGCCGAACGGGAAGAGGTCCGACTCACCGAGACCTCCTCTGATCGAAGCCCCGACCCCAATACCGCCGAGGGGGGCTCGCTGGCCTTCGAGATGGAAAAGGAGCTGTCCCTGTGGCAGAACGCCCAGGACATCCTCGCCAAGATCGAAGAGGCGATGAGCCGCATCGATGAGGGCACCTACGGGACCTGCGACGAGTGTGGGAACGCCATCCCGGTGGCCCGGTTGGACGCAATCCCGTACACCAAACTGTGCGTGGACTGCTCGGCGAGCCGGCGCTGACGACATGCGCCCATCGATGTGCCCTGGCCCCCTCGTAGTGAGGTCTCGGCTCGCGGCGCGCTGGTGCCTCATCCCGTGAGCCGATTGCGGCTTGTCTCGAGCCCCCGGTCGGCAGCAGTCGTCGCCGGCGGCGCCGTCGTCGTCGTCGACCAGCTCACCAAGTGGTGGGCGGCATCGGTCCTGCCCGGCGACCCCATCGTCCTGATCGACGGGTTCCTGGAGCTGCGCTACGTCACGAATCCGGGGGCTGCCTTCAGCCTGCTGCAGGGGTCGGGGTCGATCATCGCGTTGCTCGCCATCGCCATCGTGCTGTTCATCTTCATCGTGGTGCGCTCGGTACCCCACCGCCCAGAGGCCATCGCACTCGGCTTGGTGCTGGGTGGCGCGCTCGGCAACCTGATCGACAGGGTGTTCCGGGGCGACGGGCTCCTCGATGGCGAGGTGGTCGACTTCGTGGATTTCTCCTTCTTCCCGGCCTTCAATGCCGCCGACTCGGCCATCACGATCGGCGCCATCCTGGCGCTGATCTTCGCCTTCGCCCGAGAATGAAGGCCGGGGTCCCCGCCGACCTGGACGGCGAGCGAGCGGACCGGATCGTCGCCCGTCTCGGAGGGCTCAGCCGTTCCCAGGCACGCAAGCTTGCCGACGACGGGGGGGTTCGTGTCGACGGGGAGGTCGTCGCCGCCAAGCAGCGACTCGCGATCGGATCGGTGGTGGAGTTCGCTCTACCTCCCCCCGAACCTGCTCTGGCTGCGGAGGACGTTCCCTTTACGGTGCGCTACGAGGACGAACACCTCGCCGTCGTCGACAAGCCGGCCGGGATCGTGACCCATCCGGGTGCAGGTAACCGTGGGGGAACCCTCGCCGGGGGGATCCTCCATCGCTGGCCGCGGGTCAGGGGCGTGGGCGCAGAGGATCGCTGGGGAATCGTGCATCGCCTGGATCGGGACACCTCCGGCCTGCTGGTTGTTGCCCTCGACTACGAGGCGTATGAGGGGCTCCGCGACGCGATGCGCCGCCACGCTGTGGTCCGCACCTATTTGGCGTTGGTGGCCGGTTCCCCGGCGATGCCGACCGGGACCGTGGACGCCCCGATCGGGCGGGATCCCGGCCGTCCTACCCGAATGCGGGTGGTTCCAGAGGGTCGGTCGGCGCGAACCCACTACCGGGTCGTCACCGAATTCGACGGCACCACTCTCCTCGAGGTCACCCTGGAGACGGGCCGGACCCACCAGATCCGCGTCCATCTGGCGTCGATCGGCCTGCCCGTCGTCGGCGACGGGGTCTACGGGACCGCGTCCCGGGCCCCGCGGGTCTTCCTCCACGCCGCGGCCCTGGCCTTCGACCACCCGGTGACGGGCGAGCGCCTGGAAGTGGAGAGCCCGCTGCCGGAGGATCTGGTGCGGGTGCTGGAGGAGCTCTCCGGTCCAGGGTCCACGACCGACAGCTGACACGGCTAGCCGCGTTCGGTATGGATTCCTGCCGCAGGCGGGAGACGGGAGGCGCCCTACCCGAAGAAGGCCCGCGCCACGTCCCACAGGTCCCGGGGCACGCCGCGAGGCTCGTCGCCGATCTCGGAGAGGGGGACGGGCACGACGGTCGTCCCCCTCACCGACACCATCACCCCGCGGTCACCGCGGTCGATCGAGGCCACCGCGGCTGCTCCGAGTCGGGTGGCCAGGATGCGGTCTCGCGCCGAGGGGGTGCCCCCTCGTTGGAGGTGGCCGAGGACTGTCACCCGCGTCTCGAAACCGGTTAGGCGCTCGAGGATCGGGGCGACCCAGTAGGCGACGCCGCCGAGCCGGGTGAACCCGAATGCATCGGAGGGCAGCACATCGTCGCGGGGGATGTCGATGCCTTCGGCGACCACCACGACCGAGTAGTTGCGCCCGCCGTCGTGGCGGCGGGTGATGATCGCTGCCGCCTCCTCGAGCGACAGTGGGAACTCCGGGATCAGGATCACGTCGGCTCCGGCGGCGATGCCGGCGTGGACGGCGATCCAGCCCCGGGTGCGCCCCATGACCTCGACGAGCTGGACCCGGTTGTGCGCCTCGGCGGTCGTGGTGAGGCGGTCGATGGCGTCGGTGGCGATCTCGACCGCGGTGTCGAAGCCGAACGAAACGTCGGTTCCCGGAACGTCGTTGTCGATGGTCTTGGGGATGCCGATGATGGGGATGCCCTCGGCATCGATCTGGGCCGCAGTGCGCAGGGTCCCGTCACCTCCTACGACCACGAGCACGTCGATCCCGTGCCGCCCCACCGTGCCCGCGATCGACGCCGCACCTTGGCCATGGACATAGGGATCCCGGCGCGAGGTCCCGAGGATCGTGCCCCCGCGTCCCAGGATTCCGCGGACGGCGTCGCGATCGAGGTCGACCGCGTCGTCGTCCATCAGGCCGGCCCAGCCGTCGCGGAACCCGACGACTCGGTGGCCCGACGCCACAGCGGTGGCGGTGACCGCCCGGATCACCGCGTTCAATCCGGGGCAGTCGCCCCCTGCCGTGAGGAGCCCGATGATGGCCATGTCAGACGGCGCTCTGGTAGACGTCGATGAACCGCCGGTAGTTGCGACCGATCCGTGCCGCCGCGTCGTCTTCCTGCGCCTTACCGGCCCTCCAGTCGGAGAGGGCGTCCCACCAGATCGATCGCCCAATGGCGAATCCGGAGTAGCCCGGGACGGGCGCCGCCGTCTGGAGCCAGTGATCCACCCTGGCGTCGTCGGCGCCGCGGCCGAGCACCACACAGGTGACGCGCTCCCGTCCTCCCGCGCGAACGAGGTCGGAGATCAACCGGCAGTACTCGGCCGAGTCGATCCCCTCGATCTTCCAGATGTCCGGCTCGACCCCGGCCCGCCGCAGCTCGTCGATCACCTGGAGCATCAGGACCGGCCGAATGTGGCGGTCATAGGCGTCGCCGTCTCCGCCGGCCAGCTCCCGCTGGCGGTCGCTCGCGGGCACGAGTAGCTCGAAGAGAAACAGCCGGTCGCGCTCGTGGAGCCATTGGCCGAGCCGGGCGAGCCGCTCCGCCTGAAGTTGTTTGACCTCGGGATCGTCATCCGGGTTCCACCGCACCAGCACCTTGCTGAAGGTCGGGTCGAACTCCTCGATGTGGGCCCCGAATTCGTCGCCGTACTCGAAGTCGAATACATCCTGTCCGGACTCCTCCACGGGCATCGCAAAGGGGACCCCCGCAGCCCGCGCCGCCCGGGCGACCCCGGCTCCCATCTCCTCGTCCACGAGGATGCCGGCCCCTTCGGGAAGCCCCTCCGCCCGGGCCGCTTCGAATCCCGCCCACACCAGGCGCTTCGCCGCCTGGAGGCGCGCCTCGTCCTCGGCGGTGGCCTCGGTGATCCCGAACATCTTCGACTTGAAGCTGCCGCGATGGTCGAAGGCGAGGAGGAACAGGCTGCCGTCGTATCCAAGGTTCATGGGGTTCGGCGCTCCGTGCTGGCTGAAGAGTCATTGTAAGGACGCCTCATGGCCAGACTCCCGACGCCCGTCTCCCGCCTGCGGGCGTCGGGTGACGGGTGACGGGCGACGGGCTATCGTCGGCCTACACGCTTGTAATTCTCGCGAAAACCGTCTGGAGCCTTGGTGTCGGAACGCAGCTTCGCCCATCTCCATCTGCATACCGAATACTCCATGCTGGACGGAGCGGCCCGTGTCTCCGACGTGATCGCCGCAGCTGCGGCCGATGGGCAGCCGGGAGTCGGGCTCACCGATCATGGCGTCCTCTACGGCGCGGTGGACTTCTATCAGCAGGCGCGCGCCGCGGGCATAAACCCGGTTATCGGCATGGAGGCGTATCTGACGCCGGGGTCACGGTTCGATCGCCCGCCGCGGCGCGACGACATCCGGTATCACATGACGCTGCTTGCCGTGACCCAGGAGGGATACCGCAACCTGGTCAAGCTGGCGAGCCGTGCCTATCTGGAGGGCTTCTATTACAAGCCGCGGATGGACGCAGAGCTGCTCGCCGAGCACGCCGCGGGTCTGGTGGCCACCACCGGATGCCTGGGCGGGCACGTGCCGCAGCTGCTTGCGCCGGATGCGTCGGGCGAGGAGGGCAACGTCGGGGTGGAGCGCGACTACCGCGCCGCCGTCGAGGCCGCGGCCATGTATCAGGACATCTTTGGGCGCGAGAACCTCTTCGTCGAGATCATGGATCACGGTGTGGCCGCCCAGCGGAAGGTGCTGCCCGACCTCGTCTCCATCGCCGCCGAGATCGGGGCACCGCTCCTGGCCACCAACGACTGCCACTACACCCGTGCCGACGAGGCCGAAGCCCACGACGCCCTGCTCTGCATCCAGACCGGGGCGCAGATGAGCGACGACGGGCGCTTCGCGTTCCAGGGGGAGGGCTACTACATCAAGTCCGCGGCGGCGATGCGCGCCCTCTTCCCGGACGACGACTACCCGGGGGCGTGCGACAACACCCTGGTCATCGCCGAGCGGGCAGATGTGAAGATGGAATTCGGCAACATCCTGCTGCCCCAATTCCCGGTGCCCGAGGGGCAGACCGAGTCGTCGTACCTGCGGGATCTGGTTCTCGAGGGCGCCAGGTACCGGTACGGCGACACGCTGGGTGACACGGTCCGGGACCGCATCGAGTACGAGCTCCGGGTCATTGAGGACATGCGGTTTCCGGCGTATTTCTTGATCGTGTGGGACCTGATCCGCCATGCCCGGGAACAGAAAATCCGGGTGGGACCCGGCCGCGGATCGGCGGGCGGCTCGATCGTGTCGTACTGCCTGCGCATCACCGACCTCGATCCGATTGCCTACGGGCTGATCTTCGAGCGGTTCCTCAATCCGGGCCGCCGCGAGATGCCCGACATCGACATGGACTTCGACGAGCGGTACCGCGCCGAGATGATCCGCTACGCCTCCGAGAGGTACGGGAGCGACCACGTCGCCCAGATCATCACGTTCTCGACGATCAAGGGCCGCCAGGCGTTGCGTGACGCCGCCCGGGTGCTCGGGTACCCGTATGCCGTCGGCGACCGGACGGCGAAGGCGATGCCGCCGCCCATCCTGGGACGGGAGGCGACCCTGACTCAGTGCCTCGAACCGCTTGCCGACGACGCCGACTCGTCGATGCGCGACTTCCATGCCAACGCCTCCGGCCTTCGCGAGATGTACGAGAGTGACCCCGACGCCCGCAAGGTGATCGACACCGCGCGCGGCCTAGAGGGGTTGCGCCGCCAGGATTCGATCCACGCCGCCGCAGTGGTGATCTCGCCCGAGCCCCTCACCGAGATCGTTCCGATCCAGCAGAAGGGCGAGGACGCGGAAGTCGTCACCCAGTTCGAGATGCACGCCATCGAGCGCCTCGGCCTGCTCAAGATGGACTTTCTCGGCCTGCGCAACCTGTCCACGATCGAGCGATGCCTCGAGCTGATCGAGGAGAGCCAGGGAGTGCGCCCCGACATCGACGAAGTGCCGCTCGACGATCGCGCCGTGTACGAGATGCTCTCGCGCGGCGACTCGATGGGGGTGTTCCAGCTGGAGGGCGGCGGCATGCGGGCACTGATGAGGAACCTGCAGCCGGATCGGTTCGAGGACATCGTCGCCCTGCTTTCGCTCTACCGCCCGGGGCCCATGGGGGCGGGCACCCACAACCTGTATGCCGATCGCAAGAACGGGCGCGCCGTGACCGGGCACCTTCATCCGGCGCTCGAGGAGGTCCTCAGCGAGACATACGGGATCATCGTGTACCAGGAACAGGTGATGCAGGTGTCGGCCGTGATGGCCGGCTACTCGATGGAGGAAGCCGACAGCCTGCGCAAGGCGATGGGCAAGAAGATCTCCGCCGCGATGGCGGGCGAGGAGCAGAAGTTCATCGAAGGCTGCGTCGCCCGGGGGCATCCCCGTGAGCTCGGCAAGGAGCTCTTCGATCTCATCGCCCACTTCTCCGGATACGGGTTCAACAAGCCGCACGCGGTCGGCTACGGCCTCGTCGCCTATCAGACGGCCTGGCTGAAGGCTCACTATCCCGCGGAATACATGGCGGCCCTGCTCACATCGGCCAAGCGAGACAAGGACCGCACCGCCGTCTACCTGAACGAGTGCCGGTCGATGGGTGTGCGGGTGCTGGTGCCGGATGTCAACGCCTCCGAGTCGGATTTCGTGGCACGCGACGATGCCGTCCCCTTCGGGCTGTCGGCGATCCGCAACGTGGGGGAGGGCGTCGTCGAGCTGATCACGGAGGAGCGCAAGAAGAACGGCCGTTTCGAGTCGTTCCAGGACTTTCTCGAGCGTGTCGACCTCTCGGTGCTGAACAAGCGGACGGTCGAGTCGCTCATCAAGGCGGGGGCCTTCGACGCCACCAACGCGCCTCGCAAGGGGTTGATGGCCGTGTTCGAGCAGATGATCGACGGCGTGGTCACCCGGCGCCGTGCCGAGGACATGGGGCAGTTCTCCCTCTTCGGTTCGGAGGAGCCATCGACCCACACGGGCGCGGTCGAGATTCCGGACATGGAGTGGGACAAGAAGGTCAAGCTCCAATTCGAAAAGGAGATGCTCGGGCTGTATGTGTCGGATCACCCGCTGTTCGGGCTGGAGCCGACCCTCAAGGCGCTGGCGACGACATCCATCCCCGGCCTCGAAGAGCACGGCGACGGGACCTCGGCGAGCATCGCCGGCATCGTCGGCTCGGTCACGCGCCGATACACCCGCGCCGGCGAGCTGATGCTCTACTTCAGCCTGGAGGACCTGGAAGGGAGCGTCGAGGTGGTGGCCTTCCCGCGGACGGTGGCCGAGACCGGGCCACTCGTCCGGGAGGATGCCGTGCTCGTCGTGGCCGGCCGCGTGGACCAACGGGGTGACAGCCTCAAGTTCATTGCCCAGCGGATCCACGAGCCGGACATCGACAGCGAGCGAGTGGTCCGGCTCCGGGTCGCCTCGCAACGGATGTCGGTGGGCCTGGTCAACCAGCTCAAGGATGTGCTGTCGAATCACCCGGGGCCGACACCCGTCTACCTCCACCTGGAGGGCAAGCCGGCCGAGAAGGTGGTTCGCCTAGGACCCGAGCACACCGTGGAGGCCCGGACCGCTCTCTATGCCGAGCTGCGCGCCCTGCTCGGCTCAGATTCGGTGCTCATGTAAAGAGGGCAGACCGCAGATCGCAGAAGGCGGACATTGACAGCGATCTGACTCCCGCTCGATTTCTTCGCTGCCTTCTGCCATCTGCCGTCTGCTGTCCTTCTTCTCCACTGGGAACCAAGAACCGACAACAGGCCACCAGCTACTCCTCGAACGTGATGATGGTTTCAGCCAGGTCTGCCAGGGCCGTGGGACTGGCGGGCATCTCGGCGAGCCAGGGGATGACCACCGGCTCGACGCCGTAGCGGGCGGCCAATTCGGCGCGAACGTCCCCCTGCCGCTCGGCTTCGAGTCCCCAGCGGGCCAGGTTGGCGTCGAGGGCGTCCTTGGGCTCGGCGACGGCGTGCGCCCACTCGGCCGGGAGTGACCGGTTGAACACGACCACCCCGGGCGGGCTCGCCCACTCGGGCAGCTCCTCGACGAAGCGCACGGCTTCGCGGATCGGCGCCGGGTCGGCGGTGGTGACCACGACGGTGGCCGCCGATCGCATCGCCCGTTCGACTTGCTTCGAGCGGCGCGAGATGCCGTCGTAGGTTTCGCGCAGATCCAGGAGGAACTCGGCGACGTCCTCCAGAAGCGGTCCGCCGAGGACGGCGTCGGCGATCTTGAGGGCAGGGCGCGCCGTGACGGCGTAGAGAGCACGGCGGCCGGGGATGCCCGGGCCTGTGAGCCAGCGGAGTGCCCGACCGGCCACGAGGGAGCGCATCCGGCGCGGTGATGCGAGAAAGTCGATGCCGCCGGCCGAAGGGGGAGTGTCGACCACGAGCACGTCCCATTCCCCCGACTCGGCGTGCGCGGTCATCTCTTCGGCGGCGGCGTAGGCCTGACCGGACGGGAAGCGATCGGCGACGGCGCGAAACAGGGAGTTCCTCACGAGCCGCTCGGCCACGGCCTCGTCGGCATGGGCACGGACGATCGCCTCCCAGGACGCGGCGGCATCGAGCATGGCTGCAGACATCTGATCCATACCGGGAACCGCTACCGGGTGGTTCCCCACGTCGATGCCAAGGGCGTCGGCGAGGCGGCGCGCCGGGTCGACGGTCAGCACCAGGGTGCGGGCGCCGGCACGGGCGGCGTCGGCGGCGATCGCCGCGGCCATCGTGGTCTTGCCTACCCCGCCGGCACCGACGACGAGGACGATCGCGGTGGTCACGCGCCCTCCCACATCTCGGACAGGCGGCTGGCGACCTCACCCGGAGTGCGCAACCCGAAAAGGAGCGGAAAGGTGAGGTCGGGCGTCAGCGCGGCGAGGTACTCCTCCTGGACGCGGCGCATGTCGCGATGGAGCTCGGCGGCGTCACGGCGGGGCCCGGGTGGCTCGGCCGAGATGCGGTTGGCAGTGATCGCGAGCGCGGGCACGACTCGGTTGGCGACCACGCCGCACACCGTCACCAGGTCCTCGGACTCGAGCGCCGCAAGCGTCTCCTGCGTCTCCGCGACCGGCAGCTCCTCGGGGGTGGCGATGATCAGGAGGCCCGTGGCCTCGGGGTCCCTGAGGCTCGCCCGCATCCACCCCGCCTGCTCGCGGACCCGGCCGCTCGGCACCAGGGACTCGATCGTCGCCGGTGCGCGCAGGTAGGAGAGGATCTGTCCGGTGGGAGGGGCGTCGGCGACCACCAGGTCCCAGTCACCACGCGTGGCGTCGTAGATCACCTTGCCGATCACGACGGTGTCGCGGATACCAGGGACGGTCTCGGCCAGGACCCGAAACGCCCGGGTCATGAGACCCAGGCGGGGCACCTTGATCCTGAGCCGCAGATACTCGTCGAGCGCGGCCGCCGGATCGATGGTCATGGCGTCGAGCCCGGGGCGAACCCGCGTGGGCTCGGGACCGAGTCGGCCCACCCGAAGGTGCGCCGCCAGCCCGGCACCCTCGGACATGCCGACCACGAGGACGCGGCGGCCGTGCTTGGCGGCATGGAGGGCGGCGGCGGCGGCCACGGCGCTCTTCCCGACGCCTCCCTTGCCGGTGACGACGACCAGTCGCCGGTCGAGGATCACGAGGGGGAATGGGGGCCCGGTTTGCCGGACGAGCCCGGGGTCGGGCGGGGTCGGTCGATCAGCCGTCTCCCGCGAGGGGCATCCGCAACACCAACGCGCCGTCTTCGACCGTCACCGCGGCATCGGCGACGAGCGAGTAGTCGACGAAATCCTGCTGGGCTCCGGCGAGGAACTTGCGCCGGGCCTCGCCCTCGAGCGGCGGGATGCCGCGCTCTTTCACCGCGGCGGCGCGCTGGCGGAAGCGCTCCTGGAACGAATCGACGTCGAATGAGGCCATCTCAACTCTCCGAATCGGATGTCTCAAGCCTAGGGCCGGTGGTAGCAGCGGCCGGCCCCCGAGAGGGTCAGCGAGGTCGCTGGTTCCATCAGTCGTCGGGATCGGCCACACCTGCCGCCGCCCGCTTGGCGGCGGCGCGGCGCTCCGTGGCCAGACGGCCCAGGCCATAGTCGCCGTGGTCGACGAACCGCATCGCCTCCGCGATCGCGGTGTGGCCCGCCTCGTCGCGGATGAGGCGATGCATCTCCTGGCACACCCTTCGGTAGTCCGGGTGCCCGCCCTCGGCGGTGCGTAGCTCCAGCATGTGGAATGCCTCGCGGGCATTGAGATCCATGTAGAAGCGGATCCGGTAGGCAAAAGGCACCGCGTACTGGGCGGCGTCGGCGCCGACGGCATCGTTCACCGCGTCGCTCAGTCCCGCGGCGCGGTCCATCGCCGCCCGCCACCGCCCCTCGGCCCCGATGTCGACGACCGAGTCCGGCACCACGTACCCGTGAAGGGTTCCAAGCCGCTGCCACTCGAGCGTCATCATCCGATGCCGCTGCAGGTCGCGGAAGATGCCGTAGTCGCAGAGGATGTCGAAGCGGTACGACACCCGTTCCATGGCGCGTCCCGGCTTTTGGCGGCGATTGCCCCGC
>Ga0214472_10000404_pt1 | contig 53486 bp, 50 predicted proteins | sample RVTome_6_FD_207662 | JGI IMG/M metagenome (GOLD analysis project Ga0214472, IMG submission 207662) | Soil microbial communities from uranium-contaminated site in the Upper Colorado River Basin, Wyoming, United States - RVT140D175 | ecosystem: Environmental > Terrestrial > Soil > Contaminated >...
CCAATAGGAAGGCAAAGAGTGCATCCAGCGCGCCCAGGAATGCCGCCAAAACCAATGCCATGACAACCACGACGCCGGTGTAGACGGTCAACTGACGGCGCGTCGGCCAGGCCACACGGCCCAACTCCACGCGTACTTCCTTAAGAAATGTAATAACAGAGGTCATGGGAATCGGTACTCAAAACGCCCCGGGGGCGCGATAAGAACGATACCAAAAAGGGAGCATTTCGTCAATCATACCCCTAAATATCCAAGTTCTGAACGGTCGTCGCATGTGTTTGAATGAACTTCTTGCGCGGAGCAACCTCCGAGCCCATCAGGACATCAAACGTCCGGTCCGCTTCCTCGGCATCCTCGATAGTTACCTGGTACAACATACGATTCTCGGGGTTCATGGTCGTCTCCCAAAGCTGGTCAGGGTTCATCTCACCCAGACCCTTATATCGCTGAATATTTAGTCCCACTTTACTGGTAGCACTCTCTTCTTCGACGGTGGGTTCGTCCGCTTCCTCAGAGGTTTTCTGAGGAGCCTTCCCTTTGGCCTGCACTTCGACGGTCATCTCGGCGATGATACGGTCCCGCTCTTCATCCGAATAGGCATAGCGCATAGTCCCTCGCCGAGCAATGCTGTACAGGGGCGGCTGGGCGATATATATGTATCCGCCCTCAATGAGCTTGAGAAAGTATCGAAAAAACAGGGTCAGTAACAGAGTACGAATATGCGACCCATCCACGTCTGCGTCGGTCATAATGACAATCTTGTGGTAGCGCAACTTGGTGATGTCAAACTCCTCTCCGACCGCGGTACCCATGGCAATGATAAGTGAACGGATATCTTCATGCCCGAGCATCCGGTCAATGCGGGCACGTTCAACATTCAGAATCTTGCCACGAAGTGGCAAGATGGCCTGCGTGGTCCGATCTCGGCCCTGTTTGGAAGAACCACCAGCCGAGTCACCCTCGACGATAAATAGTTCCGACTCCGAGGCGTCCCGACTAGAGCAGTCCGCAAGTTTTCCTGGCAGAGTCAGTCCATCCAGAATACCCTTCCGTAAGACTGTCTCGCGGGCCGCCTTGGCCGCCACGCGAGCCTTGGAAGCAAGGATGACTTTCTCCAAGATGGCCCTGGCGTCAATGGGATTTCGATCCAGCCAGTCGGCTAACTCGCGAGCCATAACGGTTTCTACAACGCTTCGGGCCTCCGGATTTCCTAGTTTTGCCTTGGTCTGCCCCTCGAACTGCAAGACGGCCGAGGCAATCTTAACGGAGATGATGGCAATCATCCCCTCCCGGACATCATCGCCGGTCAAATTATCCTCCTTCTCCTTGATGAAATTATTCTTGCGCGCGTAGTCGTTGAGCACACGGGTCAGGGCGGCCTTAAACCCCGTAGAATGCATACCGCCCTCAGTGGTATGGATATTATTGGCGAAACTAATCTCCTTCGTACTAAAATCCTCCACGTAGCGAAGCGCGATCTCCACAAACATATTGTCTACTTGCTGAGCCGCATAAAACACATTCTTGTGTTTGGGCTCCAGTCCATGCGTAAGGTAATCCACATAGGAGACAATACCGCCCTCAAAATAGAAGGAATAGGACGGATATTGCGGGTCTTTGGTGCCCTGGGGTATGACCGGCGAGCGCTGGTCAGTGACGTCGATGCGAATACCCTTGGTCAAATAGGCCTGCTGGCGCAGATGACTCAGGATGGTATCTAATTTGAACTCCCGCTCCTTGAAAATCTCCGGGTCGGGCTCAAAGGTGACGGTCGTACCGGTCCGCTTGGAAGTGCCCACTTTTTTGACCGCCTTCTTTGGCTCTCCCCGTTGATACTCCTGCTCATAGGCTCCTCCATCGCGGTAAATCTCTACACGAAGCCAGCTTGAAAGCGCGTTCACGACTGAGACACCCACGCCATGCAAACCACCGGCAACCTTATAGGCATCACCGCCAAACTTTCCTCCTGCATGCAAGGTCGTCATAACGGTTTCCAGTGCAGAAACCCCCGTTTGCTTGTGCTTCTCTACCGGAATACCACGGCCGTTATCGGAGACCGACACGCGAGCATCCGGCATCAAGATGACAGCGATATGGTCGGCATGGCCGGCCATCGCCTCGTCGAGCGAGTTGTCGAACACCTCCCATATGAGGTGGTGCAGGCCATCAATACCGGTCGAACCGATATACATGCCCGGCCGTTTACGAACCGGCTCTAAGCCCTCCAGGACATAGATGTCAGAGGCGGAATAGGCGCTTTTTTTAGCTTCTTTCTCTGGTGCCATAGCCTATGCATGATACCGTTCCGGAAGGCAAATGCAAGAGGCAAAATCGGATAAAAAGTAAGTAAAATGGGCTTAATTCGCCCATCCAAAGTAACCCACCGTTCCTACCGTACCCGCGCATCCACCCGGTCCTGAAGTGCTCGCTTGATGGTGTCCTCGACGACCGTGACCTCCTCGTCTGTGAGTGTACGCTCATCGGAGCGGAACACGATACGCACGGCAATACTCTTGCCATATTCATGCCGTGAATACTCGGGGGCAAGCTTCTCGTCTCCGGTTGGCACGAAGATATCCATGACATCCACGTCACGGACCAGACCCGCCTCATCGGCGGCATGGATTGCCTCCAGTATCTGGCGGACCCTGACCTCATCGCTGACGAACATAGAAATATCACGCTCCACGGCGGGATACTTGGGAAGTGGCTCATATTCTCGTTCGGCCTGCGCATGGCGCACTAACGCCCGCAGGTCTAACTCAACCACGGCACCGGCATGCTTGATGCGAAGGGACGCCGCCGCGTTGGGGGCGACCTGGCCGATGAACCCAAGCATTTTTCCGTTTTTGTCCTTGATGTTCGCGCACCTGCCACGCGCCGTAAGCGCTAATACGGCGGCGTCCGCAAAAAACGGTTCAGCATCATCAAACCAGAGATCGGTAATACCCAGTTCAGCCGCCAGATGATCCACTGCACCCTTGAGTTCGTAGAATCGGTCTTCTCCGGTCCCCGGTCCGACAGTGGCCAGAGCCAGGCGCGTGGACTCCAGTCCGCCCAGATGGTCGAACACATGCCCGGTCTCCATAAGACGTACGTTTTTTTCAAAACGCAGATTATCGCGAACCACTAGTAGCAGGCGCGGCACCAATGAAGTACGCAGCCACCGATAATGGCTCGACTGTGGCAGGGCAAGTTCGTGCAGATGGTCCAAGCCGAGCTTGTCAACGAGCTCATCTGAATAGAATGCGTAGTTATATACCTCAGAAAAACCGTCAGAGGCGAGCAGGCGCATAAAGTTTTGACGTTCACGGATGTGTCCATACTCGTCCCAAGGAACATCCTCGTCATCCCGTACCCAGGAACGTTCGTCATAGGCATGGACCACCGGCGGGACCGCCTCAATCTCATTGTACCCATGCACTCGGCCAATCTCCTCGACGAGGTCTTCCTGTCGCTCGATGTCCAGACGCCACTGAGGCACAGATACTTCCAGTGTGTGGTCCGAGGCATGCACTGAGAACCCGAGCCTAGAGAGGATGGCCACCATGTCATTAACCTTGATGTCCGCCCCAAGAAGCGACCCCGTGTATGCGGTACTGACGGTAAGTTTCACGGGATGCCATGGCTTGGGATACGCATCCACCGCCTGGGCATCGGCAGTACCTCCGGCAAGCTCGGTGAGCATGGCCGCCGCACGCATGAGCGCGATGAGCGGCAATCCCGTACTGACACCATATGAGAAGCGAACTGATGCGTCCGTGCGCAGGCCAAGCTTGGTAGAGCCGGCACGGACTATCGACGAGTCAAACACCGCCGCCTCCAGAAACACATCCCGTGTATCCTCGCTCACCGCCGTGGTAACGCCACCTTTGATACCGGCGATGGCAACCGGGCCTGAGTCGTCGGCGATAACAAGCGTGTCCTCATCCAGCTCGTATTCGGTACGGGCATCGTCGAGCGCCACCAAACGCTCGCCCCGCTTGGCACGACGCACGACGATACCACCGGATAGACGCGCCAGGTCGAATGCATGCATTGGTTGACCAATTTCCAGCATGAGGTAATTGACGACATCAACCACATTGTTCACGCTCCCGACGCCCACCCGTTCCAGTCGATTGCGCAGCCACTCCGGCGACGGACCAACCCGGACACCACGCACGATAAGTCCGCTATACCGGGTACATGCCGACCCATCTTCGATATGCACTGATACCGATCCCTGTCCGCTGGCCAATGCATCCGAATCCGGTCCGTTGAACTGCTTGCCTGATAGGGCGGCCAGCTCACGCGCCAGCCCCACGTGTGAGAGCAGGTCAGGACGATTCGGCAGGATGTCGCAGTCGAACAGGCCGTCACCCAGGTCCTCGGTCTCACACGCCTTGGCGTTCAGAAGCGACGCCGCCTCTTGAGCGGGAGTATCAATTCCCGAAAGCTCCTGTATCCACTGGTAGTCGAATTTCATATCAAAATTGCTTGAGGAAACGGATATCTCCTCCCTGAAACAGGCGGATATCATCAATACGGTGCTTAAGCATGACGACCCGCTCTAATGCCATACCAAACGCAAAGCCCTGGAACTCACCCGCCACGTATCCGACCGCCTTGAATACATTCTGATGCACCATACCCGCGCCAGCAACCTCAATCCATTTGCCCTTCAACCGTCCTTTGGTGCCCTGGATGAATACCTCCACGCTCGGCTCAGTAAATGGGAAGTAACTGGCGTTGAATCGAACCTGCATATGTTCATCCTCGAAGTAGGTGCGGAAGAAATGGAGCAACACACCCTTGAGATTGGCCAACGAGACGGCATGGTCGCCCTGCCGAGAGACCATCAATCCCTCAATCTGATGAAATTGGAATTCGTGGGTCGCATCGGTAGCCTCATTCCGATAGACACGTCCGGGCACAATGATGCGCAAGGGTGGCTGGTGTTTCTGCAGGTACCGTATCTGCATCGGCGAAGTATGCGTACGCATCAGGAGCGGCTCGTCTCCTTTAACCCAAAAGGTATCCATCATCGCACGGGCCGGATGATCCGCGGGAATGTTTAGGGCATCGAAGTTATGGAACGGCGTCTCGACTTCCGGTCCCTCGAGTATTTGGAATCCCATGGACGCGAAGATATCGTTGATGCGGATAGACGCCTGGGTCAGCGGATGCACGTGTCCACGCGTACGGCGGCGTCCCGGTGCCGTGACATCGATGTTCGACAAACGCTCTCCTGTCGATGAGACAGCCCGTATCGCACGGTCGAACCCTTCCTCGAGTTCCCGGCGCAGGTTCTGCAGCTGTGGACCGATATGCTTGCGCTCCTCTTCGGCGCGCTCCTTGAGTCCCTTGAGTAGCTCATTGAGCTCGGATTTACGGCCCATATGACGCACCCGGGCCATCTCCAATTCGACCCGGTCCTTAATACGTTCCCAGTCCTGGGCGGCTGCCTTACGGATAGCCTCCAATCGCTCGTTCATAAAGCCATTGTAGCCTACGCATCCAAGCCCTTCAATGCTCTCCGTCGTTCGAATCTCGTCTTCCCGAACTACTGCAATAAACAGAAGACCCCTTGAGGGGTCTTCTGTTTATTGCACTGCGCGTTATTGCACTGCGCGGGCGACGAGATTCGAACTCGCGACCTCCTCCGTGACAGGGAGGCGCTCTAACCAGGCTGAGCTACACCCGCATCCGCCAACATGGTGAGACGGTACGGGCCCGCTGTCACCAGGCGTTAACGTGAGCGCAATGATACCTCATATCGGACCGGAACGCAACTAATCCTCCAGGGATTCATGCCACCAGATACGTTCAATTTTCCGGGTTCCGTCGTAGGTGACGTGATGCTCCTGGGGCATGAGCGTGCTGTTGGAACCGTTACTGACAGCCCGCTCCCCTCCCACGAAAAACCCCTGATGCAGATGGGGTGTTCCGTCCGCACCAGGCTTGGGCTCCCAGGTGATGACTGCTCCTTCACGGAGTTCCTCGATGCGGCGCCAGCCGTTTGCCTCCATGTCCTTCTCGTTACTGGGCACATTGGCGTGCACGTACGAAATCCACCGGGGTCGTCCGGCGAACTCCAGGGACGAGTTCTGCAGATACAGAACGGATGAGACGAACACCGCACAGGAGAATGCGCCGTCCTTGAGTACATCCACTTCAACGCCGTCGCGCTCGAGGTAGTAGTTACGGAACATGTTATTGTCGCCCCGGGCCGCGTTCCGGACCATAGAAAGATAATTCTTGGTGAATCGGTTCATGACGGCATCGTAATACGGAAATCCCTTGTCGCCAAGCAAGTTGCCGGAGCTCCTACATCCGTTGCAATGTAACTCCTCGGCGCCATAGCGGCATGGCCGCTGCGCCTCCGAGCGATTGCACTCCGTTTATACGGAGTGCAATCGAAGTAAGACGGCCGTGCTTGTGCACGGCCGTAATCAGTCGCTAATCGAAATCCACCCTATACCGCCGGCAGTACTCAAGAAACGTCCGTCGGTCTCCGACTCGATTGCTCCACGGAGTCGGGTACCGGCACCCCGTCGGTCATGCATCGCGATAACCAACTGTTCAGACTCGGTGAAATCGCGGAACCGATAGCTGTCCGAGCGCGTGCTCATGATTCCTTGGGGACCGTTCGGGTCCAGGTGTAAGAGTCCGTGCACATGGGCCACTTCATGTGCCATGGCCACCATGAAATTCTCCCACCCGTACCAGTCCGTGAGTTTTTTTATGACAATGCGCGCATCAAGAATAGTACCCTGCCTGTTCACCCGGAGACGAGCGATGGCAGCAGCATAGGGCTTTTCCTTAAATACGCCATTGTCGGCGTCCACCGTGACCGGAACGGTCATGTGTGCACCCACGAGATCTATCGCATAGCGAACCGTGTCGTTCCGGGACGAGAACAACTCCGCGCCGGTCTTCAAGGACGCCAGCGCCTGGACGTGAGCACGAATAGCTTCGTCAGGTACCAGCGATACAGACGCGATCCGGGACGGTAAGTGCCGCAGGGGTATATTCTCCTCGCCGCCATACACCAGAAATCGTGTGTATCGGACCGGTAAGGCATCGTCGTCCGGCCACAGCCAGATATCACCCGAGCGTCGAAACGTCCGCAGGGAGAGAAACCCGGGCGCCTGTAGTAAGAATCCTCTCCTATCGTTGACCGGCATCACACTTAAGGACATCCCATTCCGTCCGGAAAGGATGCGGATATCGAAAGGTTCTTCAGTAAACGACGAGTCGGGTCCAATGACGTCCGGACCGGCGGAACAGGCCATCAGACCTACTAAGAGTAGGGCCACTTTCCTCACGCGAAATACCTCCTTTTTTACAAAAAACAGTGACCTAATATGCCACTGTTGAGTGGTATGAGTCAAATATCGGACAATCCCCGCCCCGCCAAGTGGATCGCCGGAGCTCCTGCATCCGCTGCAATGTAACTCCTCACGTCACGGTAGCAGTACCGCTGCGACCAAACGGCTATGTAATTCACTGACCGGTACACGTTCCTGCTTACCTGAATCACGGTGGCGCACCGTCACCGTGTCGTCATCGAGCGTTTGAAAATCAACGGTAATACAGAACGGCGTACCAATCTCATCCTGACTGAAGTAACGCTTGCCGATGTTACCGCGGTCATCCCACGCCACCGAAAAATCCATACGCAACGCATCGTAGACTTTCTTGGCCTTGGCAACCAGGTCGGGTTTGTTCTTCAGGAGCGGAAAAACCGCTACGGTGAACGGTGCCAGATACGGCTTAAGGGCAAGGTAGGTACGCTCACCGTCCTCACGATAGGCGGATAGAAGTATTGCCAGTACGGTGCGGTCCACGCCCCAGGTCGGCTCGATGACGTGCGGGATGTACTTGGTTCCCGTTTCGGGGTCCTCGTACCGCAAATCCTCCCCGCTCTGCTCCATATGATTCTTGAGATCAAAGTCCGTGCGGTATGCCAGCCCGTACAGCTCCTTAGTACCAAACGGGAATGCGAACATGAAGTCGATGGTACGCTTGGAGTAGTGGGCCCGTTCATCTGCGGGTACTTCATACTCACTAACCAGGTCGCTCGTGATGCCCGCCAGCGCCATCCAATCATGCATCTCTTTCTGCCAGATGGTGAACGCCTCCTGCCACTGGCCGTCGGATGTGGGCGGCGGGATGAAGTATTCAATCTCCATCTGCTCAAATTCTCGGGTACGAAAAATAAAGTTCCCCGGCGTAATCTCATTGCGAAATGCTTTGCCAACTTGCGCCAGACCAAACGGAACCTGTACCCGGTTGGAATTCAGGACATTCTTGAAATTCACAAACATGCCTTGGGCGGTCTCTCCGCGCAGATAGGCCTCATCCTTATCCCCTTCCACAGACCCCAGGAAGGTCTTCATGAGAATGTTAAATAGGCGCGGGTCGGTAAAGTCATGCGCACCGCAGTTCGGGCATGACTGGGAGGAGTCAATCTGGTCGGCTCGGAACCGCTCATGGCACTTGCGACATTCGATCAATGGATCCGCGAATCCTTCGCCCAGATGACCGGATGCCTTCCAGACCTTTGGGTTCATGATGATGGCTGTCTCGATGCCCAGAACATCATGCCGACGCTGAACATAGCGCTTCCACCAGATGGCCTTAATGTTGTTGCGGAGCTGGACCCCAAGCGGACCAAAGTCCCAGGAGTTCGCTAATCCACCGTAGATATCCGAACCCGGATACACAAATCCTCGCCGCTTGGCGAGTGAGACAATCTTTTCCATAAGGTCAGCCATAACGATGGTCATCGTATCCGAAAAAACGCCTGATTGCTACAGCACCGCTTTTATGCGGCCGTCCTCCACCCAATCCCGAGAAGAGATGTACTGCTCATAGACGGCTATAGAATCACATCGTGCGGGAGGCTTTGATCCACTACTGCACCCTAGATTCCTCTAACCCCTCAGCATCTTCCGTCCCCATGGGACGCACGACGCTCTGAACATTCAGGTTAGTGAAGCTGTCGGTACCGTCCAGGACCGCATTGCTCAACAGTGGCATGTCCTGCCCACGCTGATTCGTAGACGGAATCACCGCGATAGTGAACTGCCCGGTGCGCCGAGGCAGGCCGACACCTGTGCCAAATGGAACGGTGCCGACTGACCAGGAAACCTGCTGGGTGTTCGAGTTAAATATAATGTCGTCCCCTGTCGCGCTCACGAACTGCACGCCGGGTCGCAGGGTCGCCGTCACCTGGGCGTTGCGTAGTTCGTTGCCGGGGTTCGTGAGCGTCCAATCCACGGTGAACACGGTCTCCTCTCCCGCAGTCATCTCTGGGTTACCGCTCACGTACCGAATAACCTGCCCAAGGGTTGGCTGGGAGGCAAGCTTGGTGGTGATGACATCTTGGGCAATCACCTCATTGCCATCAATACCGGTCGGAACGTTCGAGGTGCTCAAGCGAGCGGACGCTCTGACGAAGAACGCCTGGGTACCGGCACCGGCCACGAACGTGGGCCGGAGCGGAACGGTAAATGCAACTGTTCCCGATGCCCCTGGCGGGAGTGTCGCAAAATCGGGTACACCGGATGACGAGAATCGGACGGTATTCAGCGCATTATCAAACGAGCCAGCCGGTGCGTTCAATTCATCAAAGTCATACATCTGCCCATCCAGTTGGACTGCCATCTCCAGACCGATGAGGTTATGGTTGGAACTATTCCGATAGGTTAGTTCATATTCCAGTATGTCCCCCGCGGCGGCGACATGATCCCGCGAACCGTTCACCGTCATGCGCACCGACAGAAGCGGGCTGGACAGAAGCGTCACCGCATCCGACCGCACATAATCGATGTACTCGTCACTCACCTTGCGACGCAGGATTGCAGTGATGGTCTTGGCTTCGCGCTCGACACCCGACAGGGTCCCCTGGACAGTAAATCGATGTCCCTCACCGGGCGAGAGTTCGTTGATGGTCCACAGACGCGTTGTGCCACTGTCAGGATCTGGACGCACGCTGGAGACGGTAAATCCTTCCGGATAGGTTAGCTCTAATTGGAGGTCCGTTAACGTTTCTTCGGTCTCGTTCCTCATATCGGCGATATAGGTGATTGACTGGCCACTGACCACGGTTGGTGGGGCCGTCAACGTCAATGCAACGGGCAGGTCCGTGATGGTGGTGTTCAGCCGAACTTCTTTTTCAAACGCAGAACGGAGCGAGCCGGCGTTGAAGATGAGGTTCACGGTTGCGTTCTTAATGCTCCCACGGTCCCCTACCAGGAATACGGTAATCTCCCGTTCACCGGACGCGCCGGGCACCAGAGATTCGACGATGAATCCCTCGCTATCGGGCTGAGTCGGTCGTCCATCCACCAGAACGATAGAATCGGCGGGATAGAAAATGCGGAAACTCATGTCTTTGAGTTCAAGTTTCGTGTTGTTCTGCCAGCGCAGTATGTAGGTAACTTCCTGTCCGGACGTAGCGCGGTCGGGCCCGTCGAGTTCCAGAACGACGTCCCTCTCGGAAAACGACGAGGAGGGCAAGAATACAGAACCGACGCTCACCACGAACAGCCCTACGGCAACCAAAACGAGCCATTTTAAAAGCGAACTGTTTTTCTTTCTTTTCCGGGGCATGTCGGAATCAGCGGGCTGCGTGTCAGTCCGGACAGGATTGAAGGGCTCTCGGGGAACAGGCACCGTTGTTTGCTGCTCAGGAACGGCAGGTTGAGATTCGGGCCGTGCTACCGATGGCTCCGACCGGGGAATATCCGAGGATAGTCCGTCAAGCGGTTCGCTCGAAAATCCCTCGGATGAACGCTCAACCTGGCCTATGGGCGGTGAAACAATACGGTCGTCTACCATAATGAGATGCAATCGTATGGTTTCATCATATCATGCCCTCACCGCGCGGAACAGGAGCTCTAGGGATCGGAGCGGGGCGCCAATGAGGTGCTCGAGGAGCCATTCGGTTGGAGCCCGCACCGGTGCAACGGCTCCGGGCGATACTTCGGACCGACCCGCCAGCCATGCCATATCCGTCCCCTGAAGCGCGATACCCTGCCATCCCTTGCGCCCACAGGTGCCACAAATAACACTGCCCGTGGCGACCGAGAACAAGCCCTCTCCCTTCACCGCAATGCCGCACGCGCCGCACTCGTCGGCCCGTGGTGCATACCCCATGACCGACAGAAGGGTTCGTTCGTGGCGTCGCAAAACCGACAGAAGATCCGTATCGACACACGTGTCGATGGCCTCAAGCCCCACGGTCAGTGCGTCCCAGAGTTGCTCGTCGCGCTCCGGTCCACGAACAAGAGCATCCACCGCTTCCAGAAGGACCCAGGTGGCACATCGGCGGCGCACGTCCTGGTGAGTCGCACGGAACGCATGACGTGTCTGTGCACCAGTAATAATCGGGAATCCCTTAGCCGGCACCAGTGCAAACCGGACACGCGTGCCGGCGGCAAGATGCATGCCCTGCACAGAACCCGGCCGCAGAGCACCGCGCGCCACCGCAGCAGTCGACCCGGCCTCGCGGGTATAGCACCGAACCAACAGGTCATACTCTTTATGGGGAAGTGTCCGGCAGATAACGGCATCCATGTCCATGGAGTCCATCATACCACCGTTCGCATACAGAGACCGCCGGACATGCCGGCGGTCTCTGTATCATGCGGAGATACCATCCGAGGAAAACTACCAGAGGTATCCGTTTTTCTTGTAGCTACTGCAGTTTCAGTGATGCGGCCGCGGCGGCGGAGTCCAGTTCAAAAACGGCCGTGAACGAAAGAGTAAAGATATCGTCGATGAGTTGTTCACCCAGATTATCGAAGAAAGAGCCCGAGCCGTAGCGGATGTCCCACTGCGTGCGGTCAATAGGAATGTCCGTGGCAACGATGACGAGCGTGTCGGCCTGCTGGGCAACCGTCACCGGAAAACGTAACGGATGGGTCCGGTCCTGGATGGTCAGCATGCCAATCAAGAGGACCGTCCCGTCGTCCTGAATAGGGGCCTCATTAATGACGAACCGAGACTCCGGATACTGTTCCACGTCGAACCAGTCTGCCGACTTTAGGTGCTGAGTCAGACGATCTTCCCCGTCTCCGCGACCGGTTGTGGAAGCATTAATAGTCGTCATGTCCACGACGACGGAGCCGGACAGCAGTGCGTCGTCGGCGACAACCGCCTGCCCGGAGGCAATGGCGATAGTGCCGTTATCGAAATACCCCTGGATAAGGGGGCGCCGTCCCTGCCAGCGCATCTGAGATGCTCCGGGAACAAGCCGGTAGGTGCCGTCAGCGGCCGAAGGCACGATCCCCTGTGCGGCCAGGGATTCGGTCGCCACCGGCGCCAGGGATGACTCATCGGCGGGCCGAAGCAGAAGCCAGGTACCGCCGACCAATACGACGAACAGAAATGCGACAATACATGATGTTTTCATGGTCATTCACGTTAACAAAACGGAACCGAAAAACAACCTATCGTTTAATGCCGACCCACAGCGATTTGCCGGGAGTCACCTCAAACGTGCGCTGGACATCCCAATTCCCTTGTTTTGGCATCTGCTGGAACCGCTCCAAGAGTGCTTCGTCGGTGATGATATCGGTCCATTCAGTTATCGTATCCACACACTCACGATCATCGGCCGACCACTGGCCGGATACCTTCGCATCGAACGCATAGCCCGCCTCCTTGCGCATGCCTTGTATCGTCCGGATAATTTCCCGAACCCAGCCCTCGCGTTCTAGTGCCGGAGAGATGTTTAGGTCGAGAGAAACATTCGAAGCGGCATCGTACAATGCCTTTTTAACATTTAATTCATCGCACAGCAGTTCCTCAAGGTCCGGTTCAAGCAGCTGAGCAAGCGGCACCGTCACCGATGCCAGAGGCTGACGCACCTTAATGCCCTGCTCTTTGCGGATAGCCAGGCCGGCGGTGACAAACTCGCGTATGCGGGACATATACTCCTCCAGGGCCGTCTCAAAATAGGCGGGATCGGCGACCGGCCAGTCATGTAAGTGGACTGACTCGGTGCCAGGTACGGTGCCTCGGTGCAGGCGCAAGTGGATGTCTTCAGCCAGGTACGGGATGAAGGGGGCTAGGAGCTTGTCGAGCTCAAGTAATACATGACGAAGGACCCCCATAGCTTGGCGGCGCTTGCGCGAACGGCGCAACCACCACTGGGAGAGCTCGTCGATAGTGAAACGCTCAAGTGCACGCGCCGCCCCCGTCAGGTCATACGCCTCCATGTGCTCGGTTGCCTCCTGGGTAGCCCGATGCAAACGCGAGAGGAGCCAGCGGTCCAGAAGGTGGGCAGGCCGGTCCCCGTGATGAAAATCCAAACCGTTGGCTGTCGGCTGTTGGCTGTTGGCCGCGTAGAGCTCCCAGAACCGCACGCAATTCTCGAACGTCATCACAAACCGAGTCAGACGCTCACGGACATCCTTCATAGAGAACGCCTTGGAGTCACCCGGCGCATTGACTGTGTAAAAATACCAGCGAGCCGCATCCACACCAACCTCGTCCATAACCTGAGCAGGCACTACAACATTTCCCTTCGATTTTGACATCTTCTGGCCCTTCTCATCGAGCACATGTCCAAACGAGAGCACATTCCGGTACGGCGCACCCTTGCCCAAGGCGACCGAGACTGCCAGGAGTGTGTAGAACCAGCCGCGGGTTTGGTCGATGCCTTCGGAGATAAAGTCTGCCGGGAACTGGTCCTCGAACTGGTCCGTATGCTCAAACGGCCAATGCCACTGTGCATACGGCATTGCGCCTGAATCAAACCACACGTCTACCAGGTCGGGCACGCGGGTCAGGATTCGTTTAGACTTGGAATGACGCAGACGCACCTCGTCAATGTAGGGCCGGTGCAGGTCAATAAGTCCAGTCTCGTCGCGCGGTACGTTCTTGAGCGTCAATGAAATGACCTGTGCAAACGTGACGAACGAGTCCGGGTCCCGTGCCTCTTTTTCGACAACGGCCTGCTCCTGTGTCCATCCCTCGGTAGTCATGGCCATCATCCAGATGGGATATTCATGGCTCACGATAAGGACATGCTTGCCGGCATATTTTTCCTGGATGCCCGATACGACTCGGTACATACGCGCCCGAAGGTCGTGCAGGGACTCCCCTTTCAGGGGACGTTCTTCGAATCGCGACCGGTAGGTCGGGTACCGGTCGAGGTAGGTGCCATCATGACAGCCGGCCAACGAAGGACCGAGTTCTATTTCTTTGAGCTCTTTGTTATAGATGACCTTCTTAATACCGAGCTCCTGTGCGACTAGCTCGGCCGTCTCGCGGGTCCGCTGGACCGGTGAGGCGATAACCGCATACACCTTCTGACGCTTGGCGGAAAGTTTTTTCTTGAGCGCACGCGCGGAACGGATTGCCTGCTTCTGTCCCTGCTCGGTCAATCCGTAGGAACCCTGTCCGGAGTCCAGGATGTTCCGGACGTTGTTCTCCGCCTCGCCATGGCGCATGACATGCAGGAACGCCGGCTTGTCGGCCCGGTACTTCTCCAAGTCGGCGAGTGCACCAACCACAAGCGGGTCCCCGGATAGACGACCGTTCTTGTCGCGCGCCATCCAGACCGGCAGGGGCGTGCCCCAGTAGCGCTCCCGCGAGAACGCCCAGTCTTTGCCTTCGCGTAGCCACTGACCAAACCGGCCATCCTTAAGGTGGGATGGAATCCAATTGACGGTATCGTTTGCCTCCAAAAGCCCCTGCCGTAACCCCGACATCTTCACGAACCAGGAGTCCTTGGCATAGTACAGAAGCGGCGTACTACAGCGCCAGCAGAAAGGATACTCGTGCGCGTACGGCTCCTCGCGAAGCAGACGCCCTTTGTCGGTGAGCATCGCGAGGATGAGGTCCTCGGTCTTGGCCGCTTTGACGTACATACCATCCAGGTCCTTATGGACGCCGGTGAACCGTCCCTCTTCGGTGACCGTATGGTGCTTCGGTAAACCCACCTCCGCGCCCAGGCGATAGTCATCATCTCCATACATGACCGCCGTATGGACGACACCCGTACCATCCGTGGTCGAGACGAAGTCCGCCGGATAGACACGATAGGACTTAAGCGACCGCAGTTTGGCGACCGGAAAGAGTGGCTCGTACCGCAGACCCACGAGTGCGCTTCCCGGAAATTCAGCTTCGATGGCCAGCGGTGCTCCGAGTACGTTGGTTGCCAGGTCCTTGGCGACAATAAAGTGGCTATCTCCTTTGCGGGCCAGGACATACTCGATATTCGGGCCGACGGCGAGTGCAACATTGCCCGGCAGAGTCCATGGCGTAGTGGTCCATGCCACGATGGTCGTCCCCTTGGGAATGCGCTCACCACTTTTGGGCAGTTTTGTATCCTTGACCTTGAACGTCACAAACACCGAACGGTCGGTGACATTCTGGTAGCCCAGTGCAACCTCGTGACTGCTCAACGGCGTACCGCACCGCGTACAGAACGGCACCACGCGATGCGCGCGATACAGGAGCTTCTTGGATGAAAACGCGGCGACGACATGCCACAGCGATTCCATGTACGACGCCTCGTAGGTGACATAGGGATCGTCCAGGTCAAGCCAGTAGGCCATCCGGCGCGTGAATTGCTCCCATTCGGCCCGGTACTTCCAAACACTCTGGCGGCACTTCTCGTTGAACTTCGCTATGCCGTACGCCTCAATATCTTTCTTATTCTTAAACCCTAGCTCTTTTTCAACCTGTAGCTCGACGGGTAGGCCATGCGTATCCCATCCTCCTTTACGAAGCACGCGAAACCCGCGCATCGTCCAGAAGCGCGCAAACAAGTCCTTGAATGACCGACCAATAAAGTGATGAATACCGGGATTCCCGTTCGCCGTCGGCGGCCCCTCAAAGAATACAAAATCCTTGCGCATCTTCCCTCCCCGTTTGGGGTCAAGGGTTTTGGCGAAAATATCGCGCTCCTCCCAGAATTTCAGCACGCGCTCCTCGAGCGCCTTGAAGTCGAGCATGTCCTTAATACAATACGAGAAAAAACACGTTTTTCAATGATGGCCGCCTCGCACGATACCTTGCAACTTCTTGGCATTCCCATGCCCCAGCAATCCCAGATACGACTGCCGCACTGCATGTGAAGGGGCCCCCTTCACATCGGCGAGCCGCCGCACCATCCGCCGCTTCGTTGCGGTACGAAGCACACGATGATTAGGGAAATGAACCCAGCCCAGAAAATCCACGCCGGAGGAAATGGTACTGATGGAGACCTTGTTGGGATGAAGCTCCAACCTCAATTCTTCTTCCAGAAAATCCCCCATACGCGGCAGAAGCTCCATGAGCCATCCCTTGTCGTGAGAGAGGACAATGAAATCGTCGGCGTAGCGGATATAATATTTTGCCTTGAGACGATGCTTCACAAACAGGTCGAATTCGTGCAGGTAGATATTGACCAGTAGTTGAGAGGTAAGATTACCCAAGGGCAGGCCCGGAGAGAAACTGGCGATGATGCGGTCCAGAAGCCAAAGAACGCCGGAATCGGCAATATACTTTCTAAGGATTTGTTTGAGCGTGCCATGATGAATGCTGGCAAAGAATTTACGGATGTCGCATTTGAGCACCCAGCAGGTACGGGTATAGTTCCGGCTCTCCCGGTAGGCGAACGTTCGGAATCGGTTCAATGCCCGATGCGTCCCCTTCCCTTTCTGGCACGAGAAGGAGTCGGCCATGAATCTGTGGGCGAAGTAGGGATAGAGCATGCGATGCACGGCGTGGTGTACCAGCCGGTCGCGAACCGATGCCTTGGCGATGTCCCGTGGCTTGGGGTCGTTGATGCGGAAGCGGTGGTAGGGGCCGTGGTCATAATCCCCTGATACCAGGTCATCGTGCAGAGCAAATATGTTATCCATCAACGAGAGTGCGAACTCCTGCACATCGGGCTTACCTCGTTTGCCCGGAAGAAATTCACGCCAGGCCTCTAGTAAATTCTCCACGCTCGCGATATCCTGCAACGAATCCATGAACCTCTGAACCATGCCTAACTCTCCCAGAATCGCCCCCCCCCGGCAAGTTCTTCCTGTGATACAAAAAACCAAGGAGGCCTATCTGTTTTGGCATGACTACCACGCCACTCTGCCAAAGACCCACCGCTATACGCTCGGCAATCGGATTGACTCGTTATTCATCGAGACAATCGAGGCGATTTCCGCTGCAGCTTTTCTTGCTCGTGAAAAGAAGTTGCCCTTCGTTCAGCTCGCCATCCGAAAGACCGACACGCTCAAAGTGCTCTTTGTATTGCTCTGGGAAACAAAATCGCTAGATACCAAGAAGTACGCCATCTTGTCAGAGAAATTGGATGAGGCCGGCAAAATGCTCGGCGGATGGAACAGCCAACTTGCAAAACAAAACTCCCCCGCCGAAGCGAGGAAGAAGTGATGCATGGTTGCGCGCACGGCGGACCAGTTCTGCTCGTCCCACTCATTGTCGAGCCAGTTGTAGTTGCCGTGCCACCTGTCGTCGTTGAAGTACGCGTAACGGACGTACAGGTTGTCACCGTTCCGGTATGTACGAAGCGCCCTCTTTGCCACCGTCCATTGAGAAATTCTTTGGACTGAATCGTATCTGGCATCGCAATGCCGTAGCACTTCGTACCAAGCATGTTCACTTTTTGAACCTCCGCACATCACCCCGCCCGTAGCCATGGCCTAAGACGCTCTGGGTATGCAGTTGCTGGATTCGGCGGCAGGAAACCGTAATCGCCTACGTATGGGCCTACTACCAAGACAATTCTAACAGAAAAACAAAGGGCTAAGTCCCAAGAATCAAACAAGATCCAAAAGACTTAGCCCAAAGAACTAGCTTGCGCGCACGGCGGACCAGCGCTGCCCGCCCCACTCATAGTCGAGCCAGTAGTAGTAGCCGAACCACCCGTCGCCGTCGAAGTACGCGCAACGGACGAACAGGTCGACACCGAACCGGTAGATAGTTGCCCAGAAGAAGACGTAGCGGGTACGGCCCTGCTCATCCGTCTTCCAGTCATCCGGGAACAACTCCGGGTGCTTCAGAAGCGCGTCCAGGACATTGCCATTGCGCACCGGCTGGCCGGTTGCCTCGGCCTTGAGATCGTAGCCCGTGACCGTCTTCCCGCTCTTTTGACGGTCGGATTGCCAGAGCACGAGCTTGTGGCCGTCCAAGTAAAGGTGGCCATCACTCCGCTTCTCCAGAGTAACGGTACCCTCGCCCCGATGATCTTCCACCGAGAAACCCTCGCCGAGCTTCTTGGGAAATGCACCCAGATCCACCTGGACGCGAGTGACGACCAACTTGGGCCGGGCATCCAGTACACGCTGGCCCAGCGGACGAATGAATTCATCGGCCAGGGACTTCCTCCCGGGTCCGATAGCCCACGCGAGGGCCTCCGCGAAACCAACATCCATGGCTTGGAGCGTGTCACGGACGACCGTGAACACCGAAACGACCATGGAGATGAACTGCCCGAACTGCTTCCAGTCCGGTTCCGACTTCTTGCGCTTCTCGCTCATGACTTCCTCTCCGCCTTCCCATCATCCCGCCAAGCGGAATTCCAGATTGGCTCTGTACCACGATATACAGCGATACGTCGGTTTTGAACGATCCAAAAACGTTATACATTGTTATATCATAAAATACGATATAAATCAATGATGGCAAGGTTTACGAGGTTCACCTTCGACAAGCCTCATTTCCTTGGTTTTTCCCTCTTATTCCTCAGTAAATTGACTTAGTGATGGTCATCGTCATCGCGGCGCTGGTATTCGCCATCGCCTGGTTCCTGCCTGATACCGCCTGCTGTACGGTGGAGAAGCATACCACGGCGGCACCCATCGAGCAGATGGTCGCCACGCCAACCCCCCGCACCCACGCCCGCGTCCGCGCCGCAGCCGCCGGTAGCGATGTCCGCACCAGCGGCACCCACACCAGCGGCACCCACACCGACATCGGCGCCGGCACCGGAGCGCCCCTGGGACATCTTCTTCATCGCCTGCGAAAGTGAGGAGGATTGCGGCCAGCGACTGGCCGCGTTCACCGAACGCTACCAGCACTGCACCATCTCCCCCTCGGTCCCTACGTGGCCGACGGTAACGTTCGGGGATACTACTTCAGCGTCCAGTACAACTAGACGACGAGCCCCGAAAACCGAAACGGATGCGCCTCCCTGCAGCACGCAGGCACAGCGCATCCGTTTTTTTTGTTATCCCTCGACAGGGACGTCCACGACCGGAACCGCCGCCTCTTCCAGGGGTGGAGAGACTGGGAACGGGGCGGGACCGACGAGGAACTTGTCCGGCCAACGGCGGTAGTAGCTGCGGAACTCCTGTACCTCTTGGTGGCCGTCCGGATAGGTCACCTGATATGTTGCCACCGCAGACCCCCCGGAAATGGCCCACTCCACCTGCTTGGTCTGTCCCGGGGCCAACGCGTCAGTCTCGATGTACACCGGATCACCCGGGTCTAGCGACGTCAGGGCGGTCGGTCCAATAATCTCTGACGTACGCCCATCGCGCGTACCATACAACTCGAAGGTAATCTTGCTCCCTACGACATAGGAGATGACCAGAATCGGATTGCCGGTGTCATTGAGGAACTTCAAGTCGGGACCAGTATCATAGATGGTCGCATCCAGTCCGGGACCAATAAATACGCCTCGTTCGTCCTTTTCATAGTAACTCACGCGACGGGAATGGTTTTGACGTTCCGTGATGGGTAGTCCGGCGTCCAGGGCCGCACGGAACAATGTCGTGGATACTTGGCAGAGTCCACCGCCGAACTCGGGTATGGTCCGGTCCCCTTTGATAACAAGCTCGGGAAGATAGCCTGTGGTGTTGTCGATGGTCCCCAATGCCTGGACCGTCGAGAATACCTCGTCCGGCTTGATGACGATGCCACTCAAAAACTTTGCACCATTAGTGATGTTCCAGATCCGATTCTTGGGACTGCCGGTAAATAGTGTCGTCGCTGAACCGATGAGCTCTTTAATGCCTTGGCCGTCACCCAGCGATACCTCGGGAGGTGCGGTGCGTTTCATTGGAATGTCCCGCACCGCAACCGATGAGCGTCCATGAGCCCGTTCGGCAATAACCTCAAGCACAATCCCCAGCGTCTCGTCTTCCTGTACGGCACGTCCTTCCTGCGGCGGGGTAAATCCCGTGATAAGCCCGTCCTTCGTTTCCACGCCCGCCGGCACCGGGGCTACGTTGAGACGATCGGCAATCTCGGTTACGTACTGGGCCACCTGGCGGCGATCCACACCGACGGTAAGCTGGTCTCCGTCATGAACATTCTCCAGCCACGAGGCCAGGAGCGTCCTAGAAATACTAAATGATAAGGTACCCGCATTGAGTACGATGGGAACGGCAATGATGCGGCGGGCGGCATCAGCGGCATCCAATGCAGAGGCCATAGTCACACGAGGCACGTCGTCCTTAAGCGGTATGGTAATCGGACCGGTCCGGAGACCGGTCACGTGATCCAAGAGCGCCTCGCGGGCATCCTGACGGTCAATAGTCTTACCCGGCTGAGTATCGGTCAACAGTTCCACGGTTGCCCCCTCGATATGCAGACGCAAGTCCTTTTTAGGAATGCCTAACAATAGGCCAAGGTCATCCAAACGGTCTGCCATGAGCGACTCGTCGATAATTACCGCTGCGGACAGGGTCCGGTCCTGCCACAGTGCGGCGAATCGCTGAGTAGCGCGCCGCCACCAGGAACCGCTGTGGCCGTACGCGAACGCATCGTCTACGGCGACGGCGAGATCGACCTCCAGGCCGATAGCATCGGTCTGGATGACATCCGTGCGGTCCTGAATGCGTACCTCGATGCCTTCGCGATCCAGCTCATCGAGTCGCTCCTGGATGCGCTCGGCGGCAGCCTCGCGCGTCAGACCACCGACCTGGACAGAACCAACAAAGGTGTTGGGCACGATACGTCCGGCATACGCAATCGAAACCGTCGCTACCACGAGTGCCAGCACCGTACCAACAACAATGACGACCGCGACTGCTTTCTTTGCGTGAGTATCCAGGAAGGTCATATTGTCTCGAGTTCGTTGAGTGTTTGTTCGTAATAGCCGATGGCCTGTCGTGCATCTGTGTATCGAAGGAAAGAGCCGACCTCGTGAGCGACTCGGTTGCGAAGCTTATGTGCCCACCACAGTCCGTCCATGGTCGCCAGCTTACCGCCACCGATGTTCATGAGTCGTTCGCCCAGCCCCGCTCCGGGAAATCCCGCCTTGGCGAGCGCCAAATCCGCAAGCGTATCCGCTTCAATGACCGCCTGGCGCCAGTCATTTTCGCGCGGAGAATCCATCTGGGCAAGAATCCGCTCCCACTGTGGACGCATCGGCCCACGCGGCACGGGCATCGCCGCTGTATCTGTTTGCTCCTGTGCGGGTGCCGGCAACGGCTGTTCCAACTCCCGCCGCTTGAGTAGAACGAACAGCAAGATAACACCGAACAGAACGGTCAATGCGATACCGAGATCGCGCAGAAGCATCACGAGCCCCTCGGTCTGGACCCGCTCGGAAACGAATGAGGACACGCGGGCCGGTGATAGGCCTCGCGCATCGAATTCGTTTACCCAAGAGCCATAGACCCCCTCGAGCGCATCGGAGACCAGTGCGTGGATAGGAATCATGAAGAAAGACCAAGACGCTCAACCGCGGCGGCGGCACGCAGTACGGTTACCTCGTCGAACATGTCACCGGTCAGCTGAAATCCAACTGGCAAGCCACTCTCACCTCCCCTACCACACGGCACAGAGATGGCAGGCATGCCACTTAAATTTGCCAGTACGGTGTAGACATCAGACAAGTACATAGCAAGCGGGTCATCACTCTTCTCACCAATACGGAACGCCGTGGTCGGCGTGGTAGGTCCGGCGATAACGTCCACCCGCTCAAACGCAATCTGTAAATCGCGGCGAATGAGATTCCGAACCTTCTGAGCCTGGAGGTAGTAGGCGTCAAAATACCCGGCAGATAGAGCATAGGTTCCCAGAATAATGCGCCGGGTCGATTCATCACCGAACCCTTTGGCCCGATTTTTCGTGTACAAATCCAGAATCGAATCCGCATCGGATGCCGAAAGGCCATACCGAATACCATCATAGCGAGACAGGTTTGCAGACGCCTCTGACGGCATGATGAGATAATAGGTCGCAATGGCGTACTCGGCGTGCGGAAGCGCTACACTCACGATATCCGCACCACTGTCGGACAGCCCGTCCAGCACGGCTTGGACCTGCACCCTTACCTCCGGTGCCAATCCGCGACCGAAGAACTCCTCCGGAACACCGATACGCAATCCTTTGACCCCGTCTTCCAGCTGTGCGGTGAAGTCAGGCACGACCGTGGGCACGGACGTGGCGTCAAAGCGATCCTCACCGGCAATACCGTTGAGTACCTCCGCGGCATCATGCACATTCTTAGTGAGCGGACCAATCTGGTCCAGGGACGAGGCCAGTGCCATAAGACCGTGTCGGGAGACACGGCCATAGCTGGGCTTGAGTCCCACGACGCCGCACAACGCGGCTGGCTGGCGGATAGAGCCGCCGGTGTCCGAACCCAGGGCGAACACGCACTGGTCGGCAGCGACTGCCGCCGCCGAGCCGGCTGAGGAACCGCCGGGTACGCGCTCGGGATCATGCGGATTACGCACAACGCCATACGCTGAGTGTTCACCCGAAGAACCCATGGCAAACTCATCCATATTCGTCTTGCCCAATAATTGGGCATCCGCTCCATTCAGGCGTGCGATGACCGTTGCGTCGTAGGAACCTACGTATGATTCCAGTATCTTCGAGCCTGCGGTACAGGTCTGTCCGGCGACCAGGATGTTGTCCTTGGCCGCATAGGGGATGCCGGCCAAAAGAGAAGAATGTTTCTGATACGGCCGAAACGGAGCGTCCCAGGTGCGGTACGCATTGAGACGCTTATTCCCGTCTTCAATTCCCCGCTGGTAGAGGGTAAACACCTCGTGAGGCGACGTATCGCCTGCGACATATCGCTCATGAAGGGAATTGATGGTGAGCCCTTTTAGGGATGCGTCCATACTCATCGTTTTAACACCGCCTTTGTCCGGACGTACCGACCTTCACGGCCGGGTGCCTGTCCGGCAAGAAGCGTATCGAGCTCCTCTGATACGGGGAAATCGCCCCGATGCTCATCCGCCCGCGTGCGGTCCGTCAAATCACTCGCCTGGTACAGGGGCTCCACATCGGCAGTGGCAACCGTGCGTAACTGCTCGACGTAGTCGAGGATGGATGAAAGCTCGTGCCGCATACGTTCGCGCCGTGCCGGCGTCAGTTCGATACGGGCAAGCAGAGCGATATGGTCGACATCCTTTTCAGTAAGCATTGACATAAAAATAGCATGAGGCCGGGCAAAAACAAATCCCGTATGCGTTATGGAAACGGATACGGGATGAGGGCAACCGAGAGACCCTGAAAGAACTGGAGGGAGCGGGCGGGACTCGAACCCGCCATCCCAGGCTTTGCATGCCTGTGCCTAGCCCATCGGTCCACGCTCCCAAGGACAGTATATTCACTTTCGCATGCGCCGCAAGGATCTACTTCACCAGACGCAGAAACGCATCCTCGTCAATCATCGTGATGCCCTGTTTCTTGGCGGCATCGAATTTTGCACCACCCGGGTTCTCCCCTACCACGACCAGGTCTGTCTCCTTGGAGACACTACCGGATGACTTGCCTCCGGCCCTACGGATGGCCTCTTTGGCCTCGTCCCGTCCCATGTCCTGCAGGGTACCGGTCACCACCACGGTCTTACCCGAGAGCTTACCGCGATGAACGCGCTCGGCCGTTATCTCTAATCCCACCTGGTCAAACTTCTTAAGCAGTTCCTTGTGATAGGGCTTGTCGAACCACTCTTCGATACTCCGAGCAACAATCGGTCCCACGTCGGGCAGATGCTTCAAGTCCTCGGGCGTGGCACCCTTAAGCATGTCGAACGTATGGAAATGCTCGGCCAGCGTCCGCGCCGTCTCCTCGCCCACATTGGGAATCCCCAGGCCGTAGATGAACCGGTGGAGTGCAATGGTCATGCGTTCATGGATTGCATTCACCACGTTCTGACTGGAAACCTCGGCGAATCCTTCCAGGTTCATTAAGTCATCCGTCTTGAGCGTGAATAGACTCGCGGCATCTTGTACGAGCCCCGCATCCATGAGCTGGTCGATGATCTTAGGACCGATACCATCTATGTCCAGTGCCCCTCGGGAGATGAAATGATAGATGTCCTGTCGGCGGCGAGCGGGACAGTCCCGGTTCACGCATCGATAGGCAACCTTGTCCGGGTCTTTTTCAACCGGCTTATCGCAGACCGGGCAGGTGGTGGGCATACGAAACGCCTTGGCATCGTCGGGACGCAGTTCGGGTAGGACTTTAATGACGTCTGGAATGACATCCCCTGCCCTGCCAACGATGACCGTATCCCCCCTCTGCACACCCAGTCGCTCAATCTCGTCCATGTTGTGCAGGGTCGCCCGGGTAACCGTGGTCCCACCGATATTCACAGGTCGCAGATGGGCCACAGGCGTCAGCACCCCCGTCCGTCCCACTTGAACCTGAATATCTTCGACGATAGTCTGCGTCTGGCGCGCGGGAAACTTGAACGCCACCGCTCCGCGCGGGGCTTTGCCCACAACCCCGGCCCGCCGATACGCCACGTTGTCGTTGACCGAGACGACGATGCCGTCGAACTCATAGTCCTCCTTGTCGCGTCGCGTGAACCATTTTTTATGGAAGCGCAGGACTTCAGCGATGTCTTTGGCGACTACGCCGTTTGGATTTGTAGGGATGCCCCATCGACGCAAGGATGCATATTCAGTCGCATGGGTCGGGAATCCATTCCCGTAGGCGCCATCGGTCCCCACGGTCCCATAGGCGAAGAACGAGAGTCGGCGGTCGGCGGTTACGGAAGGGTCCAGCTGACGGATAGTGCCGGCCGCAAGGTTGCGCGGATTGGCGTGGGTCTTTTCCCCGGCCTTCTCTGCGTCTTTATTCAGGCGCGCAAACTCTTTTTTGGTCAGATACACCTCCCCGCGTACAGAGAGAACCGCGGGATGGTCCGTTCCCCGTAACGCGAGTGGGACGGCCTCGACGGTTCTGGCATTCTGGGTCACATCCTCTCCTACTTCGCCGTTCCCACGGGTGGATGCCTGCACCAAAAAACCGTGCTCATACCGTAGCTCGACGGCAAGTCCATCCATCTTCAGGTCGCAATAAAACTCACCGGCGTAGGGCATGCCTAATGCGCCATCCAGGCGCTCCTTCCAGTCCCGGAAATCTTCCTCACCGAACACGTCCGTGAGCGAGAGCATCCGCCCCGGATGTGTAACCTTCTCGAACCCTTCCAATGGCTCGCCGGCGACGCGCTGGGTCGGCGAATTGGGTACGATGAGGTCCGGATGTTCGCTCTCCAGGTCAGTCAGTTCTTTTTTGAGCGAATCCAAGGCATCGTCGGAAATCGTGCTCTTGTCGAGCACATGATATTCGTAGCGATACGTATCGATGAGCTCACGGAGCTTGGCGATACGTTCTATAGCGGAAGCCCTGTCCATATTAAAGAAAGCTTACCGCTATCAGTTGAGAGTTTCCAGCATCTGCCTGAGAATGTTCACCCTCCTATGCGAGGGGTGCAAGCTGGTAACTTCTTAGCTTTTTGGGCTGAAAAGCCATGGTCAGGACAATCTACCAATTTCAGCCTCGGAATTGGTAGATTGTCCCTCAAAATGCCCTCTGTACAAGGATTATATGAGGGCCAAAAAACAGTGTTTTTGAGCGATTAGCACCTGCAAGAATGCCCCTCCGAGGTACCCAGAGGTGACCTGTGATGTTAAAGGTGATGTTAAAGGGGCCCTTTAACATCACCCTGCTTGTCCGAGGTCCGACCTCGGACAAGCGAAGGGTCTCAAACGGGGGCATTCCAGCAATTTTGAGGTTGCATTTGGTAGAATACTCCCGTCACGCGTATGGCGGTCTTCTGAACTGATGTGAAAGGGGCCCTTTCACATCAGTCTTCGCTCTGTTTTCCAGGGCAGTTTGCTTCCCGTCTTTAGCCATAGGCAATGACCTCTCTCCCTAATTGCCTAATAGCGAGCGAACTAAAAAGTGTCCACTCCCTATTGCCCTACCTCTAATGCTCGGCTCGAGCGACGGAAGATTCCTGTGGAACGAAACCCAAACGATGCACTTCCCAGGACATTACAACCATCGGTAATGATAGTCTGCTTGGCGGTGTCGGTCAGTACGAATGAAACGTTCTCCTGAAATTCAAGTTGCTTATTAGACACATCGACGCCACTGCGTGCCTCATACAGGCATAGTTCGACACCCGCATCCGCCGCGTACAGTGCTACAACCGACTCACGCGCCTGGCCAACGTTTTGTAAATTACGCAAAAACACAGAGGTCAGTGAGAGTCCGATGGCAAGAATGGTTGCCATAATAAGAAGGGAGTATATCAAAACACTTCCGCGTGAATCTCCTCTCTCACGCCTTTCTCGTCCTTTGAAAAGAATCGTCATATCAGTTCGTCAAATCAATGGTTAAATCGCGCGAGACCACCGTTGTCTGTATCGAAATGGAAACCTGCCGGTTCGGATTCATCGCACGGTTCTGGACGGTCATTGGCATCGTCACCCGCGCCTGTACATCGTCCGGCCCGGAGCCGGTCACGCAAAATACGAATGCAGTGAACTCCACGTCAGGTGAAGTAATACTTCTGCCGTTGCGTTCGATGGCGCCCGTGGTGGAATCTAGGCGGTAGGTCACCGAACCTTCAACAGGATGTTCTAAATCGATTTGAGTCGCCGAACAGTCGGGACTATCTCCGCTCGTGATGCGAGAAACACGAATCTCCCGCGTCACCGTCTCTACCACAAAGAGCGCATTCTCCTGTACCCGAGCCGCAGCCTGGGCACGACGCTGAAGACCAAGCACTTGTGCGTAGATACCTCCGATGATGATGACCATAAACGAGAAAATAGCCGTCGCCACGAGCATCTCGATAAGGCTAAAGCCGTTGGCCATTGGCCGAACAGAAAAAGTCCAGAGGCGTGTATGGGAAGTAGGGCGTGGTGATTGGTTCATGGTCCTCTACGGGTTAAGCCAGTCGAACAGATGATCTTCCACTAGGACGGCCCGAAGCTCTCCGCGGTCATTCCATGTGACCTCGCTCTCGATTTTCAGATGCGTCGCATCCATCTGGATGATGGTAATACGACGTGCATATGCCGTCTCAGTGCCGCTCATGTATTGATACCTTCCCTGCGTATCGATAAGAAGCGGGGCGTTATCCGCCAGCGGCAGAATAAATGCTTCTGGGTAGTGGATGCGACAGCCAGCCGTGCAGGTATCGAGTCCCCCGTCGAACGACACACCAGCAAACCAGTTATCGTCGCGTATACCCCGGACCAGCTCGATACCCTCCTGTGCAAGCATGGACGCTGACAGGTTATGGCGAATGGAACGTGCCACCTGGAACGAAATAGTCACCTGTGCGAACGCGGGAATCAGTCCAACGCTCAATACGGCCAGCGATACGAGTGCCTCGATGAGGGTAAAGCCGTGCACTGCCGGCCTGCCCGATAAGTAGGTGGGTCGCGTACCAGAAACCGGTTTGCGTGCCTGGGGAATGGGAAATAGGAAATGGGTCATTGACTTACTTGAACATGGCCGGATTCATCAATAATGATGGTGCGACAGCCCGAGGAAGGACAAGACGCTCTCGTCTCACGGAGCGTGATTTCCAACGAGCCCGCTCCTACGGCACCGTTGAGATAGGTCGTCGGCAGAGGCGGCTGAAAATAGGCATCGGCGGGGGCGGTCATGACTAGACCCTCCGGCACCGGACCCTTGGCGACAATGGGCTCACCTACATCATAGCGGAAGTTGTCCCCTCCACATCCACGCGTCGCGTCCGGTCCCGCGAAAATGATATATCGGTCGGATAGGAATGCGACGCCGTAGCCACACCGATGCGTATCCTCGTGCAGAACACCCGAGATAGCGAGGCTCTGTGCCTGGCGCGTCGCGCTCACCAATTCCGCTGAGAAGCGTGGCAGGGCACTGCGCGTACGAGAAAAGTTAGTCACCAGTAAGCCGGCCAGAAGCGCGGTGATGGCGGAAACGACAAGAACTTCTATAAGGGTAAATCCACATACTGTTTTCCGTTGGCCGTTTTTCGTTGGCCGAATAGAAAAGATCGAGGCGCGTGGAGTCGTAATTAAAAATGAGGAATCAGTCATGGGAGTGCATGTAAAAATTCAGCAAGCGCTTGAAACAAGTCCTGCTCGATGAGTGCGCCAACCGCCATGGCATTCAGGAACGTGCCAAACGGCAGAGCCGTCTTCATGGTCGCTCGCCCCAGCCACATCAAGAACACGCCCACCAGCACACCGGTCCACACGGCGAATACAAGCACAAACAGAACGTACGGCCAGCCCAGCACCAGACCAAGGAGCCCACCGAGGCCGACGTCGCCGAACCCAATCCACCGCCCCGACGAAACCGTATGCAGAAGTCCGAAGAATAGTATGAGCACCACAGCGCCAACCGCCGCAGAGGTCGCCTCCGGTATGCCATAGGCACCGATGCGCACGGCCGCAAGAAGGCCGGTCGGTACGGTAAGCTCGTCCGGCAACAGCTGATGCCGAAGATCGAAGAACAGAAGCATGACCAGTCCGGCGATGATGCCGCCTTCCAGGAGCGTCAGTCCGCCCGCCCAGCCGTTTTGGAATACGTAAGAGCCCAGCGCGAATGCCATACCAAGCTCCATGCATAGATAGCGAATCGCGATAGGGACGGCACAGTAACGGCATCTGCCGCGTAGCCACAGGAAACTTGCTAACGGTATGAGGTCATACCAGGCCAGTACCTGCTGGCACCGTGGACACTCGGAGCGCCCGGCGACAATACCACCGCGCACCCCCAGACGCTCGATAACAACACTGGCAAAACTTCCCAGGATAAGTCCGACAACGGTCGCGATGAGTACGTCCATATATTCGTAGTATACCAAAAGACCCGCCGGAACGGGTCTTTTGGAGAGTGCACAGGGGCTTAGTTGCTGATGCCCGTGTCGTAGAAACAGTCACACCCCGCGAACGTGCCATGTGAGGTACATGCCTCGGTGGTAGCTTCGTCCGTGTTGTTACGGGCATCGCCCGTGGAACCGGTGCTGTCCAGATCGATATCGGACTTCATCGCGGCGGCATTGTTCTCCAGGCAGGCGTAGATATGGAACGTGTCCGACGTACTGTCGTACGCGTAGCCGTATGCGTCATCCGTCAGCGGGTCGCCTGGAACCGTTTGGATATACCGGGGAGCGACATCATCCAATGCAGTTGGGTAATTTCCTCCGTTATCCTCATAGTACTGCTCCAGCGCGGTACGCAGCTGGTTGATATGGCTGATACGCTGCGTATCGCGGGCGCGGGCGCGGGCGGTACCCAGTTGCAACAATACGAGTGTCGCCAGAATGCCGATAATGGCGATGACGACCAAGAGCTCCACGAGCGTGAAGCCCTTGCGAAGTCTATGAGCTGATACGTTGATGTTCATGAAAATGATGGGTTCGTTACGCTTTTATTATATAGTACTGTCTCATATTGCGCCTCCCGATTATCAACAATCAGGAAACGTTTACTAAGCTGTACAGCGGAAGTAAGACACTGGAAACCAGTCCGGCCACACCGATACCCAGGACGAACACCAGAATAGGCTCAATAAGCGTGGCAATACTCTCGATGCTATTGTCGGCTTCAGTGCGGTAGAACATGCTCATATGTTCGAGCATTGAAGACATCTTGCCGGTCTGCTCACCAATACTAATCATCGATGCCATCAGCGGTGGTATCTCCGGGTGCTTACGAAGCTCCTCGGACATCAGTCCCCCACCCCGGACCGCCTCTTCAGCCTGCAGGAGAATTTCCTGATACACACGGTTATCCACGATATCGGCCGTCACTCGAAGCGCATCTAGTATGGCAATGTCGGACTTGATGAGTGTCGCCATATTCTCACCGATGCGTGACAGGTAGAGGTTTTTGAGAATTTTACCAAAGATGGGGACCTTGAGTTTGAGTTCATCCACGGTCTGAACACCCTCTTCACTCCGCGCCCACTGCCACAGACCGGCCACAATAATCGCCAGACCCCCTAACAGGAAGACAAGATACGTGTTTGCAAAATGAGTGAATGTAATGAGCAGGCGGGTGGTCACCGGCAGGTCGGTGATACCGGATTCCTCGAAGATGGTCAGTAGTTGCGGTAAGACATACACCACCATGATGAGCCCCACGGCAAACATCGCAAAGATGACAAATGCTGGATACGCCAGTGCGTTACGCACCTTGGAGGTGATGGCCTGGGTTCGCTCCAGGTATTCGGCAAGGTAGGTCAGCGACTGCTGAAGCCGCCCGGATATTTCGCCCGAGCGGATGAGCTTCACGTAGAACGTGGAGTACAGCTTGGGATGCTTACCGAACGCATCGGACAGTGAGGTACCACCCTCGACATCATCGGCAATCTCATTGATGACCCTGGAGAATGATGCCTTCTCGGTCTGTCGGGCAAGCGTGCGAATACTTTGTGCCAATGGCACTTGTGCTTCGATAAGCGTCGCCAGCTGGCGAGTAAACGCCACCACATCAGCCGTCTTCGGACGCGATAGAAACGAACCCAGATCCTTGGAAAGAATATCCTGGCGTTCCTCGCGCAGGGATATAATGGTCAGGCCACGCTTCTGGAGTGCATCAATGGCCGTATGCTCAGCTGTGGACTCGATGGTTCCCTCCGCATGTGTACCGTCGTTTGTTCGGGCGCGATATTCGTATTTCATACGTTCTGGGCAACCGCAGATACGGCTTCCTGTTCGGTAAATCCATCATCTCCCGCTTCTAACGACTGGTCGCCCTCGATGGCCTGGGCTATTTCGACCAGCTCCTGCATCGAGGCGACACCACGAAGGACTTTCATGATGCCATCCTGGAACATGGTCACCATCCCCTGCCGACGCGCTTCCTGCTTGAGCGCCGATTCGGAGACCGACGTGAGAATAATCTGCTCAAGTTCGGGTGTCATCCGAAGCATCTCGTAGATGCCGATGCGTCCCTTAAACGCCTTACCGCCACATACTTTACATGCCTGGCCGTCCTGGTTAGGGCGGTACAGCTCATACGCTTCCGCACGCAGGGACTTGGCCAGCTCGGCAGGCATCGCATCGAGCGCATCATTGATGAGGCGGGTCTCTGCGACGTTCGCAGTATCTTTAATCTTGCACTCCTCGCAGAGCCGGCGCAGAAGACGCTGAGCCGCCGCCAGCACAAGCGTGGGTGGAATCAGGTACTTCTCCACTCCCATGTCGATGAGACGCGGGATAACGCCGAGCGCATCATTCGTATGCAGAGTAGAGAGTACAATGTGGCCGGTCAACGAGGCCTGAACCGCCAGTGAGGCAGTCTCTCGGTCGCGTATCTCACCAACCATGATAATGTCCGGGTCCTGACGAAGAATATGTCGCAGACCACTGGCAAAGGTATATCCAATCTCCTCGTGCGTCTGAGACTGATTCACTCCCTCAATAAAATATTCAATGGGATCCTCAAGCGTAACGATGTTCACGTTCTCCGTATTCAGTTGCTTCAGCATGCCGGCAATGGTCGTGCTTTTTCCGGAACCGGTCGGGCCGGTAATGAGAATAATGCCATATGGCTCGGCCATGGCCTCCTGAAGCAAGTTCAGCTGATGCCCCTCGATACCCAGGCCGGAGAGGTCCACGCGGGAGGCGAGTGGGTCCAGGATGCGCGTAACAATCTTCTCCCCATTCTTTGTGGGAAACGTACTGACACGAAAGTCAATCTTCGTCTTGTTATGGACGATGGAGAATCGTCCATCCTGCGGCAGACGCGTCTCGTCAATCTTTAGGTCCGTGAGAATCTTCACGCGCGTGACGACCGGCGCATGGAGATTTTTAGGAAGATCCAAAACGTTCTGGAGGACACCGTCGATACGGTATCGGACACGGACACGATCCTCAAACGCTTCGATATGAATATCCGAGGCACGACTATCAATGGCATGTGCCAGGATGGAGCTGACAATTTGGGTCACTGGAGACTCAGCAGTAATTTCCTCCAATTGAAGCTCCGGGCCCCCCTCCTTAACAGCCTCGCGCTCAGCCTGAGAGACAATGGACTCCAATGCCTTGCCTACCTCGCCGGTCAACGAACGAAACCGCTTGAGAATATCCGAGAAATCCTTGTACCCGATGACGTACTTCTCGAGACGAAGTCCCTTATCTGCGGCGATGAACTTCAGTGCCTCAAGCGCATCAATGTCCTCGGGGTCCACAATACCCACCTTGAGCACATCATTCCCGATAGCGAACGGTACGATACGATAGAAGCCGGCTACGTCCTCGGAGATCTCCTTAAATGCGGCAGGATCCGGTTCGATATCCGTAAGCGAGAAGATCGGGAGACGATACAGTTCACTCTTGACCTGGAGTAGGTCGGCATCGCTGATGACTCCGGCATCAATGAGCGCAGCGCCGATGTCCTTATCGTCGGTCTGGGCCTGCGCGACAACCTCATCGACCCGCTCACGCGTGGTGTGCCCACGGCGCACCAATTCGTCGAGCAGGGTCTGTGGAACGCGTCGTGCCATATTAGCGAGAGAAGGGATTATCCTTGCCCGGTGCCGTAGATGGTACCGGGAACGCCCCGAAGATACGGAGCTCCTGGAACGCTGAGTTCTCGATGACCGCATAGTTGATATGGAGCGTGCGGAATGCGTTCAAGTCGTTTGAATTCACGCCCGCCGGCACTACCGGCACATTGGCGGCCGGGTCCAATTCGCTGTTGTACAGAAACCCTCCGACCAGGCCGAGGAACACGATGAGGTAGATGATGAGTTTGCTCTGCATGGTTTAGCGAAGAAAATATGCGTGCGCAGTCAGTTCATACCGCTGGCTGCCGGGTGTCTGCTGGTTTTCGGTGATAGTGATGGTCTGAATATCTAGAAGACGGACGCTCTGCTCCAGCTGTGTGAGGAACGAACGAAACGAGGCGTAGGTGCCTTCCAGGCTCAACGACAACTCGATGTTGCTCATCCCCTGCTGTTGACTCCGCGGCTCACTCACCGCCAGCTCCGAGAGAATCATCCCGGTGCCATTGGCGATAACATCGATGCCCGAAAGAATTGATGCGGTGTCGCGATGACTCGGCACCATGGCCGAGAACTTATCCTGGTCATCCCCGGTCAGCTGGGCGTTGTAGCGCTCCAGTTCGATAGCAATAGTATCCAGGGCCGCGCGCCGGTGCTCCACAAGGACTTCTCGCTCGCCCAAAGCATCCCGCAGGGCACCGATTTCCTGGTATCGACCCAGAACGAACGGCCAGAACGAGAACAGTATCGCCGCGATGAGAAATGCTCCAAAAATATTTCGTGCGCCCATGGTCGTGAATTACTTGTTCGTACGCCGTAGGACGGCGTTCACATCAATCTCAATCTCCCCGTTAAACTCAATGCCTCCGGTCGCGGATGCCTCCGCAGACATCAGTCGAGCATCGGAAACGCCGTCACCGGAAACAAACGAAGATAATTGCCGAGCAACCGCCGCATAGCTGGTACCGGCCGCGGTATATTCGATGAGTCCGTCAGCGGCCGCAGCGCTCAGTGTCAAAATACGAACCTCCGACTGCATCAGGGTCTCGATGAGTCCGAATGCCTCACTCCAGTACAGGTGGCGCGTCAACAGTTGGCCCATCTGCTTTGATTGCTGGTTCACGGAGGCAAGAAGGTCTTCGTGTTCCTTGTTCCGCTCGTCCTCCTGTAAGCGCAGCTGCCCATTTGCGGTCGCTAGTCGCTCACTTAGATTGGTGGCATACGCGGACAAGATGATATTGGACACAAGTACGACAACACCAAGGGCGACACCCCAGTAAATATATTTGTTCTCCGCGGCGGAACGGCGGCGCGTCTGCCGTTTGGTCTGCGGAAGCAGTTGTACCCCTCCTTGGTATGGCATTTCTGAAGGCGCTAGGATTTAGGCTTTAGGTATCACTATTCCTAGGGCCTAAATCCCAATGCCTTCCCTGCCAGTGTATCATGACTTGCGCATGGCCGCGCCCACGGCGATGGCGAATGTGTTGGAAAGCGTTGAAATGATAGGCGCTAATTCGGGCGGATGTACCACGCGCGCGAATACATTACCCACGAGTACGTCGCGTTCCAGACGCTGCTTGAAGTATGTGGTCAGTCCCGGCATATTCGCCAGTCCGCCGATGAGCACGACACGGGGCACCCGGACTTTGTGGCTCTCCTCGTAACTGGCAATGGTCTTCTTGGTCTCAAACAGCATCATGTCCACGAGAGATTGCATAGGTTCCCTGGCCTTGTTGTCAGGGGTATCGATCAGGCCGTACGTACGCTTGAGTGCCTCGGCCTGGTCCAGGTCGATGTTCAAGGATTGGGCGATAGCCTTAGTCATCTCAAACCCACCGATTTCGTAGTTGTGGGATAGTCGCTCATACCCACGGTGCGCAATGAGAATAGACGTGCTCCGCCCGCCCGCATTGACGATAGCGGTCGGCGATAGGTCATTCCCCAGAAGCCCGCGGATAAGCGATGAATTTTCTAGTTCCAGGGCAACCAGATTCAGGCCCACCCCCTTGGCGATGTGTTGGTATCGTCCGGTCTCATCCTTAGGCACGGCCGCCAGGAACACCTCCACGACCGTATCGGTGCCCGGTTTCGCCTGCGGTTCCTGCCCGTCCGCCAGCGGTTCGGTTGCCCCCTTTTCATCCACGACGCCAATGATGGACCAGTCCAGTACGACTTGGTCCAACGGAATGGGAATATATTTGCGAGCCTCAAATGGAATACTCTGGGCCAAATCCTCCTCGTTCACATACGGCATCTTAATGACCGTGGCGAATGTGGAGAACGAAGAGATGGACATGACCACGTCACGACTCTTGATACCGGACTGCTTCAGGAGCATCACGACCACTTCAGTCAACGCCTCGTCGGAGAGGTCCATAAGGTTACTGCCAACCACGTCTTGTGAGCCGTGGCTCTTGAGCTCATAGGTCGCGTAGTTCTCTAGGATGAACCGGCCACTCTGCTCGCCAAGCTCGACGAGTTTCACCGCCGAGGTGCCGATATCGATTCCCAGGCGCGACTTTGATTTGAACAATGCCATCACGGAATAGTATAGCATCCCGCACATGAGGTGGTAGAGAGTGTTCTGGACAGCGGCATCGCCGTCTGTTATGCCCGATGCCTGCCCCACCGAAGCATTATGCAAAGGAGGGTTGGTCCCATGCCACATTTTCCCTCCATCGCAAAACTCGGCCGCGTATTTCTGGATGCACTGACCAGCACCGCGTGCCTCGGGTGTGGCGCGCCCTCAACCACTCTCTGTCTGGCCTGCATTCGCCGCATCCCCCGTCCGCGCCAACGGTGCATTGGCTGTGGTGGCGCACAGCCGGACGGCATGACTTGTCTGACCTGTACAGAGACCTGGCAGGTACAGCGTCTGTTGGCGGCCGCATCGTATCGGCACCCGTTGACCCGATCCGCAATCAAAGAGCTCAAGTACCGTCTGGACCGCTCCGTCGCATGGCCATTGGCCCTGCGAATGCTCACAGCTCTCCATACCGCCCCACGCACCCTGCACAATCCCCTGTTCGTACCTGTTCCGCTCCATATACGCCGAGAGCGATCACGCGGGTTCAATCAAGCGGCGCTCCTGGCCCATACCGCCGCCGACCGTGGCCTGTTCTCCTATGCCGAACCGCTCAAGCGAACCCGCAATACTGCCTCACAGACAAAAACGTCCGGCAGGGCCGGACGGATGGATGCAATGACGAACGCATTCACGGTCACTGACACCAAGACAGTCTCCAACCGCCACATCATGCTCGTGGACGACGTCTGCACGACCGGTGCAACACTCAATGCCGCGGCCGATGCACTCATGCGTGCCGGTGCTCGCAGTATCACGGGCCTGGTCATCGCCCGGGCGTAGAGAGTGGTCAATCAGTGGTCAGCCTTCCCGCGTCGTCTTGGGGCCGATATCCCAGATCGCGCTCGGCATTGGACAGGTCAAGGAACCTGCCGGCATTCGCCGAGATGGCGAAATAGATGCCAAACGGAATATCAGAAGACACGCTGAGCTCGACGAGCTGAATCAGGTCGCGGTGACTCAACCAAATGCGCTCAGCATGCGTATCACGTGGCTGGTCATTCGCCTCGACGTTACCGATGCGCAGGCAGATGGATTCCACGCCATGAAGCTCATAGTACTGTCGCGCCAGCGCCTCCCCGAACGCCTTACTCGTGGCGTAGTCCCCGTCCGGACGCACGGAATCGACCACGGTAATGGCCGGGCTTTCTCCCCCGTGTAAGTGGTACCCGCCGACGACATGCCAGGATGATGCAAAAACAATGCGTCGCACACCCGCGTTCTTGGCTCGTTCATACACATGCCGAGTGCCGATGATGTTGTGCCGAAGCACCTCATCCCAAGATGCCCGCGAAGATGCGATAGCGGCCAGGTGAATGACATATTCAACCTTCCCTATCTCGTCGAATACACGGTCCACAGCATCCCAATCCGAGATGTCTGCCGCGAAAACGGGAAACGGGAAAATGGAAACTTCCGACACGGCAACGTCCATGCCGACGATATCCCAATCGTCGTGCTTGGCAGCCACGATGGCCTGGCCTATCTTCCCATTGATGCCGGTGATAAGAACGCGTGGCTTCATAGCGAAAGGATGCCATAGGGCATCCTTTCGGAAAACACTCGAAAGTGCATTACCTCGCCGCCTCCTGTGCGGCTCGTCTATAGCCGATGTCGTAACCGATAGAGTATCCGGCAGTCGCATCGACGATAAGGAGCACCGCTACGATGACGATGGTCCTCGTATGTATGCTGGAATGATATCATTGAAAGAGTAGGTTAAAAATGGTAGAATAGTCCGCGTTATTGAATAGTACTGGAGGCGTGGCTGAGTGGTCGAAAGCGGCACGGTGCTAACGTGTTGACTGGGTCAAACCGGTCCGTAGGTTCGAATCCTACCGCCTCCGCCCGAAGTACCTGTTATCGGCAGACCCGTCGGCCCTTAGTTTAGGCCACGCTATCGATAGCAGGTTTAGTCAAAAAGTTCGAACCTATCAGGGATTCGAACTTTTTGCGTTTCTGGGTGGGTATTGACTTCTGTGATAAATGAAACTACTCTATAGTCATAGAGTTGCTATATATACACCGGCGTTATACCCTTGATATATATTTGAATAATATGGAAAAAACAACAGACAAAAATGAACACCCTCGAGATCGTTTCAAGCGACTCGCAAGCCTTCGCACTAATGGCGTGCTAAAAAGGCTTAAGGTTTTGGGTAACTGCTCGAATCGCCATATTTATCAGTATGACGAAGAAGATATCGACAAGATATTTTCTGAAATCGAGCGGAAGGTAAAGGAAACCAAAGCGAAGTTCCATTTCCCGAAGCGGAAAGATTTTAAACTCTAAACCCATGACTACACAACAAAAGCAGAACAAGGAAATACTGATGAAGCTTGTCGCCGCGACAAGTCGAGAAGAGGTCACCCACCTCATCAATACTCATCCCTTTTTCAAAAAAGCGTCATGGACTCCATACGGTGGCCAAGCCAATAATGCCGGAACAATCAAGGCGCAGGCAGCCGATCCTGTGGGAGCGTTGGTTGAGAAAATCACAAATGGTATCGACGCGCTCCTTATTCGTATGTGTTGGGACAATAAAATTGACCCTGTTTCCGCAGAAGCTCCGCAGAGTCAGGGAGAAGCGATACGTAAATTTTTTGGCGACAATATCGCAGACTTTAATCTTTCTGATAAAGAAGTGCGCGAGATCGCGGCAAAGACCGTCCAAATAACTGCCGAAGGTACCGCTGAGAAGCCGACCCGTAGTTGTCGTTGGCATTGTCGAACCAGTTCGTGTCGAACTTGACCTTGCCGTCGTTGAAGTTGAAGTACGGGGCGTTGTCGAAGCGGACATCGGAATCCGGATGTTTGCCTTTATCCGTCCGTGGCACCAAAGCTCGAAGGTGGTTCCTGTTGGAAACAGGACACGATCTTGCTCCTGAATTTTATTCAGCAACACCCGCCATGTAGGCTTATTGGTTTGCATTGAATAAAGGCAAGCAGTATCTCCTTATCGCGGCACTCTCCTCCAAACCGTAATCGAGAGGACTCTGGCCGGTTTCTCTAAAGAGAAAGAGTTCGGCGACGGCAATCCGTAAACGGCCGTGCATTAGCCTAGACTCATAAGTAATTGTATCAAAAATTGAGCGCTTCGCGCATAAAAAGAAATCAGGGTTACCCACGCTGTGGATAACCCTGAAATTTTTTGCCGCGAATTCAAGAATCAAAGGAAAGGATTCAAAAGACTCAAGAATTCGAGGGTCGAGGATCAGTTCTGCGGAACGAACCCGGAAGCCGACCCGTAGACGCCGCGGGCAGCGCCGAACCAGCTCGCGCCGAACGCGACCCCGCCGACGCGGAAGCCGAAGAACGGGGCGCGGCCGAAGCGGACATCGGAACCCGGATCGTCGTACTCGTCACCCGGGCAGTCGATCCAGAGGTCGTCATAGTTCATGAGCCGTTCCGGATGGGTCAGGATCATGATGCCGATGGCGAACGCGCCGAGGCCGAACTCGTTGGAGGCGAAAACCTCGCGAGCGCGACGGACGGAACGTCCACGATGACGGATGCCGAACTGCGCCGGAACGACGAGGATGTCGTGGTCCTTCTGCTCGTCGCCGAGCTTCTGGAACACACCTGTCGTCTTGGCCGTCTGCCGGAGACGCTCGGGACCGAGCTGGCCGTCGCGGTAGTTGTAGAACTTGCCGCCACGGGTCTGCTTGATCATGTCGAGCACCTTCTGCACCGCCTCGTTGTAGGTCGGGGCGATCTTCTCCCACTTCGGGATGGCGAACCATCCTTCAGTATTCGGGGGAAGCGTGCCGTCGGCCAGCTTCTCATCGGCGTTGCCGATGCCGGGGAACAGCTCGCGCAGGCGGTTCGTCTGCTCGGTGATGCTCTTGGGCTTGTAGCCCGAGAGGTAGCCGTAGCTCGACTCCACTTCCTCGTCCTTGAACTTGTCGGAGACCGACAGGTCCTTGAGCAAGGCAGTGACCGACTCACGGATGCCGCTGGCGAATTCGTCGCCGTGTTCGATGACGCGCTGAGCGCCGGGGTTGTCGAGGCCGAACTCCGCGAGAATCTTCTCGACGGCATCGGTTGCGAACCGGTTGATCTGCTTAATCTGGCCCGTGGTCGCGTTGGTCTGAGTAATCGCGTTCATGCGTTATCTCCTTTTGGTTTTACCGAAATCGCTCGGCAACGACTTGTCCCTTAGTGAGACGAGTGAGCTTCGGCCTATCGAAATACGCCGCAAATCACTCGTCTCACTGATCCTTTCTCAAAGTGCAGTCTCTGTGACCATCATATCATATGAGTAGTCATTTGTCAATGGATTTGGCGATCTGTCAAATGTCGGTAAAAGGGCTTCGCAACAGCCTTTTTCTAAGCTAAGCTACTGACTAATACCATCATTTTTGGTATTATGTACTTGCACAACTGAATAAGAAGTGACCTAACCCCTCGGGATTTTCCCGAGGATATGGTCAAAAATTCCGTCCAAAGTAAAGAACTCCTAATCAGAGCTACTTTGGACGGTCATATCTCGAAAGGGGTATGGGCACTCCCCACGGGGTTTGTCGGCCTGGTTAGGAGCTTTTTGCTACCTGACTAGTCTCGTTACTAAAAAAATCCGTCCAAAAATAATGAGTAATTTAAGGTCTCCATTCGGAGACGACTTTAAGGTATTAATCCAAGAACGAATAAAGAACTTCTGGGGCTACGGCAACCTCGACTCTGAGGTGTGGTTCGTCGGCATGGAAGAGGGATACAACGAATCGAACGAGATTCTGTTCGAGCGTTTTAAGGCGACCGCTCATAAAGCGGTCTTTGATATTTACGATGACCTCAAGGTCGATCCCGGCCATGTGTACTGGTTCGAGGAGAATGCGCCGACGCAACCCACATACCGTCCGCTCATATACATTCAGCTCTATTTGAAAACAGGAAAGGAACCGACACTCGAAGAAATACGCGAGTACCAGATACGGAAGTTCGGTAGGAAGAACGCCGACCACGCAGTTCTCGAACTCATGCCACTTCCATCAAAATCCATCAAGGAAAGTGATTGGCTGTATGCGGAGTCGAGTGTCGAAGGATTAAGTAGTCGAAAGGAATATCTCGCTACATACAAACCTACTCGCGTCCATGAACTTCATTCGCTCATCCAAAAGCACAGACCCAAGCTCGTCCTTTTCTACTCCCGTACCTATCTCCCAGACTGGCAACAGATCGCAAGCATCTCGTTTGTAGAGATAATTCCAAAGAAACTCCACATAGCGAAAGACCACGACACTGTGTATGCCGTGGTCCCTCACGCGACATCCTTCGGAATGTCTAAGAGTGACTGGAAGTCCATAGCCAAAACTATTGCTTCTTCTCTATAGCATCCTGTCGCACATCTGCGCGCCGCGCTCTGACCTCTTCCGGATCAATGGCATGGATGTGAATCTCGGTAATCGGAGCTGGTGTAGTTGGTAGCTCACGTGGCCACGGCTTCCTCGGCTGGTAGTCAGGATGACAGCTAATGAGCTGGAACTTCACCGCACCCATGTTTCCTTGCTGGATGTTTTGAATGAGTTGCGTGTGAGCCAAGTCGTTTACGAATCCCTTGCCGTAGTCGATAGCGACATCGGCTTCCAGCGCAAACGTCTCATCCTCTCGCCACAAGTAGTACGCCTCGCGCGAGATACCCGCTCGCTTGCACGAGTAGCTGATATTGCCGGAGTCCTGCAAGAACCCAAGGAGCTTGTCCTTAGTTCTGCGATTCCGATCCTTCTGGCTTGCAGATTTTCGCGCCATGTCCGGTTAGCTTTTCCCACCGCTTCACAATCGTCTCGCAGTACTCTGGATCCATCTCGACCATGATGCATCGACGCTTCGTGTGTTCGCACGCAATAAGTGTCGACCCCGATCCTCCGAACGGGTCATACACTGTATCGCCCACACGCGTACTGTTGAGGATGAGTCTCCGAAGTAGTGGAATCGGCTTCATTGTCGGATGAAGTGTGCTTCGGGCAGGCTTCTTCTCGAAGATAACGGACTTGTCCTTGCCTCTGCGGAAGTCGTGCGTCCCATGCCACCCGTAGAGGATGAGTTCATGCTGGGGCAGATAGTCGAGTCGGCCAATCACGGGCTGAGACTTCACCCACACGATGAGCTGGGCGACCTTGAGTCCGACCTGAAGGAATGCCTCTCGCAAGGCGAAGATCATCTTGTCCGAGTTGAAGACGTAGATACTGTTCTTCGCCGCAAGGAACGGAACGACCGCTTCAAGCCACTTCTTCGTGAAGTCGACGTACACCTCGTCGCTCATAAAGCCATCGTTCTCGATATCTTTGTCCTTGGCGATCTTGCCGAGGCCGCGCTTTGAAGCGGCATAGTCAACCGCGTAGGGAGGGTCAGTGAGGATGAGATTCACTTCGCCTTCGATATAGTTACCGAACCACCACGTCTCGGCGTTTTCGCAGATAAGGATGTGGTCTCCAAGGAGAATCACATCGCCTCGCTTAATCGAGCTTGATAGCTTTGTCTTCCGTGAATTTTTCATAGCGGTTGATGATTACCTGACAAAAGATTGGGCTCTTCTCGACGAGGAAGGCCCTCCGGCGCATCTGCTCACACGCAAGGAGTGTTGATCCTGACCCTCCGAAGAGATCGAGGACGGCATCGTTCACGCGGGAGCAACGGGATAGTGGTCGCTCGTGGAGCGTGAGTGGCTTCTGCGTTGGATGCTCGTAGTCGGTTCCGGCCTCGCGCTTGGCAAGCCAGATGTCGATCATGTCGAGGATGTCGTCGATGGTCGCGTTGCCGATACCGATCTCCTTGTTCATGATCTCGCCGAGCTTGGTCTGCTTGTCGGAGAGGTACGGCTTCCCGCGCGTTCCGTACACGCATGGCTCGTAGAACTTGGAGAAAGCGGTCTTCGGGGTCGGGTTGATGCCGTTCTTGATCCACAGCGCAGTGCGCTTGTACTTGATACCGAGTTCCTCGTACAAGGACTGAAGCATTCCGGTGTATTTCTGGTCGTGGTACCAGAAGTGGTGCGAATCCTGCGCTGAGACCGCGATTGCATTTGCCATCGCTTTCTTCAGAAAGGTTCGGTACTTTGGGTCGGACTTCTTGTCGTCGACATCGCCGCCATACGATTTGCCACCTCCGACGCCCTTGTCGTAGTCGAGCGCGATGTTGTATGGCGGGTCGCAGTACACGACATCCGCGAGTTCTTCGCCGAGAAGCTTCTTCACGACCGCTTCGTCGAGAGAATCTCCGCAAACGAGTTTGTGCTTGCCGAGCTGAAAGCGGTCGCCGAGCTTAATGTCCGTGTCCTTGGCTTCCTCGACTTCTTTTTCCTCGTCGAACTCGTCCTCTTCTATTTGAAGAACGTCGTCCCAGATATTCGAGAGGTCGGCGTCATTGAATCCTATGTCCAGCAAGGTTTCAGTATCGAAGGCCTTGAGTAGCTCGAAGTCCCACGATCCGGTGTTGCGGTTTGAGCGGAGCATGTACTCCTCGCATTCCTTCTCCGTGAGCGTTCGGTCGGGAACTCGCACGTCGATTTCTTCCTGCCCACGACCGAGTGCCTTCATGATCTTGAGTCGCTGGTGTCCAGCGAGCACCTGATTGTCCGTATTCACGGCAGGGATCTCGACGAGGTTGAATTTGGTAATGCTCGCTTCAAGGTCTGCTTTTTGCTTTGCGGACAGAGAGCGAGGGTTCTTGGCGTTCGGGACAAGGTCGTTGACCTTGCGCGTTTCCGTTCGCCACTGCAATGTATGTTCCATCTTATTTTTGCTTAAGTGATAAGCAAAAGGGCCCGCGCATCTCTTTCGAGAATGCGCCGGCCCTCATTTAAGCGGTCACCAGCTGGAGCGAACTCCTTTTGTGCTTTCAGTATACACCCGCATTTTGCGCGTACATGTGGAAAAGGTCGTAAATCACCACTACGAAATAGAATCGTCGGAAAGTCGACTTATATATCGCCATATAGTGCTAACTAAAAAGCGGGAGGGGGTGTAAAGTTTGTAAAGTAGCTCAGATGCAGAAAAGAGGGTTGCGACTCGGAGGCCTCGGCACGCCCACTTAAAACACGCTAGAATAGCCTTATGAACCCTCACTCACGGGGTACTTAACTCGGACACACCGCAGAAATTTGGAATCAGATTGAGATTCGGTAAAATAATTTTAAAGTAAAAAAATATGGCAACAATCAACCCACACATTAACTTCAACGGAAATGCCGAAGGAGCATTTACCTTCTACAAATCAGTATTTGGCGGAGAATTTGCAAAAGTTATTCGTTTCAAAGACATGGCAAGTACTGAATTGCTCGTAGCAGAAAAAGAGGCAAATAAAATAATGCACATTGAGTTGCCTATTGGCGAAAACCTTCTCATGGCCAATGACGTTCCGGAAAGTATGGGAAAAGTGGATGAAAACGAAAACAGACAGAAGATATCAATTCGCGCAGAAAATCGTGAAGAAGCCGACAGATTATTTAATGGACTTTCAGAAGGCGGAAGTGTTGAAATGCCCATTGCCGAAAGCCCTTGGGGTTCATATTTCGGTATGCTTAGAGACAAATACGGTATTGAATGGATGGTGGATTTTGACCCGAACTATAACGGGTAAAAGTAAGAAATAACATTCTTGTGTTATTAGGGTTCACGCTTTGGTATTTCATTGACCTTTGAACAATATCAATAGACCAAAAATAGGCCACTATAACTAACGACCCCTATGCAGTAGAGTGAAATAGCCACTTCTTGCCCCCTCTGTAGGAAGTTATCTGCTATCACATACACACACGACCTCCGCTTGGAGGTCGTGTGTGTATGTGAGGCGGCGGCGGGAATCGAACCCGCGCATAGCTGTTTTGCAGACAGCCGTGTTACCACTTCACCACGCCGCCACGATGCATCGATTGTATAACCAAAGGGGAACTCCTTACAAACTTTGTCGTATCTTTTCCTGTTCGTAGAATTCCAGAGTGTCACCGACCTTGGGCTCACCTTCGGCACGAGTGATGTCGATACGCAATCCGGCCTCCATGCCCTGGGCGGCTTCGGTGACATCCTCCTTGTTGTGCTGGAGCTGGAGTAGTCTGCCGAGTGCCAGACGCTTATCACCCTTGACCAGGTCCACCATACTCCCCCGCACCGCCTTGCCTTTGGTCACCCGGCCGCCAAGCACCTGCTTACCTCCCTCAATCTTGAATAAAGCGAGTATCTCAAGCTGACCAGCCACAATGTTATTAAATGCAGGATCGAGTAGGTCCGCGAGCGTGTTACGGAATGCCTCGATAAGCTCATAGATAATGGTGTGCGTCTCAATGCGGATACCTTCTTTCTCTCCCAGTCGTACAGCCGATGGTTCGATGCCGACATGGAACCCAAAGATGACAGCCCCCTTGGTTGCCGCCGTTTTGATGTCTTTCTCATTGACGTTACCGACACCGAAGTCCAGAACCCGGAATGCGACCTTCTCGCTCTCGATGCCTTTAACCGAGGACTCGATAGCCTCCAGAGAGCTAGACACGTCCGACTTGAAGATGACATTGAGCACTTTTTTTTCGGGCGGGATGGATGCGCGAAGAGACTCTCGAAAGAACGGGAATGCCTGCTCCACGACCAATACCGAGTCGCGCTCCCACTCGTCAGCAACTTTCTTGACGTTCGTGGCACGAAAGGGCTGGCCAATGCTGGGGGCATGAGTCCAACCAATGATGAGTGCCGGCTGAGATGGCCCCACCTCGCCCATCGACTCCCCTGTAGCATCCTCCATTGCACGTATTTTTCCGGTCACCGTGCCGACAACGATATATTCGCCAACCCGCAAAGTGCCGTCATGTACCAATGCGGTGGCAACAATGCCCCGCCGCTTATCCAAGTGAGACTCAATAATAACGCCTGTGGCGCCCCGAGACGGATCGGCAGCCAGGTCCTGCAAGTCCGCGACGAGCAGGACCATCTCCAGCAGATCATCAATACCGGTTCCCTCAAGAGCGGATATTTCGACGACCGGCGCGTCCCCGCCCCATCCTTCGACTAGCACATCGGCGGCGGCCAGGTCCTGCTTGACCTTGTTGGGATTAGCGCCCTCCTTATCAATCTTGTTGATGGCGACCACTACGGGAAGCTCCGATTCTTTGATGATACGGATGGCCTCCTGCGTCTGTGGCTTGACCGACTCGTCTGCAGCGACTACAAGAATGGCGATGTCGGCAACCCTGGCACCGCGCGATCGGATGGCAGTGAATGCCTCATGGCCCGGGGTATCCAAGAAGGTCAGGGTCTTATCCGCCACCTGAGCCTGGTAGGCGCCAATGTGCTGGGTGATGCCACCTGATTCGTCGGCCACGACGTTCGTCTTGCGGATAGTGTCTAAAAGCTTGGTCTTACCATGGTCCACATGCCCCATGACCACCACGATAGGCGGCCTGCGCACAGCGGTCGAGGTGCTGGATTGTTCCTTGGAAGGAGGCATAACTGGTCGAATGTACCACGAAAAATAAGGTCTGACAAATAAAAAACGCTACTCCGTCGTCGGAGTAGCGCGTCCATCACCCGTGTTCGCCCCGAAACACTTCTTTGAGCTCCAGCGCCAGGCAGAAGTTCTTGAGCAGGTCCGGGTCACCGAACACCAGAAACTGGAAGCCGTCCAGCGGTTCCCGCTGGGATTCATCCACATCGGTGACCGTCAATCCGGTTCCCGTCAAATCCAGAAATACGTGACTTTCTTCGAACGTGACGATACCAAACGCCCCCTGCTGCGTCTGAATATGCCGGTAGGTATGAGTCTCCAGCAGGTTCAGAGTCGTAAGGAATTCCTCGTCGCTCCCCGGAAAATCCACACGAAGCCAATCTATGATATGTTGGGGAAGCTCTTGCTCCACGATGCAGATACCCTCGAACCCGGCCATCCTAAGAGACTCCTCGTAGAGAACCGCGTTGTCCTCGACCTCAAAGGGAACGCCCTCGTACCGTACCACGGTAAACCTCCTTGTGAATGATGCGTAGAGCAACCCTATCGTGCCACGTCAGTACATTTCGTCAAACGTTTGTCGGGAACTGAACTGGAAAAGCGAAGAAAAGTTTGGTATAATACTGTTCCAGACGGCCAGGTGGTATGCCAACCATCCGGTTTCGGTGAGGACCGCATTTCGCCGTGCCCGGACCCTGGCTCGCATATCACCATAGAGTAGAGGACCCGGGGTGGCGAAACGGTAGACGCGCGTCACTTAAAATGACGTAGCCGCAAGGCTGTGTCGGTTCGATTCCGACCCCCGGGACATCAGTACTACTCCCGTCTTTCCCCCATCCGTCTCGAGCGGGCTTCGGAGGAAAGCGCTGGTAGTGGTCAGTTTATTTTTCTTAGGTAAAAATGTGGTAATAATATCAATTTACCTGCTCTCGTCGTTCAACGGATAGGACGCAAGTTTCCGGAACTTGTAATAGAGGTTCGATTCCTCTCGAGAGCACAAAATGAACTAATCGGATTTTTTGAGAGCCAACATGCGCTTCGCACGATAATACGAAAAGGCCGCCAGATGGCGGCCTTTTCGCGAAACGATACAAAAATACATCACCCGATTGGATGATGTATTTCGCGGCCACTAGACGGCCGGGGTCTCGTCTGAGGCAGGTGCTTCGGCAACAGGTGCCTCGGCAGTGGGGGCCTCCTCGGAGGCGTTGCCGCCTTCCGTAGCACCACACTCACACTTGCCATCTACAAACGTGTGCTCGTGCATGTCGTTCATAACATGGTATCCGTACTCCCCGTCACGTACCGCAAAATGCAGTGCCATCCCGAAGAGAAAAGATGCTTAGCGAGCAATACGAGGCCCATCATAGCATGCCAGAAGAACCTTGGCAAGGTTCTTCTGGCAACCACTCACTTTTTCTTGTCATGAAACCGTTCGTGCACCTCCCGCAGACCCTTGTCGGTCACGTGTGTATAAATCTGCGTAGTCGTCACCGAGGAATGTCCTAACATAGCCTGCACCGAACGGATATCTGCCCCATTACGAAGTAAATCCGTCGCAAAACTGTGCCGCAGGGTGTGCGGGGAAACCTTCTTGCCCACGATGCCCGCCGCTGTGGCGTGCTGGCTGACGATGCGCTGGACCGAGCGGGGCGTCAATCGCAGGTCAGCATACTTTCCAAACGCCTTATTGCGGGGGATGCGAATGAACAGAGCACCATCCACATCTGTACGGGCATCCAGCCAGGTCTTAAGGTACTCAACGGCATCTGCGGATAGAAATACCGGGCGGACTTTTCCACCCTTTCCTCGTACAGCCATCTCACCGCGGTCCAGTGCGACCATACCGCGGTCCAGTGAGCACAATTCGCTTACGCGCATACCTGAGGAGAATAGGAGTGAGAGTATCGCTTTGTCTCGCAATACCGGCAGAGTATCCCCTTCGGGAGCCCCAAGGAGCCGTTCCAATTCAGACTGCTCCAGGAATGTCACCTGGCGGTCCTCCTGCTTCGCAAGCTCCACCTTTTCCGGTGGCACCGACTTGATATTCCGCTTCGTCAGATATTTGAGGAAGTTGCGCAGAGCGATGACATGGTAGTTCTGCGTAACACGCTTAAGCGATTCGCCGGTGGAGGGGTCCTTATAGCGGTTAAGCCAGAGGCGGTACTGACGGATGGCATCTTCGGAGACATCATCCATGCCCTCCCCCACCGTGGAAGCCATGAATCCAATGAACCGGTTCAAGTAGCGTCCGTAGTTCTCTACGGTCTTGAGCGAGCGGTTCCGCTCAATCTCAAGGTACTCGAGGTATTCGTTCTTTAGTTGACGGATAGTCGCCATACTCCAATCATACCAACGTCGCACAACAATGCTCGTTAGTATGTGGACATGTCCTCCTCCATGCCCAGTGTATGCCAGAAATAGTGGGACTCCTTGTCCCTGGCCAACTTTGAGGCCTCGTCATCTACGGCTACCAGAGGAGGCTTTTCTTATCCGAAAAGGCGTGGTATGATAGGTTCACGTATCATTTCAATGACGTCCGGTCCGGCTCCGGCTGGAAGGCACGTGACAGCCATGTTAAAACCCAAAAAAAAGGCAAAGCTCCTAGCAGATAACCGTATCCACGAAAAAGACACCGGTTCCCCGGAAAGTCAGATTGCCCTTTTGACCGCGGAAATCAGCTCACTCGCTCGGCATCTGAAGAAACATTCCAAGGACAACTCCTCACGCATCGGCCTTTTGAAAATGGTCGCCAAGCGCAAGCGCCAGTCCGATTATCTCAAGCGCATCGACCCTAAGCGCTACGAACGCCTGGCAAAGAAACTAGACCTCAAAAAATAATCGCGGAACGAAACCGCCTCACAGGGGCGGTTTCTCCTGCTCTTCCATGCCTGACCATATCACCATACCGCGCCGGAACACCCACCGAGTGGGCGTGTTTGCGGACATTCAGAATATGTATCACTCGGCCAAGAATCTCTACAAAGCCCGGGTGAATTTCCCGGAACTACTCGACGTCGCCGTAGGTGAGCGCCAACTCGTCCGCGCCGTCGCCTACGTGGTCAAGGGCGGCGAGACCGAAGAAGAGCAGGCGTTCTTCGATGCACTGACCAAAACAGGATTTGAACTCAAGATGAAAGACCTGCAGGTCTTCGCCGGCGGTGCCAAAAAAGCCGACTGGGATGTCGGTCTGGCTGTAGACGCCATCGCCATGTCAAAACAGCTGGACGTAGTAGTGCTCATTAGTGGCGACGGTGACTTCGTCCCGCTCGTGCAGTACTTACAGGCGATGGGCATCATCGTCGAAGTGGTCAGTTTTGGCCGCTCTACCTCCCTCCGCCTAAAAGAGGCCACGCATAACTACTACGATCTGGACGAGAACGCCAAAGTGCTCTTGCACGCCGGCAGTGTCCGTTTACCCAGCCGACAGACTGGCCAAAGGAGTACTGAATCTCAGAGCCTCCCCGCCCGGAGCGGTCAGCCAACCGCATCAGAGCGTCAGCGTGGCGAGCAGAGCCGGAAAAAAGAATCGCCGAGCCCACAGCGACAGGCACAAACAAGTCAATCCTCCTCCCGATCAGCAAAGTCTCCCGCACCAAAGAAGCAAGCCGCGCAAGCGTCTTCCGGAAACTCGCGCGGAACGTTTATGACACGGACGAAGAAATAAACACCCTGTTTACCTTTATAGAGTCTCCTGATAACCACATATCCCCATTGCATTCTTCGGGAATGTGCTAGTATCCCCAGTATGAACAACGACAACGAGAACACCCCCGTATCGACCGAACCGATGCCCGCAGCTCCCGAGCAGCCAGCATCCCAGCCTTCCTCCATGGAATCAGGATCCATGAATGGTGGGGACCACAAAGGTGGTATGGGCAAGACCCTCACCTGGGTCGTCATTGCGGTCGTAGTGGTGGTAGCGGTCATCCTCCTCTTCTAGGAGCACCGCATGGCATAAAAACACCGCCCGCATTGCGCGGGCGGTGTTTTTATGCCATGCTTTTCGGCGTATCTCAATTTACGACGCAATCCGCAGATATTGAGTAGTTAGTGCTTTGCCAGTGTTCCGGAACGTACTTCCGGCCTTCCGGCTAAGTCCTAAGTACTCCCTGCGCTTGGTGTAGCATTATGGCAGAAACAAAGTATTCCGCCGAATTCGCGGGCAAAACGCTCACGGTCACACTCGGCACACTCGCCCAACAGGCGGGCGGCTCAGCATTGGTCCAGTACGGCGAGACCACGGTCCTGGCGACTGCCGTCCTAGGCAACCTCACGGAGCGAGACTACTTTCCACTCATGGTGGACTATGAGGAAAAGTACTACGCCGCCGGCAAGATAAAGGGCTCTAACTGGATAAAACGAGAAGGCCGTCCTTCAGACGAGGCCGTCCTGACGGGACGGGTCATCGACCGTTCCATACGCCCACGCTTCAACCAGAATGGCCGAAACGAAGTGCAGTGCGTTGCCACGGTTCTCTCGTTTGACGGCGTTAACGACCCGGATATGCCGGCGCTGTTCGCCGTCTCACTGGCACTCATGCTTTCGAATATCCCCTACCGGGGACCGGTCTCATCCGTCCGCGTTGGGCGGAAAGACGGACAATTCTTGTTCAATCCGACCTACAAGGAGCGCCAGGAGAGCGACATAGACATTATTGTCTCGGGCACATCCGACCGTATCAATATGCTCGAGGCCGGTGCCCTCATCGTCTCCGAAGACGTTATGGGCGACGCCATCGAAGAAGGATTCAAAGCGCTCCAGGCACTTAACGAGCTCCAGATGAAAATCGCCGCCGACCACGGCGCTGAGAAAGCGGAGCTGGCAACCAGCGAACCGAACGAGGAGTTCAGCAAGGAGGTCCATGCGTTCTGTGAAGCGAAACTTGAGGAAGCCATCTTCACGCCCTCGAAAAAGGAACATTATGAAGGCCAGGCTCGGGTCAAGGATGAGCTAATGGGCCATTTGGCTGAGAAATACAAGGACGCTCCTGAGCTCAATTCCTTGCTCAAGAAGGCCGAGCACCTGTTCGAGGATTCCGTTGACCGCGTCGTGCATCGGAACGTCCTGGAGAAGGACCGGCGCGTTGACGGCCGAAAGATGGACGAACTCCGTTCTCTGTCCGCTCAAGTTGGATACATTCCACACACCCACGGAAATGGACTGTTCCAGCGTGGCGAGACCCAGGCACTGTCGTTCCTTACGCTAGGCGCTCCCGGCATGGAACAATGGATTGAGAGCATGGAGATTGACCTCACCAAAAAGGGATTCATTCATCACTATAACTTTCCGCCCTACTCGGTCGGTGAAACAGGGCGCCTTGGCGGTGGTGGCCGGCGTGAGATAGGTCACGGTGCTCTGGCCGAGCGTGCCCTACTACCTATTATCCCGTCCCGAGAGGACTTCCCGTACACCATCCGCATCGTCTCGGAAATATTGGGCTCGAACGGATCCAGCTCGATGGCTTCCGTCTGCGGCTCCACACTCGCCCTCATGGATGGCGGAGTACCCATTACCGCGCCCGCGGCAGGCATCGCCATGGGCATCATGGTCGGTGAAGACAGCGAGAAATATAAGATTCTGACCGACATCCAGGGACCGGAGGACCATCACGGCGACATGGACCTGAAGGTCGCCGGCACCGCCGAGGGTGTCACGGCCATGCAGATGGACGTGAAAATAGACGGTATCACCTCGCAGATTGTTCGGGAGACACTGGTTCAGGCCAAAAAGGCTCGGCTGGAGATACTCCAGACCATTACCGATGCCCTGGCAGGCCCACGTGAAGCACTTTCACCCTATGCACCCCGCGTCCATCTGATGAAGATTGACCCGGACAAAATTGGTGCAGTCATCGGCTCCGGCGGAAAGACCATCAACGGCATTATTGAAGAAACAGGCGCCAACATCGACATCGAAGATGACGGCTCCGTGTTCATCACCTGCCCGACCCAAGAGGGAATGCAACGGGCTATTGAACGCATTGAACAGCTCACCTACGAGCCAAAGCCGGGCGATGAGTTCGACGGCAAAGTAGTGAAGCTCATGGACTTCGGGGCATTCGTGCAGATAGCACCCGGTATCGATGGCATGGTGCATGTCTCCCAGATAGCTCCGGAGCGCATCGAGAAACCCTCAGACCGGCTCAAAGATGGCCAAGAGGTGCATGTCTGGGTACGCGAGATAGACGACCGCGGCCGCATCAGCCTAACGATGATTCCACCCGGTACCGGGCGCAAAGAAGGACCGCGACGATAAGGAGACAACGAGGCGGAACATCCGCGAGAAAACGCCGGGGTAAATCCACTCCGGCGTTTTCGTTCTCTCAAGGCGATGCTACAATGGCTTCGTGACTGAAAACGACCATCAATCCCCAAATTCCACACGCATCCAATCGATGCTCGACGACCTCACCCAGCAGCGTGGAGACGCTGGGACACCTCCGTCTGCAGGCACTCTCCAGGGAGCCGTCCCCGGCAACCTGCCAACAGGCTCAGGGCCACAGCACCCTGTGGCCAGTAATCAGACCTACCCCGCTCCACGCCCTGGTGTTCCTTTTACTCAACAACAACCCTCACCGGCCCGCCAGGTTCCGCCGCCAGTGCCACCACAGCAAAAGCCCGCACCCTCCCCTGCTAATACAGCAGTCCCCGTAAAGCCGCCCGCACCGACTGAGTTGGCTCCGCCGCCACGCCCAACGCCCGCTCCGCCGCCACGCCCGCCAGTGCCACCACAGCAAAAGCCCGCACCCTCCCCTGCTAATACAGCAGTCCCCGTAAAGCCGCCCGCACCGACTGAGCCCCAGAAACCGCGGACACCGCAAACCAGCACCACGGAAGTACGCACTATGACTAGCGATGTGCAACGCATTCGGACAGGACAGGCGCCTTCTGCCGTGCCTGGAACAGCTCCTGTAGAACCTTCCGAAACACCTCAGGGACCGACCGTTCCTGCTCCGCCCTCGCCGACCATGCGGCCCGCAGGCGGTATAGTCGTTCCCCAGGAAACCAGCTCTGGTTTCGGTAAAAAAATTGCTTATATTATTGGGATTCTCGCTCTTTTTGGCATTCTTGTTATTGGCGGATACGCGCTCTTTTCCGGAGAGGCAAAGCCCTCACCCACGCCAACCCGAACACCCACGACATCGCCCACGCCAACACCGGCTCGACAAAAGGACCTCTCGTTCTACTTCGGACAACTTGCAGGAACGCTTCGGCTGACGACTACGGAGCCGACACGCCAGGATATTCGCAATGCACTGACGCCCTATGTGCCGGTTAATGCGGGCCAGGTACGCAACGTCGAAGCCCAGGGAATAGCCCTGTTCCCCTCAGTACTCTCGACGCTCTCAAATGAAGATCTGGGTATCGAAGGCGCTGTCCTCGTGTTTGCCCAGGGAGAACTGTTTGACGGTAACGGCATGCGATTAACCGAGGTAAATCCCCAACCCCGACTCATATTTGTCTCCGAGGTGACTGACGGGACCGCTGTACGAAATGCTATAACTGCGTGGGAATCGAATCTGACCGAACGTGACGAGATACTGTTCGACATAGAAATCACCAATGCATCAGTCGCTGTATTTTCAGACGGAGAGTACCGGGGTATCCCTATACGCTATCAGAACTATCCCTACGCCGACCGAAGCATCGACTGGGCCATTATTCCCGCATCGAACCGCAAGAACTACCTGATTATTTCCGGTTCCCGCGAAGGCATGTTCTTCACTGTCGATCAGCTCCTAAAATGATTCGGGTGACATGGTGACAACCAGTTCATAACTCGGTGACACAAAGAGGTGTCACAACCGTGTCA